>FTFB01007113.1_pt1 | contig 18208 bp, 14 predicted proteins | sample 1658331 | NCBI WGS metagenome assembly FTFB01 (sample SAMEA3914816, study PRJEB12502) | metagenome | biome: forest; material: soil | place: USA | collected 2011-09-16 | depth 0.3 m | reverse complement strand
TCAAGGGCCGCGTTGAGCCGTCGGACGTTGCTGCGATGGTGCAGTTCCTCGCTTCTGACGACGCCCGTTTTTGCACCGCTCATTCTTACTGGGTGGATGCCGGGTATCGCTGAGGGGGCTATGGCGAAGCCGGAATGTGTGTGGCCTCTCGGCGCGCAGCTGGGCGAAGGCCCCTTCTGGTCCGCAGCGGAAGAGGCGGTGTGGTTTGTCGACATCAAAGGCAAGCTCGTTCACCGCTTCCACGAGCCGAGCGGAAAGACCCAATCGTGGCCCGCGCCATCCGAGCCGGGCTTCATTCTCCCCGCGAAAGACGGCAACTTCATCGCCGGCTGCAAAACCGGCCTGCACCGCTTCAACCCGAAGACCGGCGAGTTCACGCTGCTCGAAGTCGTGGAGCCCAACGCTCGCAACAACCGCCTCAACGACGGCTACGTCGACCCCGCCGGCTATCTGTGGTTCGGCACAATGGACGACGACGAAAAAGCCCCCACCGGCGCGCTCTACCAGCTCACGGACAGCGGCAGCAGGAAACGCGACGACGGCTACGTCATCACCAACGGCCCGACCGCGAGCCCCGAAAACCGCACGCTCTACCACACGGACACACTGAAGAAGCTCATCTACGCCTTCGACCGCGCACCCGACGGCACGCTCTCGAACCGCCGCGTCTTCACGCAGATCGGCGAAGGCGATGGCCATCCCGATGGCCCCATCACCGACTCGCAGGGTTGCATCTGGTCCGGCCTCTACGGTGGCTGGGGCGTGAACCGGTATTCGCCCGATGGCCGCAAGCTCTCGAAACTCGCCATGCCCGTGGCGAACGTCACCAAGGCGGCCTTCGGCGGCAAAGACCTGCGCACGCTCTACATCACCACGGCATGGAAGGGCCTTGCGGCGAAAGAGCGCCAGGAACAGCCGAATGCCGGAGGATTGTTCCGTCTGCGCGTTGACGTAGCGGGGCTGCCTCAGGGCATCATCGCGCATGGCATCTGATCCACCTGCGGGCGGCCCGCGAGCCCGCACGCCCAAACGCCGCTTCCGCTCGCGCGACTGGTTCGACGACCCGGCCCGGCTCGACATGGTGGCGCTCTACGTGGAGCGCTTCATGAACTACGGCCTCACAGCCGACGAGCTGCTGGGCGGCAAGCCGATCATCGGCATTGCGCAGACGGGTGGCGATCTCACGCCCTGCAACCGGGTGCACCTCGAGACGGTGAAGCGTGTGCGCGAAGGCATTCGCGACGCGGGCGGCGTGCCGATGGAATTCCCCATGCACCCGATCTTCGAGAACTGCCGCCGGCCGACGGCCGCGCTCGATCGCAACCTTGCGTACCTGGGGCTGGTGGAGATCCTGCACGGCTATCCCATCGATGCCGTCGTATTGACCACGGGATGTGACAAGACGACCCCTGCGGGCGTGATGGCGGCCTCTACCGTCGATATTCCGGCCATCGTGCTCTCTGGCGGTCCGATGCTCGACGGCTGGCACGACGGCGAGCTCGTCGGCTCCGGCACCGTCATCTGGCGCTCGCGTCGCAAGCTTGCGGCGGGGGAGATCGACGAGAAACAGTTTCTCGAGGCGGCCGCAGCGTCTGCGCCGTCCACCGGCCACTGCAATACCATGGGCACGGCCTCCACCATGAATGCCGTTGCGGAAGCGCTGGGCCTGTCGCTGCCGGGCTGTGCCGCAATTCCCGCGCCATATCGCGAGCGGGGCCAGATGGCTTATGCCACCGGCCGGCGCATCGTCGACATGGCGTACGAAGACCTGCGGCCTTCCGCCATTCTCACTCGCCGCGCATTTCTCAACGCCATCGCGACCATCGCGGCGATCGGGGGCTCGACGAACGCGCAGCCCCATCTCACCGCCATGGCGCGCCATGCGGGCGTGGAGATCACGGCCGACGACTGGATGACTCACGGCCGTGAAGTCCCGCTGCTGGTGAACATGCAGCCGGCCGGAAAATATCTTGGCGAACGCTTCCATCGCGCAGGCGGCGTGCCTGCCGTGCTGTGCGAGCTGCTCAGGGCGGGACGCATCGACGGCAGCGTGGCCACGGTGACGGGCCACACACTCGCGGAGAACATCGCCGGCCTCGAATCGACCGACCGCGAAGTCATCACGAAGTACGAGGCGCCGCTTCAACAGCGCGCCGGGTTCCTGGTCCTGAAGGGAAACCTCTTCGACTTCGCCATCATGAAGACGAGCGTGATCTCAGAAGAGTTTCGCAAGCGCTACCTCTCGGAGAAGGATGTTTTCGAGGGCCGCGCCGTGGTGTTTGAAGGTTCCGACGACTACCACGCGCGCATCAACGACCCCGCGCTCGGCATCGACGAGCGCACCATCCTCGTGATCCGTGGCGCGGGCCCCGTAGGCTGGCCCGGCTCGGCGGAAGTGGTGAACATGCAGCCGCCGGATGCGCTGCTGAAGCGCGGCATCACGAGCCTGCCCACGCTGGGCGACGGGCGGCAGTCCGGCACTTCCGATAGCCCCTCGATTCTCAACGCGTCGCCCGAGAGCGCGGTGGGTGGCGGGCTTGCGTGGCTGCGCACGGGCGATGTCGTTCGCATAGACCTTGCCGCCGGCCGCTGCGACGCGCTGGTCCCGGAAGAAGAGCTGACGAAGCGCAAGCAGGGCACACCGCCGCCCGTGCCCGAAAGCGCAACGCCTTGGCAAGAGCTGTATCGCGCCACGGTGAGCCAGCTCGATCGCGGCGGCGTCATGGAGCTCGCGCTGAAATATCGCGGCGTCGCTGCGAAGACGCCGCGGCATAATCATTGATGGAAGAGGAACGCGCCGTCATTCGCAAGGCGATGTGGCGGCTGCTGCCGTTTCTCTGCTTCATCTACTTCATCGCCTATCTCGACCGCGTGAACGTCGGCTTCGCCGCGCTCGCCATGAACGAAGACCTGGGCCTCTCGCCCACGGCGTTCGGCAACGGCGCGGGCATTTTCTTTCTCGCCTATTTCCTGTTCGAGGTGCCTAGCAACTTCGCGCTGAAGCGCTTCGGCGCGCGCGTCTGGATCGCGCGCATCATGGTCACGTGGGGAATCATCTCCATGGCCATGGCATTCGTCTCCGGCACGACGAGCTTCTTCGTGCTGCGGTTCCTGCTCGGCGTGGCGGAGGCCGGATTCTTCCCCGGCATGATCCTGTATCTCACGTTCTGGTTTCCCAATCGCGTGCGCGCGGGGATCCTCGGCGTGTTCATCATCGCGAACCCGGCTTCGACGATCGTCGGCGCGCCACTCTCCACCACGCTGCTCGGCACGAGCATCCTGGGTCTCACCGGCTGGCAGACCATGTTCATCGTCGAGGGCCTGCCCGCCGTATTGCTCGGCGTGGTGGTGCTGTTCGTGTTGTGCGACTCGCCCGCCAAGGCGAAGTGGCTGACCGCGCGCGAGCGTGAAGTGCTCCTGAACGCCGTGAGCCGCGACGAGCGCCTGAGCACGCACACCTCTTTGCGTGACGGCCTTGCGAGCCCGCAGGTATGGATGTTCAGCCTTCTCTACGCCGCCCTGATGATGGGCGTATACGGCTTCGGCCTGTGGGCGCCCCAGATCGTCAAGTCGCTTGGGAATCTGAGCAATCAGCAGGTGGGCCTGGTGCTCGTCATTCCTTATGCCTTCGCGACGCTCGCGATGGTTCTATGGGGCCGCCACTCGGATCGCACCGGGGAGCGAAAGTGGCACCTCGCGCTGCCTGCCGTGGTGGGCACCATCGGGTTTCTTTGCGGCAGCTACGCCGACAACATTTATCTTGCCGTTGCGGGCTTCACGCTCGGCGCCATTGGCATCTACGCGTCGCTGCCGCTGTTCTGGTCACTGCCAACCGCGATGCTCGGCGGCACGGCAGCGGCTGGCGGAATCGCGCTGATCAACTCGATCGGGAATCTCAGCGGATACTTCGGCCCGTCCATCATCGGCAGGCTCAAGGAGCTGACGAAGGACTACACCGCCGGCCTGCTGGTGATTGCCGCGAGCCTCGCGCTCGCCGCCGTGCTGGGCTACGTAGTCGGAAAGCGCGCGCCGAAACCGGCCTAGTGCTGCTGCTCGCTGCCGAGTACCGCAGTCTGGCCGTTTTCAGACACCGGGTTGCGATTGTTCTCGCAGTAAGAGCCTTCGATATCGCCAACTGGCGCGGGACCGCCGCTGCCCATGAGGCGCATGCTTCGAGTGACGTGCCATGGCCCGGTAAGCATCACCGGGTCGTCGACGGTCATGTCGAACTCCATGGCTGTGTCCTTGCGCGTGATGCGCGTGACGACGTGCACCTGCCCGCTGTGAGGCGCGCCCGACCGGTCATACGCGCTCGCGCGCATGTTGCGCGTGTCGACGACGAGCGTCTGGCCTTCCCAGTGCCCGATGGAATGTCCCATCACTGACGGCGCGTAGCTTCTCGCGTCGGGGTGCGGACGGCCATCCGTGTACACGCGCACCATCTCGTTCATGTAATCCCAGATGATGGTGGTCTGTTCGGGCGTGACCAGGAACTCCGTCGGTCCGGGGCCGCCGCCGAGAATGCGCGGCATGCCGTGCGGGACGATGCAGCTGCCCATCGAGTCGAACACCTTGAACTGCTCGCGCGCGACGCGAATCTTCTCATCGTAGATCTTCTGGTATTCGGGCTTGTACGGGGCGCCCTTGAAATAGGTGCCGGGCAGCTCGCCATACGAGAAGCCGCCATCGCCCGCGGGATCGGGTGCCAGCACCGTGAGCGCCCGCCCCGGGAAGCTGAAGCCGTCACCGAGGAACCACAGGCCCGTCCAGTCCGGCAGCGTGCTGAGCTTGTCGCCCCAGGCGGCACCGAGATTCGCGGCGGCCGGTTGCGCGGACTGCGCATCTTCGGCGCCTGCGGAGCCAGGCTTCTGGCAGCCGTTCATCAGGAGAGCGGTTGCGCCGAGCGTGGCCAGACGGATCATCCACGAGGCGTTCGAAGGCCTGCTCATTTCCGCGCCTCCGTGGCGGGATCGTAGGTGCAGTACGAGCCGGGCACGTTCTCCCACTTCTTCTGCGATTTCTTGTAGTGCCGCGTCACGCTCCACGGCTTCGTGAACATCACGGGATCCTCGATCGTCATCGCCACCGTGAGAGTGTTCGCGTCGGTGCGGGTGAAGCGTTCTTTCAGGCTCACCTGGTCGCTGTGAGGCGCGCCGGTGCGGTCGAAGATGCCTTCCTTCATCCAGAGGGTGTCGACGACGAGCGTCTGGCCTTCCCAGTGGCCGTTCGAGAGGCCCATCACGCGCGGCCATTTCAAATCGTCGGAAGGCGTGCCGCGACCGTCGGTGTGGATGCGGCGAGTCTGGTTCATGTGATCCCAGATGATCCACGTCTCTTTCGGCGTGACGTGAAACTCGACGGTGCCAGTGCCGGCGCCTGCGAGTCGCGGCATGCCGTGGGGTGAATAGCAGTTGTCGACAGGGTCTTCGGCCATGCCCGTGTTCCGGGCCTTGGCGATTCGCTCATCGTATATTTTCTGATACTCCGGCTTGTAGGGGGCGCCGGTGAAGTAGCTGCCGGGCGTCACTCCGTATTCGAAGGGCTTTGACCTGGCGTCCTGCGCAGCCTTTGCAATCGTGGAGCCCACGGGGCCGGTGAACGTGAGCGGCTCTTCGAGAGACCAGACTCCGCGCCAGTCGGGGAGTTGTTTCCACTCCGGCCCAAGTGCGGCGGAAAGGTTGTCTGCAGCGGATGCCTGTGCCGGCGCACCGACCCACAGCACTGCCAGCATTGCCGCACAAAGCACCGTTGAAATGACGTGCATCGCGGGCAACACCTCCGGATTGATGCGCATCACAGGCGACCCCGCAGGAATGACGCGCGCAACGGACGTCGACACCGGAACGAGGCCCCTCACTTGCGTTGCGCCGGTGCGATGACCTTGCCATCGGCCAATGTGATGGCGATGAAACTGCCGCCCGGCCGCCCGTCGCGCAGCGGATGCAGCTTGATGGTGATCCGGTCGCCCGTCTTCAGCACGCTCGGGCCGAGACCCATGCGCGCCATGATCGCGGGGCCTTCACCTTCGATGCTCCACTGGACGAGCTCTTTGCCCGCGCCCTTGTTGACGCCCTGGTCGGACTTCTTGTTGGATGCCGGGCTGGGTTTCGGCGCGGGTGGGTCCGAAGACTTCACGGACGAGGGATCCGCCATGACTTCGATCCACACATGCGGATTCGCGAACTGGTATTCCTTGATGGTGCCGCTCAGCTCGACGGTTTTCGCCCGGTCGAACATGGCGCCGGAATGATGCGCAAGCGCGGGCACGAGCCCGCCGCACAAGACCATCGCCGCGAAGAAGCCTGTGACCTTCCGCATCATGATCTTTCCCCCTTGAGGCCGAGGAAAGCATAGCGGCCGGGTGGTCGCCACATCGACCCACCGGATTGTCCGAAATCGCTCGGCGCGTTTCGCCGCCCGGGAGGCGACTTGAAGACGCTGCTATCGAGCGTCGAAGAAAGACTTCACCGCGCTCAGGCAGAACGGCGGCACGAGTGCTGCGTGATACGCGCCGAACACCGCTGCGTCGCCGCCATCGCTCGCGCCGCCGACGACTGCATCGGTTCGCAAGAGGTCTTTCGCGACCTGGAAGCCGGTCTTGATGCCTGCGTACGGGTCGCCGTTCGTGGGTGCTGCGTCCACGTTCAGTACGGTCACCGGAGCTGACGGTGCGCTTGCGGCCCAGTAGTCCTGCATCGACTGCGTGTTGAGATAGAAAACCGTCGGGTCCTGGCTGCCTCCGCACAGAAGCACGGGAGCAGTCGGTGCCCAGTTGCGAAGGTCATTCAACTTCAACGCGCGTCGCAGCGCGTGTGTGGGATTGGCAGGCGGCAGGCCGTCGGTCTTTGTGGGAAACGCGCCGTCGGGCGCTGTCTGCGTGTCCTTCAGATAGCTCAGGCGATAAGCATTGGCGATCAGAAAATCCGTGCCGAAGCCCTTCGCAAATACCGATGCGAGAGCTGCGGGCTCAGTCGCCGGAGTGAGCGGCGCGAAAGCGGGGTCGGGAGGCGTGCTGCTGAACACGACCGCACTGGTGATCTTGCCTTGCGATTCCAGGGTGGTGAGCGGCGTCGTGCTCGGCAACAGCGACGCGATGCCGGTTGCATATTTTGCTTCGAACACGTCGGTGGTATTCACGAAGATGTCGCCGTATGCGCTGTCGTAACTCGAGATGAGCAGGGTGAGATTCGCGGGCCCGCTCATGGGCACCTGGCCGCGAAAGATGGCGTCGCCGAACGCGGAAAGCGCGTACGGGCCCGACATCGGCGCCGCGGCCGTCACCATGCTGCCCGCCGCTTGCATGGCGCGGTGAGTGGCCATTGCGACGAATCCGCCCTGGGAGTATCCGGTGATGAAGAGCTTGCCGTTGTCTACCGCGGCCGGTGCGAGCGGCGTGGGTAGCGCGCTTCGCCCGGCCTTCAATATGTCGATCATTTCTTTCGACTGTTGATCTGCATTCAGGAACGGGTGATAGGCGAGCGACGAAGAGTCGTATCCAGCGTAGTTCGGTGCGATGACGATGTAGCCCTGCGCGGCAAACACCGCAGCGAGGGCGACGGCTTCCGCGCTCGCCGCGTTCGATGAGGTGAGATTCGCTATGTTGAACGTGCGGTCGGCGCTCGTGCCGTGCGCGTAGAGCAGGACGGGCCGCGCGCCCTGGCACGCGGCGTCGGCGCCGCTCGGAACCATGAGCGCGCCGGATGCGGAGGCGCCCTCGCCTGTCGCTCCGACGGTCTGGTATTTCAGCTGGTACACGCTCACGGAGCATTTTGGCGCAACGGCAAGTTTGACCAGCGACTTGCCGATTTCGCTCTGGCCGGCGAGGAGGAGCAGCTCCTGCGGCGCGTAGGTCTTCAGCAACGGTATCCCCAGGAGGTCGCCCCGCTGGGGAGGGGGCGGAGCCGGTGCAATGCCGCCGGTGCCATTGTTTTTGTTGCCACCTCCGCAAGCGGTGAGAAGGAGAAAGGTGGCCAGCAAGGCGGCGGCACACGACAGTCGATGCATCTTCAGCTCCAATGAAAGGCACGCCTGCGAACGAGGCCACCACTGCATCAACTCTCAGGAGCCGGGAAAGTTCTCTCCGCGGCAGGTGAACGGCGAAATCGCCGCGCTGTGGATCACACCCGCGCGGTCGTTCGGGCGGCGGCAGAAGCACGCCCGATGCACTCGACGTGCCGGTGATCGGTTCCGCAGCAGCCGCCGACTACGCAGAGCGCTGGAAGCTGCTTGAAGAGACGCGCGTACTGCTCGCCCAGCTCCACGGGATCGCCGACATCCAGGCTCGTGCTGGCATCGAGCTCGGCGTGGCTGCGACGTGACGCGTTGGCGCGCAGTCCGCGAACGCGGGAGGCGAGTGGCCCGAGCGTGTTCAACACGTGCTCGAAGTGAGTGGGGTGAGCGCAATTGATCATGTAGTAGGCGGGATGTGCATCGGACTCGATTTCAACTCGCGCTATCGCCTGGGCGAGCGTGTCGCCTGATGGCAGGCGGCCATCCGTCTCAACGGTGAACGACAGCGCGAGCGGCATGCGCGCGTCGCGCGCGGCGACTGCGATGCCGGCGGCTTCTTCCACGTAGTTCATGGTGAACGCGCCCACCATGTCGGCGTCTGTATCGGCGAAGACTCGAATCTGTTCGCCGTGATACTCCGCTGCCTGCTGCACGCTCATTCGCGCGGAGGGCTGGTAGCCGTCGCCGCGGGGCCCGATGTTGCCGCTGATGACGACGGGCGTGCCGGTGCGCTCGAACGCTTCGCTCACTTCGAGCAGAAGACTGATGGCGATGCGGTTCGCGTCTGCGAGCGCGCGCGAGTCGTAGCCGAGCTTCGCGGCCCAATCAGGGTTCGCACGCCAGGTGGCGCTTTCGAGCACGATGCCCACCTTCAGGCGGAGCGCGATATCGACATAGCTGTGAAAGTACTCGAGCAGCGCCTCGACGCCGGCCGTTGACTTCAGCAGGTGGAAGGCCGCGAAGTGCGGCAGCTCGATGCCCTGGTGGAACACCAGCGTGGTCTCGAGCCCTCCATCCGTGAGGAACAGGGAGTTCTGCAGCTGCGGCAGGGCGTGTCTGAATCTGCTCATGATGGAATGGCCGCCGCACGAAAATGACGGGTGCGACTTGAGCACGAAGCGGGCTTGTACGACACTCACTTTCGTCAGTGCGCACCTCGCACTGGCGCCGTATTTCAGGACCTGGCGCGTCCCTACCGGAAGAATGTAATGACCTGGCAACAACCCGTTACGCTGCGCACGGCGCGCGCAACGCTTGCTCCGCTTGACTTATCGCATCACGACGGGCTCGTTGAGGCCGTGAACGACGGCGAGCTGTGGAAGCTGTGGTACACACGCATTCCGCAGCCGTCGCAGATGCGGGCGGAGATCGAGAGGCGCCTGGCCCTGCAGGCAGCGGGCTCGATGCTGCCCTTCACGATCTTCGACAACGACACCGGGCGGGTCGCGGGCATGACCACCTACATGCACGTCGATTCGGTGAATCGTCGCGTGGAGATCGGCTCCACGTGGTATCGCAAGGCTGTGCAGCGAACCAGCCTCAACACCGAGTGCAAACTCGCCTTGCTGAGCCATGCGTTCGACACGCTCGGCTGCATCGCCGTGGAGTTCCGCACTCATTTCTTCAACACGGCGAGCCGTAAAGCCATCGAGCGGCTCGGCGCAAAGCTCGACGGCATCCTGCGCTCCCACCAGAAGCTGGCGGATGGCTCGCTTCGCGACACCTGCGTCTACAGCATCATCGCGAGCGAGTGGCCTTCGGTGCGCAATCACCTCGCCTGGCAGCTGGAGCGCGGGCGCCCGGCCGAATAACGTCGCGACGCACTCGTACAAATGTGATGAGCCAGGATCACGTGCCCGCCGACCCTCATATCTGCGGCGTTCGGCGAGAAATGCCTGCCGCCCTATGTTGAATTGGCGCGTTCGACCGCCGCAGCGGAAACCGCCGCCCCTGTAGCGAAAGCGTGACAGGCTCCGCGCCTGGTTTGTGGTGAAGCCGGGGCCGGTGTAGAACGAAAGGCCGCGCGCCCCCCACTAACAGTCAGTGAACCGGCTCATCGGCCGGGCGCGGTTCGTGGCACGCCCGGCACTCCCGCGCGGCTCGCGCGTTGAGAGCGGCAGAGGACATCATGCAAACGCCCGTCTCGAATGGTTTTTCCCTTGGTTTTCCGTGGGGGCTTCCGTTGGCACGCCTCGGTGCCCGCGCGGTGCTGTGGATGCTGGCTTCTTCCATGGGTGCGGTGGCCATGGGCCAGCAGACCGCTCCCGACGCCCCGGACGGGCAGGACACCGCCGATGAAGTGGCCCCCGAGCGCGTCGCGCGCCTGAGCTTCACTCAGGGCGGCGTTTCGCTGCAGGCCGTGGGCGAAACGGCGTGGGCCACCGCCACCCTGAATCGCCCGCTGACGCCGGGAGATTTCGTACGCACGGAAGCCGATGGTCGCGCCGAAGTGCAGGTGGGCGAGGCCGCCATCCGCCTGGGTGCCGGCACCAGCTTTGCCTTTGTCGCGCTCGATGACGACGCGCTTCGCATGCGCGTGAGCTCCGGCGTCGTAAACCTTCGCGTCCGCACGCTCGGCGAGAATGAAGTCGTCGAAGTGGAAACCCCGCAAGCCACCGCGTCGATCCTCCGACCGGGCACCTACCGGCTCGAAGTGAATTCCAGTGGCAACGCCACCATCATAAAAGTGAGCAGCGGAATGCTCGAGGCGCGCGGAGCTGCCGACCAGAGCTTTGTCGTGCGCGCCCAGCAATCCGCAACACTGACCGGCACGAATCGCCTCACATTCACGACGTCGACGCTCGGCGGGCCGGACGCTTTCGATCAATGGGCGCTCGAGCGAGACCGGCGCGATGACTACGCGCTGTCGTCAGACGCCGCGCGGCACGTGCCAAGCGAAGTGGTCGGTTACGAAGACCTCGATAGCTACGGCACGTGGACGTCGGAGCCTCAATACGGATATGTGTGGACACCTACGCGGGTGGTTTCCGGCTGGTCGCCCTACACCTATGGCCGCTACTCCTATGTGGGTGGATGGGGCTGGGCGTGGATCGACGATGCGCCGTGGGGTTTCGCGCCGTACCACTACGGCAACTGGGTCACCATCGGCAGCCGCTGGTGCTGGGTGCCTGGGCCGCGACATGGGCGCCCCATCGGCCGGCCGATCGGGGGCTCGCCGATCGGGCAGCCGTCCGAGCCTCGACATGGCTGGCGTGTCCCGCCGCCACCGCGAGGCATCGCCGCGCGTTCCGGCGGGAATGTCGTTGGAACCTGGCGTGATTCGCGCGATGGCCGTGATGCGCGCGACTCGCGCGACGGAAACGCTGGCGTCGTGAACCACGGCGGCCGATTCGGCACAGTGCCCGATGGAGATCGCTATCGATATACGCGACCGGGGCAGTCTCCTTCCCAGCCGGGCTCGGCTGTGCCAGTCGTGCCGCCAGTGAGTGTGCCGCCTGCGACTGTTCCGTCGGGCGATGACCGCCGCATGCGCATTCCACGATATGAGGTGCCGCAGAACCCGGCGCCGCGCACTGAGCCGCGCAACGAACCTCGCAGCGAGCCGAGCGTGCGGTCTATTGGCGGTCGTTACGGGGTTCCTTCGCCGCAGCCCTTGCAGCAGCAACGGCAGGAACCGAGGCGCGAAATGCCGCGGCCCGAAGCCGCGCGACCGAGCCCTCCGCCTCAGCAACAACAGCAACAACAGCAGCAGCCCGCAGGCTCTGAGCGCCCCACGTTCAGCCGGGGTGGCGGCGATCGGTCGTCGGGCGGGCGGCCGCGCACGACAGTCGAACGCTGAAACGACGCTGACAACCGGGCACGCGGGGCGATCATTTCGACTCTCCGCGGGCAGCGGTAACATCCGTCCGCCGACTGTCGGCGTACGGAGCCCGGGCATGAAACGACGTGTCGGTCGGCGGGACTTTCTGGCGACGATTGCTAGCGCCGGTGCGTTAGTCGCGCTTCCGCTGCGGTCCTGGGCGGCCGATCGACAATCCGGTGCGGCGCTGCGCATCGACGCGCAGCGCTTGCAGCGCACTCTGGAAGACCTCAGCGTCTACGGCCGCCCCTCCGGCGGCACCTTCTCCGACGGCGTCAGTCGCGTCGCGTATTCGGAGTCGGATGTTGCGGGCCGCACGTATGTGATGGGCTTGATGCAGTCGGCAGGACTGACTCCCCGCATCGACGCCGCCGGCAACATTCTGGCTCACCGCGATGGCCGCGACTCCACGCTGAAGCCGATTCTGTTTGGCTCGCACATCGACTCCGTACCGGGAGGCGGAAACTTCGACGGGGAACTGGGCTCACTCGCCGCGATCGAGGTCGCGCGCACGCTGCACGACCATGGCTTCGTGACCCGTCATCCGCTCGAGGTCACGATCTGGTCGAACGAGGAAGGTGGCACGGTCGGGAGCAACGGGGCCCTGGGCGAGGTGACAACCGCGATGCTCGAGCGGCAATTCAATGGCATTCGCATGGCCGACGGGCTGCGGGCGATCGGCGGCGATTCCACTCGACTGGACAGCGCGCGTCGCACGCCGGGGTCCATCCATTGCTACCTCGAGCTGCACATCGAACAGGGCGGCGTACTGGAAAAGGCTGGCATTCCGATCGGGGTCGTCGACGGCATCGTCAGCATCGACGAGTACGAGGTCGAGATCCGTGGCGTAGCGAACCACGCTGGAACGACGCCGATGCCGGAGCGTCGCAACGCGCTGCTTGCGGCAGCCCGGCTGATTGAAGCCGTGCAGGAAGAGGTCACGCGCACGCCCGGTCGGCAGGTTGGAAACGTCGGGCAGCTCGCGGTATTCCCGAACGCTCCGAACGTCGTCCCGGGCCTGGTGAAACATTCCATCGAGTTGCGGGACTTGTCCGAGGAAAATCTCGTGCGCCTCGGTGCGGCGATACGCACGCGGGCGCAGGACATCGCGCGCGCGACCGGCACGGAAATTACGCTGACACAGGTCGAGCACCTTCCGCCCGCGCTGGCGACGCCGGCGATTCAGGGCCAGATCGAGCTCGCCGCCAGGGTGCTCGGTCTCGAGTCGATGCATTTGCCGAGCGGCGCCGGCCACGATGCCCAGGTGATCTCGAGACTGGGCCCGATGGGAATGATCTTCGTGCCCAGTGTCGGCGGGATCAGCCACTCGCCGAAAGAATTTTCGCGATGGAGCGATTGCGCCAACGGCGCAAACGTTCTATTGCAGGCGATCCTGCAGGTCGACAAGAAGTGACGGTCGCGCGAAGGCCCCGCCTGCCGCGCAGGCTTGTGAGTTCCACCTCAGGCGCACCTGGTTGCAGCGAAGAACAAAAATTCGCAGTCATCGGAGTTGAAGATCAACTGTCACGAGGCAGGGACTAGAATCGCGCCGTCGTCCGGAAAAAATCGATGCATAGCGCCGGACGAGGTCTTTTCACTGCGGTCCAGGACGATCCACTGCAAAGATGGAGGCATTCTCATGAAGCATTCCAGCACGATTCTCGCGTTGCTCGGCGTCGCCGCGCTCACGGTGACGGCAGGCTCCGCCACGGCCAACGACAGGCACGACCGGCAGGAAGTGGTCCGGGCGTTTCTGCTCGGCGTGAACGAAACGCCTTCGATATCCACTCCCGCAAGCGGACGGCTCAGGGCCGTCATCGATGAGGATTCCGGTCTCATCACGTTCACTCTGAGCTACGAGGGTTTGACGGCGCCGCCCGCGGTCGCGCACATCCATTTCGGCGAACGTCACGTCGCGGGTGGCGTGATGGTGTTTCTCTGCGGCGGTGGCGGCCAGCCGGCCTGTCCTCCCGCGCCGGCCGAGATCACCGGCTCCATCACGGCGGCGAACGTCGTCGGCCCGACGGCGCAGGGAATCACGGCGGGCCAGTTCGAGAAAGTGCTCGCCGCGATTCGCGCCGGAGCGTCGTATGCCAACGTGCATACGTCGAACTTCCCGGCGGGCGAGATTCGGGGACAGGTGACGCGCTGATGACTCTTCGTGGGCGGTGCGAGCCAACGGGCTCGCCCGCTCCGCGCGTGACCGACATTCGCAGGCTTGCGACGAATGCCCCGATTCGACGGTTGGACGCCAGAAAATGCGATTGGACGGCCGGGCTGTTGCGGGCGCGTCTGGATGAGAGCGGCGTCTCAGAGCGCCGTGCCGAACTCAAGGCGTAAACGCTCGCGCCGTTAATCGAACACTGATGACTTCGGGATTGCCGCTGGAGCCTTGCGTCCGCTGATTCGAGATTATGTCACTTGTCATTAACACCAACGTTGGCTCGCTCAACGCGCAGCGTAACCTGAACAAGTCCCAGACAATTCTCGGCACTGCAATTCAGCGCCTGTCGTCGGGGCTGCGCATCAACAGCGCCGCGGACGATGCCGCCGGCCTTGCGATCGCCGAGCGCTTTACGACGCAGGTGCGTGGCCTCAACCAGGCGGTGCGTAACGCCAACGACGGCGTCTCGATGTTGCAGACGGCGGAGGGCGCGCTGGGCACGGTCAGCGAGAGTCTGCGGCGCATTCGCGAGCTGGCGGTGCAGGCCGCCAACGTATATCAACTCGCGGCGCGCGGACCTTGGCGCACAGCTCAATCGGCTCGACTCCGTCATCGCCAACCTGACGACCAACGCCGAATCGCTGACAGCCAGCCGCTCACGCGTGCAAGACACCGATTTCGCCGTGGAAACGGCTAGCCTCACCCGCAACCAGATCCTGCAGCAGGCGGGAATCGCGATGGTGGCGCAGGCCAATGCAGTACCGCAGATGGTGATGCGGCTGCTGGGCTGATCCCGCTTCGATTGCGATGAGAGGCGCGCCAGGCGTACCACGCGGCACGCCTGGCGCGCTCGTTCATGTCTTCCGAAGACGGGTTCGCGTCATTTGCCATTCACGCTCAGGCCGCGCTGCGAGTGCAATTGCGCAAGGCGCTGCAGGATGACCCAGGTCTGGCTTCTGAGCTTCAGCGACGGATCGACGCCGCTGCACCTGCAGCCCACGTTCAAGTCGCCACGGCGAGCGACGGCAGCACGGTCATTCAGATTCAGGGATCGCAGAACACCGTCAGATAGGATTGCGCAATCACGCGCCAACAACGTCCAGGAGAACTTTTCCGCCCCGCTGCACGTGCGCTACCGCATCCTTGATCGCGCTGAGCGGATAGGTTGCCGCCACCGGGATGCGCACCTGGCCTGCGGCGATCATCGCGGCCGCCTCTTTGGTGGCTGCCTGGATCTTGTCGGCGAGCTCCGGGTGTCCCATGAAGAATCCGCGCAACGTGAGCGATTTGAAGATTGCATCCAGGGGGTTCGCGGTAATGGGCGCCCGGCTCATGGCGGAATAGATCGCCACCGTGCCATGCAGGGCGAGCGCTGCCATCAATACTCCCGTCGCCGGACCACTCACCCCATCGAGCGCAAGGCGCACATCGGCCTGAGCCACCGCCTCTTTGATCTCGCGTCCGACGTCGGGAGAATCGACGAGCACGACATCTGCCCCGAGCGCCATCAGCTCGCTCACGAGCTCAGGCCGTCGGACGATGTTCACGGTTCTCAATCCGCGCACTTTCGCGAATGCGATCACCCATCGCCCGACGCCGGAATTGGCGGCGTTCTGAACGACCCATTCACCGGGATTCAGGCTGACGAACTCGCTCAGGAGAAGTGACGCCGTGGGCGGGTTGATGCCCAGCATCGCCAGTTGCTGTGGATCCGCATCAGCGGGGAGGGCGAAGAGGCGTCCCGCCGGAATCACCATGCGCTCGCGCCAGGCGAAGCTTGAAAGGGGCAGCAGGACCCGATCGCCGGTTTCGACGGTGCTGACGTCCGCACCGACGCGCAGCACGCGGCCGACGCCTTCGTTACCGATTACCGCGGGCAGCTTCGGTCGAAAGGCATAGGTGCCCCGGGCGACCGAGAGGTCGTTGGGATTGACCGGTGACAGCTCGACAGCGACGAGGACCTCGCCCGCGCCGGGCTCCGGGGGCTCCGGAATCTCGACGAACCTGAGGCCATCGACGGGGTTTCCAAAGTCGGTGAGATGAACAGCGCGCATGTGTGGTTATCCTTCGGAAGCTCCGATGGAACGTGCAGATCGTACTTCCTGCACATTGTCCCCCTGGGCCACGCAGCGATACATCACTCCAAATGATGGATGGCCGCTGTCACTATCGGGTTCTGTCGCTCATTCGCGCTGCGCCTCGTCCAGCTTCGCCCGAGCCTCCGCGATATCGGGGCTGCCGCCCCAGAGCAGAGTCTGTCGAAGCTGCAGGGCCTCGGTCAGCGGTCGCTCGGCCTCGTGGCGCTTTCCATCGCGGAGTAGAGACTCGCCCTGCAGGACGAGCGCCTGCCCGAGCGCAAGCTGCCCCGCCTTGCCCTGCTTGCGCAAAAGCGGAATGAGAGCAGCCAGCTCTGCAGCGCCACCCGCACGATTGCTGCTGCGAATGGCCACCCGCGCCTGCGCAAGCCGCGTGCGAAGAACGGCAAGATTCTCATCGCCAAGCTGCTTGCGGGCGAGCAAGAGATTCTCGGTCAACGTGGCGGCCGCCGCGGCCTTCTCTCCCGCGGCATCGAGCGCCTCTGCAAGGAACATGCGGTTCTGCACGGCCACCGGGCTCGCCGGCCCTGCAAACTCGGTGGCCATGGTCACCGCCGTGTGCAGCACGGTGAGTGCCTCTTCATGCCGCCCGCGAGCACTTCGAATAGTGCCGTAATAACCCATCGCCGCTGAGACAGCGGCCGAGTCGCCGGCCAGCGCGCGCTGCCGGGTGAAAGCATTTCGCAGGAGCTGTTCCGCTTCGTCCACCTGCCCATAGCGGAACGCGAGCATGCCCATGTTCGCACGCATGATCTGCGCATCGAGGTCATCCGTTCTCTGCAGGGCATCCTGGATGGCAAGCGCCTTGCGATAGGCGATCAGCGCTGCGTTGAAATGATTGGCATGCATGTGCGCGACAGCGAGCGAGTTGTACAGCGCTGCGGTCTCCGGGTGATTCAGCCCCGAAAGCGCGATGCGCTCTTCGATCGCGGCGCTGTACGTTGAGATGGCGCCATCGAGGTCGCCCTGCGCGCGCAACAGCCGCCCCTTGATCACCATGCCCTCGAGCCGCTGGGGCGCAAAGCGCTGCGGATCCCGCGCCCAGAACTCGAGCGCCGGCGGCAGCAGCGCCGCGGCCTTCGCCATGTTCCCGCGCTGCAGCTCTGCATTCGCCAGTTGCTGGCGCGCGAACGCGACGGACTCCGGGTCGGCCTCGGGGCCTGCCTGTTTCAGGAAGCCTTCGAGCAGCGGGACCTGGCCTTCGAAGTCTTCCAGCGCGCCGTAGAGATCGCTGAGCGTCTCCACCACTTTGCCGGCGAGGTAAGGGTCGTCCCGATACTCGCTCAAAACACTCTGGGCACTTCGGTCGAGCATCTGCTTCGCGGTGGTGGGCTCGGCGCCATGTTCTGCCGCCGACGCGCGAAACATCCGCGTGACGTAGTAGCGGACCGCCTCTTCGCGCGCCGCGGCTCGCCGGGCGATGTCGCGCTCCAATGCAACCCGGTGCACTTGCCATGAGACCACCGCCAGCGCACCAGCCAATGCGAGCACCACTGTGGCCGCCGCTGCAACTGCAAGCCGGTGCCGGCGCAGGAATCGACTGAGCACATAAAGCCGCGCTCCCTCGCGCGCCGAAACAGGCTTGGAGTCGAGATGCCGGCGCAAGTCGAGCGCCAGCGCATCCACGTTCTCGTAGCGATGCTCCGCTTCCTTGCGAAGACACTTCGCCACGATGGCATCGAGATCGCCTTCGAGCTGCTGCGCCGGCACGCGCGCATTTTCGAGAATGCGAGCGGCGCGACTGGGCGGTGGCGGCACTTCCTGCAGCACGCTGCGTACAGCATGTGCAACCGGCATTGCCGTGTTGTGAAACGGCTTGCGACACGTGAGCAGCTCGAACAGCACGACGCCAAGCGCGTAGACATCTGTCGCGGTGGTAATGGGCTGCCCCGTGAGCTGCTCGGGCGCGGCGTAATCGGGCGTAAGCGGTGCGGAAGTCTTCTCTGCTGCCGGCCCCGCCACCACGTCGAGCAGCTTGGCGACACCGAAGTCGAGCAGCTTCACGCGGCCTTCCTGCGTGACGAGGATGTTGCGCGGCTTGAGGTCGCGATGCACGACGAAGTTGCGGTGCGCGCAGGCGACGACATCGCACACTTCGATGAACAGCTTCAGCCGCGC
>FTFB01009811.1_pt1 | contig 18272 bp, 13 predicted proteins | sample 1658331 | NCBI WGS metagenome assembly FTFB01 (sample SAMEA3914816, study PRJEB12502) | metagenome | biome: forest; material: soil | place: USA | collected 2011-09-16 | depth 0.3 m | reverse complement strand
GAAGATCCTGTACACGCTGATGTACGACGTCTCCGACAAAGCCGACAAGGCTGCGAAGGACGCGGACGTCGCGGGACGGCGCACGCGCTTCGAAGCCGGCTTGAAGAGCATGAAGGAGATGGCGGAAAAGTAGAGGTTCCATGCGAACGTCTGCTGTTTCCGTTCTCGCGTGCGCGCTGCTCGGCGCGGCGCCCGCGCTCACGCTCGCGGAGGTCGTCGGCGTCGACATCGCGATGCGCACCGACGTGCAGAATGGCGCCGCGTTCGGCGACGCCGGCGCGTACGAGCTGCTGACGGGTCGCATCCGCTTCGCCGTCGACCCGAAGAACGCGCGCAACCAGGTCATCGTCGATCTCGACAAAGCGCCGCGCAACGCCGCCGGCAAGGTCGAGCTGTCCGCCGATCTCTCGATCCTGAAGCCGAAAGATTCGACGAAGGGCAACGGCACGCTCCTGCTCGACGTCGTGAATCGCGGTAACAGGACCGTGCTCACGAGCTTCGATCGCGCTGCGCCGAACGACATGGGCGACGGCCTGTTGCTGCGCCGCGGTTTCACGATCGTGTGGGTGGGCTGGGAGTTCGACGTGCCGGAACGCGCCGGTGCCGTGCGCATCGACGTGCCCGCGGCCGCCGGCGTCAAAGGCCGCGTGCGCGCGACGCTGACGCCGACGGGCTCCGTGCCGACGGCCACGTTCACCGATCTCGTCCGCTACGCGCCGGCCGATCCCGCCGCCGCGAGCGCGACGCTCTCCGTGCGCGACGGCGCGCTCGGCAAGCCGGCCGCGTTCAAGCGCGCCGAGTTCAAGCTCGAAGGCAACGACGTGTCGCTCGAGGGCGGCTTCCAGGCCGGCCGCACGTACGAGCTCGAGTACGAGGCCGCGAATCCACCGGTCGCGGGGTTGGGCTTCGCGGCCGTGCGCGACACGGCGGCGTGGATCAAGCACTCGCCGCAGGCGCCCGTCAAAGCGCAGCGCGCGCTCGCGTTCGGCGCGTCGCAGAGCGGCCGGTTCCTGCGCACGTTCCTGTACTTCGGCTTCAACGGCGACGAGCAGAATCGCCTCGTGTTCGACGGCGTGATGGCGCACATCGCGGGCGCGTCGCGAATCGATTTGAACCGGCGCTGGGCGACGCCGACCGGCCTCGCCCAGTTCGACGCGACCGCGTTCCCGTTCGCGGACGCGGCGCTGCGCGACCCGGCCACGGGCGCGGAAGAGGGCGCGCTCGACAACGCCCGGGCGAAGGACTTCAAGCCGAAGATCTTCTACACGAACAGCGGCGTCGAATACTGGGGCGGTGCACGCTCCGCGGCGCTGATCCACACGACGCCGGACGGCGCGAAGGATCTCGTGCTGCCCGACCACGAGCGCGTGTACTTCCTCACGGGCTCCCAGCATGGCCCGGCGCGTTTCCCGCCCGCCGAGGCGCGCCTCGGCGCGCAGCGCGAAAACCCGAACGACTACTGGCTCGCGATGCGCGCGCTGCTCGTCGCGATGGACGACTGGTTGCGCGCGGGCAAAGCGCCGCCGGCGAGCCGCTACCCGCTGCTCGCGGACGGCACGCTCGTGCCCGCGGCGAAAGTCGCGTTCCCGGCGTTGCCCGGCGTGCGCGCGCCGCAGCAGTTGCCGGCCGGGCCACGCGCGCCGAATCCGCTCGTCGCAAAAGACGGCGGCGCGGGCGCCACGCTGCCGTACCTCGTGCCGCAGACGGACGAGGACGGCATCGAGCTGGCCGGCGTGCGCTTGCCCGACATCGAAGCGCCGCTCGCCACGTACACGGGATGGAATTTCCGCAATGCGGCGATCGGCGGCGAGGACACGCTGTATCCGCTGCTCGGCTCGTACGTTCCATTTCCGGCGACGGCGGCGGCGCGCACCGCGGCGAAAGATCCGCGGGCCGCGATCGCGGAACGCTATGCCTCGAAACAGGCCTATCTCGACAAGATCCGGGCGGCCGCGGACAAGCTCGTGGCCGACAGATTCCTGCTGGCCGACGACCTGCCGGCCGTATTGGACCGCGCCGGCCGCCATTGGGATCTCTTGACCGGCGGCCACTGACCCCGGGATTACGCGGACCCGATCACACCCCGGGGGCCGCGTTCCGCCTATCGTTACGCGATGGCGGAGTCTTCGTTACCTGGTTCGCGAACACTGCCGAGCTCGCCGTACACGGACGAGCTCGAGCGCGGCGTCGCGAGCCGTTCGTTCGGCGAACCCCTCGAGAGCGAGTACCGGCGAACACGGCTCGCGGAAGACTGCACCATGATTCGCGTCGCGGCCGTGCTCGTGCTGGTGCTCTCGGGCATGCGCGGCGCCGAGCAGATCATGGGCCACGTGTGGAGCGTGCCCGAGATCGCGCAGTTCACCGTTGCCCTCGTGGTCTCCCTGGTGCTGACCGTGGTGGCGTTCAGTCCCTGGTTCGAGCGCGCCTACTTGCCGCTGGCGCAGGTGCTCGTACCGATCCGCAATCCGCTCGTGGCCGTGACGGTGGCCAGCACTTCGGCGGCCGGTCAGCTCGAAGCGTTGATGCTTTTGCCGTTGCTCGTGATCGGCCCGTTCTTCGTTCACGGGCTACGATTTCGCGCTGCACTGTTCGCGGTGGGGGTGACGCTCGCGGGCTTCGTGATTCCCGCCGCCGTATTCGGACTTCCGGCAATGCTGGTGGTACGGGCGTGCCTGCTGATGCTGATGGTCGGTTCCGCGTGCGGCATCGTGGCGTTGCATCTCGAACGCACATCGCGCCGCAGCTTCCTCGAGAGTCGTCTCATCGCCGACCTCGCGCAGCGCGATGCGCTGACGGGGCTCAAGAACCGCCGCGTGTTCGACGAGCACCTCGAGAATCTCTGGTTCCGCGCGGGCGACGAAGCGCGCGTGCTGACGCTCATGCTGATCGACGTCGATCACTTCAAGGCCTACAACGATCGTTACGGTCACCAGGCCGGCGACCACGCGTTGCAACGCGTCGCCGCGACGCTGCAAACGTTCGTCACCCGGCCGCAGGACGTGCTCGCTCGTTACGGTGGCGAGGAGTTCGCCGCGGTGTTCTACGACATCGAGCCGTTCGATGCGCAGGAGATCGCCGAGCGCATGCGGCGCGCCGTCGGCACGCTGGCGCTCGACAACCTCGGCGACGCCGGCGCTTCGGCTACCACGATCAGCCTCGGTGTGGCCGTCGTCGAGCCGAGCCGGGAGCGCCGGGCGCGCGGCGGGCTGCAGCTCGCGGACCAGGCGCTGTACCGCGCGAAGGTCAAAGGGCGCAACCGCGTCGAGCTGCTGGATCAAGGCGCACACGAGGCGCTGCAGACCGGCGTCTTCGCGGCCAGCTCGGCGGCCACCAAGCACTAGCCTTCCCTCGCTTGCGCAGTCCGCTCATCTGATCGTATGCTATCGCTCATATGAGCGGGAAGAAGCGCGCGTACAAGCATCGCCTCGAGTCCTTGCTGGCCGGCACCGGCAAGGTGCGCGAGCTTGGCCGCTGGCACGAGCGGATCCTGGCGGGCCTCGAGTTCAAGGCCGTGGACAAGCTGAAGGCGCACGCGGAGCTCACGGATCCGGAGCTCGCACGGCTGCTCGGCATCAGCGAGGCGACGCTGCGCCGCGCGCGCGTCGCCGGCAACGCGCTCGACGCCGCGACCAGCGACCGTTTGTATCGGCTGTCGAAAATCCTGGCCGTGGCCGAGGAAGTGCTCGCCGACGCGCCGCAGGCGATGTCGTGGCTGCGCCGGCCGCAGCCGGGCCTCGCCGGTGAGACGCCGCTCGATCTGCTCGTCACGCAGGCAGGCGCCGACGAGGTCGAGACGCTGCTGCGCCGCATCGACTACGGCGTCTACACGTGACGAACGTCTATCGGCTCGTGCGCCGCGAACGCGCGGGCGAAGCGCTGTCGGGGGAGGGCGCGCGCCGTTACGGCGGGCGCTGGAATCCGCCGGGCACGGCGGTCGTCTACGCCGCCGAGTCGCGCGCGTTGGCCGTGCTCGAGACGGTCGTGCACCTCTCGCTCGAAGCGCGCGCCATGCGCTTCGTGCTCGTCACGCTCGAGCTGCCGGCCAAGGCGAAAGTCGAACGCCATTCCGCCGCGCGGCCGCCGCGCGTGCTGGCCGCGAGCCAGGACGTCGGCGGCGCGTGGCTCGACGGCGGCGACGGGCTGGCCCTCGTCGTACCGTCCGTGCTGGTGCCGCAGGAAAAGAACTACGTGCTGAACGTGGCGCATGCGCAGTTCGCGGGCGTGCGCGTGGCGGGCACCGAGGTCTTCAGCTTCGACGAGCGCCTCTGGGGCGCGCGACGATGATTCTGAAGGGCTAGCGCCCTTTCGCCCGCCAGTACTGCTAAACGCTTGCGGCCGGCATTACAGTGGTCATGAACCGGTAGCTGTTGCTCGCGACGTAGCGCGGGTCCGCTTTGCACAGCGCCATGAACGCGCGGTGACCGGACTTCGTGCGGCCCACGAGGCAGCCGGCGCTCGCGCGGCCGATGTCGGACTTCGGCAGGTCGTAGCCCCAGTGCTGGTTGATGCCGAACAGCCCTTCGAATTCCTCGTCGCCCTGCCGCTCGAAATCCTCGTTGAGATCGCGGAACACGCTGATCGGCGCCGTCTGCACCAGCGCTTCGTGCGCCGTCGGCGTGCCGGCGCGGTGCGTGCCGACGGACCACGCCTTGTACTGGCCGAACGCGATGCGCGCCGCGCCGCGCGGATCGATCTTCTGCACGCTCGTGTAGTACCTGCCGGGCTCCGTGGTCGCGTCCCAGCGTTCCACGATCTCGGGATTCCCCGCGCGGTTCACGCGCAGCACGACGCGCAGATCGTTGAACGCGTTCGGCGCGTCGTCGTTCACGGTGGCGTCCAAGTCCATGCCTTCGACGTACACCACGTTCACGCAGTCCGGATGGCGCGCCACCCACTGCTTCGCATCGAGCATGGCTTTGACGAGCCGTCCTCCGAGCGATGCCGGCGTCTTCAGCGGAAACAGCGTTCTGCTGCCCGCCGCGACGAGGATCTGGCGCGCGAGTGCCGCATCGAGCACGGGGGTGCCCGTGATGCCGAGCCGTTTGATCACCTGTGCGAGCGCCCAGTGGGACACGGGGCCGAACGCGCCGTCGGCCGGGGGGTCGAGCACGCCGATGGCGGCGAGGCGCGTCTGCACGTCGGTGGCGAGGGTCTTGTCGGCGCCGATCATCGGCAGCGCGACTGTGGCCTGGGTACGCATGATCTCGTCGAGGGTCACGTGCGCCTCCGGTTATCCCCCAATAATTACCACTCCGCCCGCCGGAGTTCTGTCATCAACCTGACACTTTCCTTCATTTAGGACGGGTGCGGCCGCTACGCTTAGGCGAGAATCCCATGGGGCGCTCCGCGGGCTTCGGCCGCGTTTGAGCTTGCGCCCCACGGGGACCGCTGCGATGAACGACACCCAACCAGCCGCCGCCAGCGCCGACGCCGCCTACCCGCCGGAGCTCGAGCGCTTCGAGGATGCGCTCGTCCGCCAGCGCCGCGCCGCGTGCGAGTTGCCACCCGACGGCCCGCGCATCGGCTTCGCGCTTTCCGGCGGCGGCATTCGCAGCGCTACGTTCTGCCTCGGCGTGTTCCAGGCGCTCGCGAGGGCGAAGACCGGCAAGCCCGGCGGGCTACTCGGCCGCATCGACTTTCTCTCCACCGTTTCCGGCGGCGGCTACTTCGGCAGCTTTCTGGGACGGCTGTTCGCGCGTGAGCACATGCGCGGCGTGGCCGACGTGGCGAGCGTGCTCACGGGTGACGAGCACCCGGCGCAAGGCCAGACCACGTTCCGCTTCCTGCGCGACAACGGCCGCTATCTCGCGCCGCGCGGCTCGGGCGATCTGCTCGCGCTGATCACCGTGACCGTGCGCAACTGGCTCGCGGTGCAGACCGTGCTCGCGGTCGCCGTGCTCACGGCGTTCGTCGCGCTGCAGTACGTGAACATGCGCCTCGCGCACGTGTACGAAAGAGCGTGCGAATTCCTGCCGTTTTGCGGGTGGGCCGCCCCGCCGCCGGACGCGTTGCCAGAGACGCCGATCGTCGCGAGCCCGTGGTTCATGTGGCTGCTGCCGCTCATGGCGCTGTGGGTGCTGCCGACGGCGTGGGGGTACTGGGTGATCGGCACGCCGCTGTCGAAACGGCAGGTGTTTCGCCGCACGGATCTCGTCGTGCTCGTGCTGCTCGGCGCCGCGCTCGCCGCCGGCTGGATCGATCCGCCGCGCAGCGGTATGACTTCGTCGCCGATCACCGTGGCCACGGTCGCGGTCTTCGTCGTGGCGATCGCGACGGCGCTGTGGTCCGTGCTCACCAATCCGTGGGCCATGTTCAACTGGCTGCTCGGCATCCTGCACGTCGGTAACGTCGAGAAGCAGGTGGCCGATGCGAGCCGCTCGCGGAATCGACTCACGCGCTGGCTGAAGCGAGCGCTCGTGGTGTTCGCGGTCATCGGCGCGTTCGGCGCCGTGGATACGCTCGGCGCCATCGCGTACGCGTTGTCGCGCTCGACGAACGGCTTCTGGGTGCTCGCGGGCCCGATCACCGCCGTGCTCGGAACCTTTGGCGGCGTGGCCGCGTTCGGCCGGCAACTGCTCGTGTTCCTCGGCGGCGAAGGGCGCGACAAGAAGGTGCGCGTGCCGATGTCCGTGGTCTCGTGGGCCGCGGCGGTGCTCGTGCTCGGCGCGTGGTTCGTGCTGTGGAACGCCGTGTCGCATGCCGTGGCGTGGCAGGGCGCGAAGCCCGCGTACGCCGACATGGTGTACGCGCCCGCGCCGCCGAAATTGGCGGACGCCAACGCCGTCGTGCTGACCGCGGAAACGGGCGGTCGGCAAACTTTGCGGCCACTTTCCGAGCAGCAACAGCAACCCGTGGCCACCCCGACCACCGCGGCCAGAAGCCCCACCTTCGCGGGCCGCGTGCTGTTGCTGCTCCTCCTTGTCAGCGCCGCGGTCGGCAGCGTGCGCTCGCTGCTGAATGCGTCGAGCCTGCACACGTTCTATGCGCATCGGCTCACGCGCGCGTACTTGGGCGCGTCGAACCGCACGCGCCTCGACGACGACAAGGCGCACATCTCGGAAGTCATCGACGGCGACGACCTGCCGAGCGACCGCTACTGGAACTGGCCGCGGCTGCCGCACGAGAGGGGAGCCATCGAGAAAACGCGCGACTTTTTCGCGCGCCGCGTGCACGCCGTGCGCGCGATGTTCACGAGCACGCCGCTCGCGGCGCACGAGCCGCCGCCGTTCCCCGCGCGCGCGCAAGCCGCGAAGGGCGCGCCGCTGCACCTCGTGAACGTGACAATTAACGAGACGCTCGACGGTCGCACCGGCGTGCAGATTCAGGACAGGAAAGGCGTGCCGCTGGCGGTTGGCCCCGGGGGCTTGAGCGTGGGCGTGCGCCATCACCTGATCGCAGACGAGCTGATCGGCTTCATCGCGCGGCCGGCCGACGGCCACGCGGTGTTCGACCTCGAGCGCCTGAAAGCCGAGCCCGAAGTCATGACGCTCGGCCGCTGGGTGAGCCTGTCCGGCGCCGCGTTCTCGTCCGCGCTCGGCGCGCGCACCACCGTGCCGTTGGCACTTCTCGCGACGTTCGCGAACGTGCGGCTCGGCTACTGGTGGGACAGCGGACTAGGCCGCGGCTGGACCGGGCCGCTGCTGCCCGTATACCGCGGCTTGGTCTCCGAGCTCCTCGCGCGGCTGCGCGGCACCGGCATTCGGTTGTGGAACCTGACGGACGGCGGGCACTTCGAGAACCTCGGCGGCTACGAACTCATACGACGAAAGTTGCCGCTGATTGTGTTGATCGATGCGGAGGCGGATCCGGATTTCGAGTTTCCTGGGTTGTCGGAGCTGATTCGGAAGGCGCGGCTCGACTTTGGTGCGGAGATTTCGTTTCTCGACGAAGAGGCGCTCGCGCAGGCTGGGTTCGCGAAGGATTCTCCGCCCGTGTTCACGACGCTCGAGCGATTGCGGCGTGGGAAGTGGAACTCCGACAAGGACGCGCGCGCGGCGTTGTCCGCCGAGGCTGATCGGCGCGAGTACTCGCACGCGCATGCGGCGCTCGCTTCGGTGACGTATCGCGATGGTTCGGTTGGTCGCATCGTGTACGTGAAGGCTTCGATCACGGGGCGCGAGCCGGCGGACGTGCTTCAGTACCACGCTGAGCATCCGGACTTTCCGCACGAGACGACGTCGGATCAGTTTTTTGATGAGGCACAGTGGGAAAGTTATCGGAGGTTGGGGGAGTACGTTGGGGTGACCGTCGTAACGTTGGGCTGTTTCATTCAGCCGGCCTGACTCCTTTGCCTGTTGGAAGGCCATGAGCGTTCTGTTGACTAGCGACGAATAGGTTCGTGGCGGTGGTAAAAAAAGAGAAAAAGAGGGTTCAGCACCTCACCGTCTACTTGGTGAAAGAGGAGTTCGCCAAGCTCGACCAGATCGTTAGTGCCAACGCGAACGATGCTGCACAGTTCAAAATCGATATTCCAGACTGCAACGGAGTTCTCTACGTTCGTCCCCGTTCTGGAATTAAGCCGAAGTGGGTTCCACTTTTCAGTGAGTTCGTCAAAGCAAAGGATATCGGTACGGTTTCGACCTTATCCGCTGCGTTGATAGTGAACACCGCAGGTCGTTTCTTCGTTCTCACGTTCGGCAATGGGAGACACCTAATCGGTACCGATGTAGTCGAAGAGCGGTTCGGACTGCTTGTGGTGCTCAACTCGGTCGAGCGAAACAGTATCAGAGTTGTGGACAAACAATCGCTGGATGCGATTCAAAGCCATGCGCGGATCCAGTCGGGGCAGGCGACGACAGCGGACCGGTTCGGTTTAGACGTCGAACAAGACATGCTCAAGGCCATCGTAGGAATGCCCAAGACCGCTGAGCTGGGAACACGTATGGCTGGAGCTGATGCACTCTCCGTCTCGGTAAGAATGGATCTATCTGACTTGCCGGCCCTCTTGGGAAAGTACAAGGAGCGGTTTGACGCGGATTTGCATCCAGACTACGAGTGGGTCAATAACATCAAGCAGATAAAGAAGCAGGCTGCGCTTCGAGAGGAGTTGGAACTAGAGTTGGTCGCCCAGTTAAACAGCAAGCAGCACGACCGAATCTGGCTGGCTATACCCGAAGTAATCGATTGGACGATGATCGTAGGTTTCATGTTTATGCATGGGAAGGGGTGGCGCTACCCAGATATCAATCTTCAAGGGTTTTTTCAGTCGATCAAGAAAGACGAAAAGATCACGATTGACATGCTTCACGGCAGAGACGTGATATGCGTCGATGAAGATGAAGAACCGACGAAACAGAAGTGGTCGATCTATCGTTGCATCTATGCGGAGATTGACCACAAAGGATGCAAGTACATCTTGAATGGTGGAGCTTGGTTCGAAGTCGGTTCAGATTTCGTGGCCAACACAAACAAGCGATTCGCTAAGGCTGCCTACAGCGATCTTCACTTGCCAGAATACGATGGTGGGGATGAGGGAACATACAACGAGAAAGTCGCAACCGCATATCCCGCCACATTCGCACTTCTCGACGACAAGAAAATTTTCCACGGTGGAAGCAAGGGACAAGTCGAAGCATGCGATTTGCTCTCGATTAAGAAGCAGCTAATCCACGTCAAGCGCTATTACAAGTCCAGTGTGTTAAGTCACCTTTTTGCGCAGGGCTTTGTTTCAGGCCAGCTCATACAGATCGATAGCGAGTTCCGACAGAAGTTGAAGGGCAAGCTAACAGGAGCTTTTGCTGATCTCATCAATCCGGACCAGCGACCTGAACATCACGAGTTCTCTGTGATCTTTGCCGTAATCAGTGACGCGGAAGGTGAAAAGCTGAATCTCCCGTTCTTCTCGCGCGTTAATTTCAACAACAATGCCAAGATCCTTGGTGGATTGGGTTACAAGGTCGAGCTTTTGAAGATCGAATGGAGCGCGCTGGCGAAGGCAGTTCACGGCGCGGCAGACAAGACGACGAAGCTCGCGTGAACGGACGTCAGTGAAAAAAGAGGCAGCACGAAAATATGAAGCCGCTCCCAGCGTTTCCTGCTGAAGTCCATCGTTACGTTTCAGCGGTTTTTCGCATGGCCAATCGGCGCACGGCGGAAAAGATCGCGCGCGTCCCTAACTGTTCCGAACCGTCCGTCGATCTGACCCTAATTGAGAGCCTAACGCAGTACACCGGTCCCCGAGTCGTTGCGCCCGGATGGGCGGTTCGGCTCGATGTTCATTACTTAGGCGGACTGAGGCACTTCTACCGGTGGGAAGTCGCGGATATCGGCGTTTTGGTTTTCGCGAAACAACGCGGATCCGTTGTCGCGAAGAAGGTTGCGCTGCTGCAAAGCAAACGACTTTATCCGAATGCCGGCGGCGTCGTAGAGGAAACCGAGGAAGACTATCGGATTGGTTTTGGTAACTTGCTTCCAGGCTCGCCGGTTCTGCCGTCGATCGCTCTCTCACACACCTTCAGCTTTACGCCGCAGTGCCGATACAAGGCGCTTATTGTCGGCGATCACCAATACAAGGCCATCCAAGCCTACGAGTCCAATCTCAAGCTTCCGGTCCACTATCTGTTCTATAACCCTTGGCGGGTTCCGAGCGCGTACCACTATCCTGTGACCGGTCGAGTAAAACTTGGCCGGCGGGCGAACGGCGGGTGTCGCGTTATTCCCGCACAAACGCTGAGGGCTGCGCTTGCGCATCAGTCATCGAATTATCAACCTTCCTTTGCAGATATGGCGGGGCTTGTTTCCCGAGGCGCTACACATGCGAACGGCTGGCGGCTCGAGCACTTCATGGCGAATCTAGTGATGAAGTGCCGCGAAGGCATGCCATTTGAGAGTCTGGAAGACGAAAACATGTTCGCGCTCTTCAATCGTCGGAGCGGGCCGATCGCGGCGGCACTGGCGGTTACGGTCGAGCAATTTCGGGAGTAGCGATGCAAGTGTTCAACGGACCTTCTCCTAGACCCCGCGACGAGCCAGAAGAGTCTTTCCAGCCACGGCCTTGCCGACCAAAGAGGACCGACAATGAGTGCTCTGAACTGCGGCGTTAGCCAACGGAGGTCAGACGTGGAGGACTTTTTCGCTCGTCGTGCCGCTGCCTACACCAACGAGCTGAAACGATCGTGTGGAGCACTTGTCGGGATCGCGCAGGGAATTCTCTGCGATCGCAGGCTTGTGGATGAAGAAATCAAGTTCCTCGATCGCTGGCTCGCTGAAAACGATGCAATTTCGACTCGGTGGCCTGGTGACGTGATTCATCAGCGCGTGCGAGCTGCACTGGCAGACGGCGTAGTCACGGAAGATGAGAGAAACCACCTGGTTTCCACGCTGCAGCAATTAATTGGGGGTGCGCTAGAGGATCTCGCCACGTCGACTCACGTAACAAGCCTTGCGTTCGATGACGTCTCGAGACTTGATATCCCAGGTTCTATCTTCTGTCTGACAGGTGAGTTCGTTTTTGCGCCGCGATCGGTTTGCGAAGATGAAATTGAACGACGCGGCGGCATAATTAGTGGCAGCGTTACGAAGAAGCTTCGCTATCTAGTTGTCGGAGGCCTAGGTAGTGCTGAATGGAAGCACGGTAGCTTTGGTACCAAGATCGAGAAGGCGATACAGAATCGTCGGGATGGTTTGCCCGTCCAGATAGTGCGTGAAGATCGCTGGGCCTCATCGCTTGTCGGCTAACAGGCAAATGCAGCGAGCGCGCGGCGCGCATAAGTTTGTTCTGGATTACGCGCATCGGCGCGTCGCTGATTTTCGTTAGCCCGAACTGGGGAGGAATCGGCATGGGGGAGCACGGAGCGATCTGCAGGCTGGGCGTCTTCTACGACGGATCCTTCTTCTCGTACGCCCAGCACTACTACTACCACGAGCGGAAGCTGGGCTGGCTTCGCTTCCCCGAGCTACATCATTTCCTGGAGAAGTACATTGGGTCGCGCGAGCAGGGGTTTGCGAGCTACAAGGTCGTCTACGCGGGATGGTACCAAGGTCTCTTCACATCAAAGGACGCGACTCTCGATCAGCTGAAGCGCGATCGCAATCTATACCACGACCTGATGCACGCCGGCGTGGAGCCCAAGTATCTGCCCATGTCACAGAAGCTCGGCGAGAAGGGCGTAGATGTCGCTCTCGCCGTGGACGCCCTGCAGGTCGGTTTGGGTCAGAAGATCGATGTGGCTGTTCTAGTCACCGGCGACGGCGATTTCGTTCCGTTGGTTCGGGCGCTGAACAAGCAAGGCGTTCGCGTGCTCGCGGCGTACTTCGCGTTCGAGAAAAAGGACGGCAGTAAGAGCTTCGTCAACGAGCGCTTGCTCGCGGCAGCGAACTACGCGGTTGACATCGCCGCCCTCGGATCGTCCAAGGAGCACAAGCAGGACTTCGCCACGCTGTTCAGGAAGGCGTGAGCGCTGTCGGGCTAGCAAATGGCTTCCACCTGAACTCGCTTCGCTCGCAGGTGAAGCCACTCCGCGCGTGACTCGATGGATTGGTGTGAGCAAGGCGCATTCCGCGCGGTACAGCGCACTCCAATCCCGCGACGCCTATCCGTGCCGCAGAGTCGCGCTCGGCTCGAGGTGGACTGCATCACGGACCGAAACGTAAATCGAAACCAGCACGGTAGTTGAGATCACCACGACGACGCCCACGCCGATCAACGCGACCGCGCCGATCCCGACGGAGAACGCTCGCTCGATGACGACGAGTGCCGCTACCGAAAGCGCCGCGCCGAACGCGAGACCGATGATCAGCTGCCGCGCGCCCTGCGCTACGAAAATCGCAATGACGCTCCAGTTGGAAGCGCCGAGCGCGCGCCGGAGCCCGATCTCCTGCGTGCGCAGCACCACCGCGTTGCTGCCCATCGCGTAGATCCCCGTGATCGCGATCAGGATCGCGAAAGCGCCCGCGCCGGCGAACAGTGTCGTGACCGTTCTCGCGAACAGCGTCACCTGATCGAGAAGGGATTCGTAAGTCATGAGGGTCGGCGCAATCTGCGGGTCCACGCGTTCGACCGCCGCGTAGATCGCGTTGCGCGCCGCCGCTTCGTCCCCGAAATATCGGACGAGGATTCGACTGGCCGGCGAGACGTGCTGCGGCAGCGGCACGTAGACGGCCGAGACCGCGCTCGACGTGCCGCGGATGGGCTCGTAGCTCACGTCGCTGAGCACGCCGACGATCGCACGCCGCTCGGGCTCCGCGCCGCCGACGTAGAGGTCGATTTGCCGTCCCAGCGGGGATTCGTTTGGCCAGTGCGACTGCGCAAACGTTCGGCTCACGAGCGCCGTTTTCGCGCTCGTTGGAGTGTCTCGGCTGTCGAACGCGCGGCCTTCGACGAGCGCTGGTCCGACGGACCGCGGTGATTCGGACAGCGTGACGAGCCAGCTCGCGGGGCGGTCTGCGGGACTGGCGTATTCCGTTCCCACGACGGCGATGCGAGCGTCGGGCCTCTCCTGCATGACGGCGGCGGCATCGACTCCCGCGGTGGCGCGCAGCTCCGAAAGCAATCGCTCGTAGGCCGCCAACTGCTTGTCGGCCGAGCCGTAGCGCTCGACGGGCAGCGTCACGCCGAGCACTTGGAGATTCGTCGTGCTCATACCGAGGTCGATGTTCGCGGCACGCTGAGCGATCAGCGTCACGGTGCTGCCGACGAGCATCACCGCGGAGATCAGCGCCACCTGCACGGTTACGAGCGTGCGCGAGAGGCGGCCCGTCGCGAGCCCCGCACTGCCGCGGCCGCTGTCCTTCAGCAGCACGTTCGGGTCCACGCGGCTCACGCTCAACGCGGGCAACACCGACACTGCCAGTACCGTCACAAGCAGCAGTAATCCCGCCACGGCTACGGCTTTTGCGTCTAGGCTCCACGTGAGCCAGAACGGCAAGTTGTCTGCGAGCAGGGCGCGTATGAAGCCGTCGGTTGCCGCGAGGGCGCGCGCGGCCAGGAACGCGGCGAGCGCGCCGCCAATGACGCAGAGAACGATGTTCTCGATCGCCGCCTGCGCGATGAGTCGCAAGCGAGGCGCGCCGAGAGCGACGCGCACGCCGATCTCGGCGATGCGCGCGTTCGTGCGCGCCAGCAACAGGTTGCCGATGTTCACCGCAGCGAGCAGCAGAATGGAGAGCGACAGCAGGTTCAGCACGCCGAAGACGAGAGCACCGAACGAGCCCCACGATGCGTCCGGAAAGCTCAGCACCGAGACCGGCTTCGTTTTCGTGTCGTCAGTATCGCGACGCTCGAGCCGGAGCCGTTGCAACAATGTCGCGACCTCCGCCTTCGCGGCTTGCACCGTGCTCCCGGGGCGAAGTCGCGCATACCCGTTGAACGCCTTGTCGCTGTACGTGGGCGGATCGAGCACGGCGGACTCGAGCGGCAGCCAGATCGCGGTGTTGACGGGGAACGCATAGCCCTCCGGCATCACGCCGACGATGCGCGTGAGCCGGCCATTGATCCGCGCGAGCTTGCCGACCGCGTCGGCATCTCCCGAGAAGACGGTTTGCCAGGTCGCATAGCCGAGGACGGCGACAGGTTCGCCCGAAGCGGCGTCGGCCTGCGTGAAGCTGCGGCCGAGCAGCGGCGGCATGCGGCTGAACTCGAAGATGCGCCAGTCCGACTCCACGGCGCGAACGCTGCGCCTGCTCGCGCCCTCGCCGACGAGCGCCCAGGACTGACGGTAGCCCCCGACCTCGCGCAAGGTCGTGGACTCCGAGCGAATCGCGGCGATCTCGTACGCGTCGAGCGGCTGAATCGCAGGCCACTCGCCGGCGCCGACCCGAACGATCGCGTCCCCCTCGGGCAGGGGCAGGCCGCGATAGAACATCGTGTTGAGTGCGGCGAACGTGTAGATGCTGATGCCGAGGCCGCCTGCAAGCACGACCACGGTCAGCAGCGTGAACCACGGGCTCTTCCGGAGTAGCCGCACGGCGTAGCGCAAGTCGGCAACGTTGATCATCGCTCTCCAATATACGGGGTGAGCGTGCGTCTCTTACAAAATCGGGTACAGCGTCGACGTCGAAGGAAGGCGCGATCGCGGCGACCGGCAGGGGCCACGACGCCCGTCCGATTCTGGTCTAACTAACTGTTTGTTATTTCGTTTTACGCCGACTACTGATTATAATCACAGTACACTAAGCCGGTCAGGAGCCCGCCATGGCTACGCAGCACACGCCTCCTTTCCCCGCCCAAACCATCGACGATCTCGACGCCGCCATCTGCACGCTCGCGGCTACGCTCAACGCCGAAACGCATCGCTTGCTCACGCTCGTGCGCGAGTTCGACGACCGCATGGGCTGGGCCAAATGGAGCTTTCGCAACTGCGCGGAGTGGCTCGCGTGGCGCTGCGGAATCTCGCTCTCGGCGGCGCGCGAGAAGGTGCGCACGGCACAGGCGCTACGGAACGTCCCGTCGATTGGGGCGGCGTTTGCCGAGGGGCGCTTGTCGTACTCGAAGGTGCGCGCGCTCACGCGCGTCGTCGAGTGGCACGATGAGGACGTGCTGCTCGGCTACGCATTGCAGTCCACGGCCGCGCAAGTAGAGGAGCGCTGCCGTCAGATTCGTAACGGCCGGCCGGAGTCGGCCGGCATTGCCCAGCACGCCTGGGAGCGGCGCGCGGTCACGCTGTTCCGTGACGCGGCGCGCGGCGTGATGCGCATGAGCGTGGAGGTGCCGATCGAGGAGGGCGAAGTCATTGCGCAGGCGCTCGATCGCGCGGTCGCGGCCGATGAGGCGCCGGCGGGCGTCGAGTTCGACGCGAACGCGTGGCGCGCGCAGCAGGCCGACGCGCTCGTCGCGGTCGCGAAGCGCTATCTCGAGGGCGGCGAAGCCGCTAGCTCTGCGGCGGCCGATCGCTACCAGGTGGTGGTGCACGTCGATGACTCCGCCCTCCGCGGAGGGATTGGGCGCGCGGATCTGCCGGTCGACACGGTGAAGCGGCTCGCTTGCGACGGCAGCCTCGTCACGATCAGCGAGGACGAAGAGGGCACGCCGCTCGACGTGGGGCGCAAGCAGCGCACGGTCTCGGGCCTAATGAGGCGCGCGCTCTGGGCGCGCGACCGCGGCTGCTCGTTCCCCGGCTGCGACCACAAGCATTACGTGGACGCGCACCACATCGAGCACTGGGCCGACGGCGGCGCCACCACGCTCGACAACCTCACGCTGCTGTGTTCCCACCATCACCGGCTGTTGCACGAAGGCGGATTCCGGATCCAGCGCGATGTTGAAAACCGCCTGTACTTTCAGCGGCCGGATGGGCGCGTGATCCCGCGGTTCGGTTATCGCCTAGCGGACATGCGCGATGACGAAGAGCCCTCCGCGGAGGTGCGGGAGGAACGTGGCGTGTATCTGGTCCGTCCACAGCGGCATCGTGACCCGAGCGCTGTTCATCTGCCCGCGCGGTGTGACGCCACCGCAGTACTGCCCGCGATCTGATCCAGCACCGCCACCTTGTCGCTCGGCAGCTTCAGCGTTGCCGCCGCCAGGTTTTCCCGCAGATGCGCAACCGACGACGTGCCCGGAATCAACAGAATGTTCGGTGCCCGCTGCAGCAGCCAGGCGAGCGCCACCTGCATAGGCGTGGCATCAAGACTCTTGGCGACATCGGACAGCGCAGTCGACTGCAACGGCGTGAACCCGCCGAGCGGAAAGAACGGCACATAGGCAATGCCTTCCGCGGCCAGCTCGTCGATCAACGCGTCGTCGTCCCGGTGTGCGAGGTTGTACTGGTTCTGCACACAGGCGATGTCCGCGATGGCGCGCCCGTCGTCGATCTGCTTGCGCGTAACGTTGCTAAGACCAATGTGGCGGACGAGTCCCTGGCCCTGTAGTTTCACGAGTGCTGCGAGCGGCGCCTCGATGGGGCCCTCGGCGGGGCCGCCGTGCGCGCCAAACATGAAGCGCAGGTTCACGACGTCGAGCGCGTCCAATCCCAGGTTGCGAAGATTGTCATGCACGGCGCTCGTCAGGTCCTCCGCCGAGTTGGCGACGTTCCACGACCCGTCTTTTCCGCGCCTGGCGCCGATCTTGGTGACGATCACGAGATCGCGGGAATAGGGGTGCAGCGCTTCGCGGATGATCTGATTGGTGACGTGCGGCCCGTAGTAGTCGCTCGTATCGATGTGATTGACGCCGCTCGCCACCGCTTCGCGCAGCACCGCCACCGCTGCCGCCCGATCTTTCGGCGGCCCGAACACGCCGGGTCCGGCGAGTTGCATGGCGCCGTAGCCCAGGCGTTTCACGGTGCGATCACCGAGCTGGAATGTTCCGGCGTTGCCGATCTTGGGCATGGTCGTGTCTCCTCGTCCGTGAGTGGCTCATGGCAAGTCTACGCCGCGTGAGCTTCCATCCTCCGAACAGTGAACCGGTTCACGCGATCGGCAGCGTGATCCGTTTCAGAATCGCGCGTCCGGAGTCGGGAGCCTATGAAAGCGTTCCTCAAGTTCGTCGGCGGGGCAAACATCTTTGCAGCGGGTCTCCTGGTATTTCTTACCCTCGTGTCCCTTGCTGTGATCGGAATGCAGCGTAGCTATACGCCTGACCCGGCGATCGTTCTGGGAATAGCCACGATCGTGTTCTCGGTGGTAGCCGGCTTCATTATGGGTGAAATGGGGACTCGTTCCCGACACGACGGCGCGCGGCAAACGATGGCGCCTGTTGCTTGGGCACGTCCTGGTCGCGTCTGGAACGGTCGCCTACGGATCGGTGACCTTCTATATGCCGGTCCTGATTTGGCTCGGCCTCATCCGAACGGCAGACAGCGCTGTTCTTCCGTGGCTAGCGTTTGTTACCTTGCCGCTGGCGTGTGTGCTGTGGCCGATCGGACTGATCCTCGTAGTGACCTCGAGGGAAGCGGTATTGGCTGGGGCTGCCGAACAAGCTACTTCGTCGAAGCAGCCATCATCGTGACCCGAGCGCTCCCGGTGTCGCCCGCGTACAGATTGCCCTGCGCGTCCATCGCCATGTAAGTGGCTTCGGTGAATTGGCCGTCGCCGGTGCCCGGTCCGTTGCCGATCGCACCGAGAACATTGCCATTCCAGTCGATCTTGAAGATCTGGCCGTCCTGACCGGTCGCGAGCCACAGCTGTTTGTGCGGGTCGACGTACAGCGCGCAGGTGAGGTTGCGCATCTGAATCGTCTTGATGAACTTGCCCTGCGCGTCATACACGACCAGACGGTATTCCTCTCGATCGGCGAGATACACGTTGCCGTTGTCGGGATTCACGGCGATGCCGTGGACCATGCTGAAGTGGCCCTGGCCGGCGTGATTGCCGAACCATTGATTGATGAACTTACCGTT
>FTFB01010818.1_pt1 | contig 18615 bp, 24 predicted proteins | sample 1658331 | NCBI WGS metagenome assembly FTFB01 (sample SAMEA3914816, study PRJEB12502) | metagenome | biome: forest; material: soil | place: USA | collected 2011-09-16 | depth 0.3 m | reverse complement strand
TGTGTTGCCGCGTCAAGTAGTAGCGGCGTTCCAGGGCACGTTGTCGCGGATCATCGCGTTGAGTGCGGTGACGATTTTTCTGATGCAGGCGATGAGCGCGACCTTCTTGTGCTTGCCGGCGGTGAGTAGACGCTCGTAGAAGCGTTTGATGTGCGGGTTGAAGCGGATGGCGGCCATGGCACTGAGGAAGAGTGCCGTTCGAGAATGAGCCCGGCCGCCGCGGATGCGGCGCTTGCCAGGTAAGGAGCCACTGTCGCGATTGTAAGGAGCGACGCCGGTGAGCGCGGCGATCTGGCGACGGTTGAGAGAGCCGAGCTCAGGCAGATCGCCGATGAGAGTGCTCGCAACGGAGTGGCCGATGCCGGGCATCGAGATGAGCAGATCGCGTTTGTGTCGCCAGGCGGTGTGTTGCTCGACGGCGTGATCGATCAGTTGCTGCGGTCCCGAGAGTCCTCGTCGAGCAACGCGATGATGCGATCGATGCTGGCGTAAGGTCCTCGGGCATGATCTGGCGGCGGTTCTTCTCCATGGTGCGAAGGGAAGTGAGCTGCCGGCGTCGCACGATCAAGTCTTTGATGAGCTGGGCTTTCGCATCCGGGGTTGGATGCGCGACGGGTTTGAGAGTTGAAGCGAAGCGGGCGATGAGCCGGGCATCGATCTCGTCGGTTTTGGCGAGTTGGCCGATGGCACCGGCGAAGCGGCGGATCTTCAGCGGTGAGACGACCACCACGGGGAGGCCCTTTGCCACAGCGGCTCTGACGAAGGGCTGCTCGAGGCGGCCAGTGGCTTCGATGACGACGCGCTCGAGGCGGTAACGGCTCAGGCGACTGACGAGTGCCGAGATGGCGTGCTCCTCGTTTGGAACGCTAAACATTCGGTCCCGCTCAAGGAGATAGACATCGAGCGTTGCCTTACCCACGTCGATGCCGACGTTCACGGACGGACGTTGCTTTGTCATGTGTCCTCTGCCTTGCTAAATTCGGGCTCTGGGGCCCATTCGACTGTTCGAGTTGACACAAAGAGTCGATGAACCGCTGCACGCTTGTTAACGGTCTCAGTTGCACCTGGAGCCGCGAATGCATCGAGCTGGTTCATCGATGAGCTCCGAAGAGCCCATGGGCCCCAACTTATCCCGATGAGTGCCCGAAGCGGCGACGCCGCGTGTGCTCCATTTCATTATGCACGCGCGTCGCGCATCACACGGCAGCGCGCGGCCGCTGAACTGCGGCGTTAGACGACCCTACGCTTCTGCTACGACATACGTCCGACGGAGAGCCATGATCGAGCGTGTCGTGTTGACATTCGGGCTTGCCACGGTGCTGTGCGCCTCCTTGGGTTGCAGCAAGCCTTCCGGTGGCGATGTCCCAAACGACGTCATTGAAATAATCCATGCCATCGATATGGGGGATGAGGCGCGTCTGCGAACCTTGCTGGAGAATGGGGCTATTCCCACCCCGGCCGCGTCCCCGCTGTCACCAATCCATGCCGCAATCACGCATTTTTCGGATGGAAAACTCGTTTGTGACACCAAGACTATCCGGCTTCTTCTTGATCACGGCGCGAATCCAAACTTCATTGATCGGGACTCCGGTTTCGCACCGTTGGAGGAGGCTCTATCCATGGGTGAGATGGAGTGCATCACGTTGCTAAGGACCGCGGGGGCGAGTATCGATACTCACGGCGAGTCCGGACAGTCACTCATGCAGTTCGCTGTGAAAGGCGTGGAGCGATCTGGCGATAAAGCACTTCTTCAGTTGGTCATGTCATGGGGCGTGTCCGTAAACGTGCGCGGACGGACCTTCACGGCTCTTCACGAGGCCGCATGGATCAATACGCCACAAATAGCGGAATATGTAGTCGCGGAGCTACTGCGCCTCGGAGCGGATCCATGCATTGACAGCGATGGGCAAACGCCCCTCGATATAGCGATAAGTCTCAAGCGGCCCGCTAATGTGCAATTCCAATTGAGATCCGCCATGACGGCATGTCCAAAGCGAGCGCAATGAGCAGGACAATCGGCTATGAAACGTACGCACAAGCAGACTCTGCCCGCGCCCGGGTCGTCTAACAACCGGTTGCAGCGGACGGTCAGGCATAAAGTGCCAAGGCGCATGCGGCAGTGCGCCGCCGCTGAACCGGGACGTTAGGCGGCAGCCCGCTGGCTCGCTTCCCCCAAGGCCCCTGCGCCATGAGTGTCTCTATACGTCACGCAAGACTCTCGGACGCAGACATGCTCGCCGATCTGATTTCACGTTCCTTTGAGGGCGTAGCGGAGCGCTTCGGAATTGATGCCGACAACGCGCCGTCCCACCCGTCGAACGCCAAACCGCAATGGCTACGCGACGATATGGGGTCTGGGGTCCGCTATTTGGTTGCGGAACTCGATGGTCACATTGTTGCATGCGTGGGATACAGGCAAGTGTCGCCGGATACTATCGAAGCTCAGCGGCTGGCAGTGCTTCCGGAACATCGAGGGGGCCGCATGGCGAATCAACTAAATAGAGCAGTGCTAGGCGCTGCACGCGACCTTGGCGCCGCTCGAATTCGAATTTCCGTCGTGGCGGATCATCAATCGTTACGACGGTGGTACGTACGTATGGGGTTCGTTGAGACCGAAGCGCGTCGTTTCGCAGATTTGCCGTTCGAGGTCCAATATCTTGAGTATGTTTTGACCAATGAGAACTGAAGGGGTTGAGCGGTCGGGGACATAGGTGACACTTTAGTCCGGAGACATAGGTAACACTTTGGGGGTTACCAATCGTGTCGTTTCAGTCGTCCATAAGCATCCTCGATCTGCATGTGTCGCTCAAGCAATCGGCCGAGCTTGAGAGCGCCGAAGTAGACGTTCCAGATTCCGTTGTCGATTTCCTCGAGCCCGACGTATTCGCCAGCGCACACGGTGGAGACGCAGACCCATTGGCTGTTCCAACGGATGCCGCCGTTGGCGCTGACGTAACGAGTCTGGGCTTCCCCTGTCTCTGCTGACACCGAGGTTAGGTACGTGCCCGAATTGCGCCAAATTCGCTTTCTCGTACCGAGATCTCCTATCTCTGCATCGTATCCCGGCGAGTTCACGCCGGCGCGCATTGATTGCCCGTCGTGCGGAATGGCATTACGCGTCGCGGCCAAATCACGACTGAGCGGAGCGGGGCTACTCCTTCTCCTCATGCTTGCTGTCGGTACGTTGGCGGTAACACAAGGGTGGCCGCAGAGTTGGCAAATCACGCTCGTGGCATCTGCTATGGCTATGTACTTCCTAGTCATCTGGCCAATGGTGGTCCGACTGAAGGCGTGGACGCCGTTTCAGAACTGGTTACCGAAGAGCCGACTGCTGGGCTATTCGGTATATCTTTTACTTCCAGTAGCGCTGATGGCGCTACTTCTTTACGTTGCAGTTCGCATCAAGTGGGGAATGTGACGGGTCGGGGCATCATTGACGCTGGGCGACCCCAAAGAAGCGTCGTGCGAGCCGCCTAGCAACGAGTTGGAGCGAGCGCGGGATGGATAAAAGGTTCTCGGGATACGTCGACAGCGCGTCGCTCAACTCGAGCGTTATGCGGCTCTCTAGCGCTCCCGCGAGCCGATGAGCCTCGTGGCAGCTTTCGTGGTTGTCGCGTTTGGCCTCTTCCTGATCGCCCTCACGGGCGTGGCTTTCGCGAAACCGGCGGTTGTCGAGCGATTCTTGATGGGTTTCGCGAGCTCAGCGCGAACGCACTACGTAGAGCAGGTTATTCGCTTGCTAATCGGGGCGGCCCTTGTCGTGCTCTCGCCAGCCATGTGGCAACCCAATATGTTCTTGCTCGTCGGGTGCGCCGTCGTCGTCAGCTCCGTAGCATTGATGTGCGTTCCGTGGCAGTGGCACCATCGGTTCGCGGAGCGGCTGCTACCGATAGTCGTTCGACACCTCAGGCTGTGCGCCGTGGGGCCATTCGCTTTCGGCGCACTTCTACTTTACGGGGTCTTCGCTGGTGCTGGAGCCGCATAACAAACAGTTGCAGCGGACCGTGACGCCGGATCGCTGGTTGGCACAGCGCGCGGCCGCTGAACTGCGGCGTTAGACGACGATGAGCGGCGTGGAGATCTTTGGAATAGTTGCCCTTCGAAACGACAGCGCGGTAATCCAACTCGACGGCGCCAGGCCGCAAGACCACTTCGAAGTGCGGTTTGTCGAGGATCAATTTCGGTTCGAGTACCAAGTCGTGCGCCCCGAGCAGGTGGGAAACGAAAAGAATATCCGTTCGGCATTCGCTTCTACCGGATACGAGTGCTTGGAATGGGGGATGGTTCTGATGGCTGGGACAAGTATATTTTCGTCGAGCTTGGAGCAGATCCTGCGTTTGGCGCTCTGACGATGCAGCCCGTACTCGTCGATCAGGGCGTGGTCATGTGTCAATGATCATTCTCGAGCATTGGGCGTCATGAATGGCATCGTCTCCAAGCTCTGGCGCTATCCCGTCAAGTCGATGCTCGGCGAGGCATGCGATGACGTCGAGGTGCAAGTTCGCGGCATCAGCGGTGATCGCGTGTTCGCAGTCAGAGACGCTGACGGCAAGTTCGGCAGCGGCAAGAACAGCCGCCGCTTCCGCCAAATCGACGGACTACTGGCGTTTAGCGCGAGCTACTCCGCCGACTGGCCGGACATTGCGTTTCCGGATGGTCGACGCATGCATGGCGATGATCCGCGAATCCATTCGGCTCTCTCCGACGCATTGGGCGTTGCTGTCACCTTGGTTCGGGAGGAGCACATTTCGCATTTCGACAATGGCGCCGTCCATGTCGTGAGTACCGGTGCCTTGGCGTGGCTCAGGTCGCGGCTACCGGATAGCCGCGCCGATGAACGTCGGTTTAGACCCAACATAGTGGTAGCGACCGTTGGCAATGAGCATGCCGAACGTTCGTGGGTCGAGAAGATCCTCCGTGTCGGCGACGAGGTGAGGATCAAGATCACTACGCCAACGGAGCGTTGCCGGATGATCACGCTCGAGCAGAGCGATTTGCCCGACGATCCGAGAGTTCTGCGGTGTATCGCGCAAGACGCCGGTCTCCAGTTTGGCGTCTATGCGGAGGTTGTGAATCCGGGCCGCATTTCTGTTGGCGACGTAGTGACTGTTGAGTCCGCCACATGACGCCTAGCGAGCAGTAGGTTCTATGAGCTCCATGCGCAGGTATTCGCCGTGAAGGCAGAGGCGGATATCTACTGCCCGTTGTGCTCGTGGCGGCCGAGGCCCACGGATCGGTGGCGCTGCCGACCGGCGTGCGGCACCGAATGGAATACGTTCTGGACTCGCGGTCTCTGTCCCGGGTGCGGTCATCAATGGCTCGAAACGCAGTGCCTGAGATGCGGCAGGATGTCGCCGCACGAGAGCTGGTATCACTATCCGGACGGCGACGAGTCGAGCGTTGATACCGTCGACGTTCAAGAGCGCGAAACCGTGTGAGGGCTCCAGATACCCGAATGAGCTTACGCAGCGCAGTCACGAACTGCGGTGAGCGTAACTCTTCGCGGACGCGGGCCGTTAGGCGTCACGCTCTGCGATGTGCAATTTTGGTGGCCGGCTGGCTGCTTTCCGCGTTTGTGCACGCGGACACGCCGCTGGGCCCGCCCACCTTCAAACGATTCGCGAGCGCCAACGGCGAGGTGGTCGCGTACGCGACGCCGGGCTCGGACACGCGAGTCGCGAGGGCGGCATCCGGAGAAACGCTGTGGCGAATTCCGGGGTGGCATCGGCTTTTGTATCTGTCGAATGACGGTTCTCATGCGGTAGTGGTGTATGACGGGTTGAACCTGATCCCCTTGGATAGCTCTCCAGATCTCGTGCTGGTGACGTTCTGGTCTAGCGGCGAAAAGACGCGCGAGGTGACGTTGAGAGAGATCGTGCCGAATCAGGCGGTCCTTCGAGCAACGGTATCGCACTATGAATGGGGCATCGTGAAAGGGTTCGATGACAAGAACGAACTCGTCGTGGAGCGCGTCGACGGTAAACAGTTCCGTTTCGAAGCGGATGGAACAGCGCGGGCGTACTTGAAGTAGGGCACCACGACTGACGGGCTGATATGGTCCGGAAGAACCACGTCGCCATCGGCACCGTCAACGCGATCGGGCGGCACTATCACGCTAGACCTACGAGAGCGCACAGGCGACGTGATGACGGTGCTCCTTGTTGAAGATTGAAGACTACGCCCTGATCGGCGACTGCCACAGCGCGGCGCTCGTCGGCTGCGACGGCTCGATCGACTGGCTGTGTTGGCCGCGCTTCGATTCGCCGGCATGCTTCGCCGCGCTCCTCGGCACGCCGGAGAACGGCCGCTGGCGCATCGCGCCTTCTTCCGCAATCGTTTCCTCTCGGCGCGCCTATCGGCCGGACACGCTGGTCCTCGAGACTGAGTTCGAGACCGCGGAAGGCAAAGTCTGCGTGATCGACTTCATGCCCACGCGCGACGAGCAGTGCAACCTCGTGCGCCTGGTCGTCGGGCGCCGCGGGCGCGTGCCGATGACGATGGAGCTCGCGCTGCGCTTCGACTACGGCTCCGCGGTGCCGTGGGTCACGCGACTGGAAGACGAGGTGCCCGGCATTCGCGCGATCGCCGGCCCGGACCTGGTTGCGCTGCGCACCCTCGTGCCCGTCCACGGCGAGGGCCTGAAGACCGTTGCTGATTTCGAAGTCGGCGAGGGCGACGTCGTGCCGTTCGTGCTCGGCCATCGCACCTCGCACCTCGGCTTACCCGAGCCGATCGACCCGATGCGCGCGCTGCGCGAGACCGAGTCGTTCTGGAAGGACTGGAGCAGCCGTTGCACGCTCCGCGGCGAATGGCAGGACGTGGTGCGCCGCTCTCTGATTACGCTAAAGGCGCTTACCTACACTCCGACCGGCGGCATCGTCGCCGCGCCCACCACCTCGCTGCCCGAATGCCTCGGCAGCGCGCGCAACTGGGACTACCGCTTCTGTTGGCTACGCGACGCGACGCTGACGCTGCTCGCGCTCATGAACGCCGGCTACTACGACGAAGCCTCTTGCTGGCGCGACTGGCTGATCCGTGCGGTTGCCGGCAGCCCGGAGCAGATGCAGATCATGTACGGGCTCGCCGGCGAACGGCGCATCGACGAGCGGGAGATCGATTGGCTCGCGGGCTACGCGGGTTCGCGCCCGGTGCGCGTGGGCAACGCTGCGGTGAACCAGCTCCAGCTCGACGTCTACGGCGAAGTGATGGACGCGCTTTACCAGGCCGGCAAGGGCGGCCTCGCCGGGAACGACGCCGCGTGGCAGATGCAGCGCACGCTGATGGACCACGTCGCGAAGGTGTGGCCCACGCCCGACGCCGGCATCTGGGAAGTGCGCGGCGCGCCGCGGCACTTCACCTACTCGAAGCTGATGGCGTGGGTTGCGGTGGACCGCGCGATCAAAACCGTCGAGACCTTCGGCGTGGACGGGTCCATCGAGCAATGGCGTGACTTGCGGGCGCGCATCCACGCGGACGTGTGCCGGCACGGCTTCGACTCGAAACGGAACGCGTTCGTGCAGCACTACGGCTCGTCCGAGCTCGATGCGAGCCTGCTGCTCATTGCGATCACCGGCTTTCTGCCGCCGGAGGATCCGCGTGTCGCCGGTACGGTCGACGCGATCCGCCGCGATCTCACCGTCGACGGTTTCGTGATGCGCTATCGCACGCGGCCGGAGCTCGATGGGCTGCCGGCGGGCGAGGGCGTGTTCCTCGCCTGCAGCTTCTGGCTTGCCGACAACCTGGAGCTCCGGGGGCGCCACGAGGAGGCGCGCGAACTCTTCGAGCGACTGCTCGCCCTGCGCAACGACGTGGGCCTGCTCGCCGAGGAATATGATCCGGTCGCGAAGCGATTCCTCGGCAACTTCCCGCAGGCCTTCTCACACGTCGCGCTGATCACCACCGCGATGAACTTGGGCGAACGGAAAAAGCCGGTCGAGCAGCGCGCCGAAACGAAGGCCGCCTGAGGTGCGCGTGCGTCAGGTCGGGAGTTCTTGACTCGAGACTCGCTCCGCGCCCGCAGACTGCAGCGTTGCCTTTACCTTGTCTCGCGACTCGTCGTCGGTCTTGACTCCGATCAACACCGAACCTGCTTTGATCGCGTCCTCGTAGAACTTCAAATCCGTTTCCGGAATCGCCGCGCCGATCATTCCGCCGATCACGCTGCCCGCGGCCGCGCCTGCGCCGGCGCCCATCAGCGCGGTCGCGACGGGCCCGGCAATCAGCAGGCCGAGACTCGCGCCGCCCGTCGCGATACTGCCCACCGCGCCGATACCCGCGACGATAGCCCCCAGAGTGCCGCCGCCCGCAGCTCCAATGGCGAATCCTCCCGGCGCTTTCGAATGCGGCTCATCGCTGACGCAAGAGCTCAAATCCTCACTACTGGCCACCAGGCTGATGTCCGCCGGCGGCACACCCGACTCTTCCAATAGCTGGATCGCATGCAGCGCGTCGGTAGGCGACTTGTATAAACCCGTTGTCGTAGTTGGCATAGCCGCTCCTTGAAAATCCTTCAAGGGACGACGACAGGCTAATCTGGTCTCCGTGCGTGCAACGTAGGATCGTGAAGCGTGGCGCTGTCAGCGAATGCCTACAGAAGCTCCATCGGCCTTGCAGTAGAGTCGCGGCCGGCCATGTCGAAAATTCTGGATCAATTGTCCGAAATGCGCCGGCAACATGGAACTGCCGCCGCGCTGCAATGGCTGGCTGCGCGCAGCCTGGAAAAGACGCTTCAACTGGAAGTCTGCGAGCTGAGCTGGCTCGACAAGAATCGGCAATCGAGTTCGGTCGCGAACGATCGCCGGTTGAAGTCCGGATTCGCAGGCCGGTTTCTGACATCCTTTGAAATCGCCTCGTTCGCCATCGATCCGGCCAACGATCTCTCCGTAGATTTCGCTTCTCGCCCAACGGCCGGACTGGACTACTGCTTCGGCATCGTCGATCGAGAACGCCTGGCTTCCTACAGTTGGTATGCCGTGCGATCCATCGAAGGCGAGCACCACGTCGGCGTGCCCATGTCGTTCCCGGCCAACATGGCGTACATGTACAAAGCCTTCACCCATCCCGATTATCGCGGGAAGGCCCTCTACGGCATCGGTGTGACGAAAGCGTTGGAGGGGTTGGCGTCACGAGGCGTCACGCGGTTGGTGACGTCGGTCAATCGCGTGAATTTCGCCTCGCGGGCCGGCTGCCACAAGATCGGGTTCCAATCGCTCGGCAATTTGTGGACGTTGGGCACCGCTGCCCGCCGAATCGCGTGGGTGCCTCACGCCGCGCGACAACTGGGCATTCAATTCGGCAGCCGCGCCACGGTTGCCGATCGGTCATCAGTGCGCTGACTGCTTCGTGTCGATCGGGGTCTCGGTATGCATCGCGCAGCGCCAACGTCCGCCTGTTTGGATCCACGTCGACGTATCGTTCATCTCCTGCACCGTTCCCTTGTCTTCACCTCTGCGCGCCATGCTCTGCTTGACCTTGTAGGTCACGATGGCGGTCGCGTCGTTCGGAAACACGACGTCCACGTTGCTGAGCTCGAACGACGTCAGCACCATCGAGCCTTGAGTGGCCATCTTCCGGTACGCCGCATGGTCGAACTTCATGGCACCGTGCGTGCTGACCATCAGCGATGGCTCGCACAACATCTCCGTCGCCGTATCCGAGTCCTGATCCACGATCGATTGCCAGAACTTGTTCTCCAGCTCGATGAGTGTCTTGGTGGGCGTCGCCATTGTCTGCTCCTTCGGGTCAAAGCCTCATCTTCGGCCTCGAGGTGCGCAGCGGAATCAGCCATCGTTCCGCACGCTCGCGGGAAAGCTCCTACGTCGGCTCGAGAGCCAGGCTGGATGGTTCCTTCGGCTCCGTGATCTGACCGGTGTCGAACCGAAGGACGTCGCGGCGTCCTTCTACCATCCGCCGTCTCTTTCTCGGCGTTTTCAAGCGCTCAGGAGTCGACGTGCCCACCGTCCTTGCCCTCGGGCTCGATCCCGCGTTCGTCGAGCTTCCGGAATCCCCGTCACTGACGCCCGATCTCGTGCGCGCGTTCATCGAATCGCAGCTCGAGCGGTTGCGAGCGTCGGGATATGACGTCGTCGGTTGCCTGGTGGACCTTGGCGATACCGCCGAGGCTGTGACCGTCGAATGCCTCCAATCGCACCGATTCGACTGCGTCGTAATCGGAGCCGGGCTTCGCGCGGAAGACCGGTTGTTGCTGTTCGAGAAACTGCTGAATCTCGTGCACGTACACGCGCCCGGCGCGAAGCTGTGCTTCAACACGACTCCCAAAGATACGGTGGAAGCCGTTCGACGCTGGGTTTGATTGCAGCCGCGGCTTGGCCGCTTGGCTCCGTCTGGGTCATCATCCCTTTTGCGGCCAAGCCCGTTCGGTCGCGTGGAGGAGACCATGAAGAAGCCGGTGGCTAGCGAAGGTCAGTCCGCATCCGCGCTCATCACGAAGAGAATCGCCGAGCTCGGAGACTGGCGCGGTAAAACCCTTGCCAGAATGCGCAAGCTGATCAAGCAGGCCGACCCGGACGCCGTCGAGGAGTGGAAGTGGATGGGCACTCCGGTGTGGTCGCACGACGGCATCATCTGCACCGGCGAATCCTACAAGAGTGTCGTGAAGCTCACCTTCGCCAAGGGCGCGTCTCTCGAAGATCCGGCCCGCCTCTTCAATTCGAGTCTCGAGGGCAACGTACGCCGCGCGATCGACATCAGCGAAGGAGAAGAAGTCGACGAGCCGGCCTTCAAGGCGCTCGTGCGTCAGGCGATCGCCCTCAACGGCGCTCGCAAGCAGAAACCCTCGAAGAAAAAACCTTCGAAGAAGGCGAAGTCCTGAGCGCTCACTTGCGCCCCAGTTCCGACGAAGAGCAGCCCCCCGATAACGATTGCGGCGAGGGCATGCGCCTCGCTATTTGCGCGGAACCGCGACGAACAGCAGCCCCCCGACCAGTAGCGCGGCGACGCCCGCCCACACGGGCACGTACACGGTGTGCTCTTTTTCGACCTTGAGCTCCAGCGGACCGGCCTTCGCCTTGGTGTCCTTGGTCGTATAGGTGAACCCGTTGTACATCAGCGCCAGCGCGCCGGCGACAACAAGGATGATTGCGGCCATTCGAGTGGATCCCATAATGTTCTCTCCAACGCGCTATGAAACCGGCGTTAATGTCGCTCGTAGCGACGGCCGCGTTCAGTAGCGGAAGTGGCACGATGTCGTAGGACCTGTCTGACAAGGCATTCGAATACAAGCGCAGATCTGACTGCATGAGAGACCTTGTGGCCGTAGATACGCGACTGAACTCTGACCGATTCCCGCGCGCGTCGCGCTACCACCCCGACTGGGTGCTCGGCGCCGTGAGCGGTGCGGCGAATCCCTTGTGGTTGACGGAGTGGCTCGCGGAAGCCATGGACCTTCGACCGGGCATGCGCGTGCTGGACCTGGGCTGCGGCCGCGCGCTGTCGTCGGTGTTCCTGCGACGCGAGTTTGGCGTGCAGGTGTGGGCCGCCGACCTCTGGTTCAGCGCGGAGGAGAACATCCAACGCGTTCGTGATTCCGGCGTCGAAGACGGCGTCTTCCCGAGCCGCGCCGACGCGCGGTCGCTGCCGTTCACCGCGGGGTTCTTCGACGCGATCGTCTCCATCGACGCCTTCATGTACTTCGGCACTGACGACCTCTGCTTGAACACGCTCGCCCGCTTCGTGAAGCCCGGCGGCCAGATAGGTATTGCGCTGGCGGGATTCGTGAACGAGATCGAAGAGCCGATCCCCGTGCATCTCGCGGAGTGGTGGGCCGCGGAGAATCCGTCCAGTCTGCACTCGGCGGGCTGGTGGCGGCGGCATTGGAAGCGCAGCGGCATCGTGGACATCACCGTGGCCGACACGCTGCCCGATGGCTGGAGGTTCTGGCGGGATTGGCTCAAGCTCATCGCGCCCGCGAACGAGAAAGAGATCCATGCGGTCGAAACGGACGCCGGCCGCTACTTCGGTTACGTCCGCGCCGTGGGGCGCCGCCGCGCGGATGCGCAACTGTTCGATCCGCTCATCGAGCTACCCGCGCAGTACACGAAGCACCCCCTGCTACGCGAGGAGGCGAAATAGATGTTCGGTCTGATCACCAAATTCAAGACGGCGGCAGGTCAGTGCGATGCGCTGATCACCATTCTCACTGCGGGCACGTCCGGCATGCCGGGCTGCGTGAGCTACGTCGTGGCGAGAGACGCAGCGGAAGCCGACGCGGTGTGGATCACGGAAGTCTGGAACTCTCGCGAGAGTCACCAGGCGTCGCTCTCGTTGCCAGCCGTGCAGCAGGCCATGGCAAAAGGGCGCCCGCTGATCGCGGGGTTTGGCGCGCGGTTCGAAACGGAGCCGGTGGGCGGGCACGGTCTCGTCGCGCAATGAGCCACGGAAGGCGGCGTGCGTAGGCGCACGCTGAACTTACTCGCATGTCGAGAGACAAGAATGCGCTAGCGATCGAGACCGGCGACTCCGACCAGAGATTCGCCCTTGCGGCCAAGACGCTGGCTGCCGGTAATAGCGTCGTCATGTTCGAAGGCACGCTGGTTCTGCGCCCGGTGCGCAGCGAGCTCCTGTGCGAGGTCGTCGATCCGACGCCGTCGGCACGGCGTTGTGCCAACGAATACGAAGTCCTGGTCGAGAACGCGCAACGGGCGCTCGAGACTTCGAAGCTGGCCACGCTGCTGCCGCATCGTCGGCGACAGTGGCTCGTCGTCGCCGACGTAGGCACTGGCACCACCGAGCTGTGGCGTGCAACTTAGCAGCGCTGACTTCATTCCGCCCTGGCCGCTGTTCTCCGCGTTCCTGCTCGCGAGCTTCCTTCTCGCCGTCACTCCGGGACCGGGTGTGTTCTACATCGTGACGCGCAGTCTCGCCCAGGGTCGCCGTTGCGGCCTGGCCTCCGTCGCCGGTGTCGCGCTCGGCAATCTCGGCAACGCACTGGCCGCGTCGCTCGGGCTCGCCGCCATATTCTCCATATCGGCGCTCGCGTTCACCGTGGTCAAGTACGTTGGTGCCGCGTACCTGATCTATCTCGGCGTGAGAATGTTGCGCACGCCCGCGGCGCCGAGTGAGGTTGCCGACCCAGGCCGAGCGTCGTTGTGGCGTGTCTTTCGCGACGGCTTCGTCGTCGCGCTGCTGAATCCGAAGACAACCGTGTTCTTCGCCGCGTTTCTGCCGCAGTTCGTCAGCGCGAATGCGGCGCCCATGGCACAGAGCATGGCGCTCGGCGCGCTGTTCGTGACCATTGCCGTCGTGACGGATAGCGCGTACGCGCTCGCTGCCGGAGCGATTGCGATGAGACGGCGCGCGAACGGCACGCAGCGAATCGCACGCCGGCTCGGTGGCTCCATGTTCATCGCTCTCGGCGTCTTCGCCGCGCTCGCCGGAGCGCGGGGCCTCAAGTAGATCCATGGAGCTCGTGATCTTCGATTGCGACGGCGTGCTCGTGGACTCAGAACGGCTCGCCATCAAAGTTGATGTCGTGACGCTTGGCCGTCTCGGCCGGGCGCTGACCGAAGCGGAGGTCATCGAGCGGTTCGTCGGTTTGTCGAACGAGAGCTATCGGCGCGCAGTCGAGGCGCATCTCGGGCGACGGTTGCCGGACGATTGGGAGGCGGAGTTCGAGCATTTGTACAGGGACGCGTTTACGGCCGAGCTGCGTCCGGTTGAAGGCATCGTCGAAGCGCTCGATCGGATCTTGCTCCGGACCTGCGTCGCTTCGAGTGGCACGCACCAGAAGATGCGGTTCACGCTCGGGCTCACGCGTCTGTACCAACGATTCGCGGGCCGAATCTTCAGCGCCACGTGGCAGGAAAACTGGCAGGACCGAACACGGTCGTCTTCGAGCGCATGCGCGATCTCCCGGATTTGCTACTTTTGAATCCGGCTTAGCAAGCGTTGTCAGCCCGCACGCTGCGGCGGATACTCTTTATTCGTTTCTCGAGAGTACGACCATGCATCTATTCGATTACCTCGATTCTGGCAACGGCTACAAAGTTCGCCTGCTGCTGGCGCAGCTTGGCCAGCGTTACGACTGGACGGAGGTCGATATCGACGCCGGCAAGACACGTACGCCGCAGTTCCTGAAGCGCAATCCGAACGGCCGTATCCCGACGCTCGAGCTCGACGATGGCACGAACCTCGCGGAGTCGAACGCGATCCTGTGGTATCTCGCCGAAGGCACGCCGTTCGTGCCCGTCGGCAGGCTCGCCCGCGCGCAGGTGTTGCAGTGGATGTTCTTCGAGCAGTACAGCCATGAGCCCTATGTCGCGACCCCGCGTTTCATCGTGAAGCACCTGCCCGCGGATCACCCGCGGCGCGCGGAGTTGCCGGACCGTTTGGCGCGCGGTTGCGCCGCGCTCGCGGTCATGGAAACACATCTCAAAGCACGCCAGTTCTTCGTGGGGAAGCGTTATTCGATCGCCGACATCGCGTTGTACGCCTACACACACGTCGCGCACGAAGGCGGTCACGATCTCGCCCCGTATCCACGCGTAAACGCGTGGTTGAAACGCGTGGCCGTGCAGCGCCGACACGTTCCGCTGACAGCGCGTCCTGTGTGAGCGGGGGGGACCCATGGAGTGGACCCGCGACAATTTCACCGTCACTACGGATCGAGCGCGGCTCGACCGCGACGTGATCCTTCGATTCCTCGCGTCGTCGTATTGGGCTGAAAACATCCCTCGCAGCACGGTCGACAAGTCGATCGACCATTCGCTGTGCTTCGGGCTACTCGAGGAGAATCGCCAGATCGGCTTCGCGCGCGTCGTGACGGACACCGCCACGTTCGCGTATCTCGCCGACGTATTCATCCTGCCCGAGCATCGAGGTGTCGGCCTCGGCAAGTGGTTGATCGAGTGCGTCGTGAGCCATCCTGAGCTCCAGGGCCTGCGGCGCTGGGTGCTCGGCACGCGCGACGCCCACGACCTTTATCGCCAGTTCGGGTTCACGCCCCTGAAGCGCCCGGAGATCTTCATGGAGATCATCAATCCGGACGTGTACCACGCCGGCAAGGCGCGCTAGCGCGAATGTCGCAGCTGCGAACGGTGACGCTCTATCGCCCCGTCGGCCCTGCGGAGCTCGACCTCATCGAGGCGAGCGGCTGGAAGAAATTCCCGCCGCGCCTTCCGGAACAGCCGATCTTCTATCCGGTGCTGAACGAGGAGTACGCTGCGCAGATCGCACAGCGCTGGAACGTGCCGGAAAGCGGCGCGGGTTACGTGACGGCGTTCGAGGTGGACGCCGGTTACGTCGCGCAATTCGAAGTGCGCAAGGTCGGCGGTCGCGAGCACCTGGAGATCTGGGTCCCGGCCGAGGAGCTCGAAACGTTCAACGCACACATCGTTGGGCCGATCCGTGTAACGTCGTCGTTCGGCTCGGTGACCAGATAACGTATTTGCGGGGGAGCACGATAGAACAATGAACAACAGGAACTACGCCATTCGATTTCACATCGCTGCCGCAGTGACCACGGCATACGCGGCGCTATTGCTCGGCGGCCCCGCCGCGGCGCAACCGGCCGCCAACGCCGCGGGTCTCATCAAAGAGAACGCGCGCATGCAGGTGTCGCCGCACGTCACAGTGATCCTCGACGACAACGCGCCGTTCGTGCCGAACGTCGGTATCGTGGTCGGCGATCGAGCCACGCTCATCGTCGACACGGGGATAGGCGAGCGCAACGGCCGCATCGTGCTCTCGGAAGCGCGCAAGGTCAGCAAGAACACCGAGTTCTATACGGCCGCCACGCACTACCACCCGGAGCACGATTTGGGGGCTACTGCGTTTCCGGCAAGCGCGAAGATGCTGCGCTGGCGCGATCAACAGAAGGAAGCCGACGAGCTCGGCCCCGACACGAACAAGCGCTTCGCGAGTTTTTCGCCCGCGCTCGCCGAGCTCTTGAAGGACGCGAGGTTTCGCCCGGCCGATATCGTGTTCGACGACGCCATCGTGCTCGACTTGGGCGGCGTCCACGTGCGCGTATGGGGCGTAGGTCCCACGCATACGCGCGGCGACACCGTGTTCTTCGTCGAGGAAGACAAGGTGCTGCTCGCAGGCGACGTCGTGATGCCGGTGTTCGTGGCCGCGAGCGGCCAATCGTCCAGCATCACGAAGTGGCTCGCGGACCTCGACGAGTTCGACAAGCTGAATCCGACGAAGGTGATCCCGGCGCACGGGCGCATGGGCGGCATCGAGCTGATTCGCCGCCAGCGCGAATACCTCGCGGCGGTGCAAAGCGGGGTCGCGGCGGCGAAACGCGAAGGCAAGTCGCTCGAGGACACGACGAAGCAGCTGGCCGAGCCCATCGCAGCGAAGTTTCCCGACTTGGCACCCGGCGGCGGGCCAGCCACGGGCCGCGTCACGGCCGCGATCCAGGCCGCCTATCGCGAAGCAAAGTAGCGCCGGCGCTTGGCACGCCGCGGTGCGGCGGTTCAGAATGCGGTAAAACGACGGCGCGCGCCCGCGCCACGCGACTTGGGGGGGATTTTCATGATCAAGCCATGGCTCGCGGCCGGCGCCGCGCTCGTATTCTCTGCGTCGCTGTACGCACAATCGCCGCCCGAGATTCCGTACGAATCCGTGCCGAGCTTCTTCAAGCTGCCGCCGAACACGTACTTCGGCGAAGTGTCCGGCATTGCAGTGAACTCGAAGCAGCACGTCTTCGTGCTGTCGCGCGGTAACACGACCGGCCCGGCCTACGGAGCTGCTGCGGCGCAGCTGCTCGAGTTCGATCAGAACGGCCGATTCGTCCGCGAGATCGGCAAGAACCTGTACGCGTGGGCGTTCTCGCACACCGTGCGCGTCGATCGGTACGACGACATCTGGGTTGCGGACAAAGGCTCTGACATGGTCGTGCGCTTCGACCCCACGGGCCGCGTGAAGATGGTGTTCGGCAGAAAACCGGAGGCGTCGGACGAGGGTGCGCATCCGCTCGAGCATCCGCGGCCGCCGCTGCCGCCGATCGACGGCCAGTTCCGCCAGGTCACGGACGTGGCCTGGGACTCCGCCGACAACATCTACATCAGCGACGGCTACATCAATTCGCGTGTCGCGAAGTACGACAAGGACGGCAACTGGGTCGGCTCATTCGGCGAGCCGGGCACGGGGCCCGGACAATACAGCACGCTGCACTCCATGGTCATCGACCATCAGGACCGCATCTACATCGCCGACCGCAACAACCGCCGCATTCAGGTCACGGATACTTCGGGCAAGGTGCTGAAGATCCTCACGATCGATGTACCGCCGCCGGCCAACGCGCCGTTCGCGATCGGCAATCGGCCGGCGCCGGGCAGCCCGCCGATCCAGCAGCAGCCGGGCTCGCCGTGGGCCATCTGCATCACGCCGGGTCCGAAGCAGGTGCTGTACGTGTCGGACGCGTTCCCCGGGCGGATCTACAAGCTGTCGCTCGATGGGCAGGTGCTGGGCTACTTGGGCGGCACGGGCAAGACCCTCGGCAAGTTCGGCTGGATCCACGAGCTCGCGTGCCCGAGCGAGAACGAGCTGTACGTGGCGGAGCTACTGAACTGGCGCGCGCAGAAGCTCGTGCTGCATCCGCGTTGACGTGAGGTGACGACCATGACGGCGAAGCGCACGGTTTTCTCACTATTGGCAGCCGGCGCCGTCGCCGCCGCGCTCGCGGGCTGTAACGCCAAGGCACCAGCGGCCGGCGCCGCCGCACCGCCGCCCGCTCCCGCGGCCGGGGGCTACGAAAGCGTCGTGAACATACGTCTCGTGGGGCATGACGACTTGCAGGCGCGCTCGGCGTATCAGCCGGTCATTCACCGCTACGGCGAACGCTACATTCTGTTCGTCGGCCATCACACAGGATCGGCCATGAATGCGGAGACGGGCAACGTCGAGAAGAACGGCCTGTCGATCGTCGACGTCACGAATCCGGCCGCGCCGCACTACCTCGCGCACACGCCGCCGACCGGTGACGAAGCGAACGGCACGCAGCACGTGCAGGTGTGCGACGGTCGAGAGCTCCCGAACGGCGATCCCGCGAAGGTCTACGCGATCCGCACGAACGGCCAGATCGGCTACGAAGTGCTCGACGTGACGGATCCCGCCAAGCCGGCATTTCTCACGACGATCGCCGCCACCGGCACGTCGTCGCGGCCGAAGTCCGATCGCGGCAACCGCGAGACGCACAAGTTCCAGTGGGAGTGCACGACGGGCATCGCGTACATGAACGGCACGGCGCAGGACTGGCGCGTGACGCGCGTGTTGCAGGCGTTCGATGTCAGCAATCCGAAGGCGCCGAAGCACATTCGCGATTTCGGTCTCGCAAGTTATGAACCTACCGCCGCGGGCCCGTTCCCGGAGCCGCAGGTCGCGGGCTTGCACCAGCCGTTCGTCGTCGGCAAACGCATGTACTTGGGCTACAACAGCGGCGATGACGGCGTGTTGCAGATCGTCGACACCGACAAGTTCCTGCACGGCGACGCCGCCGCGAAAGATCCGTTGAAGCCCACGGCGGACAACCTGCGCTACCCCGAGGTTGCTCGCTACGACATGCCGAGCTACTGGGGCGTGCACACGGCGAAGCCGATCTACGGGTTCGAGATCGCCGACTACGCCGACAACCGCGATGCGCGCACGCGCGAT
>FTFB01009532.1_pt1 | contig 18793 bp, 16 predicted proteins | sample 1658331 | NCBI WGS metagenome assembly FTFB01 (sample SAMEA3914816, study PRJEB12502) | metagenome | biome: forest; material: soil | place: USA | collected 2011-09-16 | depth 0.3 m | reverse complement strand
TCGGTCGATTTGTACGGCCGAATGTCCCACGCAATGCTCGCCAGGACCGGTGGATCGCCTCTGTCTTGCCCAACGTTGTGGGCCATGAACATCTGGTTCGTCAGAATTTCCTCGCGCTGGCGGTTGCGAAGTGCGAGCTCGCCCGACCAGACGCCCCGCCGCAGACACGTGGGTATCACGTGGCCGAGCAACTGTTGGTAGGAGCGGCTCGAATAGAACTGGGCGACCCGCAACGTCCCCAGCGGCTCGCTCGGCGCCACGCCCAACAGCGATCGACCGGCAGCGTTCAGGTATAAGAGGCGCCCGTCGACCCGCGCAGCCATGACGACGCCAGGAAGCGCCTCCATGAGACCCAGCAGGCAGGGCTGGAGGGTCTTCGGAGACTCCAGGGACAGGGCTTGGGGCGGGGTCTTTGCCAGTACCGCAATGCGGGACAGGCGGGCCCGTTTTGCTGCCACATCGATGCTGAGCGCCACGTGCACCTCGGTTGGTCCAGCGAACGTCTAGGATCAGAACGCCACTGTAACCAGCGAGATCCAGCCAGGAATATCGGGTGAACCCAGTAAACCCTGCAGGGAAAGCACGTACGCGCCCAGGCGCTTAGGGGCTGATCAGCCCCCGCCGAATGGCATAGCGCACGAGGTTGGCCGTCTCGTGCACGTCGAGCTTGGTCATGATCCGGGTGCGGTGGGATTCCGCCGTCTTCACGCTGATTCCGAGACGCACCGCGATCTGTTTGGTCCGCTGGCCTTCGGCAATCAGCTGCAACACCTCGCGCTCCCGCAACGTCAGCGGGTCGGTTTCCGGGCGGTCTTTGTGGCGATAGGCGTCGACGACGATCTGCGCGATGCCCGGGCTCAGGTAGACGCGGCCGGCGGTGACTTCGTCGATCGCGCGCAGCAGATCCCCGCCCGTCTGGCTCTTGATCACATAGCCGTGCACCCCGGCGTCCAGCGCTTCTATGACGTATGGATTTTCCTTGTGCATCGTCAGGAGGATCGTCTTGGTCTCCGGGCTGATCTTGGCGATGGCGCGCGTCGCATCGAGCCCGTTCAGGCCTGGCATCGTGATGTCGAGGATCGCGATGTCCGGCTTCAGCCGCCGAACGAGCGCGACTCCTTCCCGCCCGTCGTTGGCCTCGCCCACGACCTGCACGCCCTCCCTGGTCTCTAGGAGCTTCTTGATACCCTGAATCAAGATCAGATGATCATCGGCGACGACTATTCGGACCATGAACCGCCCTTTGCTTCACCCTCTAGGGGCACGGTCGCCTCAATGGGCACCGTGATTTCGATAGTTGTACCCTCACCCCGAACCGACCGTATGCGGCATACCCCACCGACAGCGTTGGCGCGTTCACGCATGCCGAGCAGCCCAAGGCCCGGTTTCGTTCGGCCTCCCAGCACCGCCGCGACGTTGAAGCCGACGCCGTCATCGGTGATGACACATTGCACGGCGTGCTCTTGCCGCGCCAGGGAGACCACGACGTTCAACGAGGCGCCGGCGAAGGCGTTGTTCAGCGCCTCTTGAACGATACGGTACAACGCCGTCTCCACCGCAGCCGGAAACCGCTCTCGCACGGCGCCGCTCACATGGACGCGCACCTTGGTTCGCCTTTCGAAGCCTTCGGCGAGGAATCCCAGCGCCGCCTCCAATCCGAGATCGTCCAGGATCGTCGGCCGTAGCTCGTGCGATAGGTGACGCAGTTGCTCGCCGGTCTCGTCGAGCTGCTCCCGCACGAGTGCGAGTTGTTCGCGAGCACTCGCCGGCAGCTGGCCCACGGCGAGGTCCAGCTGGAGCGTCGCGGAAGCAACGATGCTGGCTGCCTGATCGTGCAGCGCGTGGGCAATCCGTTTGGCTTCGCCCTCGAGCACCTCGTTCAGGCGCCGCAGCGCCGTATTCGCCTCGTCTACGGCCCGGAAGCTCATTTCGAACGGCGACAACGCCTCGTTCAGCAGGCTGGACGCGCTCTGCAAGAAGGAGCCGGGTTCGACGCGTCCTTGTTTCTCCTGCAACACCCGCAGTGTCGCCTCGTTGTGAAACGCAATCACGTCGAGAATTCCCAATCCGTCGGCGCGCGCTTTGCGTCCTATCTCATACGCGCCGCTCAGCGCGTCCTCACCGGCGCCGTTGAGCAGATGGTCGAGCTCGGCCGCGTACTCGCGAGAGTATTGTTCGGTGTTGCTCACTTTTGTGACTCTGCCAGTCGCGCGACGACGACGAGCGCGTCGTCCCGCGAAGTCCCGTATTTCGCGAGCAACTTTTCCGCGAGGGTTTGGGCCGGGCCGCCCGCGCAGACGCCGTCGATGAACGTGGGATGGACGCCGTCCGTCGCCACGACCAACGTATCGCCGCGACGGACTGTGAGGCTCAGCGCATCGGTCGAGGGTAAGAGCGAGCCGCAGATGCCGCTGCGGATCAATAGCTCACGGCAATGCCTCTTTCCCGGAGCTTCCGTCTGCGATACCACGGCGGCGACATTGCCGGCGCCGACCCACTCGGCCGCGTTGGCCGCCGCATCGAGAACAATCAGCGTGATGGCTGCCCCTCGCGTGGTTCGCAAGCGCTCGTGACAACGGCGCATCAACGGGCTCACCGATTCGCCTGCAAAACACTCGAGAACCTCGACCGCCGCGTCTGCGGCCAGCGCCGCCTCGGGTCCGTGGCCCACACCGTCGATCACTCCGATCAGTGTCCGCTGGGCGGCCGTCTTCACCACGCATCGATCGCCGGACCGGATCTCGCCGGCGCGAGCCACTTGTGCGATCCCGATCTCGATGGCCGGGGCACTCATCGCTTGTACTTGCCGACCGTAACGGTCGTGCCCCCGCCGTTGGAGACGATTTCAAAGACGTCGGCGATGCGGCGAACGCCGGGCAACCCCATGCCGAGGCCGCCGGAGGTCGAAAACCCCGCGCGTAACGCAGCCTGCACATCGGGGATTCCAGGTCCTCGATCGCGCGCGACCATCAGCAGCATGCCGTCGCCGTCGTGGCGCAGCAAAACCTCGCCCGCGCCGGCGTACTTCACGATGTTGCGCGCGAGCTCGGAGATCGCGGCGGCGATCAGTGTCGCTTCGCTGGCCGTAAATCCGATGTCGGCCGCCAAGGCACGCCCTTTCTGCCGCGCCACGACGACGTCGTCGCTCGACGCGATCGACACGCGCACCTCGGAATTGGCGGCCCCCGTCGTCATCGCCGCCGATTGACACGGGCGAGGAAGGCTAGCCCTTCCTCTAGATCTAGGGCCGTCGCGATGTCTTCGAGTGTCAGCCCGAGCTGCACCATCGCGAATGCGACGTCCGGTTGTATGCCCACGATGACCGTCTCCGCCCCGCGCAGGCGAATCATGTGCGCCAGATCGCGTAGCGTGCGCGACGCGAATGAGTCCACTACGTCCAGCGCCGTTACGTCGACGATCACGCCGCGCGTCCGGTAGTTGGAGACTTTTTCGACGAGAGCATCGCGCAGCATCACCAGGTCGACGTCGGTCAACGCCAATTGGATGCTCGCGATGAGAACGTCGCCCTGCTTCAGTATCGGGACCGCCACGCTATGCCCCCGGACTATCGGTTAATCAATGCGCGTCCGCCGCCGCATCCTCGTGCGGCATCTGAACGACTCGGTATCCGAGCAGACGCTCGGCCTGCTCGATGCCGCCCTGCAGGTCGCCGACCGTGTTCATTTTGCCGAGATCCACGCCGATGTTCACGAGGGTCTGGGCGATCGAAGGCGACAGGCCGGTCACGATGACCGTCGCACCCAGCAACCGGGAGGCTTCGACCGTTTGCACGAGGTGGTTCGCAATGCTGGAGTCGACGGCCGCGACGCCGGTGAGGTCGATGACGACGACCTTGCCGCGGGTGGCGCGGATGCCGTGCAGGAGCTGCTCGGTCAACTGGCGCGCGCGGTGCGGATCGATGGCGCCGATGATCGGCAGAATCAACAGTCGCTCGCGGACTTGGAGGACGGGGGTCGACAGCTCGCGGATGGCTTCCTGCTGTTCCCTGATGATGCGCTCGCGCTCCTGGACGAAGCCTACCGCCACCGTATTCGCGATGCGGTTCGCGGCCGGTTCGTAGGCGTCGAGAATTCGATTGAGCTTGGCGAAATCGTGCTGGTATTTCGCGAACAGGGAACGTGCCAGCACGTCGCGCAGCAGCAGAACGATGCCGACGACCTCGTCCGTCTCGACGCCGCGCGGGATGATGCGTTCGGACAGGTTGCGGGCGTATGCCTGCAGCGCCTCGAACGTTCCGGTTTCGAGCGCTTCGACATACTGGTCGTAGACAGCCGTGGCTTCCGTGAAGACTTCGTCTTCGGTCATCGCCGTCAACAATTGCGCTTTCGTGATTCTCTGCGCCCACTCCTGGCGCAGATCGGTACGGTGCTCGCGCAGGTGGGCGACGAGTTCGCTCAGCAGGGTTGTGGCGGTTTCATCTCGGTTGGGTCGTTGTTGTACTTTCGGCTGTTTTGAACCAGGCATTCGCCGTCTCCGTGGGTCGTCCGATCTCAGGGCGCGCCAATATTGAGGGACCGGGGCGGCCTTTCCCACGCGCCGCTCAGGTATTTACCCGAGCCGAAAGCGAAAAAAGTCGCCGTCCGGGCGGGCGCGCCGTTCCTGTCGGCGACAGTGGCCTCAGGGCGAGCATCCACGCCATGTTTTCGCGTTCGGCCATGGCCAGCGCTCGTCCGGCGTTGCGCAAATTCCGCGCTGTGGACCGCCCGACGCGCTCGTCGCGAGTATTGCGCCGGGCCTTTGGCCGCGCCGTTCGCGGGTAACTGTAGTTCCATCGGACTGTCGCCATTCCTCCACAGTTGATTGCAATAGGGTGTTTACCCTAATTTCGGCTACAAGGTGAAGGGCAAACTCGTCGCAAGGCGGGGACGCAAAGCCACCGGTCTGGTCTGCAAAGGCTACGACAGCGGGGTTACCGGTGTTCGAAGGCGCGCGAGACGGGCGCGCCAATCAAGAACGCCGTCAGGTCATCGAAGACCCCTCTGGCTGCGCTCTGCGAACCCACCGGACGAGTCGGCTCATTCACCGGAGACCGTCGAGCGATGGCGCTCGAAAAACGGCAAAAGGGAATCGCCGAGTTCGCTGTAGCGGCCAACGACTGACACTGCGACGGCAGAGAGGATTTGACGCGCGTAAGCGTCTCCCCTGTCCCCCAGGTCGGGCTCGTATGTCTGCCTCCGCTCTCGCGCGACAAACGCGACGCAGAGCAATGGAGGAAGACGATGGCAGGGATGACGGCGCGGCTGTTCTCAGCGGCTGCGATGAGTTTCGTCGGCGCGCTTGCGGTCAGTACCAGTTGTCGTAGGAATCCCGCTGCCTGGTCGGGCTTCAGGCCGGGGTTATCCCGGCAGCCACGCACAATCGCGATACGAATGGCGGTGGTGTTCTCGATGCTCGCCGCCATCGTCGGTTGCGGTGGTTCGTCGGGCTCCGCGGGCGCGCTCGCGCAAGCGCCGTCCGGAAGGTCCCCGCCGACGACGGCCCCCTCGCCTCCCGCTGGGGCCGCGGTGCCCCCCGCCGCTGTTGAATCGCCGCCGGCCGTCGCATCCGCACCCCCCGCGGCAGGGCCGCCTCACCCGCAAACAGCGGTGCTGCTGCCGGCCGTCATCGAAGCGGAGAACTTCGACGCCGGTGGCGAGGGAGTCGGTTACCACGACAACACCGTGGCGAACGTCGGTGGGCTGTACCGCTCCTCCGAGGGCGTCGACATTATTGCGGCGCCAGACGACGGCAATTTCGTCGTCAACAATTTCGAGACGGGTGAATGGCTGGCCTACACGGTCGACGTGCCGGCTGCGGCCAACTACGACATTTCGCTGTACGTGGCCAGTGCGTTTACCGACAGCGCATACCACATCGAGATCGACGGTTTCGACACCACGGGCCGCCTCGTAGTGCCGAACACCGGCAGCTGGTCCTCGTTCCAGTGGTCGGTTACGTGGACCGTGGGCTTGCCCGCGGGCCGCCACGTTTTGAAAATCGTCGCGGATCAGCAGTACTTCGATCTCGACTCGTTCCGCGTCTCGCTCCCGCCCTTGCCAGTGACTGATCCTTCGGCCGTCGCGTTCGCGTGTTCTTTCGTCGGCGCGATCTTCGACTGCGGCCTCGAGGAGCAGGCGGAGCTGCTTGGGCGTGCGACGTTCACGAGTGTCGCGCGTGATGGCGCGAAGGGGATCCGGCTACACACGGAGCCCGGCGACAACAACGTCGCTTTCAGCGGCGAGATGGAGCGTGACGACCTCTTTTTGTCCCAGGCTGCAAGCGACGGCTACGAAGGCCACGACGCGTGGTGGGCACATTCGATCTACTTCCCCGATGACTTCACCGTGCCGACGTGGCAGAGCTACGTCGTCTTCGATTTCCACAACAGCGGCGCCGGTCCGTGGCAGGCGAACTTCCACGTCACCTTCGAACGCCAGTCGGACACGACGAAACCTGGGCTACTGAGCCTCGTCGGCTATGGCGGGGTGAATTCCGGCGATGGGCGTTTCGCTGCCGCGCTCGGGGAGGTTCAGAAGAACGTCTGGTACGACTTCGTCTACCACGTACGCTGGTCGTCGGGGCCGGACGGCTTCTTCGATGCGTGGGTCAACGGCAAACGCGTCTTGTCGCACCAGGGGCCGACGTTGTATGCGGGTCAAGGCGTGTATCTGAAGCTCGCCAACTACCACGATCCGGTGTGCGATCCCTACCCCTCTTGCATTGGCAAGCACAGGGCGAGCTCGGTTATCCACGATCGCGTGATTCGCGCCAATTCGCCGGCAGCTGTCGCGAGCGGACCGCTCGAAGGCGTGCTCGATCTCGTCAATGGGGTGCTGGCGCCGGTGTTGCCCTAATTTGGGCTAAAACGCGAAGCGGAAGCCGACGCTGGCGATACTGGCGCCATAGTTGCCGAGCGTAGTGAGTGACGAGCGCCGCTCATGGCGCACACCGAGATCGACCGTGAGAGGCTTCCGCGGGTGCAGCGACAGCCGGGCGCCGACGCTCCGCACGCGCTCGGCGTACGGCGCCGCTGTGCCGAGAAACGAGGCAGCGTCGCCGAGATAGGTTCGATCTGCGCGTTCGAGCTCAAGTGCCAGTGCCGCTTTCTCCCGCACGGTCCAAAGGGTGTGGAATCCCACTCCGTCGCTCAGTACCAGGCCGACATTGATCTCCTCGTTCGGGCTGATGTCGCGTTGCCGGATTGCGGTCAACGTGAGGGTGTCGGTCGGATTCCAGTCCATCGTGGCCACATACGTGGTGCCGTCGAAGTTGCGCTGGGAGATGACGTCATAGTCGCGGCGGGTGGGGCCCGCCCGAGCTTTGAGCTGCGAATGGGGGCTCGGCCGCCACTCTACGAAGGCTGCGGCACTCTGTTGCCCATAGGAGTTGTTGAGCAGGACGCTGCCCAGGGGCTCCGGGTTCGGCAGGCGGCCGTCGACATGCTGGGCGATCACACCGATTCGCGTCAATTGCTCCGTCACGTATGCGAGCGTGAGCTCGGTGCTGCGCGCGTCGAGATCGTTCGGTCGATACTGGATGGCGTCGTTGCGCTGCGTGGCTTCGCGTACATCCCCGCGCAATTGCCACCGTGACGCTGGCTCGTAGGTTGCCGTTACATACGTACGCTCCGTCTTGATCACGTTCGCAATGGTGCTGCGCGTACCGCTCTGCACGTTCGACAACGACGCCAGTGACTCGCTGCGGTCATGCCCGAAATCGCCGTTGAAACGCTGGCCGAGGCGCCATCGCCAAATAGCGCGCGCGCCGTAGCCGTTGAAGTCGAGCTCGTCGAAACGATTGAAGTGATAACGATTCAGCGCCACCTCGCCCTCGAACCGCTGTGCGGACACCGGCACGTCGAACGCGAATCCCGCCGAAGTCGCGTGGTACGTGTCTTTTGCCGATGGGGCGCCAATCGCCAACAGCGGATCCACATTGTCAGCCAGCCGGAAGACGTTGTCGTCCCGCGTCACCGTTTCGGACACGAACGGCGATACCTGGTCGTGCCACAGAGCGGTCGCATCGAGTATGGGCGCTGCGGTCACGAGCGCTACGAGCGCTTTCGCTGAGTGTCGGCGGAGCATTTCGGTACCCTCGGCTTACGTTCCAATGATTCCGGCATCCAGCGCCTTGCCCACCGCTTGCGCGCGATTCACGACCTTGAGCTTGCGCAGGATTTTCTGGACGTGGTTCTTCACCGTCAGTGGGCTGATCGACAGAATCGCGCCGACTTCGGCGTTGCTCTTGCCGAGATAAATCCACTTCAGGATTTCGCGCTCGCGCGTAGTCAGCACGCCGCTGCTGACGACGGCAGCGCCTTCGCCTCGCGTTGCTTCGCGCGGCTGCGAGCGGACCCATGCCGCGTTCAGAAACGGCACGATGAGTTGAAGGACGTAAGTACCGTTGTCGCCGGGGCTCTCCGGCTCGCATGCGAAGACGAACAGGCTGCTCGCGCCGCCTTCCGCATCGGCGGTGCCGTGCACCGCGAGACGCGAAGCACCGATCCGCGAGAGCTCGCGGCCCAGATGGGGGCCGAGGGGTGCCGCGAGGTCTCTCGCCTGGCCGATCACGGGCAACAGGTTGTGCTGTTTCCAGATCTTGATGAGCCCGGCGACCATGGCCGCGTCTTTGCGCAGCAACTCGCTCAGCATCGTCGCGTCGGGAACCAACGTCGAGAACACGTCGATCCGATAGGCAGACGATTTGCCGAGATGCAGCGCGCAGAGCAGTGCCTTGTGACGCACCACGCTCTGAAGCAGCCCTTGAGTCCAGGTGAAAAACTGACTGCGCGCGTGAACGTTCAGCGAAGCATCGATATTGACGAGCAACGCCTCGAGTTCCCGAACGTCCAAGAGCGCACTGCTCATCGCGCTCCACTCCTGATCGGCCGGTCCGTGTTCACGGGCATCGAGCCGGATCGGCTGCATTCTTTCACTCCGCATGGATCACCGGTGTCCCCGAAGACCGCCACGAGTTGCGGTCTTCACCAGGCGCCATTTCGCCGCAGCACTATGCCGATCGTCTTGCACACGATGGCGAGGTCCAGCGACAGCGACCAGTTTCGAAGGTATTCCAAGTCACATTCGATTCGGTCTCGCATCTTGTCGACCGTTTCGGTTTCGCCGCGCAGACCTCGCACTTGCGCTAGACCCGTGATGCCGGGCCTGACTTTGTGTCGAACCATGTACCCTGGTATGACTTTGCGGTACGCCTCGTTGTGCGCGACCGCGTGCGGCCGCGGGCCAACGACACTCATGCGGCCCTGCAAAACATTGACGAACTGCGGGAGCTCATCCAGTGAGTACTTGCGCAGGAATGCTCCGAAGGGCGTCGTCCGTGAATCGTCTCGAGTGGCTTGCTTGATGACGTCGCCGTCGTCGGAGCACGTCATCGTCCGAAACTTGTAGACGAGTATTTGTCTGCCATCGAGTCCGTAGCGGCGCTGTTTGAAGACCACGGAGCCGCGCGAGCTCAATTTCACGCCAATCGCGATTGCAGCGAGCACGGGAGCCGTAGCAATCAGAATGGCGACGCTGAGCACGATGTCGCTCGCGCGCTTCAGAATCGCATTGACGCCATAGCATGGTGACTCGCACACGCCGATCACGGGCATGCCGTCGACGGTATCGACTCGGGCCTGAATCAGATTCAGGCTCAGGACGTCGGGGACGAAATAGATCGACGCCGTGGTGTCGCGAAGCTCCTCCAACAAGGCGAGCACGCGCGGCTGCGGCGGGACCGGCAGCGCGCTGTAGATCACGTCCACGCGATGGTGCTTGACGAAGTCCGCCAGCTGTTCGAGCGAGCCGAGCACTTCCGAGGGATCGAAGCCGTCGAGGCGGTTGAACTTGCGATCGTCGAAGAAGCCGGCCACGCGTAAGCCGAGGCACGGGTTCGCCCGGATGCGTTCGGCGAGCCGCCGACCGGTCTCGTTCGCGCCCGCGATGACTACGGCGCGTTCACCGCCCGAGACGGCCAACAGCCGCGCAAGGAGGACGGGCCAGGAGCGACGGAGCGCGAATAGCAGCACCGGTGTGGCAAGCAACCACGTGACCGTGACACGCGCATCGAACAAAGACAGCGCGTCGCTGCTCCAGCCCAGTAACCACAGCGCCGACGCCGTCAACGTCCAGCGCACTCCGATCGTTCGAAGCAGCTCCTGGCGGTTCGTGCCCTCTTCGGCGCGCGCGTCGTTCGGAAAGGTGATCGAGAAGACCAGCAGCGCGAGGACTACGTAGCCGCGGTCGAACGGGACACCGTACAACAAGGTCGTTGCGATGAGCGTCAGCACAGCGACACCCGGATCCAGCAGCATGCTGGCGATCGTCGTCGCTCCCGGGCGCGTGAGTCGGAAGCGCGGCTGCGCGTTGCCCTGCAGTTGGGTGTAGGCGCGCGGCTGGGCATCGTTCCGCAGTTGGGTGTCGGGGCGCGGCTGAGCCCCGGTCCGCGGCGGGACGCCGATCCGCGTTCGGACGCCAGTTGCGGCGCCACGTGCGATGGGAACGCTACTCACGCAGCACCGACGGGCTGAGCACCCGGCTCGAGCGACAGTTCAGCCGCCGCCGAGGCACGGCCTCGCCCGAAGTCCGTCAACGTCGAGCACAGCACCGTCGTCGGGTCGCGCTGCGAATCGGTGCGGAATCGATACCCGACGCCGCGCACCGTTTCGATCAGCGAGTCGTGTTGTGAGGACACCAGGGCGCGTCGCAGCCGTCGCACGTGCACGTCGACCGTCCGTTCTTCCACGAGCGACTGATCGCCCCAGACCTCGTCGAGCAACTGGCAGCGGCTGAAAGCACGCTGCGGGTGCGTCATGAAGAAATGCAGCAGGCGAAATTCCGTATTGCGCAGCGGAATCTCGTGGCCTTCGGCGGTGACGCGTCGCGCCGCCGGCTCGAAGCGAAGGCCGTGAATGACGACCGCCTCGTCGTCCAGCTGCGGCGCTCGCCTACGCAGCACCGCTTTGATGCGCGCGAGCAGCTCGCGCACCGAGAATGGTTTCGTGACGTAGTCGTCCGCGCCTGTCTCGAGTGCTGCGATTCGATCGTGCTCGGACGTGCGCGCGCTGATAACGATGATCGACGTGTCCGCCGTGCGCCGATCGGCGCGCAGTTGCCGAGCGAACGTGAGACCCGGCATTCCCGGCGACCAGTCGAACACAGCGGCGTCGGGCCGCGTCGTGCGAGCGAGCACTTCCGCTTCGGCCGTATCGTTCGCACAAGCGACGCGGTACCCGGCGTGGCGCAGATTGTCGGCCACTAGCTCGCGGGTGGCGGGATCGTGCTCGATGACGAGAATACTGCCTTGCATTTCGGATCTCCGTCTGGGTTACGAGGGATAGTCTCAACAGGCTATGTGCAGGCTATCCGCGCGGATGTGCCCGATTCCATCGGGGCAATCGTGCAAATGTGATCCTGGAAAGACCTTACGACGGTCACGATTCGGTGACGAAGTAGTCCGGTGTGGGCATCCCGACTGTCGGCCTCGCCTGCGTCTTGTCACCCGGCACGCGTAGCGTTGACTCCGTCGCCGCGCGGACACCACGGAGGGTCCAGACGATGTTGACGATATGCGCGCTGCTGGTGATTGCCCTGATCCTCTATCGCAGGCTCGGCGACTCAGGGTCGTGAAGGGTGGGCCAATCGGCTCATCGATGGGACGCGTTGGCTGCAATGGCCGGCACCTAGACTCGCCGCAATGATGCTCGGTACGAAGAGGGAGGGCGCCATGACGCCACGCGGAACGAAGTCTGGAGTGTTGCGGGTCTGGGGCTGCGCGTTTTTGCTGTCGCTGCTGAGTACACCACTCATCGCCGCGACGGCCGACAAGCTCGGTCCCGGCGACACGGTTCGTGTGACCGTGTTCCAGAGCCCCGAGCTCACCACAGAAGGGGAAATCACTTCGACGGGTGTGCTGACGTTTCCGTTGATCGGAGAGGTTCCGATCGCCGATCACACGCTCGCCGAGGCGGGCTCCTTGATCGCAAAACGCCTGCGCGACGGGCGATTCGTGCTGAATGCCCAGGTCAGCGTCACGCTGATGGAGGTCAAGAGTCGCCGGGTGTCTGTGCTCGGTCAGGTCGCCCGCCCCGGTCCCTACCCGCTCGACGGCACCGGTCGCACGCTGACGGCAATGCTGGCGCAGGCGGGGGGCTTGACGGCGAACGCCGACGACAAAGTCATCGTGATCAGACACAAGGGTGAAGGCGTCGAACGGTTGGCAGTCGACGTCCCCGCCATGTACCGGACCGGCGATATCCGCTCGGATCTCGAGCTGCAAACGGGCGATACCGTCTTCGTTCCGAACGCTCCTGTTTTCTACATCTATGGCGCCGTGCAAAAACCGGGGATGTATCGGCTCGAACCGGAGACTTCGGTGTTGCGTGCGCTCTCGCTCGGCGGCGGTCTCACCGCCCGCGGCACCGAACGCGGGGTGATCATCAGCCGCACGCTGCCCGACGGATCGATGCACGAGGTTCGCGCGTCGCTCGATGATCGCGTCGAAGCGAATGACATCGTGCGCATCAAACAGGGCGTCTTCTGAAGGTCACACCATGAACGCAAGTCTGTTCTTTTCGACACTGCGCGCGCGATTCGGCATTTTCATCGCGACCCTCGCGGTGACGGTGTTCGTGGCGACCGCCTTGAGCGTGCTGTGGCCGAAGTCGTACCGCGCGACGACTTCGCTCGTGGTCGATACGCGCAACGAGCAATCCCTGAGCGATTCGTTGAACGCGCTCGCGTCCGCGCGAGAACACATGGGCTACATTCAGACTCAGGTCGATATTCTGACGAGCCCGAAAGTCGCGCTCAGGGTCGTAAACGATCTCCACCTTGCGGAGTCGCCGAAGACCCTCGAGCAGTTCGCGAAGAGAAAACAGAGCCACGGATCCGTCGAGGTCTGGCTCGCGAATGCCCTGAGCCATGGCATAGAGGTAAACACCTCCCAGAGCAGTGTGCTCGACGTGAGCTACGTCGCGGACAACCCCGAGTCGGCTGCCGCGATCGCCAATGGATTTGCCAAAGCCTACATGGACACGATGCTCGAGCTGCGCGTTCAACCGACGCGGCAGGCCGCTGAGTGGTTCGACGAGCAGCTGAAGACGCTGCGGGGCGATCTCGAAAAGGCACAGGCCAGGGTCACGGCGTACCAGCGCGAGCACGGCATCGTATCCGCCGATGAGCGTCTCGATGTCGAACAGCAAAGGCTCGCCGAGCTCTCGACTCAGGTGCTCGATGCCGAGCAACGCACGCTGATGCTGCGCGGGCGCGAGCAGGAAATACGCGATGCCGTGGCGCATGGCGCCTCTGTCGAACAGATCCCGGGCGCCGAGGCGAGCGAGCAAGTCGTGCGCATGCGCATGGAGCTGCTCGCCGGGCAGTCCAAGCTCGAGATGCTGGCAACTCAATACGGTGAACGTTATCCGGAGTACCGGCGCCAACTCGCGGAAAATGCGAACCGAGAGCGAGCGTTGGCGGCGGAGCTCCGCAAGGCGGCGGACAGAGCAACGAGCCTCCGGCAAGAGAGCGAGCGCCGCCAGGGCGAGGTCCGCGCGTCGCTGGACGCGCAACGCGCGCGGCTGCTCTCCCTTCGTACGGGCCGTGATGAGCTCGGAGTGTTGTCCAACAACGTGGAGTCTGCGCAGCGCGCTTACGACACGGCGATGCAACGGTTTGTCGTGAGCCAGGTTGAAAGTCGCGCGAGTCAGGCGAACGTCTCACTTCTGAGTGCCGCGACGGTGCCTGCCGATCCGTTCCGGCCGAAAGTCTTGCTCAACATCATGTTGTCGATCGTGGTCGGCACGCTGCTCGGTGTGACGTTTGCGGTGGTACGCGAGCTCACCGATCGTCACGTTCGGACACTGAGCGACCTCGACTGCGGCCTCGACATCCCGCAGCTCGGTGTCCTCAGCGCATGGAGTCGCCCGGCGCAGTTGTTGCTGCCGGGACCGGACGGAACCGAGCCCACGGCGTTCACCTAGGAGCAAGCTGGATGAGTGTTTCCGAGCGTGTATTCAAAGAACCTGCCGTGCTCCAGGACCCGCGGAAAGACGCCGCGGTGGTTCAGGATGCGCGGAAAGACAAAGACACCGCCGTCGTGCAGGACGCGAGGAAGGACGCCGCCGTTCTTCAGGACGCGCGGAAAGACGCCGCGGTCCTTCAGGACGCGCAGACGGATCGCCGGATCGGCGCAATTCTCGTCGAACAGATGAAGCTGACCTCCGATCACGTGACTCGGGTTCTCGACGCGCAGCGCGCGACCGGCTCCCGGTTCGGCGACCTCGCGGTGCAACTCGGCCTGATCAGCGCGGATGACCTGCGGCGGGCGATTGCCGATCAGTACGACCTTCCGTATCTGCGGCCAGAAAATCGCGACATGAACTCCGAGCTGGTCGTATCCTCGCAGCCTTTCCACCCGTGCGCGGAGCAGATGCGTGCGCTGCGCTCGCAGCTGCTGATTCGTTGGGCCAACGGCGGAATCCGCGCCCGGATGCTCGCGATCGTGAGCCCGGGGCGTCACGAAGGGCGCAGCTACTTGGCCGCGAATCTGGCCGTGTCGTTCGCACAGCTGGGAGAGCCCACGTTGCTGATCGACGCCGACATGCGTCGGCCGCGGCAAGGTCGGATCTTCGAGGTGGACGAAAACCTCGGTCTGTCCGCGGCACTGTCCGGCCGGGCCACGCTGCGCTCCGCCGTGGTCCCGCTACCGAGGTTCGGACGGTTGTCGTTGCTGCCGGCGGGCGCCCGCCCACCGAACCCGCTGGAGCTCCTGTCCCGGGATTCGTTCGCGATCCTTCTGCACGAGCTGCAGCGCGAATACCAGGTCGTGCTGATCGATACGCCGGCGGCGGAACCGTGCGCGGACGCTCAAACGGTCGCGTTCCGCGCGGGCGGCGCGCTGGTACTCGCGCGCAAGGATCACACGAACCTCAAGTCCACGAGCCGCTTGATCCGTGCGCTCGGCGATGCGGGCGCAAGCATTGCGGGCACCGTGTTGAATTCCTTCTAGGCGGGCGCGTGCGACTGTTGTTCGTCACGAGCTCGTTGGCCCATGGGGGCGCGGAGCGCCACACGATTACGCTCGCCAACCGGCTGGCGCAGCGTGGCCATGAGTGTCACTTCGTGTTTGTGAAGAACAGAACGGCTCAGCTCGGCAGACTTCGCGTGGGCCCGCGTGGCTCTCTCAACTGCCTGGACGCGCGGCGGTATTTCGATCCGCGGGCTCTGTTCCGTTTCGCGAGAACCATTCGCGCCGTCCGTCCGGCGGTAATCGTCGCGGCGAACGACTATGCGTTGCTCTATTCCAGCCTCGCGCTACGGCTTTCCGGCACGGGCGCCGCACTGGTCGTCACGCATCACGCAACCGAGGCGCTGGGCACGAAGGAATGGCTCAAGATGCTCGTGTACCGGCCTCTGTTCTGGGTGGCCGACTGCGCGATTTTCGTGTGCGAGTACCAACGGCGGCGGTGGTCCAAAAGTCGCGTGGCAGCCCGCCGCAACGAGGTGATCTACAACGGCGTCGACACCGACGAATTCGCCGATCACGCACTGCCGGGGGCACGCGCCAGGGTGCGTCGCGAGCTCGGGTTCGCGGACTCCGACTATGTCGTCGGCATCACCGCGGCCCTGCGCCCCGAAAAAAACCACAACCAGCTGGTGGAAGCCATCGCGAGACTGCGCGTCCAGGGCTTGCAGGCCCGGGCGTTGCTGATCGGCGATGGCGCGATGCGTGCCAGGATCGAAGCCCACTCGCGCCGTCTCGGCGTGGCCGACCACGTGAAAATCACGGGATTTGAGTTGGATGTTCGTCCGTACGTGCTTGCCTGCGACACGATGGTGCTGTGCAGCGTGAGTGAAGCGTTGTCGCTCGCCGCCATCGAGGCCATGGCTCTCGGTAAACCGGTCGTGCACTCGGACGTCGGCGGCGCGGGCGAGCTGATCCACTCCGGTGTCAACGGCTTTCTGTTTCGCGTCAACGACACCGACGGTTTCGTCCGATCGCTGGCACTGCTCGCGGACCGGTCCCTCCGCGAACGCATCGGGGCGCGTGCACGCGCGACGGTCGAGCAGTCGTTCGCCGAGGATTCGATGGTCGACCGTTACGAGCAGTTGTTCCGAGAGCTCGGGCCGCGCACGTCGGCGGCGCCCACCGGTTCAACGGTCCAAGAGCGGCGCAGCGGCTGACGCCGACGATCGGGAGGCAAGGATGTGCGGTATCGCGGGCTGGGTGTCAACGGAGTCGAGTGTCCCGCCGGCCACTGCGTGCGACGCGATGCTGGAAGCGATCGCACATCGGGGGCCCGACGATCGCGGTGTGTTTCGCCGTCACTCTTCAGTAGGCGGTCACGACGTCTTTCTCGGTCATACGCGGCTCGCCATCATCGATCCTAACGGCGCGACGCAGCCCATGTGCGACCCCGACGCCGGGCTCGCGCTGACGTTCAACGGCGAGATCTACAACTTTCGCGAGCTGCGCGAACAGCTCCGTCGCGCGGGTTTTCGCTTCGCGCTCGATTCGGATACGGAAGTGCTTCTGCGCGCGTATCAGCACTGGAAAGGCGACGTGGTGCATCGGCTACGCGGCATGTTCGCATTTGCGATCTGGGATGCTCGAGACCAATCCCTGTTCCTCGCGCGCGACCGGTTCGGCGAGAAGCCTCTATTCCTGCATCAACGTGGCGGGAGCTTGTATTTCGCCTCCGAGATCAAGTCGCTGCTCAAGATTCCCGGCGTCGAGCGCGCCGTCGATCTCGAGAGCGCGTGGCAGTATCTGGCGTATCGCTACGTGCCCGGCCCCGCGACGCTGTTCGCGGGAATCCGCAAATTGCCGCCGGCCACGACCGCGTTGTGGCGGCGCGGCACGCTGGTCGAGACGCGGTATTGGGCGCCGCCCGATCGCGAGGCGCACTCGCCGCCGCCGTCTCTGGCCGATGCCGTGAGCGGCTTCTCGCAGCGGCTCGAGGAAGCCGTGCGACTGCAAATGGTCGCGGACGTGCCCATCGGTGCTTTCCTGTCCGGAGGCATCGACTCTTCCGTGATCGTAGGGTTGATGAGCCGTCACTGCGCGCGTGTGAAGACTTTTTCCGTCGGCTTCGGCGAGAGCGGCTACAGCGAGCTGCCGTATGCGGCGCAGGTGGCCAGGCATTTCGGGACGGATCACCACGAGCTGATCGTTTCCTATACGGATCTACTGAGTCGGCTCGAGCCGCTGGTGGCCATGCGCGACGGACCGGTCTCCGAACCCTCCGACATTGCGTTGCACCTGCTCGCCCGCGAGGCCGCGCGCAGCGTGAAGACCGTGCTGAGCGGCGAAGGCAGCGACGAAGTGCTGGGCGGTTATCCGAAGCACAGAGCCGAACGGATCGTCCCTGGCTTTCAGCGGTTACCGCTCTGGTTTCGTAACGGCTTGATCCAGCCGCTGGTGCACGCCCTGCCCTACGGCTGCCGCCGTATCAAAACCGCCGTAACGAGTCTGAATCTGTCCGATCCACGCGAGCGTTACGCGCGGTGGTTCGGAGCATTGAGCGATGGGCAGCGCGACCGGTTGACGTCTTTGCGCAGTACCGGCAGCAAGCCACTCGACCAACCGCCCTACGATGCGGATCCGCGCGCCAGCGCGTTGCGCAAAATTCTGTATTTCGATCAGGCGAGCTGGTTACCGGACAACCTGCTCGAGCGCGCCGATCGCATGACGATGGCCGCGTCGATCGAGGCGCGCGTGCCGTTCCTCGATCACGAGCTCGCCGCGTACGTGTCCGCGTTGCCGGATCGGTATCGCGTCAGAGGGTTCACCGGCAAGTGGATATTGCGCGAGGTCGCGAAACACTGGCTCCCGCGGCGAATACTGAAGCGACCCAAAGTCGGCTTCCGGCTGCCCGTCAACGAGTGGTTTCGCGGCCCGATGCGTGAGTACTTGCTCGATCACTTGCGCGGCGCCGGCGCGCTCACGAGGGCTTACTACGACAGGCGCACGCTCGACACGTTGCTCGACGAGCATCTCGCCGGACGCCAGAACCACGAGAAGCTGCTCTGGACGCTGCTGAACCTCGAGGTCTGGCACCGATGCTACGGGCTTTCGCCGGTGCGCGCGGCCGCGCCGAACCTGCGGCGCGTGGCTTGACGCCGGCGTGGCGACTTCCTCGCATGCCGTTCGCCGGCTGGCTCGAGCGCGCTGGTACCTGAACCGTTTGCGGTGCATGCCGATCGCGGAGGTTCCGTTTCGTGTCGCGCAGACGGTCAAGAAACACACCGAGCGGTGGCTCGTCGCTCCGAACGCGGAGGTGCCGCCGCCGGATCTTCGGCGCACGGGTCGTCCATGGATCCATGCGTCCGGCACGATCTCGCCCGCGCGTTACCTCGCCGCAGCCGACCGGATAGTCGCCGGCAAGATCGACGTGTTCGCGCTGCGCGACGTCGATCTCGGGACGCCACCGCGATGGAATCGAGAGCCCAAGACCGGGACGGAGGCGCCACCCCGCTTCGGCATGCTGCTCGACTATCGCGACGCGAGCCTAGTGGGTGACGTGAAGTACCTGTGGGAGATCAATCGCCACGGACATCTCGTCACGCTCGCCCAGGCCTATGCGCTCAGCGGCGAGCTTCGTTACGCGGAGACGATCCAGGCGCACCTCGAGAGCTGGTTCTTGGCGTGTCCATGCGGCATCGGGCCGAACTGGGCGAGTGCTCTCGAACCCGCCATTCGCCTGATCAACTGGTCGGCCGTCTGGCACCTGCTGGGCGGCATGCACGCGGCGTTGTTCGATACGCCGAGCGGCGCCGGGTTCCGCGACCGG
>FTFB01009755.1_pt1 | contig 18854 bp, 16 predicted proteins | sample 1658331 | NCBI WGS metagenome assembly FTFB01 (sample SAMEA3914816, study PRJEB12502) | metagenome | biome: forest; material: soil | place: USA | collected 2011-09-16 | depth 0.3 m | reverse complement strand
TGGCGTGCATGTCGAGGATCCGATATGCCGTGCCCACCGAACCGAGGCGAAAGTAGTTCGCCCAGCCCAGCAGCTTGCGGTTCAGACTCCCGATCACGTACTCCGCGCTGTGCCCCACCCATCGCCGTTCGGTTTCGGCACTGATCGTTTTGACCATGCGCCGGATGCTCTTCTTCGACGGACGCGTACCCAAATAGGCCCGTCCCGTGCGCTTGGAGTAGCACCGTCCGAAGGTGTAGCCGAGAAAATCAAAGTGATCCTGCGGGACGCTACAGACGTGGGTCTTCTCCTCATTCACCGTCAGTCCCAGCCGCGCCATCACCTGCCGCATCGCCTGCAAGGCCTCTTCAGCCTGCCCTTTGCAGCAGATCACCAGGTCATCGGCATAGTTGACGATCTGCGCGGCATACCGCCCGGCATACCCCAGCTTCCGCCATCGCAGCGAATTCTTCTCACAAGCATGGTGCCGAAATTTCGCGGCATGCAGTCACGGAACTGACATGCAGCCGCTCGCAAGCTATCGCCTCACGCTGAAGGAGGCGTTTACGTGGGCCCTTATAAATCTGCTCTTCGATTGACCCTGATGATGAGTGCGGCTGGAGCTGAGTTTCTCGCGTGCGCAGGCGCGCGCTCCGCGACGCTCGATGAGTCGCGCGAGGCGGTTGCAACCGTCGCTGACTCAGGCAGTGCGATCGGCGAGGTCATCGTCACCGCACAGCGTCGCGAGCAGAAGAGTCGGGACATCGGCGCCTCCATCGCCGTGGTCGGCGCGAACCGCCTCCTCGATGCGGGACTCACTAGCGCCGCCGACGTCGTCGAGCTCGTCTCGGGCGTCCAGGCGGCCAACGCGTACGGCTCGCAGCCGGTCTTCCAGATCCGCGGCGTCGGCGCGAGTGACTTTCAAGTCTCCACACCGCCCGCCACCGGCGTGTATCGCGACGGCGTGTTCCTGTCGGCGAACGTTCAGGCCGGTACGCAGATGTTCGATCTCCAACGGGTGGAAGTGCTGAAGGGACCTCAGGGCACCCTGTACGGACGGAACTCTTCCGCCGGCGCGATCAACTATCTGACGAACACCCCCACCCGCGAGTTTGGCGGCTATCTCAAAGCGGACTACGGCCGCTTCAACCGCAACGAGATCGAAGGCGCTATCTCGGGCCCGTTGAGCCCATCGCTTGCGTATCGCCTCTCCGGCCAGCTGTTGCGACGAGATTCTCCGTTCGACAACATATCCGTCGATCCGCGGTTTCCTGCGGGCTCCAGGGATGCCGGTGGAGTCATCGACGACGGCGCGGTGCGTGGCCAGTTGCTTTATCAGCCCTCAGAGCGCCTTTCCGGGCGGCTCACCCTGAGCTATTCAAAGCAGCGCGGCACGAGCCCCAATCCCAAGGCCATTCCGGATGCACAGCTGCCCGGCTCTGCCTTCATCTGTCCAGGACGCGACGCCGGCTCCATCCTCGGCAACATTGCCAATCCCGGCTGCGTCACCAATGCGAACCAGGGAAATCTCGAGCGCTCGCCGCACGATACGTTCTCGCTCGGCGTGGGACCAGACGGCATTCAGCCAGTCGACAATCGTTTCTACGGAGCCTCGTCAGAGTGGCAGGTGGCGCTTCCAGTCGGCACGCTCACTTCGCTCACGGCGTTCGAAGGCTTCCATAACGACTTCGGCATGGACTACGACGGCAGTGTCGAGCCGCTGCTCAATCTTCACTATCTGCGCAACATGCATCAATACAGTGAAGAGCTGCGGCTCGCGGGCGACGCAGGGCGCACGCACTGGATCGTGGGTGCCTACGCCAGTTACGAAGATCTCAACCAGGACCTGCTGTACTTCTGCGGATTTCTGAATCCCGTAACGCTCACCGGCACGTGCAACTATTTCGGAGCCGCCGCGCGCGCGCCGCGCTCGGCGCCATTGCCCACGAGCAGAGCGAACAGTGTCGGCTCGACGTGGGACCGCGGAACGACCACGGCCGCCCTCTTCTCACACAATGATCTCACCCTCGGCGATCGCTGGAGTGCCATCGTGGGTGCGCGGTACACCTATGATCGCGTCGGCTTCTCCGGCCGCGGTTTCGTCGTGTACGACGACAGCTCGCAGCAGCTGAATGATCAGGGCGGGCTCGGCGCGGCGCTCGGCTCATCCACGCTCATCGTGCACAAGGTCACCGGAACGCTCGGCCTCAACTACAAGCCGAGCGAAACCTCGCTGGCCTATGTGAATGTCGGGGAGGGCTTCAAGAGCGGCGGCTATGAGGGCAGCATCTTCAACAACATCCGCGGTCTCAGTGCGTCGTTCCAGCCCGAAACCGTGCGCGCCATCGAGGTCGGCTTCAAGTCGGAGCCCTCTCACCGCCTGCGATTCGACCTCAGCGCTTTCTATCAGCAGTACTTCGATCCGCAAGCCCGCGTGGACACCATTCTGGCGCTGCCCGGCGGTGGCACGTTACCGACCACCGCCATGAGCAATCTGCACAAAGCCGTGGTATCTGGCGTCGAGGCCGAGACGGCGTGGGCCGCCACTTCTTCATTCACGCTGGGATCCTCTCTGACTTTCTACCACTCCAGGGTCATGCAACCTTTCGACGCCGCGCACCCGACTCTGCATGCCCGCTTCGACGGCAACAAGCTTGCCGGCGCGGCACCGTTCTCAGTCGTTGCGTACGGCAAGTATGACTGGCGCTTCGGCAGTGCACGGCATTTGCAACTGAGCGCCAATGCCAAGTACCTCGACGCCTTCTACACCAAGGCAGAGAACTTCGGCACCTCGCGACAACCGGCATATGCGCTCGTATCCGCACGCGCCGCATTGATCTCCTCTTCCGGACTTGAGCTCTCCGTGTGGGGCAAGAATCTGCTGGACAAGGCTTACACGACGGTCACGTTCCTGGGGTTCGGCTCGGACACGTACTACCCGGCCGAGCCGCGCTCGTGGGGCCTCGAGCTGCGCTACACGTTCTGAGACCCGAGATCTTTGCCCATCGCTACACGAGTCAGCCAGGATGCCACGGACAACAAGTGGCGATCCTGACCGCGCCTGCCAATCAGCTGCACGCCGATCGGCAAGCCGTTTCGGCCTGTGAGCAAAGGAAGCGAGACTGTCGGCAATCCACACAAACTCCACGCCATGCAGAGTGCGCCGGAACCTGGACCCTCCTCGAGTCTGGTGGCTTCACCTGGTGCAGACAGTGAGAGCAGCGCGTCGTACTTCTCGAGCACCGAGTCGGCCACCTGGGCGAGCCGATCTGCCTCGGCATTCAACTCTTCATACCGTGCGAGTGTGATAGCAAGACCGGATGCCACTGCCGCACGCAGAGGCTCGCAAAGCATCTCCTGCGGCTGCGACTTGAAGCGAAGCGCCAGATTGACGTTCAGCAGCTCGACACATAGCGGCAGCGCTGCGGCGAACTCTATATTCCAACGAACTGCGTGAACCTGAACCGGAAGCGACTCGATGAGTCCAGCGAGCCGCTGCACCGAATCGGCCTCGGCATGGTGCCAACCCGGCCCGTGCGCAAGAGCAAGCCGCGGGATCGCCGTGAGACACTCGCTTTCCCGCAGAGGTGGATCGAATGCGCTGGCGAAGAACGCAAGATCGCCCACTGAACGCGCGAAAAATCCTACATGTGCCAGTCGCGCCGCGAGCACGTTCGAGCCACTCATGTCCGTGAACCCGAACGACGGCTTGAACGCAAAGGCGCCGCAGAACGAGGCGGGCAATAGCGTAGAGGCGGTGTGCTGAGTGCCCAGCGCCAATGGCACCATATGATCTGCGACTGCGGCGGCGGAGCCGGATGAGGACACCCCTGGAGAGCGCGCCGGGTCGAGCGGATTGCGCGTGACGCTAGGGTGATACATCCCGAATTCCGACGTCACGGTCTTTCCCATGATGATTGCGCCGGCACGCCGCAGGACCCGCACAGCAGCCGCATCGCGCTCCGGTCGGCGGCCTTGATACAGATGACTGCCGTACTCGGAAGGCATATCGCTCGTATCGAACACATCTTTGATGCCGATGGGAATGCCGTGAAGCACGCCCACCGCTGTGCCGGAGGCCAGCAACGAGTCCGCTTCACGCGCTCGCGATAGAGCTCGTGCCCCATCGAGAAATCTCCACGCGCCAACGCTCGGCTCGCGCTCGGCAATGCGCGCGAGATGTGCAGTGACCAGATCTTCGGAAGTGAGCTGCCCAGCCCTCACGGCCCGTGCCATGTCGCGCGCTGACAGATGAATCAAGGATTCGGGTTTGGAATCGCGGCTCATGCTGGAATCGCCGCACGGGTCGTCAACTGCGACACGACCCATGCGCTGGCAAACGCTATGGGCACCGCTACGAGCGCCGGATAGTCCGACGGGAACAGCGGCGCGGCGAACCCCAGCGTTTTGACCCAGCAGGCTGGCCCGACCACGATGAGCGCGACGGATAGCACGAGTCCAACGACCCCGGCAGCGACAACTCCCGCCGCAGTGAGCCCGCGCCAGTAAAGCGTGAGAACCAGCATCGGGAACGTGGTGCTCGCCGCGACCGAGAACGCCATGGCCACGAGGAACGCGAGATTCTCGCGCTGGAACGCAATCGCCAATGCCACTGCCAGTGTCGTGCTCAGTGCCGCCGCGAGTCGGAATCTGAACAGCTCGGCGCGCTCGCTCCGCGGAGTGAAGCGCCCGATGGCCGCGCAGATGTCGTGCGAGAACGCGGTGGCCATCGTCACCGTCAGCCCTGCGACCACCGCAAGAATGGTCGAAAAGGCAACTGCCGCAACGATTCCGAAGAGTGCCTGACCGCCGAGTGCGGAGGCGAGGTGCACGGTGATCATGTTGGGGCCGCCGAGAATCGCACCCTGTGCATCGTGAAACTGCGGAACGTCTTTCACGAACGCAAGAGCAGCCGGACTGATGATGCCGAACATCAAAGTGAATGAGACCAGGATGATGCCGCCAGCCACGACTACCGAGCGCCGTGCTGCGCGTTCATCGGGCACGGTGAAGAGACGCATCAGCAGATGAGGCAGGCCGAGCATGCCGAGAATCAACCCCGTGGCGAGTGAGAACATCGAATAGATGTCGAGCCGCATTCCTCCGAAGCGGAAGGGCGAAGGACCAGAGACTTCCGCGACCTGCGCATACAGCCCGTGCAGATCGCCGCCTTTCAATACTGCCAGCACGCAGAGAGCAACGATGACGCACACGAGCAGCGTTGCCTTGACGATCTGCACCCAAGTGGTCGCAAGCATGCCGCCGAACACGACGTATGTTGTCGTGAGTGCTCCAACGAGCACGACGCCTGCGACGAAAGACATGCCGAACAGGATCGACATCAGGGCGCCGGCACCGACGAGTTGCGCGAGCAGATAGATGAGCGAGATCGTCACCGTCGTCGTACCGAGCAGCATGCGGATGCGCATGCCGGGAAATCGGCTGCGCATCACATCGCCCAGTGTGAAGCGACCGAGCCTGCGCAGCGGTCCGGCAATGAATCTGAACAACAGATACAGGCCGAGGAGCGGAGCGCAGTAGTAGATCGCCGAGTCGATGCCGCTCGCGAAATACAGCGCAACCATGCCGAGGAACGTGTTGGCCGACATGAAATCGCCGGCAATGGCGAGGCCGTTCTGCGCACCGGTGAGACTCGATGAGGCGCAGTACATCGCCGCGCGCCCGGAACTGCGCCGCGCCGCCCAGAAGGTGATGAGCAGCGTGAGCACCATCGTAAGAATGAAATACGTCATGACCGAGCTCACGGGCGAGTCGTCTCAGTCCGGCACGAGAGGCGTGCCATCGCATCCATCGGCAGGAAGCCCGAAGTGGGCGAGGAGAGTCGGCGCGATGTCGATGGGTGATGCGCGAGTGCGCCGCCGACCGTGTCCGAAACCCCGGCCACGCAGGAACAGGAACGGGCTCTGTTCGCCCTCGCTCAGCCCGCCGTGCATGCCGCGCCCGAGATACGACTTGGAATCGAACGGATCACGGAACAACACGCTGGATCCGCGCACACCGAATTCGTTCACGTCATCGCGCTCCTCTGAGGTGAGCGCGATCGACAGCGCTCCTTCGGGTTCCAGCCCGAGCTCCTTCATCGCCGGCCCGGTCCAGGTGCGGCCGATCCACGGCTGCTGCTCGAGGAATTGCGCGATCTTGCGCACGGTGGAGCGCTCACCGCCGGCCACGTAGATGAGCGCTGCCGTGCCATTCGGGGCGACGACGACATCCGTCGAGGAGACGTGTTCCTTCAGCCCCGCGCGGACGAGACACTCGGTGAGATCGATCTCCTCACGGATTGTGCTCATGCCGTGGTCTGAGCAGACGACGAGAAGAATCTCTTCGCGAGATTCGCTCTCCTCCAAGGCAGCGAGCACTCGCGCTACGCAGCGGTCGGCCGCGCGCAAACCGGCGACATGTTCCGCCGAGCCGAGCGCACTGGCGTGCGCAGACCAATCGGGCTCCGAGAGCCACAGGACGCCGAGTGCCGGCCCCTCCGGCGGCACGACCTCCGCGCAGAACCGTGCAGTCATGGCCTCATCGCCGACCGCGCCAACGTCGATGTCGAGCTGCCGGTCCGCGGCCACGGGGCGCCTGCCTGGCCCGAACGAACCGGCGCGGTGAAACACATATCCGAAGCCATCCGGATCCTGAAAATAGGCTGCGCCGGGAGAGACGTTCGAATACACCACGCAACCCCCCCTGTCTGCGAGCCGCTCCGCGAGCGTCTTGCGCCTGAGCGTTGCGCCCGTGGCACGTCTCATTCGCTCCACGAAATCCGGCGCACCGACAGAGAGATTCACGAGGCCGTCGCCTTCGTCGAGCACGACGCTGTTGCCCACCAGGCCGTGGGTACCGGGATGACAGCCGGTTGCGATGGACGCCGAGGTCACGCGCGTCATGCTCGGAAACACCCCTCTCATCAGCGGAAACTCCGTGGCCTCATCCCGTAGCGAGGCGAGCGTGGGAGTAACGGACGAGTTAATGTAGTGCCGCTGCAAGGCGTCGCACACGACGATAAACGCTCGGCGGCGTGAGCTCACCGCTTACCTTTCCCCGACGATGGCAGCGTTGAGGACGTAGTCGAAGATGTCGAAATTGCGCAAGCCGCGTCGCGTGGCGCGCAGGACATAGGTGGCCTCCACGGGCGCGTTGATCACGAACGGGACCACGAGCTCGGACATTCCGCCGTGAGATCGCAACCGTGCGCCGTCGAGCGCGGACAGATCGTGGCTCGATGGAGTGCTCCCCAATACGAAGTCCGCGGCGCCGAGAACCACGAGGTCCGCCTCGAGATCGAAAGGCAGATCGAGATCGTCGGACGCAACCTGGCGGTCGAGCACACGTTCCACGCCGCGCAGCCCTGCCAGATGCACCTGCGGCGCCCTGATATCTTCTTTTGCTCCGAGTGCGTAGACGCGCGCGAACGAGCCCAATGCTCCGTGGTGGCGCACATACGGGTCCGTGATGGGGCAGATGACTTTGAACTTTCCAGAACCAAAGCGCTCCGACAGCTCGCTTTCCAGAAACAACACGTTGGGGGTCCCATCGGAGCTGCACTTGTCGTGCATTCCGTGATCTGCGGTGAGCCCTACTAGAACACCGAGCTGTGTCAGCTCTTTGACGATCGCATCGAGACGCATGAAGAATGCATCTGCGCTGGGGTGTCCCGGCGCGCACTTGTGCTGTACATAATCGGACAGCGAGACATACAGCAGATCGGCCGCACGAGCGCGCATGATGAGCAGCGCTGCATCGAGCGCGTAGTAGGACAGCTCCGCGCTGTACTTGTCCGGCACGCCGAGCCGCTCGATCTGACGTTGCAGGGCTGCGTTCGGAATCGAATCGAGCTTCGCCGATTCTGCTGACAACCGTATGCCGCGGAGCCCCGCGCCAATAATCGAAGTCAATTTGTCCTTCGCGGTGATGATCCCCGCGCGAACACCCGCGTTCTCCAGGGCCGCAAGAATCGTCGGCACCCTCAGAAAGGACGCGTCATTGAGCATCACTTCGCGGCCCGTGGCCCGATCGTAGAGATAGTTACCTTGAATGCCGTGTTCGGCCGGCGTGACGCCCGTAACGATCGAAGCGTTGTTCGGGTTGGTGAACGTGGGCATGACGGCACTGGCCAGCGCGACGAAACCGCGCGCGTGCAAGCTGAACAAACACTCGAGATGCCCCGCGCGCAGCCCACTGCGCAGGTAGGCCGGATCCCAGCCATCAACGCAGATAATGACCGTGGGGACAGAGGGCCTGCGATAGTGCCGGCCGTTGACGAGCAGCGGATTCAAATCCATGGAGTGGCGCGGAAGGTTCGATGGTCGAGGTGGAGCGGTTCCGCCATAATCCGCACCTTCGGTGCACGAGAGCAATGGAGTTTTTGGGCAGACCGGTGTGAAGCAGGCTCACAGACATATCTTTCGGCGACGTGTACCGCCTTTCAAAGCCATACACGCGTACGAGGCCGTTGTTCGCCTGGGCAGTATGGTCGCTGCGGCCGACGAGCTCGGCGTTACGCATGGCGCCGTCAGCAAACAGATCGGGATGCTCGAGAGGCTGCTTGGCCGGCCTTTGCTCGAACGCACCGCGAACGGTGCGCGGCCGACCGCAGAAGGAGTGGCTTACGCGGCGGAGCTGCGCGAAGCGCTGGATCGGATCAGCCGCGCTTCGCGCAGACTTTTCGACGGCCCTGACGCATCAGAGCCTCTGCGCGTGCTCGCTCCGGCCACATTCGCGATGCAGTGGCTCCTCCCGAATCTGCGTCGCGCCGAGCCGGCGTTCGAAGACCGCATCGCCATCCATACAACACAGACGAGCGAGCCCTGGACTAAATTACCGTTCGATGTCGCCATTCGCCGCGGAATCGATGACTGTGCCGGCCATCGCAGCGAGGCGCTGCTGACGGAACAGCTCACGCTGATCGCAGCTCCCACCATCGCACTGAGGCTGCGTGAGCAAGGTCTCGATGCGCTCGCTGACGTCCCGCTGGTCGAGTCAGAGAGCAGGCCCGGGGAATTGCAGTCGTGGCTCGCGAAGGCCGGAGTGAACCTGTCGTCGCTCAAGACGAGCCGGCGCTTCAGCCATTTCTATGTGATGCTCCAGGCAATCATCAATGAGTATGGAGCGGGCATCGGGTCTCCGCAGATTCTGCGTGATGAGTTTGCCGCCGGGAGAATCGAGGCCCCTTTTCCCGATTTCGCGACACCTGGTGTCGAATACAGGCTTGTTTACAAGGACGTCGCGCAGCACCCGCTCACGAGAGAATTCGTGACCTGGCTGCTGAATAAGCCGTCAGCCTGAAGGCCGATGCACCTGAACGTCCATAGCGACAGGAGCGGACGGGAGCAGCGTGGGCCTTGCAAGTTAATGAAAAAACGCCACTTGTTGCTGGACCCGCTTACGCATGCCCCCACAGATACCCCCAAAAGCGTCTGGCTTTTGGAAGCGCTCCGCGGAACTCGGTGGACTTCGCGGCGCTAGAGAAGAAGCATGAAGCGAGCGCCGGGAAAGATTACTCAGCGCTCGTCCGATAGTCCACAAGAAGCAAGTGACGGGCTGATCTGAGGTATACATATATCCGTTCGGCGTCTCGTGTCGCACCCCGATGCAAAGCGCCCGCATCTCGGCGGAATGCGCCGGGACGCTATTCGCTACTCGGCTGCGCCGGCCATCGTACACGCTGTCTTGTCTCGCCTCGCCTTCAGTCCGGCGCCGCGACGAGCCATTCAGTATCGTCAGGCCGCGATATCACTCCGACATCCGCGCCGATCTGCTTAACGAGTGCCGGGAGGGCATTCAGGTCGATGGACGATTCAGCAGCCTGGGTAGCGACGGCGCCCTGCTCCTCCGCGGAGAAGAATAGCGCCCAATTTCCGCGACGTAGCTGAGCCAGAACTTCAGAAAGGCTGTGCCCTATGACGACAAAGACATTGCCCCGACGCTCGATCAATCTTGCGCGCAAAGAGATCGGCGGCAATATCTTCATCGATTGAATCCAGAATTAACGTCAGCGTCTGAAACTGCGCACGCAGCCGCTCGAGCCACCGGAGCTTTTCCTGCTGCGCCTGCCGTATACGCCATGGCCATCGCGGGTCGGCAAGCAACATGACACTGGGATCCGACCAACGCGATACGCGCACATAGCGCATCGCGGACAGTTGTAGCTCCAGATCCTTCCGAGTCATCTAACCACCTCAGTCACAGCCACGCTGCTTATCGTGCGGAGCGATGGCACTCGCCTGCCGCCGATCGATGGGATCGATATGGAGACAGGTGTCAAAGGAGCCTGGCGAAACGGCGCGCTCAACGGTTCAGTGGCGGTGTACAAGATCGTGCAGCGAGGCCTTGCGTTGTTTGAACCGAATGCGCAGCCCACTACACCGCAATGCTGTTATTCCTCGAGCGGCAGAGACGTGAGCAAAGGTGCTGACCTCGAGCTCACGGGCAATGTCGCTCCGGGGTGGCTCATTGGTACGGGCTATACCTATAACAACAGTAGACAAGCGACCCTTGGAGGCGCGGCCAGCATACCGTTGTCTACGCGAACTCCCCGCCACCTGTTCCGGTTGTGGACGAATTTTGGACCGAGCTCCTGGCAGGGCTGGAGTGTCGGAGGCACTCTGCACGCGCAGAGCGCGACCTATTTCGACGCCAGCGCGTGCCCTGATCTGGACGCTGAGTTCAACTGCCCCTCGGGATATAAGGCGCTCCGCAACGTGCAGAAATCCTACGCCGTGGCTAGCCCTCGAATCGGCTATCAGTTCGACCGCAACGGGCAGATTGCATTGAGCGTCAACAATGTATTCGACCGACGCTATTACGAGACCCTTGGATCTGCCAACGGCAGCAACTGGTACGGCGAGCCCCGCAACTTCCTGATCCGTTTTGACGGCCGATTTTGAAGTCGCGGATCGCTCGCGGAGTCATTCGGTGTGGATCTGACGGTGAAGGCTCAGGTGCCGCAGTTCACCTTTCGCAAGGTAGCGCTCGAGCGACTACAATATCGGCCCTGGCGGGATCAGGACGTACCTTATGAACGACCAGAACAATAACGAAGCCGTGTCGCAAGATGAGGTGGATTTGACGGCGCCTCGCTGTAAGGATCGACGCCCACCGACGCCACTCGATCTCTTTGATGAGATCGCGCGCCAGACCCTCATTCGACATTTCGATGAGCGTGAAGCCTCAGACCGCGCCGGTCACTAAGCTTGCGGACCGCCGTTGATGTCATGATGCCCTGAACCGCTGAGGACTTGCGGCCGCGTGCAAGGGTGCTGTCAAGTCTTGTACTGTGCTCCTCACTCCTGATTCTGGGCGATCGAGTGAGCACAGTGGCGAAAATTTATCTGGTGAGACACGGCGAAGCGTCTGCGCACTGGACCGATGCGACGGATCCTGGCCTGAGCGCGCTCGGCAATGAGCAGGCGCGCGAGGCGGCGAGAACGCTGGCTCCGCGCGGGCCGCTGGTCATCGCGTCCAGTCCGCTCAGGCGCGCACGCGAAACGGCCGCGCCACTCGAGGCGGCATGGAAAACCACAGCGCGCATCGTTGAATCCATCGCGGAAATTCCCTCACCAGGCATTCCACTCGGCGAACGCCAAGCGTGGCTCACGCAACTCATGCAAGGAAGCTGGAGTAGCGCAGAGCGAGGATTACAAGACTGGCGCGCGACCCTGCTCGATTTTCTAGCCGAATGTGAATCAGACATCGTAGTGTTCTCACATTACGTTGCCATTAACGCCGCGGTCGGCGCAGCGCTCGGCCGTGACGATTTCACTCCATTTGAACCTGCCAACGCGTCGGTCACTGTATTGGACAACCAGGGCGGCCGGCTGCATCTTATCGAGCAAGGCGCCTCAGGTCACCATCGCCCACCAAGCGAGCGCGCTTAGTAGCTCACGCGAGCTCACTGCGCGCCACGCAATCCGGTTTGCGGTCTTTGCGTTCGACGGATTAACACTGCGCACCGAAAATCCCCGCTCCATCCAACGGGGAGAACGGAATTATGCTGGCGCGTATCGTGGTGAGCGTCGCAACCCTTGCAGCGCTCTCGGAGCCAGCATGGCCGCAGGATGCGGCCTCAGGGCAACCCTCAGAAGTCGCGGAGCTCGTGGTCGTTGGCAGTCGCGGCGCGCCGCGCCTCGCAACAGAGACTTCGGCACCGGTAGACGTGCTGTCTGGCGCAGACATGGCCGCACGCGGATTCAACGATCTGACGAAGATCCTCGAATTCCTCTCTCCCTCCTTCAACTACCCGCGCGCTTCGTCATCGCCTTCATCGGGCGGTGCGCGGCCCGCCACGCTGCGCGGGCTCGGCCCCGATCAGGTGCTGGTGCTGATCAACGGACACCGGCGCCACGCCTCATCGATCATCACATTCAATAACGGAATTGGCCGCGGCTCCGTGCCGGTCGACTTCAACACGATTCCGGTCACCGCAATCGAGCGTGTCGAAATCCTGCGCGACGGAGCGGCGCCTCAGTACGGCTCGGACGCCATCGCCGGTGTGATCAACGTCGTTCTGAAAAGCGAGCCCGATGGCGGACTCACATCGCTGCAGTATGGGGAGACTCAACGCGGCGAGGGAAAGACGACGATCGCGGCCGGACAGAAAGGGTTTGCGTTGGGTAGCGGTGGCTCCCTGACGATGACCGGCGAGGTACGGGATCGCGGCGCTACGAACGCCGCGGAGATCGATCCTCGATTCGGGCGCGTTACTTCCACTCTCGGTGACCCGGACACCACCGATGCAGATCTCGTGCTGAACGCGGAGTTGCCGCTCGCCGCAGGACCGGCTTTGTATGGGTTCGTGACGGGCTCGCATCGTGACGCTGAGATGAGCCCGCTGTTCAGGGCACCGACTGTGGCACCGGCCTTCTATCCCAACGGTTTCCTGCCTGTCATCAATCTCGAACTGTTCGATGTCGGCACGAGCGTGGGCGCACGCGGCGAGATAGCCCGCTGGAAGTGGGATCTCAGCGACACGTTTGGTTATTCGAAAGCTGACTACCGCGCCTCGAACACAGTCAACACATCGCTTGGGGCCGCAAGTCCCACGCGGTTCTATGGCGGTGGCACGCGTTATCGCCAGAATCTCGTCAATCTCACAATCGACCGCGGCTTCGATGTGCTCGCGGGCGCGCATGTGGCGGCCGGCGTCGAGCAGCGACACGAAGGATATGAGTTGGTCGCGGGCGAACCCGCCTCTTACACGCTCGCCGGCGCCCAGGGCTTTCCGGGGTTCAATCCGCCGACACCGGTGGACGTGACTCGTCACGCATTCAGCGCATTTGTAGACGGCGAGCTGAAACTGATCGAGGGCCTGGTAATCGGGCTCGCCGCGCGTTACGAGGATTACAGCGATTTTGGCGATGAGACGACCGGCAAGGCCTCCGTGTTCTGGCGTCCGTTGAAACTGCTCGCTCTGCGAGCCACGGCCAGCACTGGGATTCGCGCGCCTTCACTGCAGCAGCAGTACTTCTCGACGGTGACGAGCCAGAACAACAACGGCCAGCTTCAGAACGTGGGCAACTTCGCGGTCAACGATCCGGTGTCGATCGCGCTCGGTGCGAGCGCGCTGCGACCTGAGACCTCGAAGAACTACTCGGCCGGCATCGTGCTGACGCCGGCACATGCGTTGTCCTTGAGCGTCGACGCGTTTCGCATCGACATCGACGACCGCATCTCTCTCAGCGAGAACATTCAGGGGCCGCAGGTCGTGGGAATTCTGCTGGCTCACGGCATCTCCAATGCAGCCGTCGCGCGCTTCTTCACGAACGCTGCGAATACACGCACCAAAGGATGGGAAGCCACGCTGCAATGGGATACGCAGCTCGCGCCTGCCGATGCACGGCTCGGTGTAACGCTCGGCTACGGATCGTTCAACACAGATGTGACGCATCTGGGGACGAACCCGGTGCTCCCGCAAATCGCGCTTCTCGGCGCCAGCTCCATCGGCATTCTCACCGACGCGCAGCCGCGCGAGAAGACATTGCTCAACGCACATCTCGATTGGCGTCGCTGGCGTTTCGTCACGGATGTGACGAAGTTCGGCACGCATCGTATTCCCACGGCAACCACGGTCGCGAAAATCGACGGCTCGACGTCGCTCGATCTTGCGGCGACGTGGCGGATGACGAACGCGCTCAACCTCATGGCCGGCGTGCTGAACGTGACGGACGAATACCCCGGACGCATACCCGGCGAGAGTACTGGCCGGCCGTACAGCGAGGCCGATCCGCTCGGCTTCAACGGGCGCGAATACTATCTGCGCCTCACCGCGGACTTCTAGCCGCGCGAGGCGCCCATGAAGATCGCGTTGGTCTCCGACACGCACTTTCAAAAGAATGACGCGTTCACCGCTGAGAATTGGGATGCCGCCCGGCAATGGCTGGCAGCGACCAGGCCCGAGTTCGTAGTTCATCTGGGAGACATCACCGCCAATGGGATGCACGATCCGACTGAGCTCGTGCACGCACGCGACCTCCTGGCGAGTTCGAATGCGGAGATTCTCTGCCTGCCCGGCAACCACGATGTCGGCGATCATGCGCCCGCCGGGGGCGTGCACGCTCACGAGCCGATCAACGTTGAACGTCTTGCGGACTATCGCCGCCTGTTCGGGCCCGATCGCTGGTCGCGAAACGTCGAGGGATGGCAACTCATCGGCATCAACGCGCAGCTGCTCTCCACCGGCATCGATGATGAGGAACGACAGTTCGCATGGCTCGCTGAAGCGCTCGCCGCGCATGCGTGCCCGCTCGGCGTGTTCCTGCACAAGCCGCTCTTTCGCGACATGCCGGAGGAGCACGTGATTCATACACGCTATGTGCCCTCCGTCTCTCGTCAGCGACTCCTCGCTTTGCTACAGAAGCGCGACCTGCGCTTCGTAGCCGCAGGACATACGCATCAGGCGCGCCAGATGCGCCTGCACGGCGTTGAGCACGTGTGGGTGCCTTCCACGGCCTTCACGCTGCCCGACTTTTTTCAGGAGCGCATTGGAGAGAAGCAGGTCGGAACGATGATGCTCGAGCTGCAATCGGACGCGCACCGATTCACTCGCGTCGTGCCTGGGGGCATGCAGCCTCGCAGTCTCCTGGAGTTCGCTCACGTATATCCTGCGGTCGCCGATCTCAGAGATCACTGATGGCGGAACTGCGCACGCCACGCATGGCAAGCTGGCATACGCTGCTCGTGCTGATCGTCGTCTATGTGCTCGCGTTCATCGATCGCCAGATCCTGAGTCTGCTCGTCGAGCCGATGAAGCACGATCTGCACGTGAGTGACACTCAGATCAGCCTTCTGCAGGGTCTGGCTTTCGCGTTGCTGCTAGCGATCGCCGGCTTGCCGCTCGGACGGCTCGCCGACATCGGCAGCCGCGTGAAGATCATCGCGGCAGGCGTTGTGGTGTGGAGCGTTGCCACCGCCGGCTGCGGAATCGCACCGGGCTATCTCGGTCTGCTGTTGTGTCGAATGGGAGTTGGGGTCGGCGAGGCTACCCTCACGCCGACTGCGCACTCCATCATCGCGGACTCTTTTTCGGATCGGCGCCTGGGGCTCGCGCTCGGAATCTTCGGCGTCGGCGCATACATCGGCGCGGGACTCGCGCTCGTTGTGGGCGCGGCCGTGATCGCGCATCTGCCGCAGGCCGGCACGATCACCTTGCCTCTCATCGGCCCGCTGCGATCGTGGCAAGTCGTTTTCCTGGTGATCGCCCTGCCCGGCCTGCCTGTGGCGTGGTGGATGGCCTCGCGACCGGAGCCGTCACGCCAGCACGCTCACACGGGCCGTGCATCGCGTGCAGACCTCATCCGATATTTTCGCGCGCACGGCCGCAGTCTCGTGCTGGTGAATCTGAGCGCGGCATGCACGGGCATGGCTAACTACGCCGCGAGTGCCTGGGTCCCGAGCTTTCTGATCCGCACGCATGGATGGACAACCGCGCACGCCGGCACCGTCTACGGATTCGTTCTGATCGGAGGCGGAATCCTCGGCATGATCGCGGGGGGCTTCGTCGGCGATATCGCCGTGATGCGCGGACGGCTCACGGGGCGTCCGCTCACGATGGCGCTCTCGGGGCTCGGCGCGATTCCGTTCGCGGCGGCGATGTGGGTCGCGGAAGGCTGGCTCAGTGTCGTGCTGATGGCGCCCGTCGTTCTGCTCAACGCGATGGCGCTCGGCGTGCTGCCTTCAACTCAACAAGCGATCGCGCCAAGCCAGATGCGCGGCGTCGTAGCGGCGCTCGGGGTGCTGATGGTCAACATCATCGGTTTGGGCATCGGTCCGACGGCAGTGGCGCTGCTCACTGATCACGTGTTCGGCGATCCGTTGAAACTGCGTTACGCGCTCGGCCTCGCCGTTCCGACAATGTTAGGTGCCGCAGCCTTGCTGAGCTTTGCGTCGTTGAGCTCTTATCGCCGCAGCGTCATTGCTGTCGGCTCGCGGCGGTCTCCTCCATGAGCCACGACCACACTGCTCTCACGGCCGGCGCACGCATGCGGTTCGAAGTTGTGACGAGTCGATAGCCGCCGGGATAGCGTGCCCAAGGCATTCCGAGATCCACCAGCCGACCGGAATCGAGATGCGGCTGCACAGCCACGTCAACTCCGGGCGCGATTCCGAGTCCAGCCGCTGCCGCTTCGTATGCCGCATGGAGAACGTCGAAGCTTGCGTTCGCTTGCAGAGGTGCGCCGCCGTTGCCACCCACTTCGCCAGACCACCAGGACCAGACGTCTGGCGGCCGCGTCATGCCGAGCAACGAATGTTTCGCAAGATCGCCGTTGCCTGCGCGAAATTCGCGCGCGATTCGCGGGCACGCAACGGGTGTTACGCGAACGTCGAGCAGATGCTCCACATGCAGCCCCGAAACATCGACATCCATGGCGCACAGACCCAGATCCGCGTCGCCCAGTCGAATCGCTTCCGCCGTTCGCACCGTCATGATCGTCACGTCGACATCGGCGCAGCGTGCGCGAAAGCGATCGAGGCGCGGGATGAGCCAGCCCACAGCCAGCGAATGAGACAGCGAGATGGCGACTCGTGGCGAGGAATTCGCGGCGCCGATCTCGAGCGCTGCGCGCTTCATGCCGCGGTACCTCGGCTCGAGCACTGCGAAGCATTCCTGCCCGGCTTCCGTGAGGCGCGTGCGGCCCGAATGCCGTTCGAACACCTCCCGCCCGACAAACTGCGTGAACGCCTGAATGCGACGGGAGAAGGCGGCGGGACTCAGCGAGCACCGTTCAGCGGCGATCCGAAAATTGGGCGCGCCCGCAGCCTCGATGAAGGCTTCGATCACTTCCATTCTCGGGAGGCGTTTGCTCATGAGCCGCAGGCGCAGGGGTGGCGCTTCGACCCTACCCTCGCAGCGTGAAGGACTCGTGACGCGAGCTTGGGCTTCTCCAGCCGACGGCTCCGTCGATGAAATTCGCAGGCTTCCCTAGCGCACGACTGATGCGCTTTCCGATTCAGTTGCGATAGTTGCGCCGACTGATTCAGCAAGAGGCGGCTGTGGCGCGAGCTCTTCGGCCGGCCGCAGGACCGACCCCCGAGGGGTACGTCCGATTTGATCCACAGTCACACGCACCTTGCGAGGGCGAGGACGCACGGAAGCGGCAGTGGCTACTGAGATATTTACGGATCGAGCCTTGCGGGGTCCGCGCAATTTTCGAGTGGACACTTTCGTCTCTACAGGGCGCGGCGTCGCGCGTGCGGTAAGACGACTCGAACGCTTGGTGCTCGTGGCCGGAGCTGCGCGGGTGGCACCCACGAGCTTGCTACGCGGGACCTTCCTTTGTGGCAGGGACGCCTTCCGATTCTTGGGAGGCGCTGTCGCTCGTTTCACCGCATTCCGTCTGGATGCAGGACGAGTCCGTGCAGTCCTCTTAGCCACGCTTTTGAGTTTTGGCTTCCTGTGTTTCAGGTCACGCCGTCCGCCTGACGTTGCGGCTTTGCGTTGGCTTTGTTTCCAACTCCTCGAGAGCGCCGCGGCTTGTTTGCGTGAGCGCTTCGCCTCTCGCTTCGCGACTTTGAATTGCGCGCGCGCACGCTTCAAACGTTTCTTCGCGATGCGCAGCCGTCGTCTTGCCTCTTTAGCTCGAAGTTCTGCCTGCGACAACGACCGTCGCGTCACACCTTCGGCAGACGAGCGCGCGGCAACCGCGGTTTTCTTCTTTTTCATGACCATTCACCTCAGCCATGTCGCCTCGGCCGAGTGTCACACAACTGCAAAGAAAATGTCACCGCGGGAGAGCAGGCCCGAGGTCACGCGGACTTTGGCGACGACTTCGGTCGTGACCAGGATCGCTGCAGGTGAGTGCGTCAGCGGCCGTTCACACGCGCGAGACCAGCCGCCTTCCGCAGCCGGGCGTATTGAACCCCGCTTCAACCTCCAGCACTTTGTCGCTTCCGACAGGCGAGCCCGGCTGTGGCACGAGTGCCAGCGGATTCGCGTCTTGCACATTCCTGTCCATGGGTGGAGTCGAGATGTGGCGCGGTGACGGTAGGAACCCTCTCAACTGTTGCCCGCCCCTTTCGTCTGGCGGTGTCTCAATCGAGGGTCCGTAGCTCCGTTTCCACATCCCGCTCATCGAACCGGACAGGCCCTACTAAGGCATCCGGCTCCCGGACAAGAGATCACGCCTTCGCCCACGGAAGACTCCGCGTCAGCTTGGACACCCGGATGAGGCCCAATTTCTCGTACAGGTACGCATCCGGATAGCGCGAGCGCGCCGTTCGAGTTCCTTTGTGCTTCTTGCAGAGCCACCGACGCAGCCGCGACGTGGCGTGCATGTCGAGGATCCGATATGCCGTGCCCACCGAACCGAGGCGAAAGTAGTTCGCCCAGCCCAGCAGCTTGCGGTTCAGACTCCCGATCACGT
>FTFB01009887.1_pt1 | contig 19136 bp, 18 predicted proteins | sample 1658331 | NCBI WGS metagenome assembly FTFB01 (sample SAMEA3914816, study PRJEB12502) | metagenome | biome: forest; material: soil | place: USA | collected 2011-09-16 | depth 0.3 m | reverse complement strand
GATCAAAACGGGCTCGCTGTGTCGGTCCGACCGTCTTGCCAAGTATAATCAGCTGCTGCGCATCGAACATGCGCTCGGCGGGCGAGCGAAGTTCAACGGTGCAGCGGCGTTTCCGGTCTCGCTGTAGCGGGCCGGGGGTGGGGGTGACAGCGGGACGGGTGCTGTCGCGGGAGACGGGATGCGCTTCTTGATGGCCGTGCTAGTGGTGGTGCTCGCGCTGCTGCAGGCGCGGTTGTGGATCAGCAACGGCGGGCTCCGTGAAATGTGGCGACTCGAGACCGAGGTCGCCCGGCGGATCGACGACAATGGGCGGCTCGCCGCGCGTAATTCGGCCCTCGAAGCCGAGGTGCAGGATTTGAAGCAGGGTCTCGCGGCCGCCGAGGAGCGCGCCCGGACCGAGCTCGGCATGATCGAGGGCCGGGAAACCTTCTACCAGATCGCCCCGGCCGCGCCGCCAGCCCAACGCTGAGCCAGCGCGGCCGTCGAGGTCGTGATTCCAGGGAACGGCAGTTGCGGATTCTCCTTTCCAATGACGACGGATACCAGGCGCGCGGCCTGCGCACGCTCGCGCGTCATCTCACGCCCGTCGCCGAAGTCATCATCGTGGCGCCCGATCGCAATCGCAGCGGCGCCAGCAACTCGCTCACGCTCGAGACGCCGCTACGCGTGGAGCGCGTCGAGGACAATCTCTATTACATCAACGGCACGCCGACCGATTGCGTGCACATCGCCGTGACGGGTGGGCTGCTCGACCACCCGCCCGACATGCTGATCTCCGGCATCAATCACGGCGCGAATCTCGGCGACGACGTGTTGTACTCCGGCACCGTGGCCGCTGCGATGGAAGGTCGTTTCCTGGGCATTCCGTCGATCGCCGTGTCGCTCGTGCTCGAGGGCGGCGCGAACTTCGACACGGCCGCGACGCTGATGCGCCGCCTCGTCGAGCGCAACGCGACCGATCCGATGCCGGTCGATTCGATCCTGAACGTCAACGTGCCCGACGCGCCCGCGAGCCAGCTCAAGGGCATTCGCACGACGCGGCTCGGCTTTCGCCACAAGTCCGAGCCCGCCATCAAAGCGCTCGATCCCCACAATCGGCCGATCTGGTGGATCGGGCCCGCCGGCGCCGGCCAGGACGCGGGGCCTGGCACCGATTTCCACGCCGTCGCGGATGGCTACGTGTCGGTGTCGCCGATCAAGGTGGACTTAACGGCCCACGCGGCGATCGACAAAGTCGCCCGCTGGTTCGATCGCCTGTGATCCACGACCGCGAGCGCAGCGGCATCGGGATGACCTCCGCGCGGACGCGCGAGCGGCTGATCGACCGGTTGAAGGCGGAGGGCATCAAGAACCCGGCCGTGCTCGATCGGCTGCGAGCGGTGCCGCGACACCTGTTCGTCGACGAGGCACTCGCGAGCCGCGCGTATGAGGATACGGCGTTGCCGATCGGCTTCAGCCAGACGATCTCGCAGCCGTACATCGTGGCCGCGATGACGGAGGCGCTGATCGAGGGGGCGGCCGGTCACAAGCTCACGCGCGTGCTCGAGATCGGCACGGGGTGTGGCTACCAGACCGCGGTGCTCGTGGCGTTCGCGCAGCACGTCTACAGCGTCGAGCGAATTCAGCCGTTGCTCGAGCGCGCGCGCGGCATCCTGCGCGAGCTTCGGATCAGCAACGTGAGCTTGCGCCATGCCGATGGCTGGCACGGCTGGCCGAGTCAGGCGCCGTTCCAGGGCATCCTGGCCGCGGCGGCGCCGGAACACGTGCCGCCCGAGCTTTGTGCGCAGCTCGACGAGGGCGGGGTGCTCGTCATTCCGATCGGCGCTCGCGGGGCCCAGACGCTCGTGCGCGTGATACGCACGGGCAACGAGTTCAACCGCGAGGAGCTGATGCCCGTCAGCTTCGTGCCGTTCGTCGAGGGCACTTCGACGTGATCGCGCGCCGCGCGCGCGGCGGAAGCGTCTGCGCGACGCTGGTGAAGCTCTGTGCCTGCCTCGCGATCGTGCTTGCTACGGGCTGCTCGGACGTGACTTCCGTGCAACAATCGTCGACGAGCGCGGCGCGGGTGCCGGTGCACGTCGTGCGTCGCGGCGAGACGCTGTATCAGATCGCGTGGCAACATCGGCTCGACCAGCGCAACCTCGCGCGCTGGAACGGCATTCGCAACCCCGACGTGTTGCGCGTGGGGCAGCGCCTGCTGCTCGCTCCGCCGCGTGCGGCCGCTCGGGCGCAGCGCGCGCCGAGGTCGGCGCCCGCGAGTCGACGGCCGGCGCCGCCCGTTCCGCCCTCGCAACCGATGCCGCAATGGCTGTGGCCGACGGACGGCGCCGTCGTCATGACCTTCGGCTCCGCCGACGGCATCTCCACGGGTATCGCGATCGGCGGCCGCGAAGGCAAGCCCGTCCGCGCGGCGGCGGCGGGGCACGTCGTCTATGCCGGCAGCGGGTTGATCGGCTACGGGCAGCTCGTGATCGTGAAGCACAACGACACGTATCTCAGCGCGTATGGTCACAACAGCCGCGTACTCGTGAGCCAGGGACAGGACGTCGCGGCGGGGGCGACGATCGCATTGATGGGGCTCGGGCCGGAGCGCCAGCCGCGGTTGCACTTCGAGATTCGTCGCGACGGCATGCCCATCGATCCGCTCCTGTTTCTGCGCCCGTCGCGCTAGAGGTGCGACGCGGGGCGAGCTTCTGTTCGACAGCTGCGGCAAGGACCACGGCGCGCGTCGGCGCGCACATCGAATCTGTAGTCGTGGTTGACAAGCCAGCCACGTCACAGTCGGGCGACCGACGGCCCCGAATCACGCTCATTCGATGGAAATTGTGGCGACACCTTGCGTGCGCCGCGACTTAGTCGCGGTACGACCTTTCGTCGCATGGGACGCGACCGTGGCGAGCGAGCGGGCGGCCTCACGCCGCGCCCCGCCGTTCATCGACCCGCCGCGGCGCAGCATCGGCCCGAGCAGACGCTGCTGTATCGGCTCGTCGAGCAGCACTATCCCGCATTTCTCGTCGTGCGCGAGGTCGCGGGTCGGCCGCCGCCTGCCTACGTGCAGCAGGAGTTCGAGAGCTACCTGAAGTGCGGGCGACTCGAGCACGGCTTTCTGCTGACGATACCAGCCGGCAAACAACGCTGGACGATGACGATCGGCGTCGACCGGGGAGGAACATGAAACGATATTCAAAAGGTTCTGGTGTTCGAAATACTGAACACGTTCTCGCCGAAAGACACGAAGTCTCGGTCGCGCTTGCCCATTTCTCGAAGAAAATTCCTCGAGTTCGATTTGGCCGGCAACATCCAATCATGCAGCTCGATGATCAGCAACGGGAATCGATCGATCCATTCGGTGTTGCGTTCGAAGAGGTTTTCCTCGAAGCCTTCGATGTCGATCTTGATCAAAAAAGGAGTGAAGTCAGCGTATTGACCGAGAATGGTGTTGATCGAAACGATACGGATATTCCCGGCGGCGCTCTCTTTCACTTGGTAAGCCCAGTTGCCCTCGCCCGGATCGCTCATAGTTGCGCGCGTATCTGCGCTGCCGACTCCGACCTCGAGAAAAGCAACGCTCTTGCTTGCATTGTTCTTTTTTGCGGCTTCAATATTGCCGGGGTCGGGTTCCACACAGACTACGAACGCTTCCGGGAACGTGTCCGCGAAATACCGCGTCGCCATGCCGCTATTACCGCCGCAGTCGATAATCAGCGGTTTCCGTCCCGCGTCCACAATTTGCCGATAACTCGCGAAGATGTCGCGGTTACGCCTGAGTTTTTCCAAGCCGTAGTCGTGATTCACGAAGATCTGAGAGGCGACCCAGAAGTCACAGATATCCCGAATGTTGATCGTGATTACTCTTCGTCGCGCAGCGTCGAGTACCCATGCGGTCGAAAACATGGGCGGAGTCAAGAGATAGAATCGTTGCCGGTAACCGAAAATTCTCCTCAAAACGTGAATCAGCAGCCGATGCGCCCACTTGACGGTGGTTGTCAGCCGATGTCTGTATGACATTTTAGAAAGCATCGTCCGCCCCATTCCTTTGCTCTGCCTATCATATCGTCGGACCGCGAGGTCCCGACACGCGGGGCGAGCACGATCGATACGTCGGCGAAATTGAAATAGGTGGTGTCGATCGGTTCCGCCGACACCGTGTACCACGCGGGTGCTTGCGGAAGCCTGCTGAGAATCTCCAGCGCTACCAAGCTTGCCGGTCATGCCCTGCTGCAGCGCAGCAGTCCAGACGGGGCGGCTCGGCTCATTCGGCCGGCGGCGAGGGGCAAGGCGATTGACGGGGGCGGCGCGAAACGGGCAAGGATGCGCCGTCTGCCCCAGGGAAGTGGTACGTTGCTGTCCTTGCCGTTCCGCGTCGGGATGGGTGTGCGGTGCGCCAGCAGACGAGTTGCGGTGCGGGGTCGGGATGAAACAGGAACGGCTGGATAACGTCCAGCTCTTGCGCGGGATCGCCGCCGTCGCGGTCATCTTCGAACATGCCTTTGATCAGTTCGTCAATCATCCGATCGCCGGAATGCCCGTCCTCGCCAGCCCCATCGGCAGCGTCTGGGGCAACGGCGTCGACCTGTTCTTCGTAATCAGCGGCTTCATCATGTATTTCCTGACCCACGATCATTTCGCGGAGAATGGGTATCCGGCCGAGTTCCTGAAGCGCCGCTGCATCCGCGTCGTGCCGACCTACTGGCTGTTCACCACCATGATGATCCTCGCCACGGTCGCGCGGCCCGATGCGGTCAACAACAGCATCGGCAGCGTCTGGCACGCCGTCTCGTCCTACATCTTCATCCCGTCCGCGCGGCCCGACGGTCTCATGCACCCCGTTCTGGGCCTCGGCTGGACATTGAACTACGAGTTCTTCTTCTACGCCTGCTATGCGATTGCGCTCGTCGCACCGGCCGCCTGGGGGATCAGCCTGCTGGTGGCAGCCTTCCTCGCGCTCGCCTGCCTCCACGCGGTAATGCCGCCCGGTATCCTGGCGTTCTGGAGCGATCCGATCATCCTGGAATTCATCGCGGGTTTGTTCATCGCGATGGCCTTTGTGCACGGGGTGAGGATCACCCGCGCATCCTGGGCCGTCCTGCTCGCCATCGCCGGCGTCGTGCTGGCACTCGTGCTCCCGCTCCGGGTGTCCGAGGCGTATCGTCTCCTGGGAAGCGGCCTGCCTTCCGTGATGATCGCCGCCGCGCTGATCCTGACACCCAATCGACGCTGGTGGCGCCCCGCGATCCTGATCGGCGACGCTTCCTACGCGATGTATTTGACCCATCCGTTCGCACTGAACGCGGTGACCGCGGTCTGGAGCAAGCTGCATCTACCGCTGGAGCGCCACGCTTATTGGCCGGCCCTAGTGCTGGGCAGCCTCGTCGCCGGCGTGGCGGTATACTGGCTGGTCGAGCGGCCGATCATCGCCTTGCTCCGCCAGCGTTTCGAACCGAGGCGCCATTCGCTCGCCGCCTGAGCGGATCGGCGATCAGCGGCGCTGAAGCCGGGCGATGACACTCCCCATCACGCGCTCGAACCGTTTTGGCCGACCGCCTCCCTCACAGCAACCCTAGCGGGGATCGACGAATGGTCGACTAACCAACAACTGGATGTCTATGCCGAGGAATCGCAGCAGCCGGAGGTGCTCGCGAATGTGGATCCCGGGCATGTCAGTACGCCATTATCAACTGCCACGTTGTCGGGGTATTACGTATCGCGGCCATAACTCCGCCCGGATCTCCATCGAGTTCGTCCGCTTATACGGTCGTAAGGTCCGCTGCCCTTTCACCGAGAGCGCTGAGCCGCTCCAACGGTCGAACGTGGCGTGGCGCCGCGACTTGAATACGCGAATCACGAATCCTGAAGACGAACCCGTGAGCAATGCCCGCGAACATGAGCGGAAGTACGAGGGTATCTCGAGAAACTCGCTCAGGGATTCTTCGTCGGGATCGGCGGCGTCGACCGCGGCATGGCGCCGTACCATTCGAGCTTGACGCGCTCGAGCCATTTCAACGGCACCGCGAAGAGGACCAGCGTCGTGGCCACGCCGGCCCAGGCCCGCCATTCCAGCATTTCGAAATACGCGAGCTGGATGCGCAAACGGTCGAACAGCTGCCCGCGCCGCTTGGACACCGAAATGCCGGTCGTGACGATACGATAGTCGAGCAGACAGTCGCGCAGATTGGCGAGCCGCACATGCGGACAGATTCGGCGCAGAAACTCGTAGTCCTCGGCGAACGGATACTCGGACGAATAGAATCCGTATTTCCGGGGTATGTCCGCGCGCAACATCCAGGTGGAATGGATGAAGGCGTTGTTGAAGAACAGCCGCCGTCGCACCGCCTCGTGATCGAGCGGCCACGGCTGATAGCGGATCGCTCCGGTTTCCTCGTTGACGAAGCGCGCCGCCGCGCCGACACAACCGATCTCGGGATGGGCCTCGAGAAAGGCGATCTGCTTAGCGAACCGGTCCGGATAGGAGAAATCGTCGGCGTCATTGCGCGCGATATATTGGTAGTCGCGCTCAACGATGTATTCAAGGCCCACATTGAGGGCGGCGGACAGTCCCTGATTGCGGTTCAGGCGGATGATTTCCACGCGCTCACGCGGACCGAGAATGTCGGCCACCGATACGCGGCTGCAATCGTCGATGATGATGAGGTCGCACGGGACGGTGTTGGCCAGCACGCTGTCGACGGCTTCGCGGATCGTGCGATCCGCATTGTAGGCCGGCATGAGAACGGCGGTGTCCGCAGACATGTCGGTGACTCGCGCGCGCGTTTCGGTGGAAAAAACGGAAAAACGAAGTCTACGCCAATGGTTATGACCCGGCCATTTCCGATGCTCGTGGCCACCGCCCGCTCGACAACAATGGCGACGGTTACGGCAACTCGTGCGATGCGATCTGAACGACCGAGGGATCACCGCTGCACTCTACTTGCCGCGTCATGCCCTTACGCCTCGACGGCGAGCGCGACGCCCATGATCACCTAACAGTCGCTGCCGGCAAACCGCCGCAGGAAGTTCGAGTGGATCCGGTACGATACGAACCAGCTGAACCGAACGGATAGCGTGACAAGTGGCGCGATGGGCCGTGTTGAAGACGGTGCGGTATGGGCTTGCGGTGGCGCTCTTCACCGCCTGCGCGTCCGCGGCGATCGATCTCGCCCACGAGGGCCGCGTGCGCTTTTACAACATGGCCGATTCCGACTTCGACGCCTACTCCGGGGACCCCGCGCCGGCCGACGCGGAGTGGATGCGTAGCCACTATGCGCGCATGCAGACGTACTCGCCCTATTTTGATTCGCGGCTGTCGTGGTATCCGGACGCTTGGGTCTACCAGGACAGCTACGCGATAAGACCCGATTGGCCCGTGTTCCGCGAGCACCCGGAGTGGGTGCTCCGCGACGCGCGCGGCCGCCTGCTCTATATTGACTGGGGCTGCTCGGGTGGCAGCTGCCCCCAGTACGCCGCCGATGTCGGTAACCCTGCTTTCCGCGCTTGGTGGATAGCCCGCGCGCGAGATCTGGTTCGAATCGGCTATCGTGGAATCTTTGTCGACGACGTCAATCTCGACTGGCGTTTTAGCGATGGCGTCGGAACGGCCGACGCCGTCGACCCGCGCACGGGTCGCGCCATGACGCTCGAAGGCTGGCGAGGCTACTTCGCGCTGTTCATGGAGGAACTGCGAGCCGCGCTTCCCGCGGCGGAGATTGCACATAATAGTATCTGGTACGCCGGATCGCCGGACGACCCGCTGATCCGGCGCCAGGTGGATGCCGCGGATTTCATCAACCTGGAGCGCGGCGCATCGGATCCCGGGCTGGTGGGCGGCGGCGGGCGCTGGGGCTTCGAAACCTTTCTCGCCTTCATCGACGAGGTGCACCGCCGTGGCCGTGCCGTCGTTCTCATGGACTTTGGGACCACGCTCGTCCAGCGCGAGTACGGGCTCGCCGCCTGGTTCCTCATCAGCTCCGGTCGCGACCTGATGAGCTCGGACCAACTGGCGTGGACGGCTCCCGGCCACTGGTGGCGGGGCTACGCTCTCGACCTTGGCCGTGCCTTGGGCAACCGGTACGCCTGGAAAAACTTGCTCAGACGAGATTTCGAGTGTGGCATCGTCCTGCTGAACCAGCCGCAGGCCGCAGGTCGCCGCGTCGATCTCGGGCGAACTTATCTGCGCATGGACGGCAGCGCCGTGCGTGAGCTTTCCCTGCCCGCCGCGACGGCGGCAATCCTGCAGACCTGCACGGTCTCCCCGTAACGATCAGATCACCGAGGGCCGCATGCCGAGCGACTTGATCACGAGGTAACGCATCCACGCCGACCATACGACGATGTCTATGAACGCGGCCGCGGCGGCACCTTCCACCCCGAAGCGCGGCGTCAGCAAGGCCACCAGAGGCAACAGCAGGAGCAACGAACCCGCCGCCGCGATCAGCGAACGGTCCTGGTGGCCGCTCAGCATCATTAGCCGACTGACCGGCCCAACTGCCGCCTGGGCGAGCTGCGCGAGCGCGAGCATCACGAGCGCTCCATATCCGCCCACGAATTCCCGTCCGAAAAGGCGGAGCACCGGCCGTCCCGCGATGGCGAGCACGATGACGGCGGCGAACGCACACCAGAAGCGCAGGCGCGTGGCCTGGTTCACGGTGCGCTTGAGGCTTTCGTGATCGGTCGTGGCAATCAGGCGGGCCGCTTCGGGCGCGGTGAACGAATCCACCGCATAGAGACCGAACCCGATCAGCAGCGCAATCCGATAGCTCACCTGAAACACCCCGGCGTCCGCGCTCGTCAGGAAAAAACCGACCAGCACGACGGTGATTTCCGGCAGGTAGGTCGTGAATATCGAGGCGCCGAGCAGAGGCAGTGCCGTCCTCAGCCACCGGCGCGTCTCATATGAGCGCGGCGCGGTAGGCGCTTCCCTAGCCAGGCGGCTCTGGAAAGCCAGCGCCGCGAGCAAGGTCGTCAGCGCGACCACGAGCAGCTGCAGCTCCATGGCTTGAGCGGCGCTCGCCGTCGCGCCCGGGGGTGCCAGGAACCAGAGGGCGAGGAGAAAGAACCACGGGCGCAGGACGTTCGTCGGCAGGAAACTTTGTGCGAGCCAGGGGAACGCATGTGCGGCTCCGGCGTAGTAATTCAGCAGCGCCAGTAACGGTACGGTTGCGAGCGCGCCCAGCAGCGACAGACGATAGGTGTTGGGCACCAGTCCCGCGACGCCCAGCACGAGCGCCGCGCCGATGATCGCCGTGAGTGCTCCACCCGCCAGCGTGACTTGTAATCCACGGCGCACGAAGCCGCGAAGGTAGGGAAGGTCACGTTTGGCGAGTGCGACCCCTATAAAGCCCATGGCGGCGAGGGGCATGCCGGCCGTCGCCACCATCGCGAGCAGAATGCACCAAGAGAATGCGATCACGTAAATGCCGAACTCGGTGGCGCCCAGCCAGCGCGCCATGATCACCTGACTTGCAAACGTAAGACCCGCTCCGGCGACCCGGCAGGCGAAAATGAAAGCCGAGCCGCCCACCAGGCGCCCCAGTTGCTCGCGACCGGAATTCACGGCGGTGCCTTCGGCGTACTGGCGCTCATCCTTGCGCTTGAGCCGTGATATATCCTATGTCCCACTTTTGCCCAAAGCGGATAGAGTAAGCTTTGAGGCCGAAAATCTGCGTTTTTGCTGGCTGGCCAATGCATATTGCTCTTACCAGGCCGCGCTTCCTTCCTCTCGCGGTGCCGCTGGTATGGCTCCTGCTCGCGATAAGTGCCGTCGTATTCATTGAGCCGGCACCCTACGATGTCCTGCTCATCGGGCTGCTCGCCATGTTTTTTGCAGCCGGCATGGAGATTCCGCGGGAAATCCGCATACCCATCGTTCTGCTCGGCGCATTTGTCATGAGCAACCTGCTTGCGGCAGCCGTTTCGAGTGATCCGATGTTTTCTCTGCGTTCGGTAAGCATCCGCAGCTACATGGTGCTCGCGTGGCTGTTCTACGTGTGCCTCGTGGTGACAGAGCCCGAGAAGCTCTTGCGCATGCTCTGGCAGGGTTACCTCGTTGCTGCCGTAGGCACGGCGGTGTTCGGCATCCTCGAATATTACGGCTTCGTCCACAATCCGCTATGGCCCGCCGGCCTGCGCGCCAGGGGGGGGTTCAAGGACCCGAACGTATTCGGTCCGTTCCTGGTGCCGGCCGCGCTCTATTGCATCAGCAGGTTGCGTTCCTCTGCGCCGCGCGTTGCCGCCGTCTACATAAGCCTTTTCCTGCTGATAATTTTTGGGGTCCTGCTCAGCTTCTCCCGTGGCGCATGGATCAATCTGGCGCTGTCGTTCGCTCTGCTTTTAGGCTTCGTTCTTTTCACTGACCGCCCGCGCCGCGAAAAAGTCACAGTCGTGCTGGTCGGGGGCATCGTCGCCGTCGCGGCCGCTTCGATCGTGCTGGCCGCAGTGACCTACACCGCTGCAGGGGGGCGATTCCAGCAGCGTGCCGTCCTCGCACAGAGCTATGACGTCGCGCAGGGCGGCCGGTTCTACACCCAGCGCATGGCCCTGCAGAGAGTAGGCCACACGCCGCTCGGCGTCGGACCCGGCCGGTCCGACGAGGAGTTCGGGCTCGCGCCTCATAATCTCTATCTGCACGTACTGGTGGAGGGTGGATGGATCGCCGGCCTTTCGTTCTATGCAGTCATCGCGTTGACCCTCTGGCGCTCCATGCGACTGCTCCGCTGGCACTCGCCGCTCCGTGACGAGCTCTTGGTCGTGATCGCCGCGCTGATTGGCATCCTTGCACAAAGCTTATTCATCGATAGCACGCATTGGCGTCACCTATGGTTGATGCTGGGCCTCTCATGGGCCCTGATCGTGGTCGCGGAGCAGCGGGCAGTGGTATCAAGGCGAGGGAACCTCCGATGATCCGCTCCTTGGCCTGCCTCGCACGCGTCCTGCTCGCGACCGGGCCGCTTGCGGGCGCAGAGGTGGACAGCACGGCCACGGAGGATTTCGACGGCATCGATCGCAACGACGATCTTTTGTTCACGGTGAAGTACTTCATGAACCGTCATCTGTATCTGTTGGTCGGCATCGAGCAGGAGAGCCGGGACGCTTCCGGAGCCGCCTCCGACGGCCGGGAATACGACATCCACGCGCTTCAGGTGCGTCTGCAGGGGAACCTCTAATGGGAACGTCCAGGTTTCTGCGCGGTCTCCGGGCGCCGGCATTCCATGCCGTGCTGGTCACCTTGCTCTGCGCACTGCTCGTAGGCCCGGTCATTGCCGATCCAGAGCCCGCTGCCCAGCCACCCACCGCGGATCCTGGCTACCGTCTCGCCGCCGGCGACAAGGTGCGGATCACGGTCTATGGTCACGAGGATCTGTCCGGGGAGTTCGAGGTCGATGGAGGGGGACGGCTGTCGCTGCCCCTCATTCGCGATGTCAATGCCGCGGGACTTACCGTGCGCGAGCTGCAGGAGGCGATTATCGCGAAGCTCAAGCCGGACTATCTGCGGGAACCGAAGGTAAGCGCCGAGGTTTTGAGCTACAGGCCTTTCTATATCATCGGTGAGGTGCGGTCGCCCGGCAGCTATCCTTACGTCAACGGCATGACGGTCATCAACGCGGTTGCAGTCGCGGGTGGTTTCACCAACCGGGCAAACAAGAAAAAGGTGCGCGTGGTCCGTGGCGTCGGCCAGGTTCAGCAAAAGGTCGACCTGCCGCTCGATGCAACGGTCATGCCCGGCGACGTCATCGAGATACGTCAGAGGATCTTCTAATGCGGCAAACGTCCGGGTCGGGTACACCGGTTGAAAATACCCGCCGCGGACTTCCGCTGCCGATTTCAGCGGACCGTGGTCTCAGCCTCGACGAGGTGGTGCGCGTGGTCGCCCGCCGCAGGTGGCTCCTCGCGGCAATCATTGGCACCTCGTTGGTACTGGCGTCCGTTTGGACGCAAGTCGTGACGCCGCTGTACTCCGCCGAGGCACTGGTTCTCGTCGAGCCCAAGGATCCCGGCATCGCGTCGTTAGAGGCGGTTGCCCGTGGCGAGATGGTAGACGAAGCGACTGTGCGGAGCGAAGCCTACGTGCTGTCGTCGCGCTCGCTCGCAGAGCGCGTGATCCGACGGCTGGACCTCGCGGCTGATCCGCGTTTCAACCGGGCGTTAAAGGATGGAAAAGACACCGCCTCCAACGAAGTCGCGCAGGGTCAGCAGCTCAGCGCCGTCATCGATGAGTTCCTCGAACGCCTCGAAGTGCGACCGCAGCAAAACTCGCGGGTGATTGCCGTGCGGTTCAATGCCGAAGAGCCGCAGCGGGCGGCCAAAATCGTCAATACGCTCACGGATGAATACCTGCTCGCTAGCCTGGAAGCGAAGTTCGATGCCACTCAGCGCGCGACCGGCTGGCTCAATACCCAGGTGTCCGAGCTGCGCAGCAAGGTTGCCGCAGCGGAGCAGGAGGTAGAGCGGCTGCGCCGGACGTTCGGGCTCGTTGCGGGGACGAGTGGCACGCTGTCGGGCCAGGAGCTTGCCGAGATCAACACACAAGCTGTCATGGCGAGCGCAGCACGTGCGGAGGCGGAGGCGCGACTCAACCGTGCGCGCAGTCTCGCCAGCTCGGGTGGTGGCAACGTGGCTACGGCTTCCGAAGTGCTGGGCTCGCCGCTGATTCAGCGGCTGCGCGAGCAGGAGGCCGAACTACAGCGGCGCGTGGCGGAACTATCCTCAGAGCTTGGCGAGCGCCATCCGCAGATGCTTCAGCTGCGGGCCGAAGCCGCAGACTTGCAGGCCAAGATAGATTCAGAGGTTGGCAAGATCGTCGCCAGTCTTCAGAACGAGGTGAGCGTGGCGCGCGCCCGCGAGAATGCCATCGCGAGTAGCCGTGCAGCCAGTGAGAACCGCGTCGCCGTGGGTAACGAGAACGAAATCGAGCTGCGTGCCGCAGAGCGCGAGGCGGAGGCCAATCGTTCTCTGCTAGCGTCTCTGCTGGCGCGCCAGAAAGAGGCGCTGGCGCAGGAGGATAAGGGGTCGCAGCAGTCCGACGCGCGTGTCATCGCGGCGGCGGGTCCACCGATGAAACCTTCGTTTCCGAAGAGGCCGGTCGTGCTCGGACTGGTGTTCCTGGCGTCTCTCATCCTCGGTCTGCTCGCGATCCTCGTCCTGGAGCTCCTCGACCGCGGCTTCAGGAGCGGTGAGCAGGTGGAGCAGCTCACGGGCGTCAGGTCGCTGGGTTTCGTTCCTAAGGTGACACTGGCGGAGCAGCAGTCGCCCTACGCGCTAATCAAGGAACGTCCAAGGTCTGCTTTCGGCGAGGCCATGCGAACCCTGAACTGGAGTGTCTCGCTGACGTCCCCTGACGCGCCGCCGAAGACGTTGCTCATCACGTCGGCGGGGCCGAACGAGGGAAAAACGACTGTCGCGACTTGTCTAGCCGCCGCGCAGGCACAGGCTGGGCAGCGGGTACTGCTCATCGACGCTGATACTCGCCGGCCCCAGGTGCACGAAGTGACCGACGTGAACCGCAGCCCCGGTCTGCTCGACGTGCTCTCCGGTCGCGCGCAGGTCGCCGACGTCATCCGCCGCCTCGAAGATAACGGGCTCGATGTCATCGCGGCCGGCACGCCGACGCCCAATACTCCTAGCTTGCTTGCCTCCGCGCGGATGGAAAGCCTGTGTGCCGAGCTCCGCGAGAGGTTCGACTTGATCATCATCGATTCGCCACCGGTCATAGCGGCATCGGACGCCCGCATCCTCGCGCAAACAGCGGACGCGACGGTGATGGTCGTGCGCTGGGCGAAGACCCGGCGCGAGTCGGTCCTGCTGGCGTTGCGCCAGCTTGATGCCGAGGGCGCGCGCATCGCCGGTGTTGTCCTGATGATGGTGGATGCGAGAAAGCACGCCGAGTACTCCTACGGAGACTCCGGTGCCTACACGGGCGCGCTCGAGAAATACTACGCGGGATGACTCGGCGGCAGTGATTCCCACGGGCTCTCCTTGCCCCACCTACGAGACCGGGACCGCGCCACTGCGCATCCTGTTGGCGCTCGAGTCCGCTGGCGCCGGAGCGGGCCGCCACGTTCTGGACCTGGCGGGCGGGCTGCTTCAGCGCGGTCATGTGGTGCACCTCGCGTGGTCGCCGCTGCGCGCTGAGCCGGCCTTTTCGGCCGCAGTCGCGCGCCTCGAGGGACTCGCGAGCCACGTCATGCCGATGTCACGCGCTCCCCGGCTGCAGGATGCCGCGGCGGCGCTGGCACTGCGCCGGCTGTTTCGCAAACACCGGTTCGACATCGTGCACGGCCATAGCTCCAAGGCGGGCGCTTTGGTGCGGATCGCCCGCCTCGGGAGTGGAGTCCGGGCGGTCTACACTCCGCATGCGTTCGTCACCTTCGACCCGCAGCTCGGTGTAGCCGCACGGCTCTTCTACGGGCTGGTCGAACGCCTCCTCGCGAAGTGCTGCCATCGGGTCATCTGCGTCTCGAACGAGGAGCGCGAGCACGCGCTTGGACTTGGCATCGCCGGGAGCAGGCTCGTCGTCGTGCCGAATGGCCTGGCGCCTCTTCCCGTGGCCGATCGCTCGGGCGCACGGCGGATACTTGGGCTTCGCGACGGCGATGTCTGCGTCGGATTCGTCGGCCGCCTCTCGGCACAGAAGGGGGTCGGTCGCCTGGTCGAGGCATTCGCACGCATCCGTCCGACCGCAACGGCAGCCCGACTCGTCATCATTGGCGATGGGCCGGAGCGGTGCAGGCTCGCCACCCAGGCAGTCGAATTTGGCGTGACCGATTGCGTCACCTTTGTCGGCGAAGGCGACGGACCTGCATTGATGGCAGGCTTCGATCTCTTCGTCCTTCCGAGCCGCTACGAGGCGTTCCCCTACGTGCTGCTGGAAGCAGCGGCGCGAGGCCTGCCTATCGTTGCAACCGATGTGGGGGGAGTCCGCGGCGTAGTCCGGGCCGGCCAGAATGGCTACATCCTCAGGCAGTGGAAGTCCGAGCCGGAGCTGTTGACCTCGATGGCTGCCGCGCTGGCCGAGCTGATCGAAGACCCCGAGCGCCGCGAGGCGATGGGCAGGCAGTCCGCCCTGATCGTGGCGGGTCTTGGTGCAGACGCTATGATCGACCGCACGGTTCTAGTGTATCGGGAGGCATTGGCTGGCGCCGATCAGTAACTATTCTCGCCGCGGACGACCGCCCAAACGGTCCGCAGCATGATGCTCAGATCGAAAAGGAGCGACCAATGTTCGATGTAGTAGAGGTCGTGCTGGACCCGTCCGATTAGATCATGCTCGGTGGCCGTGTTGCCGCGCCATCCGTTGACCTGCGCCCACCCAGTGATTCCGGGCTTCACTTTGTGGCGATTGGCGTACTCTGCTATGACTTCCTCGTACCGTTTGCCGCCCGCTTTCGCCTCCACGGCGTGCGGACGGGGTCCAACGACGGACATTTCACCGCGCAGCACGTTGAACAATTGCGGTAGCTCATCGAGGCTGAAGCGCCTCAGGATTGCACCCACCTTCGTGACGCGCGAGTCATTGCGCACAGTAAGGTTTTCCGCGTCGGGATCATGGCGGTCCTCGTACATCGTCCGGAATTTGTATATCTGGATGAGCCGATGATTGAATCCGAAGCGCTGCTGGCGGAACAGCACGGGGCCTCTGCTCTCGAGTTTGACCGCGATGGCAACCACGCTCATCAAAGGCAGCGTGAGCGCCACGAAAAATAGCCCGAGCACGCGATCGATCGAATCCTTGAGCAGGGCGCCCCAGCCCGAAAGTGGCTTATCCATAATGTTCAGCATGGGCACGTTGAACTGATGGCTCGTCGGGCGGTGCAGCCGATTCAGGCCGACGAACTCCGGGCTCAGGCGGACGTTGGTCGGCAACACCGCCAATGAGCGCGTGATGGACAGGAGGCGCTCCTCCGCAGAACACGGCAGCGCAATCAGCACGTCATCGGCTCGGTTACGCCGCGCCCATGCGAGCAGGTCGGACAGGTTGCCGACGATGGGTAGGCCTGCGACGTCCGGGCCTACGCGACTGAGACGATCGTCGAAAACGCCAATGACGTGGTTCCAGGGTTCATTCAGACTCTGGATGTGACGGATCAGCCGCTCGCCGTGATGGCCTGCCCCATAGACGACGATGTTCCGGCGAATTCGTCCGGTCAGCGCCAAGCTCCTGACCAACGAAGCGATGACGATGCGCGACGTCACGCTGAGAGTAATGACCACTGTCACCCAGCTGAATGCCCAGACCCTGGAAAAATCGGCCGAGATTTTCAACGCGAAGCCGACCGCAAGTAGCAGCAGGAACAGCAATGCATATATCGCGATATGGCGGCCGATGTGCCGCCTCGGCGCCATCAGCGTGTCGAAGCGATAGAGCCCTGCCGTGTAGAACGATTGCACCACGAGTAACGAGAAAATCCCAATGACCGTCCCATACGACGTGAATCTGCCGTTCCCGGCGGGCGGCAAGTAGCCGGCGTACAGGATGAGACCGGCAAGCACCGAAATGGCGCAATCCGCCATTCCGGCGATTCCGGTGACGATGCTCTGCGAAAGTGGATGGTTGCGGTCGGGGGCAACGGAGTCTGGTAGTTCCTCGGCTCGAGCAGCCATAAATGTTCCTTTCTTCTTTATGCGCGCGCCCGGGTTGTAGTCTTCGATCAAATGAAGGCCGCGCATTGCGCGTATCTAGATGCAATTTTCGTGCGAAGCGTTGCAAGCATCACATTTGCGTGTGGTCACTGGCTACGATACCAGCCAGCTCAAGGATAAAGCCGGCGGTGATGAGCTTTCATTCCATTATGGAAAATACTTCGCGAGGGAGATTTTCGCGTCGTGTTCAATCCGAGTGCGCGCCGGGTACATGGCGCACTGCGCCGCGGCAGCGAAGTTGCTGTCGACGGATTAGCTATTGTTCAGCAATCCCTAGGAAACAAGCGCTCCGCGCGAGCGTGCGCGCGTTTCGCTTCGTGGTATATCTTATCCTGCGTTTGCGGCAGATTAGAGCCCGCGGCGGGCGGCGCAGCAGGAGCCGCTGCGAGATGTCCATGGCGATGAGCTCGTGGAACTCGAGGCGATGACCAGAGCAATGACGAATGGGGCGTAACGAGGGAACGTCCCCGGCTACTCCGTGCGTGAGCATCGGCGTGCCGGTCTACAACGGCGAGCTATATCTAGACGAGACCCTCCGGTCTCTGACGGCGCAGGACTTCGGCGACTTTGAAATCATCATCGTCGACAACGCGTCCACCGATGGCACGGCGTCGATTGCCAAGAGCTGGGTGAACCGCGATCCAAGAATCCGCTACTTGGTCAATGATTCCAACATCGGCGGGGAGCCGAATTTCAACCGCGCCTTCGAGTGCGCGCGAGGCCGCTATTTCAGATGGCAGGCCGCCGATGACGCCGTCAAGCCCGATCATCTGCACCAATGCCTGGCGGCACTTGAGGCGAACCCGGACGCGGTGCTTAGCCAGTCATGGGTGGGGATCATCGATTCGGAAGGATGCGAGATCGGCATTTACGACGGTGGATTGCGGGGCTCTGAATCAAAAGATGCCGTTGACCGCTTCGACGCTGTGGTGATGTCACGGCACCTCTGTACGCACCTCTTCGGCGTGGTGCGGTCCGATGCGCTGCGGGCCACCCGCATGTTGGGCAATTACCATGGCGGCGATCGCGCGTTACTCGCGGAGCTCGCGCTCCTCGGCCGGTTCGTTCTCGTCCCGGCGCCGCTTTTCATGAATCGCGAGCATCCGCGGCGTGCCTCGAGGGTAGCGCGCGGGCCGGCCATCTGGAACCTCTACGTCGATTATTGGCGCGCCATCAACAGGCATGCGCACGACCCGAGAGTCGGCAGGCGCTGCCGACTACATCTGCTCTGGTGGTGGCTCATAGATTGGAATTACGCGCGGCTCGCGGTTGAGGTCCTGGGCTCGATTTACCCTCCGCTGTTCGGATGGGTCAACCGTCTGAAGCTCATGATCTATGGTCCGTTGCCCCAAGTGCGGATCACGAGACCCCGCAACCAGGCACAAGTCGGGAGCGTGACAGGATCAGCCGCGTCAGTACCCCACGCGAAAGATGGTCTCATGCGCGCCGGCGCCGAAAAAATTAGGGAGTAGCTGCTCCTCGTCGGCCATGGGCCAGCGCAGCTTGCCCTTCGGTTCCCGCTTGTAAGGCATCCGCGGGAGCTAGCGGCCATCCGTGACGCTGTTGGGCGCATCCGCGGCGTCCTCCCTGAGTCTGCAGATGCGTCCGCGAGAATCGCACAACACGCGAGATAGTCATCCTCAATCTCTTTGTCGCCTTGGCGATTGCTGTCGCACTCATTGGCTCGCCGACGAAGGATGGGACGTGCCGCAAAGCTACGGCGATGCGTTTGTCACGTTGGCCGATCGGCACGTCCTGGAACAGGAGCTCGCCCACCGGCTGCGCGCGGCTTCCGGGGTCAGAAATCTGATTGCCCATCAGTACGGTGCGGTGGATGCCGGCCGTCTTCAATCTCGCCTCGAATGACACGGACGACTTGCTCGCGTTTTGCCAGCAGTTGGCGGAGCAGGCGAAACGTAAGTAGGAGGGCCGAATCGTGCCCGGGTGTCGAACCACTCGCCGATCCTCGTCGCGAAGTGGACGATATCGGGGAGAGTGCCGCTGAAATTGCGATTGCAGCAATCTCTGCTGGCCATACCTTCTAGGGATTGAGCAGAGCCGCGACGACGCGCCGCTGCTCCTGCAGCAGCACGTTGAACGTGCGGCAGGCGGCCGGCGTGCTCATGATCTCGAGGCCTATGCGCTGCTGCGCGAGTGCCGCCATCAGCTCGACGTCGGGTAAGAACCGGTCGGTGCCCGTGCCGAGCAGCAAGATCGTGGGCGTGAACGCGAGCGCGGGAGCGAGATCTTCGATCGTGAGCGCCGGCGGCGCAGCGGTCGTCCAGCCTTCGACGATCTGCTCGGCGCTGACGATGACGTTCCCCGCGACCCAGCGCTCGGCGATTCGCACCCGGCCCGGTTCCCAGGCGCGGATCAAGTGCTGCGTCGAGCTGTCGCGCGTCAGTTGCATGATTCAATGGTAATATTTGCGCCGCCGAACTGCACGACCGCGCGCCGATGGAACCCAATCAAATCGCTCCCGCCATTCTCGCTCTGAAAGAGCG
>FTFB01011666.1_pt1 | contig 19794 bp, 14 predicted proteins | sample 1658331 | NCBI WGS metagenome assembly FTFB01 (sample SAMEA3914816, study PRJEB12502) | metagenome | biome: forest; material: soil | place: USA | collected 2011-09-16 | depth 0.3 m | reverse complement strand
ATCGCTCGCGCGCGAGCGATACGAACGAACACGAGGCGGGACGGGCGCTCTCTGATAGGCGAACCCAGACTAACATCTACAGACCTGGGGCCTTATTCAGAGTTCTCTCCGAACAGTCTATCGCAGACCGGCCATACCGACCATGGGAGTCGTGTGATGTGCCACGATCAGCTCGTACCAACGTGGAGCGCTGCCCGATGCGTTCATCCTGTCAACGGCATCAACGACCGCGGTTGTTGCGGCCCCCTACGGTCGTTGGGTAGTATCTGGCTCGTGTTCCATGCCAGCGAACGTCATGCCCACGCTCGATTCAACAGGCACGCGCCTCGTCTTGGCGCTGGGACTCTACGCACTGTTGGGATTGTTCTTCCTGATCATTGTCGTTGCCGGTTTCGCCTTAGCCGTTGATCTCTCGCAATTCCGCTACGCGGTTTTTTGACCGCGCCAAAGGCTTCACGACCTGGCTGGGCGTCGACGACCGCACACGCGCAATCGCGCTGCCCATCGCCATATTCATCGTGGCCGCGTGCGCGGCCTGGCTAACCGGCGCGCCGGTTTGGCGCCTCTATGCCTATGTTCCGCAGGAAGGTCTCCGCTCAGACCGCTTGCGGATTTCGCACGCGCTCGCGACGGACTGGCTGCGCGATCCGCCGGACGTGCTCGTCCTCGGCGGCTCGCAAATGCGCGAGATGATGCCTGCCGACGAGTTCGTATCGGCGCAATTGAGCTCGGCCTGCGGCCGCCCGATACGCGTGCTCAATGCAGCGTCTTCGTCGCAACTCCTCGAGACTAGCTGGAGTATTGTCGACCATTTCTCGGAGGCGCCGCCCGCATTCGTCCTTCTTGGAACCAATCCCTGGCGAGCCAGGACGGACCCCGAACGCACGCGAGGTGCCGAACTGTTCCTTCTCCCTACCGTGCACACGCCACCGCCGGAAGTGGCCGCGATGACCCTGTCGGTCGGGGCGCGAGCGCGCGTGCGCCTTGCGATCATGTTCGCCGATGTCGTTACGGCGTTTGGCTTTCGCGAGCAAGCGCCGCTTCCCGTCGATGGTCCATTCGAAGCCCGGCAGCATCAGTACCGCTTACCGGTCTGGACCTCAGAATACAAGACCATCGACGCGCGTTACCAAAAACGACTGACGGACGACGAAGGTACGAGCTTACGCAACAATCTGACCGGCTACCTCGCGTTTGCGCACGCTCTCGCGCTCCGCGGCACGCGTACCGCATTCGTCGCTCCACCGGCAAGCCCCGAGACAGTTGCCGCGTTCCACGGACGATTCGACGAGGCTGCGCGCGGCTACGTAGCACTCGCGACCGCTGGTGATCTGCTCGACCTCAGAGACTCCCCGCCACTCGCGAGCGAGGATTTCTGGGATGGAATCCACCTTGTCGGCAGCGGCAGGCACAAGCTCTGGCCCGTGCTCGAGCGATACTTGATCGCGAACGCGCTCGGCTGCAATGTCGCCGGCGAGGCCGCACCTTGAAACGAGCTTTGCTGATACTGTCGCTGCTCGCGCTGATCGGCGCGCTCGGCGACCTCGTCGCCCCCTATCGCGACGCAAAGCTCGAAGTAAGGGTGTTTGACCCCGCGAACCCGCTTAGCGCAGAAGGTCCGGCGCTGATCCGCGCATCCCTCGATGTCGAGTCCGAGCGATTCCTCCGGATCGGGAGCGCGAGTCCCGGACTGACGCTTGCGGGCTATATCGACGTCAGCGCTGTCGGCGGGCCCTTGTTCGCTCGGTCCGCGACGCGAAACAGCGCAATCGCACTCGGTCCGGGATACACCGACTGCTCGACTGACGCCGACCATGCCGGGTGGCGCTGCAGGATTCCGTTTCGCTTTACTGGCAGCGAATGGCTCGACCTTGCGGCAGTGTCAGCTCCCGTCACCGTCGTCGCCATCCACAGCGTCGTCGTGCAGGCTTCGCCGCGCGCGAGCGTAGCGATCGAGTCCCTGTTCGTTGGCTTCGGTGTATTGTCCCTGATCGGCCTGGCGTTCCTGCCGCTCAATATCGACGCCCCGACAAAAAGCGCGATACTCGCCGTGCTCGGCGCCTTCTGGTTTGTCGTGTCGAGTGGTATCGGTGGACTGACGCTGCTCGCTATTTGCGCCGGAACCTACTTCTTGATTCGACGACAACTCGCCCAACCGTCGTCGCTGCGGCATCTTTTCACTGTCGTCGCAGCAGCCATCACGCTGCTGGTGGTTACGAAGGTGTATGCGATGAACTGGGGCGCCGCCTTCGTGAATCCGGGCGGTCTCGGTCTCGGGATTCCACTCGGGTTCGGGTTCTTCGTGGTGCGCGCGCTGGATCTTTCGTTTCGAGTGGCTACGCGTGAGGTTACGTCAACGACCGGCCGGGAATATTTCAGCTACATGCTGTTCCCCGCCACGCTGGCAGCAGGACCGCTCTACACGTTGCCTCAATTTCGCAGCGCGGCGATCGAGCGCCCATCACTGATCGACTGGTCGGCCGGCCTCGCGCGCATCGGGATCGGTCTGTCGAAAAAAGTCCTTGCCGATGTCCTTCTGACGCGCGTCATCGGACCGAAGCTGCTGGTCATGTATGCCGATCCCGCGATGCCGGCGACACAGATCTGGGCATTGCTGCTCGCTAACACTCTCTTCGTCTACCTGGATTTCTCCGGCTATTGCGACATCGCGATCGGCGTCGGCCGGCAGCTTGGCTGGCGCGTACCCGAGAACTTCGATTTTCCGCTTGCACGCACCAGTATGAGAAAATTCTGGCAGACCTGGCACATGACGCTCTCCGCATGGGTCTCGCGTTGGGTGCATTTCTTTACAGCCTATCCTCTGCGCCGCGCGCATCCCGCCTTGCGGGTGGCGCTACCCGTGGTTACGAGCCTCTTCGTGATGGGTTTGTGGCATGACATCCGCCTGACGTGGATCTTGTGGGGACTGCATCACGCGACCGGTATCGTCTTCGGAGATTTCACCGCGCGGCTCGCCGCTGCGGGCCCGCTCGTTTCCGCGACGCAAACCGTGCTGTTCAAGTCCGCCCGCTATACCGTCGGCGTTTGCTTCGTTTGGGCGTGGGTGGCCCTCTCGCATTGTTTCACATTGATCTCGGATCCTATGATCGCGCTGCAGACCTACGGGAACGCTCTATCGTTCGGCTTCCGCTAGAGACCGCAAAACGCGGCGCGCGCAGCCTGCGGCCAATCTGCAACTGCGTTACCGAGTCGGGCCAACAATGCATAGACCAAGCGTTCGTAGCCCCAGCCGACGCAACCCGAACGTGGCGACTCGCCGTTACCGCGAATCTCGAACGCACGCGTGAGTGAGTGCTGATGATCGTTGAAGGACGCAATCGCGAGCCACTGGCCGCTGAAGTCGAGGCGTACTCGAATCTCCCTCTTCAATGCGAACGTGCTCTGGAAAAACCCCTTTCCGCCGGCGCCGGTAAAGAACGGATCACTGGCCGTAACGACGCGGTGAGGTATTCCCCAGCCCCGCAACGTGGCTGACGTCCACTCCAGCGCGGCGTTCAACACGCTGGCCACGTACGGCCCGTCGCCAAAACACACAATCTCTCGCATGCGGAACGTCTGCAAGCGCTCGAGACTCTGGCCAGCGAGAACCTCGAACCGATGGCAGGGGTTCACAGCCGTGAAGCATTGGTGGCCCGACAACGTGGTGCCGCGCAACGATTCCATGCAGTGATAGCAAACGGTCGGAGCGAGCACTTGATCGTGAGATCCGAGTGCGGACCGTTCAGGTGCGTCGACACCACTTTCCTCGGTGGCGCGAGCGATCGCAGCCAGGTTCGCCGCAGACTGCGCAACAGGCGCGACGAAGAACGCGTGCTGCGGGAATGATCCGAGATACCCCGAGCGAATCAGCGATGCGGTCTCGACGGTCGTGGGATAGATTTGTCGCCGCGCACCAACACTGCACGCATATGTCTCCAGGAAACGGTCGAGGGCATAGAGAAGCTCCGCCAAAGTGCCGTCATAAACGAACCGGGCACGCCCTGTCGGGATGGCGGCACGACTCTCGAGCAACGCAGGCATCGGATCGGGGCGCGCCGCCACGGACTCGCCGAGGTATTCGAAAAGCACCGTCTCTGCAGCGTCGCGCAGGTTGCGACTAATGGTTCGAGCGAGATCTGTCAGACGCTCGCGAGCCCCCGCAATCTCAACCGAGCTCACTTCGACCGAGACCGTTCGACCTTTCACGGCCGTGACCCGACCGCCAGCGACGTGATAGGGCACGCCTTCGCAAAACTGCTTGATCGCGGCGTCGTCCCAACGTATATCCGGCGCGATTTCAAGAGACAGCGATGTCATGTGCCGAGTCCAACCCCTTTCTCGGCCAGCACGGCGTAGATCGAGCGAATGGAATTCATTCGTGCCGCATCTAGCGTAGAAAACTCCACACCGAACACCGCCTCGATTGCCATCACTATTTCGACGTAACTCTGCGAGTCCCATCCGGCCACGGTTTCCATATCGGAATCGAAATTCAGACGCTCGGCGGCGTCCCGCGACAAGAGGTCCGCGAATATCGTCGTCAGTCGTTGATCCACCGTCATGGTTTGTGCCGTCTCCTCTTATGGCGGGGGCAACGCGTAACCCAAGCGCTGCATCGTTGGACCGGCAAGGTCTCGAAACGCTGAACGCTGCTCCTCCGTCCACGAAGCGTGAGGGCCGATGATCTTATCCGCGCGTCGATTGATCGGACGGCTCAAGCGCTCCAGCGCCTGCGACGTCGGCTCACCGCGGATGCCGAGGAACTCGCGCAGCGAACGATAGCTCGCAATCGGATTCGAAAAGAAGTCCTCATAGCGTACGACCAGCGTCGTTTCGGGCGGTCGCCCGGCAACGCCATCAAGTATCAGTCTGTTCGTCTCTGCCCAAAGCCAGGCGTTTCTCGCAACGTGATCCAACAGACCCCAGCGAGGCGCGAGAATATCGTTGCCGCGCGGGGCCAATCGACCAAGACCGACGTAACGCTCGACCGCTGAAAGCGCCTTGCCGAGCGGCGGCCAGCCGACGGGCGCCGAATCCTCCCCCACCGCCTGTGTCGCGGACCGCACGAAATCGATCCCATTTCTGAAAAACACCAGCAGTCTGGCCTCCGGCAGGTGGGCGCCGATCTGCGCGACAAATGGCGCGTAGTTGTAGGCGATATCGCCGAAGTGCGTGCCGTCGAGCCGGGCGGCGACCGCCGCGAAGTCGCCGCGTGCGCGTGTCCAAAGATCCTCAGCGTCTTCCGGCCGTTCATATGCGAGGCGGTTCTCGAGCGTCATGAAGGGCAATAACTGGTCGCGCGGGGTTTCGTAGTCGCGGAGCTTACCTTCATGCGTGCACGTAACGCCGACTTCAGCCGACAGCGCGTTGGCAAGAGTCATCGTGCCGCAGCGCCCTGTCCCCACTCCGAAGAACAGCGTGGTCGTCGTGCGCTGGCAACGTTCCGCGCTCACTACACGGTGCGTCGTCTGGCCCGAACACGCAGCTGCCGATAGGCCGAACTGTAAGGTAGTGTCACTTTTACCGCGCGCCCCATCGTCTTCTTGACGATGTTTTTGAGAAGATTGACGGCGCCGTCGATCCGCTGCCGCTCCACGCGCAGAATCTCGAAGCCCGCGCGCTCGAGGTATCCGCGCAAGTGATGCTCGCCCGCGAATACCAGATGATCGGGTAGACCGAGCTCGCCTGGAAATTCCGAGCGGTGCCGGAGATCGGCAAGATTCCCCGTCTCGATAAAGAGCTCTCCCTGCGGCTTTAGCGCCCTCGTGACGTCCTCGAGAAACAGATCGAAATGCGGAATGTGGGAGAACACATCCACAGTCGACACGAAATCGACCTTTTCGTGATCCGAGCCGAGATAGCCCGTTTGGATCGCGAGTCCGCGCGCTCGGGCGTGATCGGCCTTCGGCTGCATGGGCTCGACTCCAGACACGCGGCTACCGGGCGGTGCAAGGGCGGTCACGGCCTCGACGATTTCTCCATATCCGGCGCCAACATCGAGCCACGAAATAGGTGCCGCGCGTCGCCAGACATCGTCGAACAACCGGGCGAAGATCCTTCGATATCGAATCACGCGCGTGGGCAGTCTGCGTACTACGACGTTCAGGTGACTAGCGGTCGCCCCGTGCACGCCCGATCGGACAGCGGCATCGATCGAAGCGAGCGACGGCCGCGGATTCACGTAGATCAAACCGCATGCGTCGCAACGGACCGCCGAGAACCCGAGCTCCTCGTCCCATGGTGAATGGGCGTTCGCGCCGCAGTACGGGCAAGGGATCAGCTCGCCCCGAGCATCAGCCGGGGCAACGACGTTTTCACTTTGCGCAGCGGGTCGATTGCTCATTGAATCTCAAGGTTCTAAGAATGAGTTTGTCCCAGTTCAAGTGCTCGTTGGATACGCGCATCGCACCTTCGCTCATCTCACGCATCCGGCCGGGGTCAGAAATGACCTCGGCAATCACTTTCGCCAATCTGTCACTGCGAATTTCCGCGTTCGGCAGGATGACGATGTTGTTTTCGAGATTGAGATACGAAATGCTCTGGTGACCGACGTCGCCGACTATCAATGGCAGCCCCATGCTGATCGCCTGTTGCCAAAGTATAGACTGGCTCGCTGGAAATACCGCGAGAGTCGCCATGTCGAGATACTTGTAGATGTCCATTCGACCGAGCCAACCGACGAACCGGATGTTGGCGTTGCCGCTTGCAGCTCTGGCGAGCATTTCCTTGTACTCCCGATCCTGATCGCTCGCCTCGCCGGCGACGACAAGATGAAGCTTGGGATCGGCGAGACTTTGTATGGCTTCGATCAACACCTCGGTTTTCTTGAGCGGAGACAGCTTGCCGCCGGTAAAGATGACGACTTCGCCCTCGGGAATGCCGAGCGTGCGCCGGAGCTCACGCCCGGCGTGACTGTCGCGTACCGCTCTGCCGAGATCCGTGTCGGCGCCGAGCGGCAGGACCTCCATCTCCGACAGCGGAACCTTGTAGACCTCATGCAGGAACGTGACGCCGGCGGGGACGATCGGAAAGATCTTGCTCAGATGCGGGCGCGCGCGATCGAGAAACCATTTTCGAATGACTCCATGCAGGACCGCGAGCGAGAGCCAGCTGTTGCCGGAATTGCTGTAGTCCGCGTGGTAATCCATGATCACGCGGCAGTGCGGATGCCGCTTCTTGTATCTGATCGCCTCGGGGAAATTCAACATCACGTCGTGGACATAGATGAGATCCGGGCGCTCCTGCTCGAGTATCGATGAGATATCGGTGTACGCGCGCAGCTTGTGCATCACGTTGTAGCGGTACCGGAGTTTGATGATCTTCGCGCCCTCGTGAAAGTAGGTTCGGGCGGGCGTGCGATTGTCGTGACGATCGTTGTAGTAGTCGAACACGGCGTCGAAGGTCGACGTGATGACCGTGACGGCGTGGCCATGTTTGCGGTAGTACTTGACGAGCAGGTTCTCCTGATATTCGAGCGCTTCGTTGAAGAACTCGCACAGCATCACGACCCTCATTTCCGCGTCCTGCTTGGCCCCAGCCCCGGCTTGAAGAAATGAAAGACGACCATCCAGAAAAGGCCACCGAAGGACAGCAGCGTTGTGAAAAGGTGGCCATTGGTCAGCGCCAGCGCGACGGGAACCAGCACCAGCAGTGCAAATCGCCTGTCCCAACCCCTGCTCGTATAGTCGAGCCACGCAAGCCACGCTGCGAGCGCGAGTCCCACGACGAGAACACCGACTGCGCCGCCGGCGGCGACGCCGTCGCCCGCAAACAGGTGGGCATTCGCATTCATGGTGACGTTGTGAAAAGTCCGGTCGCCGACCATCAGACCCAGATTCGGCCAGGCCCTGTCATTCCAATAGGCCGCCGGCGGCGAGACCAGGAGGTCGAAGCCTTTGACATGACTCCACCAGGTGAACCCGTTGACGCTGAAAAGATCGTAGTACAGCGACAGAGTGAGGCCGGGAAACGCGATGGTTCTGTTGACGAGAAAGATCGATAGCAATGTCGCCGCGGCGCTGTCTTTGTAGTAGGCCGAGGCGTATATCATCGTGATGCCGAGCACGACTAACAGGGCGCTCGCCGTGCGCGCGAAGGACCATCTGATCGTAAGCGCAAAGTTCACTGCGAGCATTGCGACGGGCAGCAGCATCACGGTCCTCTGGGCCGTGATCATGTACATCAGTACGCACCCGGCGGTCCCAATGCAGGCAATGGTCCAACGGCGCTTGACCAGGCCGACCGCGATCAAGGCCGGGCTCAAGACGTCACTGAAATAGGTCTGCACGTAGCCCATCGCCAAGCTCGTCGCAGCGCCCGCCTCACGCTGCCGATAAACGTCGCTCTCGCTCACGAGCGTCATTACGTCGTAGTAGTTGACGACGAGCACGGCGCAGCAAGCCGCCCAAAAAAGGAAAATCACGAAAACGAAAGTGTCACCAGGCACCCGCGCCTCAAGTGCCTGCGAGAAGCGAAATCTCGCGCCCAGCGAGGCGGCTGCGAACCCGAGAGCGAGCATCAAGAGGCTTGGAGTGTAGAGCTCGAGTCGATTCGATTCGAGACTCAGCGTTAGTACGACCGTGGGTACGTATACGATCGTGAACAGGAGCAGGACGATGATTGACGATGGCCGCACGAGCTCCGGCGGTAGGAGCATGGCTCCGGCGACGATTAGCGTCGTCATCAGCACCAGGTCGAGGGCATGCGGCGCGACGTAGGTGAACCCGAAGTAATCCCATACGGGGTTCAGGTAGGCCACGTGCGCGTAGTGAATCGAGTACCCATAAAATAGCGCCGCACAGACGAGCAACACGCGCCTCTGCGAAATGGTCCACGGTGCCGGGTTGGTGCGGAGCTCGGACGTCAGCATAGGCACTTCAGTCGAAAATCGCCGACGCGAATTCGAAAGCGAAGGATAGCGCGACTCCGCCGCCCGCCCAGAGCGCGAGTACGGCTGCAGAGCCCCACATATCGGCAAACACTCTGCGCGGCTGGGCGGCGACCACGCGAAGTATCGTAATCAGGTAGAAAAAGTAGAAAACGAATCCCGAAAGCGCATAGGCCTCGGCGACGTAGCCCCGCGAGAAACCGGCCACGCCATAGACGGCAGCGACTCTGAACAATAGCCCGGCCACCTGGAGCACGAGCGCAACTTTCTGCTGATTCGCCACATGGAGCGCCATCGATACCGGCGCCGCAAGAAACTGCATGATGAACCACGGCGTCATCCATGACACGAGCACACCAGAGCGTCGCCACTCTTCGCCGAAGACGATCGCGAACAGGCCCGGCGCCACGATGCCGAGACATAGTAGGGGACCGACGCCGGCTCTCACCAATCCGGACAGCACGCTCTCCGTCAACAACCCGAGCCGACCCGCGCGATGCTCTGCCGGAGCGCGAGAGAGAAAAACTTGCGAAGTCGCCCCGCCGATGACGCCCATCGGCGCCTGGATCACGTACATCGCGAGCAGCAGGAAGCCCGCCTCCGGACCGGTCACCAGTGCCGAGATCAGCAGGATGGGAAGCTGAATGCCGGCGCTGTTGCTCAGCGCTTCGAGGGTGGAGTATTTCGGAAAACGATCGTAGCGCCGAAACAGCGCGCGCATTCGCGTCCATTCGATCGAACGCAGGGAAGCTCGGTCTCGGAGTAGATACCCGCCAAGCCCGATTGTGCCGGCGCCGGTGCTGAGGATCTGGCCAAGCAGCAGACCGATCGGGCCAAAACCGAGCCATCCCGCGCCGATCTGAACACCGGCACCGGCGCACGACTGGCCCACGCGCGTCGTGGCGATTCGTCCGAACTGCTTCTTCCTCACGCACCAGAACTGCAGCGCGCTGTAACTCCCGGCGAGCAATACGCCAATCGGCAGTAACCACAGGTTAGCCGCGAGACGCGGCTGGTTCAGCCAGCCACCGAGGGTCTCCGCCATCCCGAGCACGACGAGTGCCAGCAAGACGGAGACGACCACGGCCCACATTAAACTCATCGCAAGAACGTTGACCGCGTCCTCGTCGCGCTCGGGGATCGGGATGACCACGTCGAAGCGCAGACAAGCGGCCACCGCCACCACCGCCAGGATGCCACCAAACACTGCGAGCAGGCTGAAGTCGCTCGGCGAGTACAGTCGAGCGATCACGGGGAGCGTCAACGCGGTAATCGCCTGGGCCAGTACGGTGCCGCCCACCAACGTACCGACCGAGCGCAAGAAGGTGCTTGAACCGAGAGCCCTGATTCTGTCGCTAAGCATGGCGCATCATTGCGGACAACCCAGCACGGAACGTCATCCTGCCGGACGCCTTACCTGTCATCGGTCAATAGGACAGTGGCAGGTTCACGCGGTTGCCATCGCGCGCCGACATGTACAACGCGATCAGCAGCTCGAGCGATTTCAACCCTTCGCGACCGTCTGTGTCGGCCTCCGCCTCGCCGCGAAGCGTGCTGATGACGTTATCGTAGTAGAGCGGATGGCCGAACCCGTAGACCGAAGTCGTCTGGTAGTTGGCGTTGCGAACCTCGTCGTCCATGGGATCCGGCGTCGCGAAATCCCAATGCTGGATCTCGTTGACGGCAACGCCGCCTACCTTGGCCGAGCCCTTTTCGCCGAGCATCGTGATCGACCCTTCGAGGTTCTTCGGATAGGTCAGCATCGTGACACTCAAAGAACCCATCGCTCCGCTACGCCATTTCAGGCAAGCGACTCCCGTATCTTCGACCTGAATGTTGCGCGCGAGCGTGCCCGTGTATGCCATCACGCTCTCGACTGGACCGCCAATCCAATCGAGCAGGTCGATGTAGTGGCTCGCTTGGTTCATGAAAGCGCCGCCATCGAACTCCCAGGTCCCGCGCCACGCCGCGCCATCATAGTATTGCTGCGGCCTCGTCCAAAACACGTTTACGTTGATCATGTAGAGACGCCCAAAACGACCCGCCTGCACCGCTTTCTTCAGCAGCTGCAGAGTCCGATTGCGGCGATTCTGCTTGATGACGAACAGCCGAACACCCGCCTCGTCGCACGCACGCACCATCGCAAGACCGTCACCCCACCGCGTGGCCATTGGCTTCTCGGTCATCACGTCGAATCGTGCACGTGCCGCTTCGATTGTCTGGGACGGATGCAGGCCGCTCGGTGTGCAAAGAACGATACAGTCAGCGTCCGTTTCGGCAAGCATGCCCGAGAAAGTCGAATAGCCTTTGGCGCCAGTCTTCGCCGTAGCGACCGCAAGCGCGTTCGGATTCACGTCGCAAACCCCCGTGAGCTCGCAGCGCTCCGAGTGCTTCTTGATCGCCTCGAAATGGTTGTTGGAGATACGGCCACAACCCGCCAGCGCGAATCGAATCTTGCGGTCCTTGACCGGCGCACGCACACCAGCATGCATCATTCATATCCTCCCGCGTACCGAATGGCAGCGTTTGCGCAGGCATCATCGCACCTTAACGCATTCGTGGGAACGCGGTTCCACGCGACGACGCGAATGAGAAAGTTCGCTAGTGACCGTCGATGAGCCTGCGGTCGTAGTCGAGAAATCCGATTTGATCTACTGGCGAGATCGTGTCCCGTATCACGGGCGATGCCTCCAGAGTCCCGATCTCCTGCGTGATGCGTGACCGTGCCTCGTTGACGTCCAGATTGGACTGCCGTGCGATCAAGAAGTCGCAAGTCGCCGACATCAGCCGATAGCGGCTGGCGGTCGCCTCGAACCAGAGCACGTCGCTGTCCATTCTTTGGCGAATCTCGGCCGGAATCGATTTGCTCGACATCGCGCGCCATCGCGGCAGCGCCTGTTCCTGCAGACGAATCGCCTCGTCCAGGCCGCGGAAATCTTCGCGATTGGTGGTGCCCGGGGAAAACCTGTCGGGAAGGTCCTGCATGCCTCCCTCCCGGAAACGGGGAATCCAAGTCACTGCTTCCGCCGACGTATACGGAGGCTCGGCCCAGATGAAATCCTCGAACAACAGCCAGTACAAGGAATTCGGTCCAAACATCACCTTGGCGTTCTCGACGGATTGCGCCATCAGCTCGTGGATCTCGCGCCATTCTCCCGCGTAGGCGCCATACCGCCGAGCAAAGAACTCCGCAATGACACGCTCGCCTTGCGTTTTGATCTCATCCGGACTGGCGCCGGATGCAAGGTCGTGCCATGCAAGTCGCGACATCAGTGCATTGGTCAGGCGGCGCGGCCCGGGGTTCTTCAGCAAGGGATGCATGTAGGCAAACAGACTGCTGCCTGTAGTCGTCAGCTTCTCGAAATTGCCCGCAAAGAACGGAAAATCGCTCAGAGACAGCGCCGCATAAGAGCTCAGGTTGTGATATTCCACCTCGCCATAGCTTAGATCTGCAAAAGCCTTCCATGCAGACAGCTTCTCGGCGATACGTCTGTTCGCATCCCGATATTCCAGATTCCCATCGATAGAGCCCGACCAATCGCGATCGAGCAAATAGAAGATGTGCAGATAGTCCGTGTTGGTGAGTTGCGCGACGACGGAGTGGTTCGTCGGCGGATCCATCGTGAGGAAATACGAAATGCCCGCGACAGTCACTGGACGGGACAGGCGGCCGGCACGGTACGCGTCGCCCAAGGATCGGTTCAGTCGTACATAGAAGATCAACAAGTTGTCGGTCTCATTTCCGAGTGCTTTGGCCTCCGGGCTTTGATCGAACTTGTTGAAGCGATCGTCCGTCGGCCAGACGTTGAGTACGTCGATGCCCTTCAAGTCCCCGCGCTCGAGACGCTCGATCATTCGGTCTGCGAAATATGCGGCGGCATCCGCATTGCCAAAGGCAGGATTGAAGTAGTCCCCGGACGAGACGACCGGCTGCCGTACCCCACCCACTAACGCAAACCATTCCGGATGCTGATCGAAGAGGCCAGCACGGGAGAATTCCTCTTGCAGCAGCCCGTGGTCACCGCCCCAACCCACTATCCCTAACTTGCGCTGCAACGGCAGTCGCGGCGTGCCACCGAGATTGAATCGGTTGCGCGCCATCCAGAGCGCGAACTCGTCGGGGACGGCCGCGCCGAAAATCCAGAAGCCGCGCCTCGCAACGCGCGGTCGTTCTCGCATCTCCGAGAGCGCGATCAGGCTGGCTCGGGCAGACGCGTCGGGCACGTGCGTCTCGAACGGATCGTCCCACGAGAAGCCCAGCCGCTCGAGCAGCCCGTAGACTCCGTAGAGAACGCCGATGCGCGTATTGCCTGTGATGAGCAGTTCGTTGCCGATGCGAGTTACGGCGTAGCCTTGGTCGCCCAACTCGCCGTAACTCACCGCTAGCGCGGAGTTCGCGAAGTGCGCGTAGGCTTGCTCCTTCACGGCCAAAACGATCTTGGGCCGCTTGTCGTTCGGATCATCCCCGGCAATCGGCGTGTCGATGCCGACCAGCGCGAGGTGGTCGCGCAGCTCGCGTGCCGCGTGCGCCAGTGTGATTGCCCGGGCGTTGTCCTCGTTGCCGATCCAGTCTGTGCCGTCCTCGTCCGCCAAGGCAGCTTGGGGTGACGGATACGGGTCCGCCAGAAAAACGATCTGCTCGGGCAGGACAGGGACATTGGCGACCGGCGGCGTCGCCATCGGCGGTTTCGACCCAGATCCACACGCACCGAGGAACAGGAGCAGACTGAGCGAAATTGGAGCGCGCATCCTCAGCGCCGCCTGGCCACCCAGGCTCCCGCCACAAGGACGCAGAGAGCGCCGAATACGAACCCCACCAGGGGCCCGAGCGCCAACAGCACAAGTTTTCTCGGCTGGACCTGGTCGCGGGGATCCGGAGGTAGAGCGCGATCCACTACGCGAAACGCATACTCGTTGGTCACGTTCGCGAGCATGCGTTGGTTGATCTGAGCCTCCATGAGTCGCGTGATGGCTTCGCGGGTTTCGACCACCGACGTCGCGGCGAGCTCTTTCTCGAGATAGCCCACGGATGCTGTCGTGTCGGCGATCGCGCGAGCGCGCATTTCAGCGTTCACACGCGCGATGAGTTGATTCGCCCAGGTCGCAGCGAGTTCGGGACTCTTCCAAAGAATCTGCAACGTGACCAATCCGGTTCGCGTGTCCCGGTTCACCACTCGAACACGCCCGTCGAAGACCTTGAAGGCGTCATTGAGCGTCGGCCAACGATCCTCGCGGCCTCGCCATTGACCAGCCTCGGCGTCCCAACGCTGGTAAAGAAGCTCCTGCATGAGGCCCTCTTCGCGGATGAAGGCTTCCGTGAGCTCGCGCGAACGCAACACCGCGAGCGCCTCCTCGAGCTTCGAGTTACCGGATCCGACGCTGATGCCCGCGAGCGATGCCAAGCCACCCAGTTGACCGAGGGATGAGCCCAGCCCACCCATTCCACTGCGATCCGTGCTTGCGTCGACGAACACGGCGTTAGCGCGGTACAGCGGCGTCATCAGGAACGCGGCGGCCGCGAATGCCGCGCCGAATGCCACGATACTGACCAGCAGCCAACGACGACCTGCCCACAACCGTCCCATCAATACCCACAGGTCGATGTCGCCGGCATCGTCGAGCAATCGACCAGGCGCGTCGCTCACTTAGCTACGGCCCTCATGCCTGACGCTCCAGAAGACCTCCGGAAGGAACGGACCGTCGCGGCGGCTATATTCGGTACTTGCAGACAACGCACGGTGTTCAGAAACGTGTAACGGCTGTCGCCGCAATCGCCAGGTTATAGATGATCTGCGTAATCTGGCTCCAGCGCGCCAGCGGCTGATCTACCTTCAACGGCACCACCACCGTATCGCCCGGCTCGACCCCGCCTCTGTCCTCACGCTGGAACCAGCGCGCCCTCGCCTCGGACACTACGGATCCATTCGCTCGCACGACGTAGGTCCGCTTGCCATCCGCGCGCTGAGTCAAGCCACCACTCTTGCCGACGTAGTCGTCCCGTCGCAACCCAGCCTCGAAAATGTGCGACGTCGGATACTGTACCTCCCCGAGCACAGTGACCTCCTGGCGCCGTCCTGGCACGATCAACTGATCACCATCGCTCAGGCTTACGTCGGCCTCTGCCACGTTGGCGACCAGATCGTCGAGCTTGATCACCAACCGTCCGGTGGGCACCGCATTGCGCAGCTGGGTGATCAGCACCTGACCCGTCGTGATCGTCGCGGCGGCACTCGGCTCGGAAATCGAAATCGCTGCCAAGTCGCGCTCTACACGTCGCGCGAGCGTGTCGAGCTGTTCCTTCTCGCGTTCGCGCAACTGGACGCGTGTGAAGACACTGCCCTGCGGGAACGCTTCATCCGTAAGGCCGCCGGCGCGCCGCAGCACGGAGGAAAGAGTCTCGCCGCGCCGAATCGGATACTTGCCGGGGAACACCACCTCGCCGCGCAACGTGACGGATTCCGCTCCGCGCCAACGCGAAACCTCCTTGACACCCAGGTAGTCATACGGCGCGAGCACGAGATCTGCGGCTTTGTCGCCGCGCAGCAACGCGGCCATGTTCACATTCACGAGCTGGGTCTGGCGATACTCGCCGTCCACGACGGCGTAGCGCGTGAGCTCGGCATCCGTCACATATGCCGCCTCGCTGAGGCCGCCACCGGCGCGCAGCAGGTCGCTGAGGCGCATACCGAGCTCGAGCGGATACTCACCCTCCGCGCGGACCTGCCCGGCCACGCGCACGATCGGCACGGGTGTGTTTGGGGGCGCCTGCGCCTTCATCTCGGCGACGATCGGCTCGATGATCTGCTGCCGCCCGGTTTCGATGTTGAAGACGTACACGGTGTCGCGGGGCTGCAGCGCCACGTTCGCAGCGCCCGCGGGATTCCGCCACGCGGCCTGCAGGTCCGCCGACACCACCTGCACGTTCACGTTCGCAGCAACTTCACGGCGAATCAGCACGTAGTTCACGTCGGACAGCGGCTTCACGAGCTCGGGCGCCGGAACCAGGTCCCGCAGCCGCATGCCATCGCGCCATTGATAGAGGCCGGGTTGGAACACGTTGCCGGCAAGGCGGACGGAGCTCTCGAGCTGCTGCAGACTTTGCGGCACGCGCAACACGTCGCCGTCGCGGACGGCCGAGCGTGCACCTGCACCGCCGAGATCCACGTCCTGCACGGTCGTACCGCGATTCGCCACCACGCGCTCGAGCTTCACGGCCGCGCGGTTGGCGCTCGCGTTCATGCCGCCGGCGAGCGCAATGAGGTCCGCGACGGACTCCTCGTTCTTGATTTCGTAGATAGCGGGCCGCCGCACCTCGCCATCGACCGCTACCCTGGCGCCGATCGGCGGCACGAAGATCGCGTCGCCGGATTGGAGCCGCAGGTCGCCGCGCGTGTCGCCGCGCAGCAGTAGATCGTAGAGATCGAGCGTGCCGACTGTGGCGCCGTTGCGGCGCAACGCAATGTTGCGCAGCGAACCGATGGTCTTCACGCCACCACTCACGAACAGCGCATTGGTGATCGTCGCGAGCCCACGCACCGTGTACGAGCCCGGCCGAACCACGTCGCCGAGCACGAATACGCCGATCGAACGCAGCTCCCCGAGCGTAATGCTGGCGCGCACGCCGATCATCTGCTGCGCGACACGCTGGTTTATCGTGTCACGCATCTGCGTAAACGTTTGACCGCTGACGTTCAGCGGCCCGAGCTCGGGAAAGTTGATCGTACCGTCGCGGCTCACGGTCAGGAAATGCTCGATGTTCTGATTGCCGAACAGCTGCACGTTGACCGTATCGCCGGGCCCGATCACGTAGTCGACCGGTACTGGAGTTTCGTTATCGACCGCGAACGTATTCGGTCTTTTCGCTTCAAAGAGCTCGTATCCGAACTGCCGCAACGCGGCGATGCCCACTGGATCGAGCGGCAAGAACGTCAGAATGACGGTGAACGGACGTAACGTCGTTTCGGCCTGAACCCGAACCGTGGCCTCATCGACGTTCAAGCCGGCCAACGCGATGCCTGGCACACCGGGCAAGTACAGCGTTCCGGTAGTGCTGAGCTGATAGGGATTGCCCTTCGCGAGCCGATCACGAAATTCGTCGAGCTTTTGTTGCTCTTCCTGAGTTGGCGCGGGTGGTGTCGGCGCGCCGGCGGTGGTGCGGGGCTCGTCTCGGTGCTCCTCGAAGCGAATCACGAGGGAATCCGACGGCTGCAGCCGCGGTTGGCGGACCAGTGCCTGAGCGCCGGGCCCTTGCTTGTCGAGCGCGTCCTGAAGCGCGGCGGTCGCCGTTGGATCAAGGTCTTGGGTCGACCCGTTCTGGTTTTGCCCCTGGCCCCGCCCCTGCCCTTGGAGCATGTTCACGACGGCATCGCGCTGCGCGGGGGGCAGCTGCCGCTGCAGCTCGCGAATCAGCGATTGCTGCTGGGCGGGCGGCAGTGAGTTGAATACACGCACCTGTTCCTGCAGGGGGATCGGCACCTGCGCGAGCGCGGTGCCGAGGAATAGCGCGGCCACGACACCGGCAAGCCGGACTGGCCAGACGCGAGGGGGTGCGGCGCCGAGGCGGTTCATCGTGTGGGTGCCGGCAGGAACAGGAACGCGCGCAATATCATAGGGTTCGACCGACGCGTCGTTCGTGCCGACATTTAAAGAGGGCCTCAGCGGAAAGCCCGCATGATACGGGCGCTGGTACGGAGCGACAAGGCGGACAAGCTCCGCGCAGGGCCGAAAATCAACGTTCGGGCTAAGCGCCGCGCCGCGATCGCAGCACGGCCAACGCGCCGGCGACGGCCGCCGGATCCGCACCGCTGCCCGTCCCACTCACCGCACCCGTGAGCTGCGACGCCAACCGCTTCCCGAGCTGCACACCCCACTGATCGAAGCTGTTCACGTCCCAGATCACGCCCTGCACGTAGACCTTGTGCTCGTACAGCGCCACGAGCTTGCCCAGCGTGGCCGCGTCGAGCCGCTCGAAGAGCAGCAGCGAGCTCGGCCGGCTGCCCGAGTAGCGTTGGTGCGGGCTGCGCCCCGACCCCGGCTGGTCGCTCGGATCGCCCTCGGCCAACGCCCACGCCTGCGCGAGACAGTTCGCAGCCGCGAGATCGTGCTGCGCCTGCCGATCCACGGCCGATTTCGCCGGCAACAGAAAATCGATGGACACGGTCTCCGTCCCCTGGTGCAGCAACTGATAAAAGGAGTGCTGCGCGTTCGACCCCGGCTCGCCCCAGATCACCGGGCACGTGGCGCATTCGACGGGCTCGCCGCTGCGACGCACCGACTTGCCGTTGCTCTCCATCTCGAGCTGCTGGAGGTACGCCGGGAAACGCGCGAGGTGATCGTCGTACGGCAGCACGGCGTGGGTCGGCGCGCCGAGGAAGTTGCGGTTCCACACGCCGAGCAATGCGAGCAGCACGGGCAGGTTGCGCGCGAGCGGGGCATGGCGGAAGTGCTCGTCCATGGCGGCCCCGCCCGCGAGGAACTCGGCGAACTTCGGCCAGCCGATCGCCAGCGCGACCGTGAGGCCCACCGCCGACCACACGGAGTAGCGCCCGCCGACCCAGTCCCACATCGCGAGCCTGCGATCGGGCGCAATGCCGAACTCGTCCATTGCCGGCTCGTTCGTCGACACGGCCACGCATTGCGCCGCCACGGCCTTGGCGCCGCCGGCTGCGAGCAACCAGTCACGCACAGCCTGCGCGTTCACGAGCGTCTCGAGCGTCGTGAAGCTCTTCGAGCAGATCACGAACAGCGTCGTCGCGGCGTTCACCTGCTTCAACACGTGCGCGAGCGCGACGCCGTCGACGTTCGACACGAAGTGCGCGCGGAGTCCGGGTTTGACGTCCTCGGCGAGCGCGTGCACGGCCATCACGATGCCAAGATCCGAGCCGCCGATGCCAATGTTGACGATGTCGGTGATCGGTTTGCCCGTGTAGCCCTTCAGAGTGCCCGCGTGCAGCGCTTCGGCGAGCGCACGCATCTTGCGCCGCTCCGCCTCGACGAGCGGCATCACGTCCTCGCCGTAGGCCATAAGCGGCCGATCGGCCGAGCGGCGCAACGCAACGTGCAGGGCTGGACGATCCTCGGTGTTGTTCACCGGGTGGCCCGCGAACATCAGGTCGATCCAGCGCGGCACTTCCGTCTGCTCGGCGAGCTCGACGAGGGCTGCCAGCACGCCCGGATCGAGTCGCTGGCGACTGAAATCGCCCAGCAGGCCCTCCACATCGAGCGACAGGTGTTCGAAGCGCCGTGAGTCGGCATCGAAGAGCTGCTGAATGGACCGGGTGCGGAACGCGACGGCGTGTTGTGTCAGCGCGCGCCACGCGGCCGTGCGCGGCCCGTAGGTCTCATGTGTCATGGCCTGAGATTACCGCAGAACGGAACGCGAATCGCCGCCCGCGGCGAGACTCAGAGCTCGACCTTGTAATAGTCGAGATACCAGTCGACGAAGTTGCGCACGCCGACCTCGACCGGCGTGCTCGGCTGGTAGCCGACGTTGGCCACGAGATCATCCACGTTGGCCCAGGTGTCCGGCACGTCACCGAGCTGCAGCGGCAGCAGGTTCTTCTGCGCCTTGCGGCCGAGGCATTCCTCGAGCACCTCGATGTAGCGCAACAGCTCGACGGGCTGCTGGTTGCCGATGTTGTACAGCCGATACGGCGCCTTGCTGGTGCCGGGATCGGGCTGGTCGCCGCTCCACGCGGCATTCGGCTGAGCGACGTGATCCATCGCATGCACCACGCCCTGCACGATGTCGCTGACGTAGGTGAAATCGCGCTTGTGGTGCCCGTAGTTGAATACGTCGATCGGTTTGTCCGCCAGGATCGCCTTCGTGAACAGGAACAACGCCATGTCGGGACGCCCAAAGGGGCCGTATACGGTGAAGAAGCGCAACCCGGTGACCGGCAGGCCGT
>FTFB01010574.1_pt1 | contig 20486 bp, 16 predicted proteins | sample 1658331 | NCBI WGS metagenome assembly FTFB01 (sample SAMEA3914816, study PRJEB12502) | metagenome | biome: forest; material: soil | place: USA | collected 2011-09-16 | depth 0.3 m | reverse complement strand
GCGGAAAGTTGCCGCGGCCAAAGCGCGGCGAGCCGCCCAGCGCCGACGTGATGTTCCATACGGCGGTGAGGTGGCCCATCTCCTCGATCGCGATGCCGATGATGGCCGTCCGCCAGCGCGCGACGGCCGCGGCCTCGGCCGGCGTCAGACCCTCGTCCTCGCCCGACTTCAGGCTGAAGGCCGCGTAGAGATACGTGCACATGAGGTTGTGCTCGAGCTCGGCGGCCTCGTACAGCGCGTGCAAGAGCTTTTCGCGCGTCGTCAATGCGCTCGTTTCGGTCATGGCGTTCCTCGACTGGTTTCGCCTTGCGGGCGTTGTGCCGACGGGAGATCCATGGGGCCATATACGATATCACTCGAGGGTGCGGGCGGCGTTGCTTCCTGGCCGACAGCGTCGTCCAATAGGCTATCGACTGCCGGAGACACCCCCGTGAATAGCGCATCGCATATCGATCTCGCAGAGCCCCTTGGCGCGACCGACCACGTCCTGGGCCCTACGCATGCTCCCGTGCTCGTCGTCGAGTACGGGGACTTCGAATGTCCGACGTGCAAACAAGCCGTATCGGCCGTCGACATGCTTCTGCAGCGGTACCCGAACAAGGTCTGTTTCGTCTTTCGCCACTTTCCGCTCGAGGCCTCTCATCCCCACGCACTCGACGCGGCGCAAGCAGCGGAGTGTGCCGGGGCTCAGGGCAAGTTCTGGGAGATGCACAAACTCCTGTTCGAGCATCAGACTCATCTCAAACGTCAGCACCTGCGCGGTTATGCGGAACAGCTTGGACTCGACGTGCCGCTGTTCGTGTCCGAGATGGACGACGACGTCTACCTGCAGCGCGTTCGCGAGAACATCGACAGCGGCAAACGCAGCCACGTGAGGAGCACCCCGGGTTTCTTCGTCGATGGCAGGATCCAGGACGTCTCGTTCGGGATGCACCAGATCCTCGATGCGACCGAGGCCGCGCTGCGCAGTCACAAGTAGTCCAGGGGGAGCACTCATGCATGCGAACGATGACTCGTCGAAGGGTGGCGGCGGACTGACGCGGCGTCAGGTCGTCGGCGGTTTGGCGCTGACGGCGTCTGCAACGAGCCTGGTGGGCGCCACACGCGCGGCGCACGCGGTTTCGAGCAGCGCCAACGACAAGGTGCGCGCGGTCTTGGACTCGCTCGTGAAGGACGGTCCCGAGATCGGCCTTCAGGTCGCCGCGTACCTCGACGGCAAGCTCGTCATCGACGCTTGGGCGGGCAAAGCCGACACCGCCACCGGCAGACTCGTCGATGGCGACACGCTGTTCATGCTCTCGTCGACGACCAAGGGCGTCACGTCCACGTGCATGCATCTGTGCGTCGAGAAGCACGGACTCTCCTACGACATGCCGATCGTGAAGGTGTGGCCCGAGTTCGCCGCGCACGGCAAGGAAAACGCCACGTTGCGTCATGCGCTGGCGCATCAGACCGGGGTCCCGCAGACACCGGTCGGCTACACGCCGGAATGGCTGCCGGACTGGGATCGCATGTGCCGCGGCATCGCCGATCTCACGCCGATGTTCCCGATCGGCGAGCGCACGGCGTATCACTCGCTGAACTTCGGCTACATCAACGGCGAAATCCTGCGCCGCGTCGACGGTCGCCCGATCGGCAAGTTCCTCGAAGAAGAGATCTGCAAGCCGCTCGGCATCAACGGTGCCTACCTGGGTGTTCCGGACAGCGAGATGCACCGCGTTGCAGTGCTGACGGACGCGCCGCCGGCGCCGGCCGAGTACGACGCGCGCATGGTCGGCGAGCCGGCGGGCTCGCACGTAGCGCAGGTCTTCAACAAGCGCGAAGTACTGCAGGCCGCGATCCCGGCGTCGGGTGGGAGCTTCAGTGCGCGCGGTCTCGCGCGCCACTACGCGATGCTGGCGAACTGGGGGCAGCTCGACCGCGTACGCGTGTTGCCCGAGGCGCGCCTGCGCGCCGGTATCGAGCTGCAGAGCTTCGAATGGGACGAGATCTACCACATCCGCGCGCGGCGCGCGCTCGGCTATCGTCGCGGTCGCGACACGGGCCCGCTGGCGTCACCGGAGGCGTTCGGCCACGTCGGCGGGGGCGGCTCGTTCGGCTATGCGGATCCTGCGAGGAAGCTCGGCATCGGTTTCGCGAAGAACTATTTCGCGTACCAGAGCGGCGGCGCCGTGAACCGCGGCAGTCCGCCGCGCACGCCGTCCGACGTGGTGACGGAAGCGGTGTTCGACGCGCTCGGTTTGCGGCGGTAGCGCCGTCTCGTTTTATCTCGCACGCGCCCGCGAACTCGTTGCTCTTTCGGCCTTTCCGCGCGCAGGATGGCCGACGGGGGGTGAGAACAATGAAGAACCTCGTGATGGTGCTCGCGCTCGTCTGTGCGGCGCTCGGCAGCTACGGCTGCACCACGCTACGTCCAAGCGTGATGTCTACGGATGAAATACATCGCCAGATCGGCTCGGGGGAGCTGTTGAAGCCGGGCGACAAAGTTCGATTGGCCACGAGAGATGGCGCCGTCCACGAGTTTGAGGTCACGGCGATCAAGGCGGACGAAGGGCTGGTCGTCGGGCGCAATGAAACCGTTCCTGTCGCGGATATCGTCGGCGTCGGCAAGCGCGAGCTCGCCGTCGGCAAAACCATTGGGTTGGTGCTCGGTATTGTTGGCGGGCTGCAGCTTGGCTACGCCCTTGGCAGCATTGGCAGCTTGGGGCTCTGACGCCGTGCTCAGCGTGCTCGGCTTAAGAAAATAGATGTCTCGCCAAGAACGCCAAGGACGCCAAGAAGAACAAGAAGTACGAGAGGACTAGGAGACTAAGGGGACTCCGCCGCGCGGCGACGGAGCCCAACGCGTTTGACTTACGCCTGCAGGAACCTGTGTAGCTCGGCGAGCAGCTCCTTCGGCGCGCCTTCCTGCATGTTGTGTCCGCCCGGCATGCCCTTGCCTTCGATGCGCTTGGCGTAGCTTTTCCAGATCGCCAGCACGTCGTAGATCTTGTCCATCGCGCCACCTTCGGCCCAGAGCGCGTTGACCGGGCAGCGGATCAGCTTCTTGCCGAAGTCGGAGCCGTCGTGGGCGAGATCGATCGACGCGCCCGCGCGATAGTCCTCGCACATGGAGTGCACGCCGTCGGGCGTGCTGTTGCGCCGCTGGTACTCGAGCTGCGCCTGCGACGGCTGCCCCGGCGGCCGCTGTGCGAGCAGCTGGTTCTCAGGGATCGGCGACGGCTGAAGGTAGTTGAACCAGTGAAAGTAGGCCTGGACGAAGTCGATCGTGACGTGGGTATAGAGATAGTGCGTCGGCACGATGTCGATCAGCACGAGCTTGGTCACGGCGTCCGCGTGGTCGAGCGCCATGCGATGCGCGACGCGTGCGCCGCGATCCTGGCCGACGACCGCGAACTTGTCGAAGCCGAAGTGCTTCATGACGTCGATCTGGTCCTGCGCCATCGCACGCTTCGCGTAGTTCGAGTGGTCGGGCAGCCCCTTCGGTTGATCGCTGTCGCCGTAGCCGCGCAAGTCCGTTGCGACCACGGTGAACTGTTCGGCGAGCTTCGGGGCCACGTCGCGCCACGTATAGTGAGTCAACGGCGCGCCGTGCAGCAGCAGCAGCGGCGGGCCCTTGCCCCCTTTGACGGCGTGGATCGTGACGCCGCCGCTCGTCGGCACGCGTTCCGTCGTGAAACCGGCGATCGGCGGTGCGGCAGCAGAGGCCGACTGTGCTCGGGCGGTCGCAGCGAGGGTTTGGGCCAGTGTCGCGCCCACCACGAGCATCGAAGCGGTTTGCAGCACGTCGCGGCGAGTGCGCGAGGGTATCGGGTTACCGGAGAGCTTCGTCGAATCGGTCATCGTGCGTCCTCGTTGTAGTCGTGGTCAGCGAGCCGTTGCGACGGCCTTGCGTTGCATGCTCAAGCGTTCGAGCAATGCGATCGTATCGGGTTTGCGAACCGGCGGATGCGTCGCGAGAAACACGCCCGCGGCCCAGTCGAGCGGCGTGCGCCCTTGCTTGTCCGCGATGTCGAGCCGCGCCCCGTTGGCCGCGAGATACTCGATGACGTCGTTGGCACCGCGGTTCGCGGCGCCGTGGATGGCCGCCACACCCATCGAGTTGACCGCGTTCACGTCGTTACCGCGCTCGTGCGCGAGCTTCACGGCTTCGAGCAGTGCGGCCGGCCCTTCGGTGTATGTTTCGTCGACGGCCCAGTTGACGCCGGCTGCGACCATGAGCGCCGTTGTGCCGCCGTTGGTTGCGATGGAAGGATCCGCGCCGTGCTCGAGCAGCAGCCTCATGACGGTGACGTCGCCCGCGGCCGCGGCGCGCAGGAACGGGGTCTGGCCCGCAAGATCGACCCAGGCCACCGAGCCCACGACGACGACGAGATAGCGGCGTTCGTGCGGGAACTCCCGCGTGCGCGCGTTCGGATTTGCTCCAGCTTTCAACAGCCGCGCAATCAACTCGAGCGCGCCCTCGCGAACACCTGCGTTCTTGTCGCCAGGGCCAAGCTCGAGATTGCGCAGGTCGACGGCGGTCCAGAGCGGCGTTTCGCCGTACCAGTCCGTTGCGTTGACGTTCGCGCCGGCGTCGAGAAGCAGAGCGGCGACCGCGAGGTGATCGCTTCGCCCGTCGCGGTTCACGCGGAAGATGCTCGCGTTCAGGATCGCTTCGATCAGGGGCGTGACGCCATTGCCGTCGGTCACCTCGAGCTTCGCGCCGTGCGTGAGAAGCAGTTGCGCGAGCGCAGCGTGACCCGCCCGCGCGGCGTACAGCAGCGGTGTCTTCGATCCCGCCGCCGGGAAGCGCTTGCCGCGCCCGTCGGGCCAGCCCGCGCGGATGATGCCGATGCCGCGCGACAGACCCTTCGGCGATTCGTTCGGCGGAATGAAGCGCGGCGGCGCTACGGCCTTGGTTTGCGCGTTGGCATCGGCGCCGCTGTCGAGCAGCAGCTTCGCCACTTCGAGATGCTGGTCGCGAACCGCGACCATGAGCGGTGTCTCGCCGTACGTCGTGTCGCGCACGTCGACCGCCGCGCCGTGATCGAGCAGCGCCTTGGCGACGGCGCGGTCGCCTGCGTGCGCGGCAATCGTGAGCGGGAGCTCGCCGGCGTGATCCGGCTTCGCGACATCGGCGCCCTGATCGAGCAGCCAGCGCGTCATGGCGGCATTGCCGGCCGCGATGGCCAGGTGCAGGGGCACGACGCCGAAACGATTCGCGCCATTGACGTCCGCGCCTGCCGCGACGAGGAGCTTCGCCGTTTCGATGTCGCCCACGCGCGTGACCCAGTGCAACGCGGGCGTACCGTCGCGGTCCGGCGCGTTCGCGTCGACCTTCCCCGCGGCAAGCAGGGCACGGAGCGCGGTCATGTCGCGGCGCGCCGCGGCTTCGGCGAGCGGCGAGGACGTTACCTCGGCGGCGGAGGGCGCGAGTGGCGCGGGCTGCCCATTCGCCGCAAACGCCGCGAGCGCGAACAGAGCGGCGCTGAAGCGGGCGACGGCCTGCGGAGTCGTGGAACGCATGCGAGGACCTGCCTCAGACCTCGAGCGCGCCGGTGCTGTCGCCGAACGACTCGACGGGCACGTCGAGCTTGTCGAGCACGGTGACCAGCAGGTTCGCGAACGGCGTGTCCTCCGCCGCGCGAATGTGCTTGCCGCCGCGCAGGCGTCCGGCGCCGCCGCCGGCGAGCAGGATCGGCAACGGGTTGTGATCGTGCTGGTTCGGGTTGGCCATGCCGCTGCCGTACAGCACGATCGAGTGGTCCAGCAGGCTGCCGTCGCCGTCGGGCGTGCTCGCGAGCTTGCGCAGGAAGTACGCGATCGTCGTGCGGGTGTGATACTCGTTCAACTTCGCGAGCCGGTCGACGTTCGCCGGGATTCCAGAATGGTGCGAGGCGTTGTGGAAGCCTTCCGTGACTCCGCTCTTCGGATACACGCGATTGCTCACTTCGCGCGAGATCATGAACGTCGCGACGCGCGTGAGGTCGGCAGCCCAAGCGAGCGCGAGCAGGTCGAACATCAGCATCGCGTGCTCTTCGAAGTCCGCCGGGATGCCGCTGGGTTTCTCGGGCACCTCGATCGTGGCGAGAGCGGAGTCCGCCGCGAGCGTGAGTCGCCGTTCGATCTCGCGAACGTCGGAGAGATAGCGATCCAGACGCTCGCGGTCGGGGCCGGGCAGATCGGTCTTCAGAGCCGCGACCTGGCCCGTGACCGAATCGAGCAGGCTCGACAGTTGCCGCTGACGCGACGCGCGCTCCGCCGGCGTGCTGCCGTCGCCGAGCAGGCGTTCGAACACGACGCGCGGATTCGTCTCCATCGGCAACGGTGTCTTCGGCGTGAGGTACGAGATCGACGAGCCGCCTTCGAGCGCGAGCTCGAGCGAGGGCAGGGGCGTGCCCTGGCCGATATGACCCGCGGCGATCTGATCGGCCGACGTGGGCGACGCACCGGTGCCCTGCGGCGCGCACGTGATCCAGCATTGCGACGAGCGCCCGTGGTTCGCGGCCGCGGACGATTCGCCGACGTAAGCCGTCGCGAGCTTCAAGCCGCTCACGATGCTCAGGCGATCGCGATAGGGCTCGAGCGATTTCAGGATCGGCTGGAACTCGAAGCTCTGGCCGGTGGCGGACGGCACCCAGCGGTCCATCACGCAGCCATGCGGAATGTAGACGCAGGCGAGCCGCGAGCGCGGCGCGCCGGCCGCGCCGGCGGTGCGCATGCCGGCCGGGATCATGGATTCCAGGAACGGCAGCGCAATGGCCGCGCCCGCGCCGCGTAGCACGGTGCGCCGTGACAGATGCTTCTTCGTGAGGTAGCGCATTGCGGTAGCTCCCGAGGTTACTCCGTGCGGCCTTCGCGCGCGACAAGCCCGGGGTTCGTTGCGGGGCCGGCCGCGGCGGTGGTTGTCGCCCCGCCGACTTTCACACGCTTCTGGAACGCATCGCTGGCCACGAGCGCTTGGATGAGCGCCGGGAGCGTCGTGCCCTGCGCTGCGGCCGCTCGAACGACGCTGCGCACGACGGGCTCGTCGTAGTACTCGAGCTCGCGGCCCAACGCATAGGTCATCAGCCGCTCGGTCAGCGCCGTCACGAACGCGTTCCCGCGCGACAGCAATGCGCGCCGCAGGTCGGCCGGCGACGCGAGCGGCGTTCCGTCCGTCATCTCGGACACCGGGTTGATCGGGTGGCCGTCCTCCTGCTCGCGCCATCGGCCCACGAGGTCGAAGTTTTCGAGCGCGAGGCCGATCGGGTCCATCATCGCGTGACACGTGGCGCACGTGGGGTTCGCACGGTGCGTCTCGAGCCGCTCGCGCACGGTATCGCCCGCGAGCTTCGTCACTGCGCGCGCTTCCTTGGAGAGATCGGCCGCGGCACCGGGCGGCGGACTCGGCACGGCGGCGCCGAGCAGGCTCTGCATGATCCATTGGCCGCGCACGACGGGCGACGTGCGATTCGGCGCGGAGGTCGTCGTCAGCAGGCTGCCCTGGCCAAGCAGGCCGCGGCGCGGGCTATCGGGCGGAAGCGACACGCGGCGCAGGTAGCCGTCACGCACGCCCTCGATGCCGTAGTGCTCGGCCAGCCGGTCGTTCAGATACGCGTAGTCGGCGTCGAGGAGCGCCAGCACGCTGCGCCGCTCGCGAAGCACGTCCGTGAAAAACAGCTCGGTCTCGCGACGGAACGCCGCACGCAGGTCGGCGTCGAGCTCGGGATCCTGCGACGGAAAATCGGTGAGCTCGCGAAGCTTCAGCCACTGCCCGGCGAAATTCTCCACGAACCGCTGCGCCCGCGGATCGGCGAGCATGCGATCGACTTGCGCGGCCAGTACTGCGGGATCGCGCAGCCGGTTAGCGGCGGCCGCCGTCAGCAGCTCATCGTCCGGGAGGCTGGTCCACAGAAAGAACGAGAGGCGCGAGGCAAGCTCGAGATCGCCGATGCGATACACGGCGCCAACCGCGAGGTCTTTGGGCTCGTTCTCGAACCGATACAGGAAGTGCGGGTCCACGAGCAGACGCGACAGGGCGTATTGGATGCCGACCTCGAAGTCGCCGCCTTCTTTGCGGCCGAGCGCGTAGAACTCCATAAGCAACTTAAGCTCGGCGCTGTCGAGCCCGATCGGCTGGCGATAGGCACGTGTGGCGAGGCGCGTGAGCGTCGTCTCGGCGCACTGCCGCTCGTCGGCTGCGGTCTCGGGCTTGCAGGCGAAGATCGCGCGCCGGCTCGGCGTATCGCCGGCGCCGGTCGCAGCGTACGGGCCGTCGATCGTCACGCCGGCGATCGCGCCGCCTATCTCGACTTCCCCGAGATACAGCTCGTTGACGCCCGCGCAGCGCCGCTCGTCCACGAGCGCGGCCGTGATCCGCTGCGGGCCTGCGGGCACGCGCAAGCGAAACTGCCGCCGCCCGTCGATCTTGATCGGAGCGCCGTTGAAGGCGACGTCGACGCTCGGGCCGTCGCACCACACGAGTTGCCCGGTCGGGTTCTGCCAGCCCGCGACCGGCAGGAATGCGTTGACGGTGAACTCGTACTCGGCGTCGAGCGGGAACGTGTGCTCCACGGCGATTCCGCCGCGCGTGCCGAGCGGCAAGCCTTCGATGTGGCGCCGCTGCGCGGAGCCGCCGGTGGCCGCGTAGCGCACCTCGCTGTGGCCCATCGAGAGGTCCCCCACCGCGCGGCGGCTGATCTGCATGGCCGCCTGCGCATAGCCCTCGAGCAACGTGGGCGAGACGTCGAGTGACGCGGCGATGTTGTCGAAGCCGCCGACGGAGACGTCGGCCGGCAGGGACGCGACGATCGCGCCGGGTTCGTACGCCAGCAGGTCGCGGATCGCATTCGCGTATTCGGTGCGGTTCATGCGCGCGAGCGCTTTGGTTCCGGGATTCGGCGCCTTCGTCCAAACGACGTCGAGCTCGCGCTCGAGCCAGCCGGCCGTGGCATCGAGAACGGTACGGTCGGGACGGCGTTCGCCCTTCGGCGGCATGAGACCGGTGCGCAGCTTGCGCACCGCGGCTTCCCAGATCTTGGCGTTCTTCCCGAGGTCGTGGCGGTCGAGAGCGCGGAACGACACGCCGCCGGCGAGGTCGTCGTCGTTGTGGCAGCCGACACAGTACTGGTCGAGTACCTGCCACTCAGCGTCTGGGTGCGCGGAATTGTCGAGGGCGTGATACAGGAGCGCGCCACCGCCGACGATGACCACGCTTATCGCGGCGACGAGCCACGACCTGTGCTGCATGCAATCCGTACCCCGCGATTTCCTGCGCCCACTATATCGCCTACGCGGTCCTCGCGGGCCATCGGCATTGCGAAGGCGTGACTGCCGCGCACGCGGCGTGCCCCGTTAGTGATCGGCGCCGAGCGAACGCATCAAATCGTTGATCGCGGGGGCCTCGTCGTGCAGCAGCGTGACACTCGAGTCCGGCTGCAGATCGCCGAGTGGCAGTTTGGTGGACGCCGGTACGGCGTCGATGCGCGGTGGGTGGTGGGCCAGGTTGCCTGACGCGATATCGGCGTGCAGGCGCGCGACCAGCACCAGGTCGGCAAGGTCTGCAGAAGGTTGCGGATTCCGGAACCAGTTTGCCCGGCTGCGCGCAACTTCGATGGTGTCTGCGTCGAAGCCCCAGCGCGTGAGTAGGATCGTGCCGATCGGAGGCGCAAATTTGTCTATTGCGCTCAAGACGTGGGCTTCGTTCGATAGCTGGTCATGGTATTTGTTGAGTACGTTCAGGATCGGCAGTACGCCGATATCTTGCAAGAGTCCGGCCAGCGTCGCGGCCTCCGGCCGGAAGCTCGAACAATGTTTGGCCAGCACGCCGCACAGTGCGGCCAGTCGCGTGCTCGATTGCCACGTCCGTTGCATCAGCGTTGTCAGCAGGCGTGAGCGTGTCACGAACGTCGAGCGCAGCGCATGGGCCATCACGAGGTGCCGGGTGCTGTTGATGCCGAGCCGCGCAATGGCTTGTTCGACTTGGCGGGCGGGCGATCCCCCGGCGTAGAGCGGGCTGTTGGCGACTTGGAGCAGGTAGGTCGTGGTGCCGATGTCGCTTTTGATGATCGTCGCGATCGTGCGCATGCTCCAGTTGGAACTGGCCATGGCATCGTGGATGCGGGCTGCGACGGCTGGCATGCTCGGCAGACTGGCGTGATTGCTGAGCAGCTTGCCGCAAATGTCTGCGATCAGTGTCGCAATTGGAACGGACTTGACTGCCGGCGCTGGGCTCACGGGCGGACTATCCCAATGTCGCACGAGATACACGCCTTATCGGACGCGCCTGCGGAAAGTTGAGCCCGGGCGCCGCAAGGCGCCGCCGGCCGGCGTCGTTCGTTCGTCTTTTTCGGGCGGTTTTGCTCCGTAGCCCACCAGAACCGGCGTGCCGTATCGGTTGAGTCCTGTTGTTCGGCAAGCTCGCTAAACGACGCGCCGAAAACTAACCTTGGGTGACAAGTCGATTTCAATTCAGGGGGACAAGTCCATGTCTATGCGAATCTTGGCGGGTGCTGTCGCGGTAGTTGCCACTCTCGCGCTACCGGTGGCGACCCTGGCGCAGAAGCCCATGGAGCTCTCGGCGCTCGACTACATTCAGATTCAGCAACTCATCGCGAAGTACGCGCGCGCGCTCGACACGTGCTCGAACAATGGCTACGACTACGCCGATCTATACACGCCGGACGGTGCCTTCCTGCCCGACGTGCAAGGCAAGCAGATACCGGGCATTCAAGGTCGCGAGAAGCTCGCCGAGGTTTCAGGCGGCGGCTCGAAGGGATGCAAGAACGTTCCGTGGATCGAGCAGGGCGTGCACCACCTCTACGCGAACCACATCATCACGCCGACGCCGGACGGGGCGAAGGGCACCGTGGACATGCTGATGATTGGACTCGGCGGAGACCCGAACAAGATCGAGAGCGACGGGTACTACGAGGACACGTACGTAAAGACGGCGCAGGGCTGGCGCTTCAAGGAGCGCAAGCATCACGCGTTGCTGGACGAGGGACGCCGACCGACGCCTGCAGGCGCCGCGCCGGCCACCGGAGGTAGGAAGTAGAGGCGCCCGCGCAGAGCAGCCCGTTACTCGCGCTGCACTTCCGGCACGACGACCTCGAGGTTCAGCGCGGCAGCCAGCAGCGCCCGCGTGTAATCCTCGCGCGGAGCCGTGAAAATCTCCTGCGTCGAGCCCTGCTCGACGATCGTGCCGTTGCGCATGACGATCACGTAGTGGCTCAGAGCCTTCACGACCCGCAGGTCGTGGCTGATGAACATGTACGCGAGGGAGTGCCGCGCCTGCAGCTCGCGCAACAGGTCGACGATCTGCGCCTGCACCGACATGTCGAGCGCCGATGTCGGCTCGTCGAGCACGATCAGGTCGGGCCTGAGCACGATCGCGCGGGCGATCGCGATGCGTTGACGCTGGCCGCCGGAGAACTCGTGCGGCAGTCGATCCATCATGGCCCGCGTGAGGCCCACCTCTTCGAGCGTGGTGCCGATGAGCTCGCGACGCGCGGCGTCCGACATCTTGGGCTCGTGAATGCGGAGCCCTTCGCCGACGATTTCCCCGACGGACATGCGCGGGCTCAGTGAACCGTACGGATCCTGAAACACGATCTGCATGCGCCGCCGGAGTGGACGCGTCGCTTTGAAGCCAAGCCCGTCGATGTCCTGGCCGAACATCACGATGCGCCCGCGGCTTGGGGTGAGCCTAAGAATCGCAAGCCCGAGCGTGGTCTTGCCGGAACCCGATTCACCGACGACGCCGATCGTTTGCCCGCGCCGCACCAGCGCGCTCACGCCGTCGACGGCCTTCACGTAACCGACGGTCCGCTTCAACACACCCCTGCGAATCGGGAAGTGCACCTTCAAGTCGTCGGTCTGCATGAGCACGGGCGCGTCGGGGCGCGCCTCGACGGGTGCGCCTCGGGGCTCGGCCGCGATCAAATGTTTCGTGTACGCGTGCTGCGGCGCCTTCAGCACCTGCTCGACGGGACCGGTCTCGACGATCTCGCCGGCGGTCATGACCGCGACGCGCTGCGCGATCTTGCGAACGATCGTGAGGTCGTGCGTGATCAGCAGCACCGCCATGCCCAGCCGGCGCTGCAGTTCCTTCAACAGCGCGAGGATCTGCGCCTGGATCGTCACGTCGAGCGCCGTGGTCGGCTCGTCGGCGATCAGAAGGTCCGGCTCGTTGGCGAGCGCGATCGCGATCATGACGCGTTGGCGCTGACCGCCCGAGAGCTCGTGCGGAAAGGCCGTGAGCCTGTTCCCGGCGTCGCGCAGGCCGACCAGGTTCAGCAGCTCGAGCACGCGAGCGCGAATCGCCGCGGGCGCGAGGCGCTGGTGCAGCCGGATGACTTCGCCGACCTGCTTTTCGAGCGTGTGGAGCGGATTCAGCGACGTCATCGGCTCCTGGAACACCATCGAGACGCGTGCGCCGCGCAGTGCGCGCAGCACGGGCTCGCGTGCGCCGATGATCTCGGTGCCGTCGAAACGAATCGAGCCCGACGGATGGAAAGCGCCGGCAGGCAGGAGCTGTGGAATCGACAGAGCGGTGACGCTCTTCCCCGAGCCGCTCTCGCCCACGAGCGCGAGAATCTCGCCGCGGTCGATGCGCAGCGCCACGCGTTTGACGGCCTCGACGACGCCGTCCTGGGTGTTGAACGACACCGAGAGATCGCGAATGTCGACGAGGGGGTCGCTCACGCGCCGGTCTTCTTGGGATCGAACGCGTCGCGCACGGCTTCGCCGATGAAGATCAAGAGGCTCAGCATCGTTGCGAGCACCGCGAAACCCGTCAGGCCGAGCCACGGCGCCTGCACGTTCGTCTTACCCTGAGCGAGCAACTCGCCGAGCGACGGGGAGCCTGGCGGCAGTCCGAAGCCCAGGAAATCGAGCGCGGTCAGTATGGTAATCGAGCCGTTCAGCAGGAATGGCACGAACGTCAACGTTGCGACGAGCGCGTTCGGCAGCACGTGACGCAGCATGATCGAGACGTTGCCGACGCCGAGCGCGCGCGCGGCCCGCACGTAGTCGAAGTTGCGCGCCCTCAAGAATTCCGCACGCACGACGGCCGTCAACGACATCCATTCGAACGCCAGCAGGATCGCGAGCAGCCACCAGAAGTTGGGCTCGACGATGCTCGCGAGGATGATCAGGATGTAGAGAATCGGTAGATTCGACCAGATCTCGATGAAGCGCTGGAACAGCAGGTCCGTGAGTCCGCCGAAATAACCCTGAACGGCGCCGGCCAGCACGCCGATGATCGTCGAGAAGAACGTGAGCGTGACGCCGAACAGCACGGAGATGCGAAAGCCGTAGATGACGCGCGCCAGCACGTCTCGTGACTGGTCGTCCGTGCCGAGCGGATTCTCGCCGGACGGCGGGGAAGGAGCCGCCGTCGGCGGATTCTTGTTCACGGTGGTGTAGCTGTAGCGCAGCGGCGGCCAGACCATCCAGCCGTTGTCCTCAACCTCCTTGCGGATGAAATCGTCGCGGTAGTCCGTTTCGGCGAGGAAGCCGCCGAAGGTCGATTCCGGATAAGCCACGAGCACCGGGAAGTACAGCTCGCCCTTGTATCTGAGGACGAGCGGCTTGTCGTTTGCGAGGAACTCCGCCGGCAGCGTGACGACCAGCAACGCCAGGAAGATCCACAGGCTCCAGTAGCCGCGCTTGTTGGCCCTGAAGTTTCGCAGTCGGCGCCGGGTGAGCGGCGATAGGTTCCGCTGTAAGCCGAGCACTTGTGTTCAGGCCTCGCGACGCTCGAAGTCGATTCGCGGGTCGACGAGCGTGTACGTCAGGTCGCCGATGAGGTTCAGCACGAGCCCGATCAGCGTGAAGATGTAGAGCGAGCCGAACACCACGGGGTAGTCCCGGTTCACGATCGATTCGAAGCTGAGAAGGCCTAGGCCGTCGAGCGAGAAGATCATCTCGATCAGCAGGTTCTGCGTGAACAGGATCGAGACGAACGCGCCGGGGAAGCCGGCCACGACGATCAGAATGGCGTTGCGGAAGACGTGACCGTACAAGATTCTGTTTTCGGTGAGCCCCTTGGCACGCGCGGTCGTGACGTAGAGCTTGTGGATCTCGTCGAGGAACGAATTCTTGACCAGCATCGTGAGCGTCGCGAACGCGCCGATGACCATTGCCGTGATCGGCAGGCACAGGTGCCAGAGGTAGTCGAGGATCTTGGCGCCGAGCGTGAGCTCGTCCCAGTTGTCCGACAGCAAGCCGCGCAGCGGCAGGATCTGCCAATACGAGCCGCCCGCGAACAGCACGATCAGCAGGATCGCGAACAGAAAGCTCGGCACCGAGTAGCCGATCACGATGACGGTGCTAGTCCAGATGTCGAACTTCGAGCCGTCACGTACGGCTTTGCGAATGCCGAGCGGTATCGAGATCAGGTAGGTCAGCAGCACGGTCCATAGACCAAGCGAGATGGAGACCGGCAGCTTTTCGCGGATCAGATCGACGACCGAGGTATTGCGATAAAAGCTCTCGCCGAAGTCGAACGTCGAATAGTTCTTCAGCATGAGCCAGAAACGTTCGGTGGGCGGCTTGTCGAAGCCGAATTGCTTCTCGAGCTCCGCGACGAACTGTGGATCGAGCCCCTGCGCGCCGCGATACTTCGACGTCGACGCGAGATCGGCACCGCCGCCCCCGATTCGCGCGGTCGCGGTCTGATTCAGACCGGTCATCTGCGCAATCACGCGCTCGACCGGCCCGCCTGGCGCGAACTGCACGATGACGAAGTTGATGACCATGACGCCGAACAGCGTCGGAATCATGAGCAGCAATCGCCGGACGATGTACGCGGCCATGCGGGGCGCTTATTTCGCGGATGAAAGCGGGACGTCGATGCGGAGCAGGGTGGCCGGAAGGCCCGCGGCGAGCCGGTTCATGGCGTGGAAGACGCCTCCTGGCCGCGGAGCGCGCGCGACTTCGCGGGGTCGATCCACCAGGACTCGAGGTAATTCAGCGGGCTTGCGGAGGGATCGCCGTGCTTCGGCAGCTTCTCCGGGCGTCCGAACTTGTCCCAATAGGCGATGCGCGCGCCGAGGCCGTGCAGCTCCGGGATCGAATAGAACCCCCACTGAAGGACGCGGTCGAGCGCATGGGTTGCCGTGATCAGTGCTTCGCGGTCGGCGGCGAAGATGACGGCGTTCACGAGCGCATCGATGACGGGGCTCTTGATGCCGATGTAGTTGCGGCCGCCCGGCTTGTCGGCGGTTTCCGTGCCCCAGTGGTCGCGTTGCTCGTTGCCGGGCGAGAGGGACTGGGCGATGACGCCGATGATCATGTCGTAGTCGAAATTGTTTACGCGCGCGACGTACTGCGTTTCGTCAACGACGCGGAACGACGCGTCGACGCCGAGCAGCTTCAGATTGTTCACGAATGGCGCAACGACACGCTCTTGCGCGGCGTCGACCAGCAGGATCTGAAACGCGAACTGTTGGCCTGTCTGCTTCGAGACGAGCTTGCTGTCCCGAATGCTCCAGCCGGCTTCGTTCAGCAGGCCGACGGCCGCGCGCAGATTCTGTCGGAGCGACGCATCCGTCGCTTCAGTCTTCGGCGGATTGAATTCCGTGCTGAACACGCGTGCATCGAGCTGGCTTCGGAACGGCTCGAGCAGCTTGAGCTCGGCAGGCGTCGGCAGCCCTTTGGCCGCGAGCTCGCTGCCCTCGAAATAGCTGCGCGTGCGAGCGTATTGGTCGTAGAAGATGTTCTTGTTGGCCCATTCGAAGTCGAACGCGTACCCGAGCGCTTCACGCACCTTCGCGTCCTTGAACATGGGCCGGCGGAGGTTGTAGAGGAACCCCTGGTAGTAGTCCCCGTTCTCCGGATGCGTGAGCTGCTTGATGATGCGCCCCTCGCGCACGGCGGCGACGTCGTACTCCGTCGCCCAGCTCTTCGCGGAGTTCTCGGATCTGAAATCGACCTTGCCGGCCTTGAACGCTTCGAGAGCGACGGAGCCGTCGCGATAGTAGTCGTAGCGGATCGCCGCGAAGTTGAAACGGCCGCGGTTGACCGGTAGATCCTTGGCCCAGTAGTCGGGGTTGCGCTCGTACGTGATCGAGCGGCCGATGTCGACCTTGGCGATCTTGTACGGTCCGCTCGAAAGCGGAGGGGTCGTGGTGGTTTCGTCGAACGCTTTTCCCGACCAGTAGGCCTTCGAGAGCACGGGCAACTCGCCGACGATGAAGGGCAGCTCGTTATTGCCCGTTTCGCTGAAAACGAAACGCACCTTGCGCGGCCCCGTCTGCTCGGCTTTCGTGACGTTCGCGTAGTAGGTGCGATAGAGGGGCAGGCCTTTGGTCTTCAGCACGTCGAGCGTGAAGATCACGTCCGCGGGCGTGATCGGCGTGCCGTCCGACCACCGCGCATTCGCGCGCAGCGTGAACTCGGCCCACGACTTGTCTTTCGGCACGGCGACCGATTCCGCGAGGAGTCCATATTCCGAGGCCGCCTCGCCGTCGTTGTGGAACATGAGGCTGTCGGCCACGAGGGTCTGACCCAGGAGCCCGAGACCGTTGGCCGCGGTGCCCTTGACGATGTAGGGGTTCAGGTTGTCGAACGTTCCCTGTGCGGCGAGCACCACGGTGCCGCCCTTCGGCGCGTCCGGATTCGCGTGGTCGAGGTGCGTGAAATCAGGGCCGTATTGAAGGCCGCCGAAGAGATACAAGCCGTGCGAGACGGTGACACCGTCGCTGTTCTGGGCGGCCGCGGGCTTCGATCCCAGGGCGAACACGCCAATCGCGACGAGGGCGAGGAGCCACACGGACCGGCATGGGCGGAGCCCGCCCGCGATGCGGCGTCGAAGGTCCGGCAAACCCGTGTGGCCACGTGGGCCTGTCGTCGCTGTACGTCCCATAGCGTTTCCCGTCGATGGTTTTGTCTGAGCGCAAGCAAACACTACTCGGGCGCGACCGTGCAAGCGCCCGCGCAAATCTTAGGGCAAAGGCACTGTCTTGGAGCCAGCCGGTCGACGTAGAATCCCGGTCAAGCTGTATGGCGCTCGATCCAGAGCGATGTTCTATTCAACCTAAGAGGTATCGCTCTGTTCTCGATCGTTCCCGTCCTGCAGGTCATTCAAGACTCCGATCTCAGCACTGCGTTTCGCGAGTCCGCTTACGTCTGGGGCATCGTGGACGGCGTCCACGTCATCGGACTGTGCGTGTTTCTCGGCATGCTGCTGTTCTGGGAGTTGCGGCTCTTCAACGTCGGCGTGCGCAGCGCGTCGGTCTCCGAGACGTGGGCGCGATTGTCGCCGTGGATCATGGTCGGTTTCGTCATCATGACCGCGAGCGGCGTCATCCTGTTCTGCGGTGAGCCGGTGCGTTATTGGGGCAGCATCTTCTTTCGCATCAAGGCCGTCGCGCTCGTGCTCGCCGGCCTGAACGCGGTTGCGTTCCACTACACCATCGGTCGGCGGCTCGTGCAGTGGGATACGCAACCTCTCCCGAAGTCCGCGCACATCGTCGGAATTGCCTCCATCACGCTGTGGATATTGATCGTCTTTTGCGGGCGACTGATCGCCTATAACTGGTTCGCGCCCCTGGACTGACCGCGGAGAAGACCGTGTCGCTGCTTCCCCTTTTTCAATGGATCGAGGCGACGTCGCTCGCCATGACGATCAACAACTCGAAGTACGCCTTTGCGCTGATCGAGTCCTTCCACCTGCTGTCGCTGGCGATCATCGGCGGCGCAGTGCTCGTCGTCGACGCGCGCCTGCTGGGGCTCGGCTTCCGCAACCAGAAGGTGTCCGAGGTGGCCGCCGCGGCTCGTCCCTGGCTGATCGGCAGCTTGATCGGCATTCTGCTGACGGGCGTTCTGATGTTCTCGTCGCTCGCCGCCGGCAAGTACTACTTCAACGTCGGCTTCTGGTGGAAGATGTACTTCCTGGCGGCGGCCATCGTTTTCACATTCGTCGTTCGCCAGCCGTATGCGATGCGCGCCAGTGCCGTGAGCGGCACGCCGGCGGCATGGCTCATCGCCATCGTCTCGACCGGGCTCTACCTCGGAGTCGCCGTCATGGGGCGTGCGATCGGGTTTCTCTGAGAGCCGCGCGTCGTCCTCACGGCCAGCCCGCGAGCCAGAACTTCAGAAGATTGACCATTTCTGCGCCGCCTGCCGCGACGTTGACATCCTCGACGCCGGGGATAACTCGGCCGGCGCTTTCTACGCCCATGACGTACGGCAGGTTGTCGCTCCAGAACGTCCAAAAAGGCGAGCCGGAGTTTCCGGGGGAGGCATCGCCCTGATGCTTGAGCTCGAGGGCCGCGCCGTCGGCCGCAGTTCCCACGATGGGGATGAACGCCTGGCCCGCGGGTCGCTGACCGTTGGCGATCATGCCCGGATGTCCGTGCAGCCCGAAGGTGAAGCCGGTCCACGAGTTCTGATACGTTTTCGTTCCGAACCAACCGAGCGCGTCTCCCAGCGGGTCGTAGAGGCGTAGCACCGCGAAGTCGTGTGCTCGTATCGAGTCCTGAGCGGTGACGTTGGCGAGTGCTCGGAAGTCCGACACCCAGGAGAAGGCTCCGTTGCCGGCGACCGAGTTGCCGTCGTAGAACGCCGGGCAGAACAGCATTCCCCAGTTCGGCGCATCCCACGGACACACGTGCGACGCGGTGAGAACGTGGCGTGGTCCGACCAGAAACCCGGTTCCCGCTCCGACGCTCTTCCCGTTGACTTGAGTGAATATTCGACCGACGCAACACCATGGATACGAGATCGGGTAGTAGACGACCCGATCGTCCGCGCCGAAGACCCCCGAGTGCGGGGTAATGAGCGCGCCGTCCTTGGTCAGGGTGGTCGCCGGTGCCGGCATGCGCGCAGCGGCGGGGCGAAACACGCGGTGAGCCCAAGGGGGACAGTACGCGGACGTATGCAGCGCCGGTTTGGCGCCGCGTTCGAGCTCGCGGCGACGCATGATCGCGCGACTCTGGCCCGCGGCCCCGATGTACGCCCCGTCCGGAAGGTCGAGCCGGTAGGTACTCGTCCTGCTACCGGGGGCCTTGATCCGTTCGAACGTGCCGCGAATCTCGCGCCGTGAGACGAAATACGCTCGTGGCGTCGACAACAGCTTCCGTACGTGTGCCGGCGGGCGTCGCTTCGGTTTGATATCGGGCTTCGCGAGAATCTGCTCCGGCGTTAGCGGAAAGTCGCCCGTCGTTCGTTGTTTGTCGGGCGCCTTGGTCTTCGCCCTGCGTGCCGTCTTCATGGTTCGGCCTCCGATCGAAGCGCCATCACCCTATGGTGAGGCGCCAAGTTGGGTCGTCTCAGAACCTGGAAGTGCTTAGGCGCCGCGGCTAGACGTTCGACAGGTAGTCGGGCGCGAGCCGCCCCGTGCTGTCGCCGAGCGCGCCGACCTCGACGCCAAGTTTGTCGAGCAGCGTAACGAGCAGGTTCGTCATCGGCGTGCCACCGGGATAAGCGATGTGCCGCCCGGCCTTCACGCGGCCGCCCAGGTTGCCGAGCAGCACGCAGGGCAAGTCCGTGTGGCGGTGCAGATTGCCGTCGCCCATGCCGCCGCCGTACATCAGCAGGCTCTGATCGAGCAGCGTGCCGTCGCCTTCGGGCGTGGCCTGCATCTTGGCCGCGAGATAGGCCAAGAACGAGATGTGGTACGCGTCGATCTTCGTCTTTTTCTCGATCAGCCCCGGGTCGTTGCGGTGATGGGAGACCGGATGGTGCTGATCGGGGACGCCGATCTGCGGATACGAGCGGTTGCTGACTTCGCGCGCGAGAATCATGCTGAAGACGCGGGTCGTGTCCGTCTGGAACGCGAGCAGCGCCAGATCGAGCATGAGCTTGGTATGCTCTTCGAACGACGTGGGGATGCCCGTGGGGCGCTCAGGTAATGCGACCTCGTGCTGGTCGCCGGACTCGGCACCCTGAATCCGCCGCTCGATCTCGCGCACCGAATCGAGATACTCGTCGAGCTTCGCGCGGTCGCCCGGGCCGACGCTCGCGGCCAGCCGGCGCGCTTCCTCGCGCACGGAATCGAGAATGCTGCTCGTCTTCTTCACGCGTGCGAGCCGCTCCGCTCCAGAACCGCCGTCGCCGAACAGGCGCTCGAACACGAGGCGCGGATGGTTTTCGGTCAGGTTCGGCGTCGTCTCGTTCAACCACGACACCGTGTTCACGTAGAAGCAGTCGCCGGCGTCGCACGCGCTCTGAGTCGCGGTGTCGACCGCGAGCTCGAGGGAGCGCACGGGCGTCGTCTTGCCCAGCACGTCGGCCGCGAGCTGATCGGCGCTGGTCGCGAGCTTCACCTCGACGCCGGGCCGTGTGCGGTCCCACGCATGCACGCCCGTGAGCCACGCGGCCGAGGACCGCGGATGGTCGCCGGTGCCGTCGCCGAAGTTCTCGGCCTGCTTGTGATCGAGGCCGCTCACGACGGTGAGCTGCTTGCGCAGCGGGGCGAGCGGCATCAGCACGGGCGACAGCTCGAACCCTGCGCCTTCGGTGGCGGGCTTGAACGTCCGGTGCACGATACCGTTGCCGACGTACATGAACCCGAG
>FTFB01005565.1_pt1 | contig 21325 bp, 17 predicted proteins | sample 1658331 | NCBI WGS metagenome assembly FTFB01 (sample SAMEA3914816, study PRJEB12502) | metagenome | biome: forest; material: soil | place: USA | collected 2011-09-16 | depth 0.3 m | reverse complement strand
GTCAGCTGACCGGTGAAGGTCCAAGGGTCGACGTTCGGTAACGTAAAAGCGACCGCCTTGTCCTTGATCGTGAAGTTGCGGAACGGCTTGTCGATCTTGCCCAAGTTCGTGCCGATCAGCTTGCCGTTGACCGTGCCGTCGCCGTTCTTCGTGAACTGCAGCTGGACGTCGACGTCGATCGTGATGATGCGCGGGCGGCCCACCCACGTGCCCGCCAACGCGTCGGCGACGCCCGGACCGACAGTCACCGGCGGCTGCGGCGGTTCAGGTTTCGGATGCGCACGCTCGTAGCGGCTCGTCCGCGTGTAGTTCGGAACGATCTGGTTGTCCTCGTGGCACGCGTATTCCGGCATCAGGTAGCTCGGGTCGTTGCGCATCGGGTAGCGCACGGTGAACGAGCGCGTGAGGATCACCGGATCCTCGGTCTTGATCTCGTACAAGTACGACTCGTCGTTCAGCCGTGTGATGCGCTCCGTCGTCTTCATCTGGTCGCTCATCGGGAAGTGGTTGCCGGGCGGCGAACCGGCCACGGCCAGATTGATCATCGGCGGGCCTTCCTTGTAATTGGTCGTCTCGACGACGAGCGTGTCGCCTTCCCAGTGACCCCGCGACTCGCCCATCCACTGTTTGATCGCCGACGCGATCGGCGGACGGCCGTCCGTATAGATGACGCGTGCTTCGTGAATCATCTCGAGGCTGAAGACCACGACGCCCGGCGCCTGCATGATCTTGAAGCCGCCGTTGTAGTAGTAATGCATCATCGACGACGGCATGCCGCGCGTGACGCATCGGTCCCAGCTGTCGAAATCCTGAGGCCCATCGAACGTGAGGTCCTCGCCCGGCAACGCCCAGTCGCTGCGCATCAGGAGCCCGCGGCGCTTCGCCTCCGGAGTCAAGTCGGGCAGCAGCCCGTTCGGCGGGTCCTGGATGAGGTTGGTCTGTCGCTGCGCCATGCCGGGATCGAGCACGCCCGCTGAGATGGCGCCGCCGAGATTGCCTTGCTTGAACAACTCGCGGCTGCGGTCGGGCGCCTTGGCCGCTTCGACGCGCTGGGCGTACTCCTCCTCCGTGAGCCACTTCTTGTTCATGTCGCACGGCGGAGAGCCGGGTCGGTAACTGGTTGCGCAGCGCTCGAGCGGCATGAAGGCCGTCTGCATCATGTTCAACGTGGACTGGATGTCGGGCTCACCCCACGGCGTCTTGGGCTGCTTCCACCCTTTCGGCGTGGCGATGAAGTGATTGGCTTCGCTCGCTGCACCGCGAACGGAATCGTTGATTTGGGCCTGTGCTGTCGCGACGAGAACCGCGGCTCCGGCGCCGAGCAACAGCGATCGCGTCGTCAAGATATTCGGGTGCATGCTCTCTCCCCTAACGTGAGCACAACGTACGTGCCGGTAAGCTACCCTGCCCGCCGCGTCCCGTCCATCGGCGCCACTCCGGACCCCCGTTGACCGGGGCAACGGGCATGCGGATACTCGCGCTTCGCCGATCCATGCGGGGGTCCAATGGGCATGCGTCCGTTCAGCGCGACTATCACTCTGCTTGCGCTCACCGTGCTGCCGCTCGAGATTTCGCTGGCCGATTGCAAGATCGGCATCGTGGCCGAGCTGAAGGTCACCATGGACGGCATGCGGCCCACGGTGGCGGCGAAACTCAACGGCCGCGACGCGAAATTCATCGCCGACAGCGGAGCCTTCTACAGCCTGATCGGGCCCGCGAGCGCGGCGGAATACGACCTGCGCATCGTCCCCGGGCCGCCCGGGTTCATGCTCGAGGGCATCGGCGGCCGGGCCAGGGCCGACGTCACCACGGTCAAGGAGTTCACGCTGGCCGGCGCGCAAGTGCGCAACGTGCAGTTCGTCGTCGGCGGCGGCGAAGTCGGCGGCGGCTCCGTGGGCGTGCTCGGCCAGAACGTCTGGCGGCTCGCCGACGCCGAGTACGACCTCGCCAACGGCGTCATTCGCCTGATGAAACCGGAAGGCTGCGCGAAAGACACGCCGCTCGCGTATTGGACGAAAGCCGGGCAGGCGTATTCCGTCATGGACATCGCGTGGGCCACGGCGTCGTCGCCCCACACGACGGGCGTCGTGTACCTGAACGGCAAGAAGCTGCGGGCAATGTTCGACACCGGTGCGTCGGCGTCGATGCTGACGACAGGCGCGGCCGAGGATGCGGGCATGAAGACGGACAGCCCGGAAGCCACCAAAGCGGGATTGTGGCGCGGCGTCGGTTCGCGCGCGGTGCAAACGTGGATCGCGCCCTTCGACCTCTTCAAGATCGGGGAGGAAGAGATCCGCCACACCAAGCTGCGTTTCGGCGGCGTGGGCAACAACGTCGCAGACATGCTGATCGGCGCGGACTTCTTCCTGTCGCACCATGTGTACGTCGCAAGCAGTCAGCACAAGCTGTACTTCACGTACAACGGCGGCGCGGTGTTCAACCTGTCCGCAACCCCCGCGAGCGGTCCTCGACTGGCGGAGGCCGGCGCCGACGCGACGGGCAACGCGGATGCCGCGCCGGCCGAGCCCGGCTCGGCCGATGCAGACGCGAAGAACGCGCCGCCCGCGGGCGAGCCGACGGATGCCGCCGGCTTCAGTCGGCGCGGCGCGGCATTCACGGCGCGTCGCGATTTCGAGCACGCGATCGCCGATCTCACCCGTGCCACGGAATTGGCGCCGAACGAAGCCGACTATTTCTACGAGCGTGCCAGAGCCTACCTCGGGAATCGACAGCCGCAACTCGCAATGAACGACTTCGACCAGGCGATCAAGCTGAAGCCCGACGACGTGCCCGCGTTGGTGACGCGCGCCGGAATGCGCCTCGCCCGCGGCGAACAGGCGCGCGACGAAGGAACGGCAGCGGCGATCGAAGATCTCGACAAGGCGAGCGCCGCCTCGGACAAGGACAACGACGTGCGCTTCGAGCTCGGGAATCTCTACGCGCGCGCCGCCGCGTATCAAGCGGCCATCGGCCAGTACGACCAGTGGCTCGACAGGCACGGTGAAGACTCGCGAACCCCCGACGCACGCGCAGGCCGCTGCAGAGCGCGTGCAATGTTGAACCAGGACCTGGACGACGCGCTCACGGACTGCAACCGCGCCGTGCGGGCGCGCGCGGACGCGCCGTTCTTCCACGACAGCCGCGGCCTCGTCTACTTGCGCATGGGCAAGTACGACAAGGCGATCCCGGACTACGAGGCCACCTTGAAAGTGCAACCGAAAAATCCGTGGGCGCTCTATGGCCTCGGCATCGCACGCGTGCGCCAAGGCATGGAGAGCGAGGGCCGGGCCGACATTACGGCGGCCCGCGCGTCGGGGCCCGGCATCGTCGCGCTCGCCGAGCGTCTGGGCTTCAAACCCTAGAGCTCACCGGCCCTGGATGATGTTGCCGAGCACGCCGAGCACGGAGCCCTCGTCCGTGCGCCGGCCTCCCGGCCCCAGGTTCGCCATGATGCGACCCGCGAGACGCGAGAACGGCAAGCTCTGTAACCACACGTGGCCGGGGCCGCGCAGGCGCGCGAAGAACGCGCCCTCGCCACCGAAGATCATCGACTTCACACCCCCGACCGCCACGACGTCGTAGTCCACGGTCTGCGAGAGCGCGACGAGGCAACCCGTGTCGACGTGCAGCTCTTCGCCGGCTTTGAGCTCGCGCTCGATCAGCGTGCCGCCCGCGTGCACGAACACGAGGCCGTCGCCTTCGAGCTTCTGCATGATGAAGCCTTCGCCGCCGAACAGGCCCGTGAGTATCCGCTTCTGAAACGCGATGCCGATCGAAACGCCCTTCGCGGCGGCGAGGTACGCGTCCTTCTGGCAAATGAGCTTTTGACCGTAGTCGTCGAGATCGAGCGCCAGGATCGTGCCCGGGTACGGTGCAGCGAACGCGACCTTGGCCTTGCCGGTTCCGCGATGCGTGAACACGGTCATGAACAGGCTCTCGCCCGTCAGCACGCGCTTGCCGGCGCCGACCAGCAGGTCCATGAAGCTCGCGCCCTGCTGCTGACCCGAGCCGTCGCCGAAGATCGTGGTCATCTCGATGGCGGTGTCCTTGTACATGAACGCGCCGGCCTCGGCGACGGCGCTCTCGCCGGGATCGAGCTCGATCTCGACGAACTGCATCTCGTGGCCGCGGATGACGTAGTCGATTTCATGGGCGGTGGGCATTGCGGTCTCCTTGTTTGTTTGCCGGGACTACCGGCGCGTAGGCCTGACGATAGTAGTGGGAAACCGGCGCGAAATCGCGCGTAAGCAACAATGCCGGCCCTGGAATTCGATCACGTCTCCCGACGCCAACGACGCTCCCGGGACAGCGAAGCGAGACTGCGGCGAGCCCGCACAGTGAGCGAGTCGCGCGACGACGCTGCGATGCGCCGCATTGTTGCGACCGCGGGAACCGCGGTGCGACGACGCCGATCGATCACGAGATTTCGGCGAGTCCGTTGCGACGTGACAACAGTTCGTCTTCGGTGCGCGCCTGATTCGTCTGGCCGGGTCGGCACCTAGTCCCCCCCTGAACCTCGGCTGAAACTTCTGGTCCATTGCTTCTGTTGTCATACCAGAGCAAAGAATATCGCGCACAGTTCATGACCCCCGTAGCCAGGCAGCAACGTCAAGCAGGAGTTTGCTAATGACACGTATTTTGCAGCCCTCCCCGCAAGCAATCCGCATCTGGGTCGTGCGCGGCGTAATTCATGCGAGCATTCCTCGCACGGTCGTACGCGCGCCGGTTCTCGTCGACTCTCGCCGCGAGAGCGTGGTGCGGATGCCGAGTAAGCGTGAACGCTACGATCTCGCGCTCAACATACTGAACTGCCTCCTGCCGCCGTCATCCGGCGCCCAAGCCGAGCGCGAGCCCGTCAAGTGTTTTCGGGGCCATTGCTCGGCATTCGCGGCCCGCTATCACTGCGATTTCGCGCGCGACTTCCTGCAAGATCTGTACGAGCGGCTGACAATCGAGACGGGAGAGATCCGGGAGTGGATCGAACGCCGCCAGGAACTGGCGACGGCGGACCTCGGCGATACCGAGTCCTATCTCGAGGCAATACCCGCGTAGCGATGCAAACTGTGCACAAGGAAAGCGGGGCATCGGACACCACGGCAACGGAGTTGCGAAACGGAACGGACTCGCAACGGCGACCGTTTAGTTCTGCTTGGATCGCCGATCCGCCGCCGGCGACGCCTTTCGAGACGGTCGCGCAGAGCCGCCTGCTGCGGCTGCGGCACTACGCGCCCGACGCGCCCGCGCACGGACGCGCTGACGGCCGGCCCGTGTTACTCGTCTATTCGTTGTTCAAGCGTCCGTATGTGCTCGACCTGCTTCCCGAGCGCAGCCTGGTACGCAGCCTGACGCGGCAGGGTTTTTCGGTCTATCTCACGGACTGGCTGCCGCCGCGCCCCGAGGATGTCGACTGCGGAATGGCGGCCTACGTGGATTGCGAGCTCGCGCGCGCCGTGGAGGTCGTGAAAGCGCGCGAGGGCGCGCAAACGGTGTCGATGATCGGATGCTGCCTCGGGGGGCTTCTCGCCACCGTCTACTGCGCTCTGCATCCGCATGACGTCGAACACCTGGTGCCGTTCGGGTTGCCGTTCGAGGCGCAGCCGCTGCTACCACCCGCAGCCGCCGCTTACATGGTGAGTCTCTACGGTAACGTTCCGGCGTGGTGGATTCGCGCCACCCTGAACGCGCGCGTCGCGAGCCCATTCCATCGGCCGGCGTACCTCGCGCGAGAACTCGGCGAGCCCGAGCTTGCCCATTCCGTCGACGCCCCGGTTCAGCAAGCCCTCGACCGCTGGTTCGCGAGCGACGTGCCGTTTGCGGGCCGACTGTTCTGCAGGCTTGCGAATATCTATGAGCACTCGGAGCTCGCTCGCGGCCGGTTGGAAGTCGCCGGCCGGCACGTGGCGCTCGCCAATATTTCCTGTCCCGTGCTCAACATCAGCGCAGAACGCGACAGACTCGTGCAAGGCAGCGCCTCTTTCATCGAGCAAGTCGGCAGCGCGCAAGCCAGCAACGTTTCCTTCGCGTCCGGGCATCTCGGGCTCATGGTGAGCCGTTCGGCGCACGAGACGTTGTGGCCACGCGTGGCCGCCTGGTTGCGCAGCACCGTCGCGAGCGACAAGTTCGCAGCGCGCTGCGCCGCGCCGCAAGCTCGCGACTCCACGCGCTCGCCGCGGAACGCAGGAGCCCGCGACGCGACGCGGCAGACGGCGCCCGCGGGCCGAAAATCCTCGCGCACGCGTCCATCGACGGACGCTTGACATATAACGCACATGCGTTACATGCTACGGACGGTCCACTTCCTCAACCCAACTGCCACGGAGGCAACCATGTCCAACTACCTCAGGCTTGCGACAGAGGCCAGCGATTCGTACTTCGCCGGGTTGACCGAGACCCAGGAGAGTTTTCTGAAGTCGGTCGCTGCCTTCACGGCGTTCCTGCCCACGGCGCCAGCGCCGGCTACGCAGGGAACCGTGGATTTGCCGACGATGCAAGAGATCATGGAGGCGAGTTTCTCGTTCGCTCAGAAGTTCCTCAAGAAGCAGCAGGAGTTCTTCGAGAAGGCCATCGCGGCCGGCACGGCTCCTGGAAGCGCGAACGCCTACGCCAGAAACGCGCCGCCGCCACCGCCCAAGAGCAAGAGCGCTCCGGCAAGCTGATCCACGCCGCTAACGGCGCGGTGGCCCGCCGGGTCACCGCGCCAACGGCGGCGTCCTCTACGCTGCCGAGCATGCTCGAGCCGACGTTTGACGAACACCGTGGAGCGCCGAGCGCAGTCGAGCACGCGCGCCACTCGCCGTCCCCAGCGCCCATTCGCGCGTAAGCCGCTGCTCTCCCGGGTTGTCTCCGGAAAAAATCTTGCACGGATCTTCCGGCGCCAAACACCGGGCCGGAACGGACAAGAACGGCGATGACTCCGGCGCACTAAATTACCTCCCGACCCGAAGGCCCGGAAGGAGCGAACGCCACGGCGGACCAACTGCGCGCCGCGTGGGGACCTCTTCAGGCGCAGGCGGACACATTTGAGATCGCCGCCAACAGGTTGACCACTCACGCCACGGTTGCCAAAAGTGCCGCCACCACGACGACCGGTGCCTTCCTCGAGTACACGTTCATGGTGACGGGCGACACGTTGACAATGGTGAACCTCGGCCCGTCGCAGAACCCTCGGACGTGGAGATTCGTGCGAGCCAAGTAGACGCACCTGATTTCAATGCGCTCTCCGCCGGGCCACGTCGACTCTATCGATTGACACCTAGGGCCTCGCAAAGAACGGCGTTTTATCGGAAGCGCCCGAAAACGGGCACCGAAAAGACGCGCGCGCAACTTTTCTGAGGGCTTTCGTCGGGATTCTAGAAGCCTCGGTCCACCGGCCAATTTCGCGCAACGGGTCGTTGGTCCATACCTCTCGCACCAAGCCAGGCACGATGGGCAAGCTCCTTCCTCGTGCCCAAGGAGCGCAGCCGCGCCATCCGCGTGCGGCTCGCTGACCGTAGCCCCTAGCGGTTAAAGTGTTGCTCGAGCCGCCCGAGCTCGAGCAGATCGCGGTAGTAGCGGTCTCTCGCGGACCTGTGAACACCGGCACAGACCCCACGGACACCACGCCCCAGAGTGGACCGTGACACAAGCTACAAATCGGCGATTCCCGCGCCTGCTGGGGAACACCGTGCCACTGCTGCTTGCTTGCGGTGCAACATTCGCACAGCAGCCCGTCGACTTAAGCGCGATGTCCCTGGAAGAGCTCCTGCAGGTCCACATTACCGGCGCTTCGAAGTACGAACAGAGCCAAGGGGAGGTGGCCGCGGCGGTGAGCGTGATCACCCGTCGGGAGATCAAGGCGTTCGGCTGGCGCAGCATCGACGAGGCGTTGAGTTCGCTGCCCGGTATCCACACTACTTATGACCGCCAGGGCACGCAGCTCGGCGCCCGCGGCTTTGGCCTGCCCGGTGACTTCAACACGCGAGTGCTCGTCCTGCTCAACGGCAATCGCATCAATGACCCGACCTACGATACGGGCTTCGTGGGTCGCAATTTCCCGGTCGACATCGATCTCGTGGAGCGTATCGAGTTCATACCTGGGCCAGGCGGCGCAGTGTATGGGCAGAACGCAATGTTTGGCGTGGTCAACGTGATCACGCGTCAGGGCTCGGGTTTCGACGGCGCAGAAGCCACACTGATCTACCAGCCTCTGCAGCAGCAGCGCGAAGTGCGCGCAAGCTGGGGCACGCTCATGGAAAGCGGCGTCGACGTGCTGCTGTCCATGTCCGGCCTGGACGCGGACGGTGAGGATCGCTTCTATGACTTCGGCGCCTCAGGTGTGTCCGGCGTGGCGGCGGGGCTGGACGGCGAGCGCGACCGCCAGATCTTCGCCCGGATCGCGCGCGGCGCGTGGTCGCTCGAGCACACCTACGGCGGCCGTGACAAAAACGATCCCACGGGTTCCTATTTCTCCGATCCGCTGCGGGCGGGTCAATTTCAACACGCGGGACTCGCGCTTACCCAGCTGAAGTACGAAGGCCACTTTGCCGACGACACCCTGCAGGTTTCAGCCCGCGTGTTCCACGGCGCCTTGCGATATCGCACACAGCTCTATTACGCCGGAGAATCGACGGCATCGGACACGCACAGCAATTGGCGCGGCGCCGAGTTGCGCCTGCTCAGCACGGCTGTCGCGGGACATACGCTGATGGTGGGCATCGAAGGCCAGGATGACTACCGCTCCGACCTGTTGATACCGCTCCCGCTGGATCCCACGAATAGCATCCTCATCAGCAGTCCAGGCCACCGCCTCGGTCTATTCCTACAGGACGAATGGCAGATCCGGCCGAGCCTTGCGGCTACGCTGGGTCTGCGCGACGACGGCGACGGCGTCGCCGGCAACCGTCTGAGCCCACGCGCCGCCTTGATCTGGCACGCTACCCCGGCGACGGCGATCAAGACCCTGTATGGCCGTGCCGATCGCGAGCCGAACGCGTTCGAGCGCTTCTACGACGACGGTGCGACGCTCATCGCCAACCCGGCGCTGGGCGGCGAGCGCATCGATACTCTCGAGTTGGTCGCCGACCATCGCGTCGGTGGGGACCTCACGCTGCGCGCTTCGCTCTATCGCTGGACCATGCGGGGGCTGATCGTGTTGGGCAATGATCCTGTCACGCAGATTCCGCAGTACCAGACCGGCGATGACGTCCGCGCGAACGGACTCGAATTGTCCGTCGACAAGACCTGGGACGACGGCTATCGCCTGCGTGGCAGCCTGTCCATGCAGGATGCGGACTACGCACCCAGCGGCGCGGCGTTGGTCAATTCTCCCGCCCTGCTCGGCAGCGTCAACTTCTCGGCGCCGCTGCGGCTGCCATCGCAGTGGTCCTGGCTCGGAGCGGGCCTGCGTGGCGCGTACCAGCTGCACTACGACAGCGGGCGCCTGACGACAGATGGCACGAAGCTCGCCGGCTACATGCGCTCCGATCTCATTGTCAGCAAGGAACGCGTCGCCGCCGGCCTGGACTTGTCGGTTGCCATCTACAACCTGTTCGACAAACGGTACGCGCAGCCGGGCGCCTCCACCAACTGGCAGAACTCATTTGAGCAGGACGGTCGCAGCTTTCGCGTGCAGCTTACCTATGGCTTCGGCGGGTGAAAGCGTCCGGATTGCTGTTGACAGGCTGTCTTCTGTTGGCAGTTGCGCTGGTGGCACGCGCCGATGAACCGGCTGAATACCGCCTGAAGGCCGCGGTGCTTTACAACTTCGCGCGGTATACGGAATGGCCACCCGAAGTGGGTCCAACGCTCACGCTTTGCATCCTGGGAAGGGATCCGTTCGGCGCTGCGATTGACGCGATGCAAGGCAAGCCGGTTGGGACGCGCGCGCTCGTGGTGCGACGTGTGCGCAGCGACGATTCGCTTCGCAGCTGTCATGTCCTCTTCATCGCACAGTCGGCCGCTGCCAACTTGGCGCAGGCGATCGAGCAAATCGAGAACAGTCCAGTCCTCACGGTGGCGGACACCCCGGGGGCCGCGCGCCAAGGCGTGGCTCTAAACATGGTCACGACCCAGGGAAAAATCCAGTTCGAGGCGAACCTTGCAGCGGCCCGAACTGCGGGACTTAAGCTCCGATCGAATCTCCTGCAGCTCGCGACCCGGGTGATCCGATGAGTACGTCCAACTCTTTGCAATGGCGCCTGCAGCGCATAAATTCTGTCGCGCTTAGTGTGGCCGTGACTATGGTAACCACAGCTGCTGCAAGCCGAGGTGGTAAGGCGTACACGGTCGACGGCTTCAACACGATCTTCTACCGCCGCAAGGCGGAACGCGCCAAACCCCTGCGCTAGAGGCTAGAATATGCGTCCGCCCGGACTGCTCCGGGCGGCGGTTTTATTGGAAGAACGGCGTTTTATTTGGAAACGCCCGAAAAACAGGCGCCGAAAGACGCGCGCAACCTTCCGATCTATAATCTGTTTTTCGCGTGGTGATGTAGCTCAGATGGTTTAGAGCGGCGGATTCATAACCCGCAGGTCGGTGGTTCGATTCCACCCATCACCACCAATTCAACAGCGTGGATTCCGGTTTACGCTTTTTTCCGGAGACATGGTCAACAGTGTCTGCGGCGTGACCGGATTGGATTGAGTGCGGGTTCGACAATGAGCTGGTCATCGATCCCTGCGTCGATCCCGCGCTGGCTGCGACGGCACCCGTTCGCGTTGACCGCAGCGGTTGGCGGCGTGAATCGCCTTCATCGGTTGGTCGCGACGCGTCGATCGGTTTTCGTCATCGTGGCGATAGCGTTCTTGGGGGCGGCGCTAGTTACGCTCCTCGTTTCCACCGGCGTGGCAGCGCTTGCGATGCAACAGGCGCCGGGCTATTCCGGGATCGTCGTTGCCGCTTCTGGTCTCTACGCTACATCGCTAGTGTCGAGGCGCAGGCGGGCGGTCGAAGCCGCGCGCGCGACATCGTGGCTCGTCGCTACACCGCGGGCGTCGCACCGAACCGCACGGGCAGTTCCGCTCACGACGCTACCGCTACTGTGGCGGCTCGCGGTCGCGGTGGCGTCAATCCTCCTGCTGAGTCTCGATACAGCGGTGAGTGTCGAACAATCGCTCCGACTGAGTGCGCTGATCACGATGGGCGTCGCGGTTGGCGCGCCGTGTGGCTGGTGGTTGTCGCACCGTTCATCTAAGCGCAGCAAAGAAGGGTCCCGCTACACGCCACGGCGAAAACGTGGAACGCAGACCGCGCCCTCGAGCGCCGCACTCTCGCACTGGCCTATCGCCCAGGCTTTCGCATCGAGCCGGCCGGAGAACGCGCGGCTCCTGCTCGGTGCGGCAGTACTTACCGTTCCGGGCGGCGTCGGAGTTCTCGGCGCGCTGTTCATTCTCGTCACATGGGCTGTCGGGTCGTATCTCGTCGCCTTGCTCATCGCGATTCCGCAGGTCGGTCGCTCGGCATCGCAGTGGCTGCGCTCCACGCCAATCACGTTCTGGGGTTTCGCCTGGCCGCTTGCCCGGCGCGCACTGTTGCATCAACTCTTCGGAACGCTGATCGCGATGGGAGTAATGCTGGCCCTAGGCGCATCGGCATTGACGGCGATACACGTCGGAGTGGTGTGGTTGACGCTCGTGGCGCTTAGCGCAGCCGTCAGTCTCGCCGACTGCTATCACGCGCGTTCGCCCGGGGCGAAGACCGTTCTAGCGATGCTGGCTGCCCTGTTGGCCGAACAACGCGTGCATGGCCTGGGAATTTCCATCGCTCTGTTCCTAACGGCCCTGCATTTGCGCATTGGAGCAAGTCATGAACGTACTTGAGGTTGAGAACGTGCACGCCCGTTACGGTGATCACGAAGTCCTTCGAGGCGTGAACTTGCAGGTGTCGCGTGGTCAGTGGGTTTGTCTCCTCGGGCCCAATGGCGTTGGCAAGAGCACCTTGCTGCATTGCATTGCAGGTCGACTGGACGCGGCGAGCGGCGACATCCGCATCTCGGGTCATTCTTCGTCCGCTGCGAAGCGCCGGCTTGGCTACGCTTGCGCACCTGAGCAACTGCCCGGGCTGTTGACCGGTCGGCAGTGCCTCGAGGTGTATGCAATCGCGAAAGAGTTGGAGGCTATCGACGGCGACGTGCTCGCAGTCGCGGAAGACCTGAAATTCACGCCGTTCATGGACGGGTTCGTCGACACGTATTCGCTTGGCACGCGACAGAAGCTCTGCGTGTTGCTTGCGTTGCTTGGTGACCCCGATCTCATCGTGTTCGACGAAGCGTTCAACGGCCTGGATCCGCGAAGTGCGTTGAGGCTGAAGCAACATCTTCGGGAGCGGCTACTGGCCGGTCGCTGCGGCGTTCTGCTCGCTACGCACTCACTCGACACGGTGGAACATCACGCCGATGCTGCTGCGCTATTGATCGACGGCGTGATCGCCAGGCGCTGGACCGCAATCGAGATCGAACAGCTCCGAGTTTCTGGCGCGAATGGACTGGAACGTGCCCTCGCAGAAGCGTCAGACGTCACCTAAACCCGGTGTGGTCGGCGCACGCCATCGGACTACACGTCACATAGCGCGACCGCCTCCCGCAGCGACGCGAGCGGATCGCGCGTCGGCACGAACTCGTGCGCGAGATAGCCACGAAAGCCCGTCTCGACGATCGCGGTGCAGATTGCGGCCCAGTTCAGCTCCTGAGCGCCGTCGAGCTCGTGACGGCCGGGAACGCCGCCGGTGTGGAAGTGGCCGATGTACTCGTGGTCGTCGCGAATCGTCCGGATGACGTCCCCCTCCATGATCTGCATATGGTAGATGTCGTAGAGCAGCTTCACTCGCGGGGACGCGACGCGCTTCATGACCTCGACTCCGAACCGCGAATGATCTCCCTGGTAGTCCGGGTGGTTGACCTTGCTGTTCAGGAGCTCTACGCAGACGGTGACGCCCTCGGCCTCAGCGACATTTTTGATCCTGTTCAGGCCCATGGTGCAGTTCTCCATACCCTCTTCGTCGCTGCGCCCGTTGCGGTTGCCGAAAAAGGTGATGAGATTCGGGACACCGGCGGCGGCCGCCCGCGGGAGCGTGGTCTCGAGCGCGCGGACCATGGCATCGTGGTTCGCGCGATCATTGAGTCCCACTGGGATCGACCCCGCGCCCGCGTAACCCATGGAGCACGTCAGACCGAAGCCTTTGAGCGTGGCCCAGTCCTGTTCCTCGAGAAGATCGATCGCCGTCAACCCCATGTCGGCGACGGCACGGGCGAACTCCGGCAGCGGGATTTTCGCGTAGGGCCAACGAGACACGGATTGTTTGAGGCGGCCCCGGAGCACGACCGGCTCGGCGCTCGCGACGGATCCGCGGGCCGCGAGCCACGCGACGCCAAGCGCGACCGCCGAATGCTCCAGTACTGCGCGCCTGCTGAGCTTCATTCTCTGGATACTACGTGCTCGTCGGAATGCAGTGCTACCCTTTCGTTCGGTAACCTTGGGGGGGGGCGTAGCGTGAGAACCATCGCAGCCGCAGTCGGGCTCCTTTTCTATTGTTCCGCTTCGTTCGCGCAGCGGCCTACCGATCCCTCGTTGCTCGTACCCGCGGTCGCCCCCGCGCTGAACTATGCGCCCGCGCCCAAGGCGTTCGATCTTCCGACCGGCATGACGATGGGCCCGCCCGCGAGTGTCGCGTTCGACTCGAAAGCCCACATGTTCGTGCTGACGCGTGGCGACAAGACGTTCTTCGAGTTCGACAAGAACGGCGCGTTCGTCCGCTCGTTCGGCGACAAGCTGTTCACGCGCTCGCACGGGTTGCGCATCGATCGCGACGACAATCTGTGGGCGACCGACGTCGGTGCTCACGTCGTCGTGAAGCTGAGCCGGCGTGGCGACGTGCTGCTCACGCTCGGCACCAAGGGCGAAGCCGGCGAGTGGAACGAGGCGACGGGCTCGCACAAGTTCAACCAGCCGAACGACGTCGCGATCGGCGCGAAGGGCGACGTGTTCGTCGTGCAGGGCCACACACCGGGGCCGGACGGCGACGCGCGAGTGCTGAAGTTCGACAAGAACGGTCGCTTCATCACATCGTGGGGCGGCAAAGGCTCGGGTCCCGGCCAGTTCCAGGTCGCGCACGGCATCGACATCGATCGCGAAGGCCAGCTCTGGGTCGCGGATCGCGAGAATCAACGGATCGAGATCTTCACGGCGGACGGCGCCTTCGTCCGCGAGATCAAGTACGCGGGCCTGCCCTGCAGCCTCAAGATCGGCCGGCGGTCGATCTTCATGGTCAACGGATTCGCCGGCCAGCTGCTCGAGCTCGACCTCAACGGCGAAGTGCTGGCCGCGCTCGGCAAGCCGGGAACAGGCTTGGGCGAGTTCGGCGAGGCGCACATGATCGCCGTGAGCCCGAAGGGCGACATCTATGTCGCAGACACCGTGAACGCCACGCTCACGAAGTTCGTGAAGGAGTAGTCCTCTGGCGCCGCGTAAAGAGAAGAAGATCTCTCGCCAAGAGCGCCAAGATCGCTAAGGAGTAGAAGAGTCTGCCGAAATGCACCCGTGCGGGTTCGCCTGCGAAGCGTCGGGGATCCCCTCGACCCTTCCGGTCTTCTTGTCTTCCTTGGCGATCTTGGCGAGAGATCTTTTCTTCTCCCGGCACGGTACCCGCCGCCACCACGTAGCTAGCAGCGAGCGCGACAAAGAGTCAGTCGTTCAGCTGCGGGATGTCCTTGACGGCTTTCGGCGCGGGCAACGTCGCGAGATATTCGTGCACGTCGGCGAGGTCGTCGTCGGAGAGCACGCGCGGCGACCACGCCGGCATGCCGCTCGCCACCGACCAGCCCGGCGTGCCGTTGCGCACCCACACTTGAAACGCCGCGAGGGGGATCGTGTTCGGTGCCAGCACCGCGCCGGCACCGCCCTGCCCGACCGTGCCGTGACACGCGAAGCAGCCGAGCTTCAGGAACACTTCGCGGCCGTGCGCGGCGGACGCGCGTCGAGTGCTCGCCGTCTGTTGCGCCAATGTCGACAAACCGCAACCAAGGAGAGCCAGCGCGATCAACAGGCGTTTCATGTCGATCTCTCCTGTTAGCGCGGCTGCGTCACGACGTCGATCAAATACGGCTCGCCCCGCTTCACGACGCCGAGTCCGCGTTTGATTGCCGCCGCCAGGTCCTTCGGATCCGTGATCGGTCCCGACGAGCCCACGCCCATGCTCGCGGCCATCTTCGCGAAGTCGATATCGGGGCCGCCGAGCCCGAAGCCTGTCTGCGTGAGCTCCACGCCGCGACCGCGCGACAGCGCCTCGCGTTGGAACCACATGACCTCCTGGTGATACGCGCGGTTGTTCTGCATGACCATCAGGATCGGGATCTGATGACGCGCCGCGGTCCACAGCGCACCCGGCGCGCACATGAGGTCGCCGTCCGGCTGGATCGAGACGCTGATGCGGCCGTACTTCTTGTTGGCGAGCGCAGCGCCGACGGACGCCGGCGCGTGATACCCCACGCCCTCGCCGCCCGCGCGGCCGATGTACTGGTAGTGCTTGTCGAAGTCCCACAAGCGCATCGGCCAGTTGACCCAGCCCGTCACGTACGACCAGTCCTCGTTCTTGAGCTGCGCCCAGAGCTCCATGGAGAGGCGTGCGGTGCTGACAGGACTCGCGTCCCAGCCGTTCGCGGCTTCGCCGCGCGTACGCTCGAGCGCCTGGTTGTGTGCGACCGCGTGCTTCTCGCCGCGCTGGCGAAACGCTTCGCGGCGCGCGGCCGTGGTCTGTCGTTTGATCTCCTCGATCAGGGCCGGCAGCGTGGCCTCCGCATCGGCCGCAACCGAGAGATCGACTTCGGCGTAGCGCATGAAGTCCTGGTAGTTGCTGCGCTGGAACAAGTGCCCCGAGCTCACGCTGATGACCTTCGCGTTGCGCTGCCGCGCCGCTTTCGTGAGATTCGAAATGTCGCCGGGCTCGAGCGCGAGCACGACGTCGGCCGAAGCCGCGTTGCCGCCCGCGAGCGGATGGCGTGTCGGGAAATTCATTCGCTGACGCGTGTCGACGACATTGGCCTGCAACGCCTCGGCCAGCTCGACCATGTGCTTCAGCCCCGCCGGTGTGCGTGCGGCGCGGCCCGCGACGATCGTGGGGTTCTCGGCCGCCACGAGCAGCCGCGCGATCTCGGCCACGGCGGCCGAGTCGCCGGCCGGCGGCGTCGGCACGCTCAACTTCGGCACGTGCAGGTTATTCGGCACGGGCTGATCCTGCATGTGATCGTCGACCACGAGCGCGACCGGGCCATACGGCGGTGTCATCGCGATCTTGTACGCGCGCACGGCCGACTCCGCGAAGTGCGTGATCGACGCGGGGTTGTCGTCCCACTTCGTGATGTCGCGCACGAGCGCGGCCGGATCCTGCGCACTGTGCACCCAGTACACGTCGCCGTTGCGCTGTGCCGCATCGTTCGTATTGCCGAGCACGAGGTACACGGGCACGCGGTCGCACCACGCGTCGTACAGCGCCATCACCGCATGCTGCAAGCCCACCGTGGCGTGCGCGCATACGAGCACCGGCTTGCCCTCGATCTTCGCGTAGCCGTTCGCCATGGCCACCGAGATTTCCTCGTGTGTGCAGGCGATCGCCTCGGGATTCTTGTTGCCGGCGTAGTTCAGCACGGACTCGTGGATGCCGATGAAGCTCGATGCGCACATCGAGAACATGTACTCCATGCCGAACGATTTGAAGATGTCGACCATGTAATCCGACGCAGGACGCGTGTTGGCCTGCACACTGGCATCCACGACGGGTTTCGCCGTTTCCTGCGCGCCCGCGATCGACGCCTGCTGCGCGAGCACGACGGCGGCCCCCGTGGCGGCGCCGGCGATGAACGCGCGGCGGTTGACGGCGGCGTCTTTCGGTTCGTCTTTGTCGATTTTTTCGGTCATGTCATTCTCCGAGCGCGAACAGGTCGCGATAACTCGTGTACATAGACGCAAACGTCAGAGCCGCAAGCAACACACCGCCGAATACGAGCGGCAGGACGGCCACCAAGCCGAGCAGCAGCGACCGGATCGCGATCGCGATGCTGAGGGGCGCCACAATGACGATCGTGAACAGCAGTGGCGGGACACTCCAGACGAGGAACGGCATCGTGTTCTCGACGCACGCGGCGACGCTTATTTTCATCGCCCGCGCAACGTCGAGCCCGCGTAGCGCGATCAGCGGTATGGCGAACCACAAGGCCATGTACAGCGGCAGGCTCAACGCCGACACAACGAGCGTCGCCAACAGGAACCGAACCATTACGAGCTGGATGATTGCGAGGTCAGGCGTGGCGCCACCGAAAAAAACGCCGACGAGCATTTCGAGCAGCAGGTCGAGATCGCCGGGCTGGACGATCAGGTCGCCCAGCGTTGTCAGCACCAAGTTGCAGACGGCGAATACGGCACCGAGCGCGAGAAGCCGGCGCGTCTGGCGCTCGAAGCCGGCGAACAGGTGGTCGAGCGTCAACCGCTCGCCGCGCGACAGCGCATCGCATCCGAACATCAGCCCCGCCGACAACACCGGCGTGACGAGCGCGGCGGCGAACGAACCCACGAACGGAATCTCGGCACCCACCGCCGTCACGACGATGAGCGCCACGGCCAGACCCGCGAACAGCGGTCGCTGACTGTCCGTCAGCGCCCACGCGTCGACGATCCACTGCCAGCCGCGGCTGGGCGGCACGCGGTGGGCGGCGACGACCGGGGCGGCGTTCGTCGACATCGCCGCGACTAACGCTTCCTCGCGTCGGCGGCGTCGGGCACGAGCATTCGGATCATGCCGTCCTGGCGTGACGTCAGGAACAGCTCGCCGTCACGGCTCTGCGAGATGTGCAGGTCCGTCCGTGCCAGCGACTTGCCCATCGTGCCTTCGACGAGCTCGCGGAACGACGTGTACACGCGCGCGCCCGAGGCCGTGCGCACATACAGCTGAACTTCCTCGACCGGCGCCACCGTGGCCGGCACGCCGTCGTCGGCCGCTTTCATGGCCGCGAGGTCCGACACGAAGATCCGGCCGCGGTTCACGTCGCCGAACACGAACTTGCCGTTGAGCTGCGGAATCTTGCCGTGATACGCAAACCCTGCGCTCACGGCCACGCCGTCGCCGTGGTCGAACATCGCCACGGGGTACGTGAACGCGTCCTTGTTCTTGCCGTGCAACACGTCGTCCGGCAGCGCGAACACTTCGTCGAGCGAGCCGCCGCGGTAGCGGCCATTCTCGAAGGTGCCCTCGCGCGCCATCCAGCCGTAGTTCGCGCCCTCGTGAATGATGTTGATCTCTTCGATGTTGCTCATGCCGATGTCGGCGCCGAACATCGTGCCGTCGGTCAGGTCCCACGAGATACGGTGCGTGTTGCGAAGGCCGTACGCGTAGATCTCGCCGAGGGTGTTCGGATCGCCGTCGGCGGCGAACTTGTTGGTAGCGGGGATCGTGTAGTCGCCGAGGCCCTTCATACCTTTCGATTCCGACGGGCTACGCGGATCGATGCGCAAGATCGCCGTGATGATCGAGTCCAAGCGCTGCGTCTGCGCGGCGTTGCTCGAATTCGGCCCACCGCCGTTGCTGAAACCGAAGTCGCTGCCGCTCGTGTACAGCAAACCGTAATCCGGCGATCCCGGCTTCGCGGTGGGGTTGAAGCCCACGAAGCCGAGCGGATGGCTCGAGTTCGTGACGACGTGCGCGGTGCGGAACAGCTCGCGTCGCGTGCCGCTGAACGTGCCCGCCTTCGGATCCGTCGCGTGCCACTCGGTAATCACGTTGTGGTAGGTGACGTCTTTCGGGCCGAAGCCCGGCGGAATGAAATTCAGCTTGCCGGGGTTACCGGCCGCGCGCTCGAGGTGCACGGTGTAGAAGAGTCCGTTACGCGCGAAGTCCGGGTGGAAGTCGAAACCGATGAAGCCGCTCTCGAGCCGCGCGTAGAACGACAGCGGGAATGCGGCGCCCACGTCGGCGTACACACGCGTCTTGTCGCCATCGACCAGGTAAAGGAAACCGCGCGAATCGTTCGCGAAGCGCCGGCCATCCGGCAACTCCCGCACGAAGCTCACGCGCGCCCAGCCGCTCGGGTTCACGTCCTGGTCTGCGGGTCGCACGCTGCGCGTGTCGGGCAGACGCGCGACGTCCCTGATCTCAACGCTGAGTCCGCGCTTCTCGACGTTCGGCAGCGGATCCTTGACCTGCGCGGCGCAGGTGCCCGCGAGCAACGCAAATGCGGCCGCGATCGACCACGAAGTCCGGTGCATAGATTCCCCCAGCCGTTGGTTTGGCCATTCTGGGCCGAACAGCCCGCGCTTGACCAGCGCCGCGTGCTACAGCACGTCGCCGTCGAGACTACCCTGTTCGGCTGTGACGCCGAAGCGCTCGCCGTCCTGCCGCGGCGTAGCCACCGCGCACGTGAGATCGTGCGTGAAGAACAGGCGCACGCCGCGCGCGATCTTGTCCGTGAGGAAGCGCCGCTTCTCGTCGATCAGCCGTTCCGGATAGCGGTCGTAGCCCATCGTCACGGGCAGGTGCACCCAGGGGCGGCCCGGAATCAAGTCGGCGCAGAACACGACGCCGCCCTCACCGCCGACGGTGGCGAGCGCGAGCCCCGGCGTGTGCCCGTCGCTGTACTCGAAGCGCACGCGTGGGCCAAGACACACAGCTTCCGGTCCATCCACGATTTCGAGTCGGTCGCTCGCGCGCAGCAACTCGGGCAGATCGGCAATGAACGACGCGCGGTCGCGCGGATGCGGTGCAAGAGCACGCTCCCACGCCGTCCTGCTCACGACGAACCGCGCGTTCGGGAACAACAGCCGCTGCGGCTGCCCCACCTCGAACGCGGCGAGCAATCCGCCCGCGTGATCGAAGTGCAGATGACTCAGCACGACGACGTCGACATCCTCGTGCCTTTTGCCGCGCGCCGCGAGCGAACGCAGCAGCACGTGCTCGGCTTCGAGCACGCCGAACCGCGCTTTCAGCTTCGGATTGAAGAATGCGCCGATGCCGGTCTCGAACAACACCGTGGCGCCGTCGACATCCTCGGCGAGCAGGCAGCGACACGCGAACTCGAGCCGGTTTTGCTCGTCCGGCACGAGCCACTGCTGCCACAACGCGCGCGGCACGTTGCCGAACATCGCACCACCGTCGAGCCGCTGGCGATTACCCTCGACCGACCACAGCCGCATCGGCCGTCTCCTCGAGCACTCCGCTCGCGGCCCCGAACTGCAGCTCCGCGAGCCGCGCGTACAAGGGGCTCGCCGTCAACAGCTGTGTGTGACTGCCGCTCGCGACGATGCGACCGTGATTGATCACGACGATGCGATCCGCCTTCTGCACCGTGGCCAATCGGTGCGCGATGATGATCGTCGTGCGCTCGCGCATGAGTTTTTCCAGCGCCTGCTGCACGAGCAGCTCACTCGCGGCATCGAGCGAGCTCGTCGCTTCGTCGAGCAGCAGGATCGGCGGGTTCTTCAGTATCGCGCGCGCGATCGCGATACGCTGCCGCTGACCACCCGAGAGCCGCATTCCGCGTTCGCCCAGAAACGTGTCGTAGCCTTCGGGCAGCGCGCGCAGGAACTCGTCGGCTTCGGCCGCACGGGCGGCGGCCTCGATCTCGGCGTCGGTCGCGTCCGGCCGGCCGTAGCGGATGTTCTCGCGGGCCGACGCGCCGAACAGCACCGTTTCCTGCGGCACGAGGCCGATCAGCTTGCGGACGTGCTCGGGCACGGCGCGCGCGATGTCCACGCCGTCGATCAGGAGGCGCCCGGACGCGGGATCGTAGAACCGCAGCAGCAGCTGGAACGTGGTGCTCTTGCCGGCGCCCGACGGGCCGACGAACGCCACGGTGTCGCCGGGCTCGATCGTCAGTGTGAAGTCCTCGAGCGCCGCCGCCTCGGGCCGCGACGGATAGCGGAACTTCACGTGCTCGAACTGGATGCGGCCGCGGCTTGGGCTGGGCAACGGCACGGGCACGGGCGGCGCCTTGATGTTCGGCTCCGCGGACGCGAGCTCGACGAGGCGTTCCATGGCGCCCGCGGCGCGCTGCACTTCGCCCCACATCTCCGACAGGGACGCCGCGGAGACGCCCATGTAACCCGCATACAGAAGAAACTGGCTCAGCAAACCGAACGTGAGCGTGCCGGCCAGTACCTGGTGCGCGCCGATCCACAGCACGAGCGTGATCGAGCTGAACACGAGCGTCGTGGCGAGCGCCGTGAGCCATCCGCGGATCCGGATGCGCGTCACGGCCACGTCGAACGAATGCGCCACGGCCTCGCTGAAGCGCCGCGTCTGCAACGCCTCGAGCGTGAACGCCTGCACGGTCTGCACTGCATTGATCGTTTCGCCCGCGAGCGCGCTCGCG
>FTFB01006921.1_pt1 | contig 21990 bp, 18 predicted proteins | sample 1658331 | NCBI WGS metagenome assembly FTFB01 (sample SAMEA3914816, study PRJEB12502) | metagenome | biome: forest; material: soil | place: USA | collected 2011-09-16 | depth 0.3 m | reverse complement strand
GGCGCGCCCTTGCGGCCAAGCAGCTGGCCGGTCCGTTGTGGCCGGCCGTCGGACCGCTGGCCGGCGTCTTCATGCCGGCGCGCCTGCGCGCGCGCTGGCGGCACTTCGCGTCAACCAACGGCAGCTTCGTGGAAGCGTATCGCGTCCAGCGCGGATTCTTTCTGCCCGACGAAGTGGCGTCGCTCGCCGGTCCGGCTCTGCGCGAGGGTTCGATCTGGCGCGACGCCGTTGCCGAGTTGAAGGATACCGAGCGCGCGCTGCTCTCGCCGGCCGCACCCGAAGCGCCGCAGGCCGCCGTCGCCCGGCTCGAGAGCCGCTTGTATCTCGGCTCGCAGCTGCTGCGCGATCTCGACGTGATGTCGATGGCGCACGGTCTCGAAGTCCGCGTGCCGTTCGTCGATCACGATCTCGTCGAGCGCGTGTGGCCCGAGCTCGCCATGCATCCCGAGCTGATGGCCGGGAAGCGCCTGCTCTCCGGCACCCTCGCACGTCCGCTGCCCGACGCGGTGGTCGAGCATCCCAAGCAGGGGTTCACGCTGCCGTTCGGCCGCTGGATGGACGGCGAGCTGGGGCCGTTCGTTCAGCACGGCATGCGGCGGTTGTCCGGCGCCGGCTGGATCGCACCCGATGCTCCGGACCGCGTCTGGGCGGCCTGGCGCAGCGGCGACGCTCACTGGAGCCGTCCGTGGGGCCTGAGCGTCCTGGGACATTTTCTGAATCAGTGATACAGCTCGACCTCCCGGCGCTCGAACGGCGTCCCTCGTACGACGCGGTGACGAGGGATCCCCATCGAACGGCTGAGGACCGAATCGCGTCAGCCAGCGCGGCGGCCGCTGTCGCCGTGCCGGCACAAACCAGGTACCAGCGACAACTCGATTCGCTCAGGGCCTTCGCCGTGTTCGCGGTGATCCTCTCGCACCTCGCGCCGCACGCGACAGAGACGCTGCCGCTCGGCGAGTTGGGCGTGCGATTGTTCTTTGTTCTCAGCGGCTTTCTGATCACTCGGATTCTGTTGCACTGCCGCGCATTGATTGCGGACGGCGCGCGGGCCGTCAGCGTCGTCGGCCGGTTCTACGCGCGCCGGTTCCTCCGCATCGCGCCCGTTTATTACGGCGTGCTGCTGATCATGTGGGTGCTCGCGATTCCTGAAGCGCGAGACAGTCTGCCGTGGCATCTTGCCTACCTGAGCAACGTCTACTTCGCACGCCTCGGCGAGTGGCATGGCGCGACCAGTCCGTTCTGGTCGCTGGCAGTGGAGGAACAGTTCTATCTCGTGTGGCCGATGGTGGTGCTGTTTCAACCGCTGCGCCGTGTGAACGCGATCCTGCTGCTCGTCATCGCGATCGGCCCGCTCTTCCGGCTCGTTGGCCTGTGGAATGGCTGGTCGCCAGTCACAATTATCGTGCTGCCATTTGGAGCGGCAGACAGCCTTGCGCTGGGCGCGTTGCTGGCTTCGGCATCACAGGCCGACCCACGAACGCGTGCGCGGCTGACGACGCTCGGGCGACGGGTTGGTCCCGTAGCGTTCGCGTTGGTCGCTCTCGGAGCCCTTCATGTCACCAGCGGCGGGGTTCTACGAGGCGCGATGTTCGCGACATTGTGGTCGCTGTGGTTTGTGTGGCTGATCGCCGGCGCTGTCGACGGCTTTCAGGGTCGATTCGGCGCACTGCTGTCGATGCCCGCCTTGGTCTACCTCGGTCGCATTAGTTACGCGCTGTACCTTTTTCACAGCCTGGCGCCGCGCATCGTGAAATGGCTCTGGACAGGGTTGGCGTCTGCGTCTGCCTATCCCCCAAATGCCCTGATTGGCGTCGGAGCGCCAATGGTCGTGACGGTCCTGCTCGCCGGTTTGTCGTGGACGTTTTACGAAGGTCCTCTGAATCGGTTGAAAAGCCGGATACCGTACCGATGACGCCGTGGATGCGGCTTGCGCGGCGTGGGGCCGGCGCCGTCTATCGCCAGTTTTTCCCGACGCCCGAGACCGCTGCGTGGCGGCATGCACAACAGCGCGCCGGCGCCATGCCGCGGTACACGCCGGGATCGATTCGCATGTTGGACTACGAGCTGGAATACTCGGATCTCCTCAGCTTTTGTCCTCAGTGGCACGACATCTTCATCGACGGCGCGCTCGAATTTTGCACCGCTTCGGCCGCGCCGCGGATCCTCGACTGCGGAGGCAACGTCGGTCTGGCCAGTCTGTTTTTCAAGCGGCGATTTCCGCAAGCCCGCATCACGGCCTACGAAGCTGACCCGAAGATCTTTGCGATGCTGAAAAACAACCTGGCTGCCAACCGCGCGTCTGATATCGAGGCCGTCCACGCGGCGGTCTGGACGACCACCGGACGCGTGACGTTTCGGGCCGAAGGCAGCGATTCGGGCATGATCAGCACGCTCGCGGGTGCCGTTGACGCAACGGCGATCGATGTGCCGAGCCTCCGGTTGCGCGACGTCATCGCCGACGAGGTGGACGGACGAATCGATCTCCTCAAGCTCGACATCGAGGGCGCCGAAGACGCCGTGCTTGCGGATTGCGAGCCGGTGCTCAGCCGGATCGGCGCGATTGTCATGGACCTCCACGAATTTACTCCCGCCGATCGTCAGACGCCGCGCGTGCTCGAGCGGCTGACCCGCAACGGCTTCATCTACACGGTAGACGAGTTGGTGCCGCAACCCTGGCGTCCGCCGGTCGCGCCCCCCACCGCTCCGTTCCCCGGCAAGGCGCTCGTCTGGTCGATGACTGTCCGGGCGTGGAGAGGATGACTCCACAACCGAGTGTCGTGTACGTCGTCCCCGACAAGATGGGCGGGATGATGAACATCATCGCCAACCTGCTGGCGTACCGGGAGCCGGACGGCCTGTCGTATCACGTCGTACTCACGCACAACCATCTCACCACCGACGTCCGTTTTGCGCAGCCCTTGGTGTGCGACAGCCAGACCACCGTCGAGTACACGCTGCCGATCGAGAACCTCTACGCTGTCATGCGCCGTCTCGCCGCGGCTATTCCTCAGGGTCCGGGCATTGTCGTGGCCTCCGATCTGCTCGACCTCGCCATGCTCTCCGTCCACGATACGGGCCGTGCGGTTGTCCTCATCCTCCACGGCGACCACGAGTACTACTACGACTTGGCGGTGAAGCACGATCGGGTCGTTCATGCGTATGTCGCCTACAGCAAGCGGATGTACGAGCAACTGCTCGCGCATCTGCCGCATCGCCGCGGCGCCATCTACTACATTCCGTACGGCATCCCAGTGCCAATGCGGGTCCGCCAGCCGGTGGCCGGACCGCTGCGGTTGATTTTTGCCGGACGACTCGAGCATGGCCAGAAGGGCGTGCTCGAGCTGCCCTCCGTTGCCGCGGCGCTGCGGCGCCGATCGATCGACGCGACCTGGACGATCATCGGTGACGGTCCCGACGGTGCGACGCTGCGCGCGGCGTGGCCCGAGTCGGTGTCGGTTCGCTACCTCGGCTCGCTGACGAACGCCGGGACGGTCGATCGTCTGGCAGACCATGATGTGTTTGTGCTGCCGACGCGCGCCGAAGGACTGCCGGTCGCATTGCTCGAGGCGATGGGCTGCGGCGTCGTTCCCGTCGTCAGCAACATCGCCAGCGGGGTCCCAGAAGTGGTCACGGCCGACACGACAGGATTGTTGCCGGCGGTCGGCGACGTCGATGGGTTTGCGGCCGCGATTGCGCGCCTCGACGCCGACCGGCCGATGCTCGAGCGGATGAGCGCGGCATGCCGGCGCGTCGTCGTGGAACGGTTCGATGTCCGCGATCGCGTCCACGACTACCAGGCTTTGTACGCGCGGTACGCGGACCTATACCGGCCACTGTCGCCGGACGCCCGGCTGCAGTACGGCAGCCGGCTGGACAAATCGTGGATTCCCAATCCCCTCGTGCGCCTGGTGCGGTCGTCGCTTCGCCGGAGATCGGCATGACGTCAGCGCCGCCGCTGGTGAGCGTGCTCGTCGCCGCCTACAACCGCGAGGCCTTCATCGCCGCGGCGATCGAAAGTGTGCTGAGTCAGACGTTCACCGATTTTGAGCTGGTGATTGTGGACGACTGCTCGACGGATCGCACGGCCGACATCGCGCGTGCCTACGAGCGCCTTGATTCGCGTATACGGGTGATCGTCAACGAGCGCAACCTGGGACAGTTTGCTAACCGCAACCATGCGGCCGAATTGGCGCGCGGAAAGCTGCTCAAGTATCACGACTCGGACGACATGATGTACCCGCACTGTCTGGCGGTCATGGTGCCGATGCTGTTGTCGCAGCCGAACGCAGGCTTCGGGCTGTCCCGGGGAGTGGGCTGGCCTGGCGGTCCGTGTCCGATGATGCTGACGCCGCGCATGGCATATCAGCGGGAGTTTTTCGGCGACGGCCTGTTCATGTGCGGGCCCGCAGGCGCCCTCTTTCGCGTCGAGGCGTTTCGCGCGCTCGGCGGCTTTCCCCAACTCGGTCCGCACTCGGACACGCTGTTCTGGCTGGATGCGTGCACGCGGCAGTCGATCGTCCTGTTTCCGGCGGACCTCTTTTGGTACCGGATTCACAGCGGACAACATCTGCGAAGCGAAAGTGGCCGTTACGACGAAATCTCCGTGTTCAGCGCGTTCTGGGCGGCGCTGGACGCTCCATCCTGCCCGCTGACGGTCGATGAGCGCGAGCAGGCAAAGCGCAATCGCGCCTACATCCTGGCCAGAAAGCTGTACAGCGACGTGCGTGCCGGCCGATGGGCGCTCGCTTGGCAGCGGATTCAGCGCTCCGGGCTGGGCGCCCATGACTGGCTCCGCTACCTGCGCCGGCCCCGCCGCGACGCGTTTGCGGGCACGCCGCTCAGCCCCGACGGCGAATTCATCATTCCAGGCTGGGCCCAACCCGATCGCCGCGTGGCGGACCAAGCATGAATGCCGGTCATGCGGGGCGCCAGCGCCTCAAGTCTTTCATGGGGCCGCGTCTCACCGTACTGGCGCGCTGCCTGTTGCGGGGAAAGCCGCTGCCGCTGTGGGGCAACATGCGCCGGGTCCAGCCGTTTTCCACGTCGTTCGGTTTCGATCGCGGCACGCCGATCGATCGCTACTACCTCCATCGATTTCTCGACGCCAACCGGAGCGTCATTTCAGGACGCGTCATTGAAGTGCAGCTGCCTTCGTACACGAAACGATTTGGCCAGGACGTCCGCGAGTCGCACACGGTGGATATCAATCCGGGATTTCACGCGACCTACACGTGCGACCTGGCCGATGCGTCGCAGATTCCGACTGATTACTACGATTGCTTCCTCCTGCCGAACACGTTTCAGCACATCGTCGATCTCCACAACGCGCTGCGGACGATGATCCGGATCGTCAAGCCCGGCGGCACGCTGCTCGCTTCAGCGGCCAGCCTGCTACCGCTCATTCCCGACGGCGGCGACTACTGGCACCTGTCGCCGGGCGGCTGGCGCGTCGTCCTCGAGGCGGAATGGACCGGCTGTGACGTGTTGGTCGAAGGTCATGGCAACTGTCTCGCCGCCGCGGCCGCGATGTATGGCCTCGCCCAGGAAGAATTGAGCGTGGCCGAACTCGACGCGAACGATCCCCGCTATCCCGTCCTGACCACCATTCGCTGTCGAAAGCCGCTCGCGTCGTGAGCGGGGCGATGAAGATCGTGCAGGCGGTCGGCTGGTATCACCCCGATAGTCTCGGGGGAACCGAGGTCTACGTCGCCGCACTGGCGCGTCATTTTCGCGGCTGCGGCCATCACGTGCTCGTTGCTGCCCCCGAGGCTGGCGCGCACGCGCCGAGGACGTACGAATTCGACGGATGCGAGGTGTTCCGCTATCCGGTGCCGACGACCCCGACACGCGATGAAGCACAGGGAGAAACGCCGGCCCGCGGCGCCGAACATTTCCACCGATGGCTGCGCGACGCACATGCCGACGTCGTCCATTTCCACACGTTCGTCACCGGTCTGGGTCTGCAGGAGATTGCGTCGGCGAAGCAGGCTGGCAGCAGGGTGTTTGCGACCACTCACTCGAGCAGTCTCGGATTCTTGTGTCAGCGCGGCACGCTGATGCGGCAGGGCCGGGCGATCTGCGACGGCATTGTCGACGCGGCGCGGTGCGCGGAATGCGAGCTGGAGCATCGCGGCGCGGGCCCGTTCGCCGCGCGCGTCCTGTCCGCCATCCCGCCGCAACTGGGGGGCTTCGCTCGCCGGCTGCCGGGGCGCGCCGGAACCGCGCTGGCGATGACCGATCTGATTGTCCGCAACGACAAACGGCAACGCGCGATGCTCGAGGCCGTTGACGGCTTCTGCGTCCTCACGCAGCGGGCGGCGGACATCGTGCTGGCCAATGGGGCGCCGCCTAAGAAGGTGATCGTCAATCGTCTCGGCGTCAGCGAACCGGCGGTCTCTCGGTTGCCGCCGTCTCCATTCGAAATGACTCGCGGGCGTTCGCAGCTTCGAGTCGGATATGTCGGACGGTTCGACCCCATCAAGGGCGTAATCGATCTGGCGAGCGCCATGCGACGGATTCCTCGAGATCTGCCGCTGCGCGTCGAGTTTCGCGGGCCCGCGCAAACACCCGGCGATCGGGCGACGCGCGCGGCGGTCGCCGAGCTGACCGCCGCCGATTCACGGGCCACGATCGCCGATGCAGTTCCGCCGTCACGCGTCTACGACGTGCTGAGAACCTACGACGTCCTGTGTTGTCCGTCGCGGTGCCTCGAAGGCGGGCCGACCTCCGGTCTCGAGGCCCTGGCATCCGGCATTCCCGTCATTGCCGCATCGGAGGGAGGCCTGGCGGAAGTGCTCGAGGACGGCATCAACACGAGGCTTGTTCCGCCCGGCGATGTCGATCGCCTGACGGCGGCGCTCGTCGAAGTGGCACAGCATCGTGATGCGACGATCGATCGGTGGCGCGAGCGGCTTCCGGCGCCGCGAACCATGAGCGACGTTGCGCACGACTATCTGGCCCTGTATGTCAGCCGCCGCTAAGGACGTCCTCGTCGCGGCCGTCAAGCGCGGCCTCCTGACGATGGGGCAGTACCGTCGCACGCTGGCGCGCACCACGCTTCCAGGCGTCGCGGTCCTCGGCTATCACGGCCTGCGCGCCGACGACCTTCCCGCCGGTGCGATGGCGTTCGAGAATCTCCACGTCCGCGCCACGACGTTCGATGCGCACTGCCGCGTGATTCGCGAATGCTGCGACCCGATCTCGCTCGACGACTGGCGCGAGGCTGCAGCCGGCCGCGCGCCGCTTCCGTCACGCCCCGTACTGATCACGTTCGACGATGGCTACCGCAGCGTGTCGCGCATCGGTGCGCCGATCCTCGCCGCTCATGGTCTTCCCGCGGTGGTATTCGTCTGCACCGATTCCATCGCCAATCGCCGTCTGCTGTGGTTCGACGATGTCGCGGCGCGCGATGGGGAGGCGGCGGTCGAACGATGGAAGGGGTGCGACTACGAGCGCTGGCTTGCGGCGTGTGCCAGCCCCGCACCTGTTGACGATCACGACCCGCGCGCGCCGATGACCGTTGACGAGCTGATCGCCATCGATCAGTCGGGACGGATCGAGATCGGCGGACACAGCAGCCGCCATCCGATTCTTGCCCGCGCGTCGCGTGAGCGCCAGCGCGAGGAGATCGGGAACAACCTCGAGACGATTCGCAAGTGGACCGGCCGGCCGGTGCGGGCGTTCGCGTATCCCAACGGCCGGCCCGAGATCGACTACACGGCAACCACCGTCGATCTCCTTCGCGAACATGGCATCGACGCGGCTTTCACGATGCGGTCGTCGTTTGCCCGCGCGCACGAGCCCGCGCTCGAACGTTCGAGGTTCCTCGTCGTCGATGATGTGAGCGGCGCCGAGCTGGCGCACCGGCTCGCGTACACGTGGCCGCGATGAAGAGGATGAACGCGCCGCGTGTCTGCATCGTGACCGCCGGGCACATGTCCACGTGCCCGCGAATGCTCAAGGCCGCCGACGCGATGCACGCCGCCGGCTACGACGTCCGCGTCGTCAGCGCGTCGCACACGCCGTGGGCCGTCGAGGCCGATCGCCAGCTGCGCGCGACGCGATCGTGGCGTTGGACGGTGCTCGATTACAGCCGCGCCACCGCGCGACGGCTTCAGATCAAAACGGGGGCGCGGATGCGGCTCGCCCACGTTTTGACCCGAGCGTTCGGATCCCGGCGTGTTCCCGCTGCGCTGTTCGTGCACGCCTACAGCCGGGCGCACGACGAGCTGGTCCGTGCGATTGCCGCCGAGCCGGCGGATTTCGTCTACGGCGGGACCACCGGTGCGCTGGCTGCGGTGGCCGAGGCGGCCGATCGGCTGCGCACGCCGTACGGACTCGATCTCGAGGATTTTCACACCGGCGAGCGGAGCGCCATGGTCGGGGAGCTCAACGTCGTCGCGGAGCGCGTGGAGCGGCTGGCGTTGCCAGGCGCCGCGTTTCTCACGACCAGCAGTCCGATGATCGCCGACGCGTACGCGGAGAAGTACAGCCTGCGTCCTCGAACGATTCACAACACATTTTCGCTGGACCTGTCCCGGGCGCCGGAGTCCGTCGGGCCCACGCCTTGGCGGTTTTACTGGTTCAGTCAGACGCTGGGGCCCGGGCGAGGGCTGGAAGATTTCATCCCTGCTGTCGGGCGCGCCAGGATCGCCGGTGAGCTGCATCTCAGGGCGCGGGTGAGGGAGCCGTACCTCTCCGACCTGATGCGCTTCGCCCGTGACGCGGCGCCGTTGCTGTCGGTAAGGCTACACGAGCCGGCGGGTCCCGACGCGATGGTCACCCTGGCGCAGGGACACGATTTGGGATTGTCCGGCGAAGAGCCGACGGTGCTCAATCGCCGCCTGTGTCTGGGCAACAAAATCTTCACGTATCTGGCGGCCGGAGTTCCCGTGCTGTTGAGCGCGACGCCGGCGCAGTCGCAGCTCGCCTGCGAGCTCGGCGATGCCGCCATGGTGTACGAGGCCGGCGACATAGCCGGGCTGGCCGAGCAGTTATCGTGTCTGGCGGGCGATGACCGCATGCGCGCGCGAGCCAAGGAAGCCGCACGAGCGGCCGCCGTACATCGCTGGCACTGGGAGCATCCCCTGGATCGAGGCGCACTGCTCGACGCGATCGGCGCCGTTGTGCCGCTGCCTTCCATGAAGTCCCGGACGTCTGCGTGATGCGAATCCTGATCACGGCAGATCCGTACATTCCGGTGCCGCCGGTGCTGTACGGCGGCATCGAGCGGGTGATCGATGTGCTGGTGCGCGAGCTGGTGCAGCGTGGTCACGAGGTGACGCTCGTGGCGCACCCCGGGAGCCGCACACCAGCTTGTTTGATTCCCTACGGCGAACCGCCGCATGTCGGATACCGGATTCGCGCGAAAGAGCTTGTGCAGGTGGGAAGCGCCGTCTGGCGCGAACGCCGCAATGTCGATGTCGTGCACAGCTTCGGGCGACTGGCGGCGCTGCTGCCGATTCTTCCGCGCCGCCATCTGCCGAAGATCCAGAGTTACCAACGGGACGGCGTGCCGTGGTCGAGCGTGGCGCGCGCCGTCCGCCTGTCCGGATCGTCGCTGGTGTTCACCGGTTGCTCCTCGAGCGTCTACCGGCGCCGGTCGGCCGATGCGCTCGGGGGCGAGTGGCGGACCATCTTCAACTGCGTCGACGTCACAACCTACACACCGCGTCTCTCGGTGGCTGCCGATGCGCCGCTCGTGTTTCTCGGACGTCTGGATCCAATCAAGGGCGCTCACGACGCGATTGCGATCGCGCGCGGCGCCGGCCGCCGTCTCATCATTGCGGGCAACCGGGTGACCGAGGGCCCCGACGTCGGTTACTTCGAGCAGCGGATCGCGCCGCATCTGGACGACGTTCACGTTCACTACGTCGGTCCCGTGGATGACGCGCAGAAGAATCAGCTGCTCGGCCAGGCGGCCGCGCTGTTGATGCCGATTGGCTGGGAAGAGCCGTTCGGCATCGTGATGGCTGAGGCATGCGCCTGCGGTACGCCGGTGATCGCCTTCGCCCGCGGCAGCGTGCCTGAAGTGGTGCGCGACGGCGTCAACGGCTTCAGTTGCCGGTCGGTAGACGATGCGATTGCGGCGGTCGGATCGCTCGACCGCATCGATCGCCGGGCCGTCCGCGCCGACTGCGAAGGCAGGTTTGCGGGATCGGTGATCGCCGGCGCCTACGAGTCGCTCTACCACGAGCTCGTCGATCGCGCCGGATCGGCCAGCGCGGCGCGAGCGTTTGCCTGATGCGCCGCGTCCTCATGATCAGCCCGCACTTTCCGCCCGACAGCACGGCGGCAACCCATCGCGTGCGGCTGCTGGCGCCGCACATGGAAGGGTGCGGGTGGCAGCCGACCGTGTTGACGGTCGATCCACGCGACTACGAAGGCCGGCTCGACCCCGCGCTGTTCGACAGCGTGCCGCGGAACGTGCGGGTGGTGCGGACGCGCGCGTGGCCGGCCGGAACCAGCCGGGCGATCGGCGTCGGCGACCTCGGCATTCGCGCGTTCCAGGGACTGTGGCGGGGCGCATCCGACCTGATGGCTGCCGAGCCTTTCGACGCTGTGTTCATCACGATCTATCCGACATATCCGGCGCTGCTCGGCCCACTCCTCAAGCGCCGCTTCACGTTTGCCTTTGTGCTCGACTATCAGGATCCGTGGGTAGGGGAGTGGGGCCGCTCGGCGGGACCGCGACTCGACGGCCGTCCGGATTTCAAGAGCCGGGCGAGCCGGTTCGTTGCCGCGGGCCTCGAGCCGTACGCGCTCGAGTCGGCCGACGGCGTCACCGCCGTGTCACGCGAGACCTACGAACAGGCGCTCCAGCGCACGCCGCGTGCGAATCCGCGCGCGTCGGCCGAGCTGCCGATCGGCTGGGATCGACGCGATCTCGAGTTCGTGGACCAGGGGACAAGCCGGCGTCCGACGTTTCCCGACGACGGGCTCGTACACCTTTCGTACGTGGGCACGCTGCTGCCGACCGGGTTCGAAACGCTGCGGGCGGTTCTCGCGGCCGTCGCGTCGTTGCGTGCGAGCAGTCCGGCCGCGGCGCGGCTGCGGCTGCATTTCTTCGGCACCAGCAACCAGCGGATCTCCGACGCCCCGGCACGTGTGCTGCCGGTCGCGGCTGAATACGGGCTGCTCGATGTTGTGAGCGAAAGCGCTCCGCGCCTCGACTACTTCGAGGCGCTGCGCGTTCTGCGCGATTCGACCGCGGTGTTGCTGATGGGCAGCAGCGAGCGTCACTACACGCCAAGCAAGGTCTTTCCCGCCCTCGTGGCGCAACGTCCGGTCTTCGCGGTGATGCATGCAGCCAGCAACGCCTCCGACCTACTGCGGCGAATCGGCCGCGCGCCGACCGTGCGGCTGGTGACCTACGGCGATCGGACGGCACAGTGTGGCGTCGACGCGATTGCCGCCGAGCTCGCCGAGCTGATCGAGAATCCGCGATACGCGGCCGACGCCGTGGACGAGCGTGTCCTCGAGCCGGCGTCGGCCTGCTCGCTCGCGGGCCGGCTGGCCGGCGTTTTGGATCAATGCGTTCCTTGAGCCGGCTGGCGCAGACGGCCTTTGCCGCGATTGGTCTGAGGGTGACGCGCCTCGGGCCTGCCAACCGTTTCGATGCGATGGCGGATTCCCTGCGAAGGATTGCCTGCGCAGGATTCGAACCGACGCTCATTATCGACGTGGGAGCGAATATGGGGCAGTGGGCGCGGACCGTCTCAGCTGCGTTTCCATCTGTCCCATTGCATCTCGTCGAGCCCCAGGCGGCATGCCGGCCGGCGCTGCTGGCATTCGGTGCAGCGCGGGGGTTGACGGAGGTTCACTCCACCGCGATCACCCGGCAGGGCTGCACCTCAGTGCGCATGACCGGGGCCACGGCCGGTTCGAGTGGGGCGCGCGTCCTGGGCGATGGCGAAACGGGCGAGGACGAGAGCCGGCTGCCCGCGACAACCCTGGACCAGCTGTTTGCTCGTCGTGTGCTCGACACCGATTGCGTGTTGCTGAAGCTCGACATGGAAGGCCACGAGCTCGCCGCGCTCGACGGCGCGGAGGAGTTGCTGCGCCGGGTCGAGGTGCTCGTGGCTGAAACCCAGTTCTACGACATCGAGCGAACCGGCGCCCCAACGTTCGGCGATCTGCTGGCGATTCTCAGTGAGCGCGGATTTGTGCTCTACGACGTAGCGGCGCTAGCCTCTCGACCGCGCGACGGCCGGCTGCGTATGGGCGATGCCGTCTTCGTGCGGCGCGGCAGCGCGCTGATCGGTGACGATCGATGGGCGTAGTGCCGGTGCGCCTGACGGTCGTGCAGACCCACCCGGTGCAGTACAACGCGCCGTGGTACCGCTACCTGACGACGAATTGTCCGGAGATTGAATTGACCGTGGTCTATGCGGCGCGCCCGACCCCCGACCAGCAGGGCGCGGGCTTCGATGTGCCGTTCGAATGGGACACGCCGCTGCTCGACGGCTACAACTGGCGTATGGTGCGAGAGGGCCGCGTCGGTGACGGATTCGGTACCGGCCGGTTTCGCGCATTGAATGTCCCGGAGATTGGCGCGGCGATCGCCGACACCCGGCCGGATGTCGTGCTCGTGCCCGGCTGGCACTCGGTGACGTACGTGCGGGCGATCCTGTCCGCGCGGCGCCGCGGCCTGCCGGTGCTCTATCGAGGCGACACACACGCCGGGACGGCTCCCGCCGGATGGCGGCGCATCGCCTGGCACGCCAAAACCCGCGCGATTCTCAAGTTGTATTCCGGCTTTCTCTCGGTCGGACGCATGTCGCGCGACTACCTGATGGGCCACGGCGCGGCACCGACGCGGATCTTCGCCTCGCCGCACGTGGTGGACAACGAGGCGTTCGCCGCCGCCGCCGGACCTTGTTTGTCGGGTGAAGGTCGAACGAAAGCGCGGGCCGGCTGCGGTGCAGGTCCTAACGACTTTGTCGTGTTGTTCGCGGGGAAGATCGAGTCGCGCAAGCGACCGATCGATGCGGTTCGCGCCGTCGCCACACTGGGTCCGCACGCCGTGCTGGCGATCGCCGGATGGGGCGAGCTCGAAACCGAAACGGCAGCGGAGGCCACCCGGCTCGGCGTTCGCATCACCTGGCTCGGATTCGTCAACCAAAGCCTGATGGGCCGCGTCTACGCCGGGGCCGATTGCCTGGTGCTGCCGAGCGAAATCGAGTCGTGGGGGCTGGTGGTCAACGAGGCGATGGCCACGGGTCTTCCGTGCGTCGTCAGCGACCGTGTCGGCTGTGCGCCCGATCTGATCGTTCCGGGAGAAACCGGCGAGGTGTGCCCGGTGGGCGATATCAACGCGTTTGCGGCTGCCCTGCACCGAGTCCGGGATCGCGGCGGACGCGAGGCGATGGCCGAGGCGTGCCGCGCGCGGATCGCCCGCCACCATTTCGCCGCCGCCACGACAGGACTCGTCGCCGCGTGTCAGTCGCTCGTGCACCGGGACGTCCAGGTGCCGCGTGTCGTCGCGTGCTGCGGCGGCATGGTGATCGTCTCGGGCCTCGAAAGGATGACCTTCGAGGTGCTCGGCGTCGTGCGCAAGCGCGGCGGCTCGGTGCACTGCATCGTCAACAGTTGGGAGAATCACCGGATCGTCGAGCTCGCGGAGCGCATCGGCGCGACCTGGTCCACGGGCTTCTACTGGTACTCGTTCGCGGGGCGTCCGCGAACCCTGTTGCATGTGCTGCAGATTGTCTGGGATACCCTGCGCACCAGCGCCGGACTGGCGCGCGTGGCTGTCCGCTTCGGGCCGACGCACGTGCTGGTGCCCGAATACGCAGCGGTCCTGCGGAACGCGCCGGTCCTCGCCGCGCTGAAACTGCTCGGCGTCGACGTGGTGTTCCGCATCGCCAACGCGCCGGAGCGAGGCCGCATTCACGAGGTGTTGTGGCGCCACGTCCTGCCGCCGTTCGTGACACGGTTCGTACCGAATTCGCGTTTCAGCTACGGGCGGCTGCAGGAAACCGGTGTGCCGGAAGGCAAGATCACGCTGATTCGCAACGCCCTCAGCCGGCGGACGATATCGCCCCACACCGACGAGGACGTCGTGCGCCTGGCGTCGGCGCGTCCGACCATCCTCACGGTCGGTCAGATCGCGCCGTTCAAGGGGACGCACCTGACGGTCGAGGCGACGATCAGGCTGCTGGCGGAGGGCATCGACGTGCAGACGCTGGTCGTCGGCATGGTGCCGATCTGGCCGCCGGAGCTGGTGGAATACGTCGCCAGGCTTCGCGAACGGATCGCGGCGGCGGGCGCGTCCGACCGCGTGCACTTCATCGGCGCGCGGGAGAACGTGCTCGACATCATGAAGGCGAGCTACGTCCTCGCCGCGCCGATCCTTCAAGAGGAGACGTTCGGGAACGTCGCACTCGAGGCGCTCAGCGTCGGCTTGCCGGTCGTCACCTTTGCCAGGGGCGGCCTCACCGAGCTGGTGACGCATGACAGGACCGGCCACGTGTGCGCGTCGGCCGACCTGGACGGACTGCTGAAGGGTCTGCGCTATTTCCTGACGCATCCGGCGGAGCGCGCCGCAGCGAGCGTGTTCAGTTTGGCTGTCTCGGCGGCGCCGGGCAACGATTGCACGCCCGGCGAGTTCGAGCGTCGCTGGTGGGCGATGTTCGAGCGAGCGAGCTGACGCGAGTGGCAACGACTGAATTCGCCGATGCGAAGTTCCGGAAGTATGCGGAATCGGGCGCGTACCACTGGAAAGAAATCGGCGCGGGGCTGATCGCTCACAACGCGTTCACTGCCGAACGCTACCGCCGTGTCGCGGACTGTGCGTCGCTAAGCGCCGGCGATCGCGTGCTCGACTACGGCTGCGGCGACGGCGCGCTGCTCAGCGTGCTGCACGCGCGCTCCCGCGAGGGCTCGTACGAGCTTCATGGCTTCGATCCGAACGCACTGGCCGTCGAGCTGGCCGGCCACGCCCTTGCGGCACACGGCGTGCCCGCGACGATTCACGTGTCTCTCGAGTCGATGCCCGACGCCTACTTCGACCGCGTCGTCTGCACGGAAGTGATCGAGCACGCGTCCGCCCCGGACGCCCTGCTGCGTGAAATCGCGCGCGTGCTGAAGCCCGGCGGACGGCTGGTCGTGACGACGCCGATCAGGCTGATGGAGCATCCCGAGGATCCCAATCACGTTCGCGAATGGTTTCCGGAGGAGTTCATCCGCATCTTCGAGGACGGCGTCTGGCGGGTGATCTCGCACGAGCAGGTCGTGCCTGCGTCGGCCGTCGAGGTGTACTTCTGGCGGCCGCCGGTGTTCGCCCGCGTGCCGGTGTTCCGCCTGCTCGCCAATCTGCTGTCGATTTATGCGGGCGTGAACGCGCTCTCCTGGCTTCGGATGCGGCCGCGTCTCTTCATGATGCAGATTGTCGTCGCCGACAAGGAAGGCTCGAAGATCCGATGAAGAAGGTTGTCGCAATCGTCGCGCTCGCCGTGTGGCTGTTGACCGGCGACTGGCTGCTCGGCCTGTGCACGCTGGTGCTGGGCATGGGCTGGGCACTGCTGACTGCTGACGAAGGACCGCCCGTGCTGGCGCTGGCGTTTACGCTGCAGTGGGTCACGGTGTGCATCGGGTTGTTTTACGTCGCCGTCACCGGACGACCGCTGCAGGCCACGCTCGGCAGCGACTATCAGCCGATGGTCCTCATCGGCCTTGGCTGCCTCGTCGCGCTGGGCGGTGGGCTGCTGCTCGGCCAGGCGCTGGTCCACCGCCTCAAGCCGATGTCGGGCGTACGGCCTTTGTACGCGCTGACGTTCAAGAGTCTCATTCTCGCGTACGCTCTGGCGACGGCAGTCGCCGGCTTCATCCACGAGTTCGCCTGGAGCTTCCCGTCGATTACGCAGGCGATCATCGCCGTCTCGTTCCTTCGCTTGGGTCTGCTGTATCTCGTTTTGCGGCGGCTGGTAGCCGCCGACCGGTGGCTGGTGATGGCCGGGGTCCTGGCCGTGGAGATCGCGCTTGGCGTGACCGGCTTCCATGCCGGTTTTCGTGAGCCGCTGATCATGGCGGTGCTCGCGTTTCTCGAACGGTTCGATCGCCGGAATGTGCGTCACTGGATGAGCCTCGGCACTCTGTTCGTGGTGATGGGCCTGCTGGGCGTGGCGTGGGTCAGCGTGCGCGTCAACTATCGCGAGCGATACCTGGCCGATGAGGCGTTTGCGCAAAACCGCGGCGCGCGCTTCGACAACCTCACGGCGGCGGCCAGCAAATGGGCGTCGCAAGATCGCGGGGAGTTCTTCGGCAACATCGACCTTTTCATCGATCGGCTGTGGGCGATCTACTATCCGGCGCTTGCCGTGGCGCGTGTGCCAGACGTCATCCCGTATGCCAACGGTAAGCTGATGCTCGACACGCTGGCGTTCACCTTCGAGCCGCGCGTGTTCTTTCCCGACAAACCGGAGATTGGATCGGATAGCGATCTCGTGCGGAAGTATTCGGGCGTGTATGTGGCCGGCGCCGACCAGGATACCGACATCGCATTTGGCTACGCCGCCGAATCGTACGTCGACTTCGGCGTTCCAATCATGTTCATTCCCGTGTTCATCTGGGGCACATTCATGGGCGTTTGCTACGCAGCGATGTTCAAGTACTACAGGCATCGCGACATCGCGGTGTCGGTAGCGACCGTGATCTGCTGGCTGTCGCTGTATCTGTTCGAACGATCGTGGGCGAAGACCATCGGTCTTGGCGGCACGCTGATGATCTATGTCGGCGGTCTCAGCTTCGTGCTCGACCGGCTGTGGTTCGAAAAATTCCGCGCGGTCTACGTCGAGCAGCTGCCGGACACGGACGAGGCCGACGCCGAGGTGCCGGCGCTTCAGTGGCAACCGCATTCCAAGTGATCACCTGGAACGGTGCGCTCGGACTGTGGATCCGTTACCGGCTGGGGCTGGTGGCCGCCGACACGCAGACGACGAAGGACGAACGTGCGTGTCTCGCGCGTCACGCCGCTGGCCGCCGCAATGTCGTCGAGCTGGGCGTCATGCACGGCGTCACGACCGCGCTGCTGCGGAGCGTGATGGCGCCCGAGGGCGTGGTGACCGGCATCGATCGGCATCCGCCGGGCCGGCTGTTGGTCAGCTTCGAACGGCTCACGGCGAAGAGCGAGCTGGCGAGGCATCCGCGCGGCCGCGCGGTGCTGCTCCGCCAGTGGAGCTACGAGGCGGCTCGCCACTGGGCCACACCCATCGATTTTCTGTTCATCGACGGTGATCACAGCTGGAACGGTCTCGAGCGCGACTGGCGCGACTGGACGGCGCATGTCGCCGCCGGCGGCCTCGTGGCGCTGCACGACAGCCGCAGCATGCCCGATCGCGACGATCTCGATAGCGTGCGCTTCACACAGGCTGTCGTCCTGCACGATGCTCGCTTCAGAGTCGTGGATGCTGTCGACAGCCTGACGGTCCTCGAGCGAAACCCGTAGCCGACTGCTGACTGCCGACTGTGCGAGTTCTCCATGTGACGCCCTACTTCGCGCCCGCCTTCCGTTATGGCGGACCGCCGCGCAGCATCCTCGGGCTTTGCCGCGCGCTCGGAGACGCCGGCGTTGACGTCGAAGTGTTCACAACCACGGCAAACGGTCCGGAGCCGCTGCCGGCGGCGCCCGAGGGAACCGAGTACGACGGCGTCCGCGTTCGCTACTTTCCGCTGGCGTGGCCTGAACGGTACTGGCGCGCATCGGGCCTTGGCGCCGCTCTGGGCCGGGCGCTGGCCGACGCCGACCTCGTCCATGTTCACGGCCTCTGGAATATGACGGGCTCGACCGCCGTCGCGCGAGCGCGCGCTGCGGGACGTCCGTACGTCCTCTCGCCGCGCGGCATGCTGCAGCCCGCGGCCATGAAACGCAACCGGGCGATGAAATGCGCCGCCTATTGGGCATTCGAGCGAGCGCATCTGCACGCGGCGGCGTTCCTCCACGCCACCTCACCCGTCGAAGCGCATCAGCTCGTGCGAATTGGCCCGCCGGTCGTATCGATCGCGAACGGCGTCACGCCGCTCGTCGTGTCCGGCGGCGCGCTCGAACGGCTGCGCGAACGCGCGATGATCGACGCCGACGATGAGGTGGTGTTGTTTCTTGGGCGGCTTCATCCCATCAAGCGGCTCGATCTGCTGGCCGAGGCGTTCGCGACGGTCCATCGCGCGCGTCCGCGCGCCCGTCTCATCATTGCCGGGCCGGACGAAGGCGGCTACCGCCGGCGCGTCGAGCCGCTGTTCGCACCGGTGGCGTCTGTCACGCGGTGGCTGGGCGCCGTCGATGCCGACACGACCGCCGCGCTGTTTGCCGCCAGCCGCACGCTCGTCCAGTGCTCAGATTCCGAGAGCTTCGGCATGAGCGTCGCCGAGGCGGTCACGGCGGGATTGCCGGTCGTGGTCACCAATCGGAGTCCCTGGTCGCAGATCGGCACGCTCGGTTTCGGATACTCGGTCGATCACGATGCGTCGGCCGTGGCCAGGGCCGTGCTGCAGATCCTCGAACACCCCGCCGAGAGTTGCGCGATGGGCGCGCGTGGAAAAATCTGGGCGCGCGACACGTTCGGGTGGCATGCGATCGGCCGGTCGATGCGCGATGCCTACCAGGAGATGCTGACCCGTTGGTGACGCGCGCATGACTGCCGGGCCGCTTCGATCCGTGCTGGTGACGCCGAATGTTCTCGGCGCCGACGGCGTGTCGGCGCTGTCGCGCGAGATTGCGCGGGCGCTGCCGGCACCCGTGGCCGTGCTGAGCCTGCACGATGCCACGTCCGGCTCGAGCGATGGCCCGGCGGACTTCGAAATGCACGGCGCCGGCGGGAATCGCGCACGCTTTCTGGCGGCTGTCGCCGGCACGTCACTCCGCTGTTCGTCCGCGACCGAGATCGTCTGCAGCCATCTGCACCTGGCACCGGCCGCCGCCATGCTGGCATGGCGGGGCGGCCGGCTGACCGTCGTGCTCTGCGGCATCGAGGCATGGGTGCCGCTCCGGAGCGCGGAACGGTGGGCGCTCGATCGCGCGGCGCTGGTCGCGATCTCCCGGCACACCGTCGAACGATTCAAGGAAGCCAACCCCGCGTTCGCGCCGGTTGACGTGGTGGTGTGCCACCCCGGGCTGCCGGACTCGCCGAGCCGGCCCGACGATGCCGTCCCCGCCGCCGGTGCGACCGCGTTCATTGTCGCGCGGATGTCTGCGGCCGAACGCTACAAGGGCCACGATGCCCTGCTCGATCTGTGGCCCGCCCTGATCGCGCGGCGGCCGGATGCGCGGCTCGTGGTCGCCGGCGATGGCGACGACCGGCAGCGGCTCGAATCGCACGCACAGTCGCTCGGCCTGTCGCACGCCGTGTGTTTCGTCGGCCGTGTCAGTGATGCCCGCTTGCGCGAGCTCTATGACGATTGCCGGTTCTTCGTGATGCCCAGCCGGGACGAAGGCTTCGGGCTGGTGTTTCTCGAGGCGATGCGCGCGGGGAAACCGTGCATCGGCGGGCGCGGCGCCGCCGCCGAGATCATCGAGCACAACGTCACCGGCCTGATCGTCGATCCGGGAGGCTCTGAGGGCGATAGCGAGCTGGCCGCTGCCGTCGGCCGGTTGTTCGACGAGCCCGATACCTGCTGCCGTTTTGGCGCTGCCGGGCGGGAACGATTTCTGTCGACGTTTTCTGATGTTCGCTTCCGAAGCCGCTTTGCGCAGGCGATCGCACGCGTCCCCACGGCGCCGTAAGGGTCCATGAATATTCTCGGCTTGAATGCCTATCACGGCGATGTCTCGGCGGTGCTCGTGCGCGACGGTCAGCTGATCGCCGCCATCGAGGAAGAGCGCTTCCGCCGGATCAAGCACTGCGCCGGCTTTCCGCATCGGGCCATCGCCGACTGTCTGCGCATCGGAGACGTGCAGGCGAGCGACATCGATTTGTTCGCCGTCTCGCGCCAGCCTGGCGCCCATTTGTGGCGCAAGGCATTGTTTTTGTTGCGCTACCGGCCCAAGCGGACCATCGGCGACCGGGTCCGAAACCTGGCCAGCATCGGCAGGCTCTCCACCACGATCGCCGCATCGGTCGGCCTCGACGAGAAGCGCGTCAGGCCGCATATGCGTTACGTCGAGCATCATCCCGCGCACCTCGCGAGCTCTGCCTTCGTCAGTCCGTTCGATTCCGCGGCGGTGTGCGCGATCGACGGGTTTGGCGACTTCGTCAGCACCTCGTGGGGACGCCTGGAGGGATCGAAGCTCTACGTCGATCAGCGGGTCTTTTTCCCGCATTCGCTCGGCCTGTTGTATCTCGCGGTCACGCAGTACCTCGGATTTGCCAACTACGGCGACGAGTTCAAGGTGATGGGCCTCGCTCCGTACGGCGAACCGCGATATGTGCGCGAGATCGAGTCGCTGGTGAAGCTTCGGCGCGGCGGCGCCTTCGAGCTCGACCTGTCGTACTTCAGCCACTGGTCCGAAGGCGTCGATATGACCTGGGCCGACGGCGAGCCAAAGGTGGGCCGCGTTTTCACGCCGAAGCTGGAGGCGCTGCTCGGACCGGCACGACGGCCGGACGAGCCGGTTCAGCCGAAGCACGAAGCCATCGCGGCGTCGCTTCAGGCCGCGTTTGAGAATGCCGAGATGCACGTGCTTCGGCACGTCTACGAGACGACGAAGAATCCGCGCCTCTGTCTGGCGGGCGGCTGCGCGATGAACAGCGTGGCCAACGGAAAGATCCGCGAACGGACGCCGTTCCGCGAGATCTTCATCCAACCGGCCTCGGGCGACAATGGCACGGCGCTCGGCGCCGCCTTTCATGCCTGGCACGCATCAGGGGACCGGCCGCGCGCGTTCGTGATGGAGCACGGCTACTGGGGACCGGAGTTCGACTCGGCGACGATTGCCGCGACACTCAGTGACAATGCCTCAGCGATCCGGGCGGGTGGCTGCACGGTGCGGTGCTGGGATGATGATGCCGCACTCGACGCCTGGACCGCAGCGCAGATTGCCGCCGGGCGCGTGGTCGGCTGGTTTCAGGGACGGATGGAATGGGGCGCCCGCGCGCTCGGCAATCGCAGCATCGTCGCCGATCCGCGGCGCGCCGACATGCGCGACATCATCAACACGCGCATCAAGTTTCGCGAGCGCTTCCGTCCGTTCGCGCCGTCGGTGGCCGAAGAGGCCATCGACGACTTCTTCGTCGGCGCGGTCCCCGATCCGTTCATGCTGCAGGTCTATCCCATCCGCCCCGACAAGAGATCGGTGGTGCCGGCGGTGACGCACGTCGACGGCTCGGGCCGGCTCCAGACCGTGAGCCGCCGATCGAACCCACGCTACTGGAATTTGATCAAGGCCTTCGAGCGGCTGACCGGCGTGCCGATGCTGCTGAACACGTCGTTCAACGAGAACGAGCCGATCGTGCTGCGCCCCCAGGAGGCGCTGGATTGTTTTCTGCGCACCCATATGGACGTGCTGGTGATCGGACGCCACGTCGTCGAGCGTCCTCTCGTCTCGTAGGAGTGTGGTGAAACCCATGGACGTGAGTTCGAAGCGAGTGCTCGTCACCGGCGGCAGTGGTTTTCTCGGCCGGCACGTGGTCGCGGCCCTCGAGCGCCACGGCTGCCGGGACATCATCGTCGTGCGGAAGGCGCAGCACGATCTGACCCACGAGCCCGATGTCATCCGCCTGTTCGAGGACACGCGGCCCGACACCGTCGTCCATCTCGCCGCCGTCGTCGGCGGCATCGGCGCCAACCGCGAATCGCCAGGCCGGTTCTTCTACCAGAACGTGATGATGGGCGCGCTGACGATGGAGCAGGCGCGCCTGGCGGGCGTAAGCAAGTTCATCGGCGTCGGGACGATTTGCGCGTATCCAAAGTTGGCGCCGATACCGTTTCTCGAACGCGACCTGTGGAATGGCTATCCGGAGGAGACCAACGCGCCGTACGGCATCGCCAAAAAAATGCTGCTCGTGCAGGGACAGGCGTACCGGCAGGAGTACGGCTTCAACGCGATCCATCTGCTGC
>FTFB01010783.1_pt1 | contig 22360 bp, 16 predicted proteins | sample 1658331 | NCBI WGS metagenome assembly FTFB01 (sample SAMEA3914816, study PRJEB12502) | metagenome | biome: forest; material: soil | place: USA | collected 2011-09-16 | depth 0.3 m | reverse complement strand
GTCCCTACGACGAGTGCCCAGTAACTCCGCCAAACCGCGGCCAGTGCAATAGTCACGATGAACGAGCACATGCGCTTCGCAAACGAAAACTGGAAGTCCAGTCCGAACTTCATCTCTTTTTGGAACGTGATCACGCCGATGTTTTCGAAAGAGCCGAGCAGAATACCGGCCCCGAGCACGCGAATGACGTCCACGACTCGCGGCTCGTGGAAGTAGTCGCCGACGAAAGGCGCCCCGAAAAAGACCACGAGCCCGATGCACGCCGCCTGCCCAATGCGCATGGTCCACGCGGTGCTGTAGTGATCCGGCGTCGGATCTCGCTTCTGTATGAGGGCCAATCCGACGCCGAGATCCAGCACGGCACTCGTGAAGCCGATCAGCACGTAGGCCTGCGCCACGATGCCGTAGTCCTCCGGAGCGAGCAGGCGCGCGAGAATGATCGTGCTCAAGACGCCGATCAGTCGGTCGGTCCAGCGCATCGTCACCGTAAGAGCGACGCTGCGGACAATGCTCGTCCCGGCCTTCATGCGATGGGCGTGAATATCATGCTCGAAATCCCGTCCGTATCATTCGACCCAACGCCCCGGTCTCGCGCCTCAGTGCGGCGTCGAGCCTTCGTTGGGGGCTGCCGTCGTCGCGCCGTCGCTCTTATAGCAGGTCGCGGAAACGACTCAAGGAAATATGTCGCTGCGTCCCTTGCCTTTGGTCGCGATGCGCTGAGATCCAAGCGCGGCGCGGGTTTCATGGGGTGCCATGTGTAAGTGATCTGAGTCGCGGAACCGCCGTCGACCTCGCATCCCAAGCGCGATACGCGCGCGGGCACCACCATGCGTAGTATTCTGAGACCTCGCGCAACCCGATACCCCGGCGTTTTCGAGAAAATAGGCCCGAAAACTGCCGCGTGTATTCGGAGACTTAGAGCCCACCCGCCGGGTCGGAACCTCCTCGGAACGTCCATCGACGCGAGGACACCGAGGTACGTCCCCGTGTGCGTGGAGCGGATGATCGACTCGTCGCGCGGATGAGCCCAGAACATGTGCGGCATATACGGCATTCTCGCGATAAACGGCGAACGCAGCGGCGGGTCGGACGTGCTTTCCCGGATGGGAGACGCGATCTTTCACCGCGGCCCCGACGACGCTGGGGAGTTCATCGATGGCCCGATCGCGATCGGCATGCGGCGGCTATCGATCATCGACGTCTCTGGCGGTCATCAGCCCATTGCCAACGAGGACGGGAGTTGCGTCGTCGTCTGCAACGGGGAGATTTACAACTTTGAGAAGCTGCGTAACGAGCTGCTCGCCAAAGGACACCGTTTCGCGACGCAGAGTGACACCGAGGTAATCGTGCACCTCTACGAGGAGCACGGGGAGCGCTTCCTGAACCGCCTGGAGGGTATGTTCGGCCTGGCGCTTTGGGATCGGCGAGCACGCCGACTGATCGTGGCGCGCGATCCACTGGGCATCAAACCGGTGTACTACACGCGGCAGGGTCATCACCTCGCGTTCGCGTCCGAGATCAAGGCGCTGATGCGAACGCCCGGTGTGGCGGCCAGCATCGAGCCGTCGGCTCTCAGCCAGTATCTGACTGTAGGTTACGTCGCGGCGCCGCATTCGCTGTTCGCGGGGATAAGCAAACTGCCGCCCGGCACCGCCCTGATCGTAGAGGACGGGCGGATCAGAACTCACCGCTACTGGCAGCTCCCCGTGGCGCTCGACGCGACTCGCGGGGAGGCAGAGTGGGCAAACGACGTGCGGTCGGGAATCGAGCGTGCCGTAGTAGAGCAGATGGTCAGCGACGTGCCCATCGGCGCCTTTCTGAGTGGCGGACTCGACTCCAGCAGCATCGTCGCGTTTATGAGCCGCCACAGCCGCCAGCCCGTCAAGACCTACTCCATCGGGTTTCGCGATAGCAGCGGTTCCGCGCTGTACAACGAATTGCCGCATGCCCGTGCGGTGGCGCAGATGTTCGGCACCGACCACCATGAGATCCTGGTGCAGCCGGACGTCGCGGCATTGCTCCCAAAGTTGATCTGGCATCTCGACGAACCCATCGCGGACGCCGCTTTCTTCACTACCTTTCTGGTTTCCGAGTTCGCGCGGCGGGACGTGACGGTGATTCTGTCCGGAGTCGGAGGCGACGAGCTGTTCGGAGGGTACACGCGGTATCTCGACCAGCACTATCGGCGCATCTATCGACGCGTCCCACAGATCGTGCGGCGCGGCGTTCTCGAACCGGTCGCGCGCGCGCTGCCTAGCGATCGACATTCCAGTATTCTGAACAAACTACGACTGGCGAAGGCGTTCATCCTGGCCGACGCGCTGGGGTTTCAGGAGCGCTACGCGCGGTTCATGGAGATTTTCTCGGCAGCCGACCGGGGCAGCCTGTTGCGGAACCCGCGCGTCATAGTCGACGACTGCATCGCGCGTGCCTTCGAGGGCACTCCGGTGCAGGATTCGTTGCGGCAGCTGATGCAAGTAGACCTGGAGACCCAGCTCGCCGAAGACCTGCTGATGCTGACCGACAAGATGAGCATGGCAACGTCGCTCGAATGCCGCGTGCCGCTACTGGATCAGCAATTGGTAGAAATGGCCGCACGCATGCCGGAGCAGGTCAAGATTCAAGGCGGCGCGCTCAAGCACGTCATGAAGTCCGCGCTGAAGCATGTGCTGCCGGAGAGCATCCTGCAGCGGAGCAAGCGTGGTTTCGGAGCGCCGATCGGAGCGTGGTTCAAGAACGAGCTCGCGGGACTGGTCGGCGAGGTGTTGTCGCCCGCGGCGGTCGAACGCCGCGGCCTGTTCGATCCGACTGCCGTGCAAAACGTCATTGCCCAGCACGCCGGGAATCGGGAAGACCGCACCGACCATCTGCTCGCCTTGATCAACCTGGAAATGTGGTGTCGCCTGTATCTGGATGGCCACAGCGCCGAAGGCATCGCTGACGAGCTACGGTCAAGGCTCGCGGCATGAAGATTCTGTTCGTTTGTCACCGGGTTCCCTTTCCGCCGAAACGCGGCGGCAAGATCCGCCCCTTCAACATCATTCGGCATCTTTCCGGTTGCGGACACGAAGTCACGGTCGCCTCGTTGGCGCGCAACGCGGAGGAGCTCGAGGCGGCGGTAGGCTTGCGCCAGCATTGCGCTCGCAGCCTGGTGGAGATCGTCCCGGACTCGGCCGCCTGGGGCCGAATGCTTGCGCGCATACCCACTCCGACGCCATCGAGCTTCGGCTACTTTCATTCTCCCCGGCTCAACCGAAGAATCCGCGCCGAGCTGGCAACACAGTCGTACGACTCGATCTTCGTGCACTGCTCCTCGGTGGCGCCGTACGTCGAAAACATCCTCGGCGTACCGAAGATCCTCGACTTCGGCGACATGGACTCACAAAAGTGGCGCGAGTACTCCGTGCACCGCTCTTGGCCCAAGTCTGCGGTCTATCATTTGGAAGCGCTGAAACTGGAAAACACGGAGCGGCGCTTGGGCCGGAAGTTCGACTATTGCACGTGCACGACCCGCGCGGAGTGGGAGACCCTCGCGCAACTCGGAATCACTACGCCGTCGGGCTGGTTTCCAAACGGAGTCGACACGCAGTTTTTCGAGCCGGTGCAGGCCGCCGACTATGATTCAAATCGCATCGCATTCGTCGGCCGCATGGACTACTACCCCAACCAGCAGGCCGTGCTGGCGTTCTGCCGCGACGTATTGCCCTCGCTACAGGCATGGCGACCGGTCGTCCGGTTGGATATCGTCGGCGCCGATCCCAGCGGCGCCATTCGCGAGCTTGGTGCCATACCGGGTGTGACCGTGACGGGCACGGTCCCCGACGTCCGCCCCTATGTGACGCACGCGGCGTTGACGATCGCGCCGCTTGCAATCGCGCGTGGGACGCAGAACAAGATACTTGAGTCCATGGCCATGGGAGTGCCGGTGGTATGCAGCCCTCAGGCGGCCGGAGGCGTGGACGCCATTCCCGGCGAGCACATCCTGGTCGCGGCGACACCCCAGGAGAACCTGGCCGCGATAAAGGCCGTTTTGGAGTCGAAAGACATGCGACACAGATTTGCCGTCGCGGCCCGTGCCAGAGTGTTGTCGCATCACACTTGGCCGAACTCCATGAAACAGCTCGATAGACTGATCGCCGAAGCGAGCCACACTTATCGAGCGAAAGCGGTCCCCGGCCAGCCATCGACATCGCAGAACCGATAGGATGAACAATTAACGTGTGCGGCATCACCGGAATTATCGACACGCGCGGGACGCGGGAGCCGGATCGGGCTCAACTACGGCGCATGAACGACTCGCAGATGCACCGCGGCCCGGACGACGCCGGCGAGCATTTCGAGCCCGGCGTGGCGCTCGGCCACAGACGCCTATCGATCATCGATCTCGCCACCGGACAGCAGCCCCTGTACAACGAGGACAAGTCGGTCGTCGTGGTGTTCAACGGCGAGATCTACAACTACCAGGAGCTGATCCCGGAGCTGCAGGCGCTGGGTCATACCTTTCGCACTCGATCCGACACCGAAGTGATCGTTCACGGTTGGGAGGCTTGGGGCGCGGAGTGCGTGCAGCGTTTCCGCGGCATGTTTGCGTTCGTGCTGTGGGACCGGGCGCGCGAGACAGTGTTCCTTGCGCGAGATCGGCTCGGCGTCAAGCCCCTGCACTACGCTCTGCTGCCCGACGGTCAGCTCGTGTTCGGTTCGGAGATGAAGTCTCTGCTGCGGCATCCCGCAGTGCAGCGCGAGATCGACCCGCTGGCTCTCGAGGAATACTTTGCCTTGGGATACATATCCGAGCCGCGCAGCATCTATCGCGATGTGCGCAAGTTGCCGGCCGGATACTCCCTCGAGATCCGTCGTGGCCGGCCGATGGCTGCACCGCATCAATACTGGGACGTGCGCTTCGAGCCCGGACCTTCCATCTCGCTAAACGAGGCCTGCGAGGAGCTACATCGTCGGCTGGAAGACTCTGTCCGTCTGCGGATGATCTCCGAGGTCCCCCTGGGTGCGTTTCTGTCCGGCGGAGTCGATTCCAGCGCGGTCGTTGCTACGATGGCGCGCATCTCTGAGAAGCCGATCAACACGTGCTCGATCTCGTTTGCAGATCCGGCATTCGACGAATCCAAATTTGCCGCCAAGGTCGCGGAGCGCTATCACACGGTACATCGAGCGGACCTCGTGGAGAGCGACGACTTCGATCTCGTCGACGAGTTGGCGCACATCTACGACGAACCCTACGCAGACAGCTCTGCCATTCCCACATACCGCGTCTGCCAGCTCGCGAGGAAGCACGTGACCGTGGCGCTGTCCGGTGACGGCGGCGACGAGAACTTCGGGGGCTACCGCCGTTACACGCTGCACCTCATGGAGGAGCGGCTCCGGCGTCTCATGCCCCTTAGCGTGCGGCGGCCGGTATTCGGGCTCCTCGCGAGCGCCTATCCGAAGGCCGATTGGGCACCTCGCGTGTTCCGCGCGAAATCCACGTTCCAATCGCTCGCGCGCGGCACGGTGGATGCCTACCTGCACAATGTCTCCCTCTGCCGCGACGACATGCGCTCACGCATGTTCTCGCCCGCCCTGCGCCGAGAGCTCGGCGGTTACCGCGTGAGCGAAGTGTTCAACGAGCACGCCTCCAAAGCCGCCGTCGACGATCCACTGGCGCTAATCCAATACCTGGACCTCAAAACCTACCTCATCGGCGACATCAACACGAAAGTGGATCGCGCCAGCATGGCGCACTCCCTGGAAGTGCGGGAGCCGCTCATGGATCACCCGTTGGTCGAGTGGCTGGCAACGCTGCCGCAGTCCCTGAAAGTGAGCGGCGGCCAGGGCAAGGTGCTGCTCAAGAAGGCGATGGAGCCGTATCTGCCGCACGACGTGCTATATCGGCCGAAGATGGGATTCGCCGTACCCTTGCTCCGATGGTTTCGCGGCCCGCTGCGGGAGCGAATCCGCGAGGCCGTGCTGGGCTCGACGCTCGCGCAGACGGGCTATTTCGACATGAAAGCCCTGCGCCAGATTCTCGAGGCCAACCAGAACGGCTCGCGCGATCACAGCTCGCCGTTGTGGTCGCTGCTGATGTTCGAAGCGTTTCTGCGGCGTCACGCCGGTGAGACGACCTCTAGTGCGGCGGCCGTGAAGTTTGCGTAGGTTTCGGCCGTGACGAGCCCGTCCAACGCCACGGAGTGGCTGCTGTTCGTTTCCCCGCGCTTTCTGTTACCAGTCGATTCGGGCGGCAAGATCAGGACCACGCAAATCCTGCGCGGACTGAAAGGCGGTCGATTCAAGATTCGGCTGGTGTCACCGGCTTCGCACGCAGCAATAAAGGAGCACCGCGTTCAGCTCGACGAGCTGTGTGATGAGTTTCTGTCATGGCCGCAGCGAGCGACTGGCCCATCGATGCGTCTGGTCCGAGCGCGACATTTGTTCAGTCGGCTGCCCATTCCCGTCGCCAGCGACTATCAGCCTGCCGCGGCGCGGCTCGTCGCCAGGGAGCTCGCCCGCAGCTGTAGCATAGCGGTGTTCGACTTCCTGCACGGCGCGGTGCTTGCGCCGGAGAAGATCGACGTGCCCTCGCTCCTATTCACTCACAATGTGGAGGCGGAGATTTTCACGCGGCATGCCGAGGCCGCCGGCAACCCGTTGCTGAAGGCACTCTGGCGCCGGCAGCAAAAGAAAATGAGGGAATTCGAACACCGCTCCGTCGCGCGATTCGACGTCGTGGTGGCCGTTTCGGAACGCGACGGCCGGAAGTTCGGGGCCGATTACGCCCTGCCCGACGCATTCGTGATACCCACGGGTGTCGATCTCGATCACTTCGGCTACGTGGAACCGAACCGCAGCAAGGACATCGTGTTCTGCGGCTCCATGGACTGGTTGGCCAATCAGGACGCCGTTCGCTTTTTCATGGACGAGATCTGGCCCCGCATCGTCGCCGAGGTGCCCGACGCGCGCATGACGGTCGTCGGACGCGCGCCGCCCGAGTCTCTCGTCAACGCTGTGCAGCGCAATGGCGGTGCGTGGACCTTCACCGGTTTCGTCGACGACGTTCGCGCCCAGATGAGCGGCGCAGCGGTCTCCGTCATTCCGATGCGCATTGCCGGCGGCACACGCCTCAAGGTCTACGAATCCATGGCGATGGGACCGGTTGTAGTCTCGACCGCGGTCGGCGTAGAAGGGCTGCCCGTAACCTCAGGAATCCATTGCGAAATTGTCGACGACGCGCCGGCGTTTGCGGCAGCGGTAGTCGCGCTGTTGCGCGACGGCGCACGGCGCGCGGCCATGTCTCGGACGGCGCGCGAGCACGTGCAGCGAAACTTCGGCTACCAGGTCGCCGCACGCGCCTTCGAGCGAGCGTGCGGGTTGGCGATCGAGCGCCGGGCGGGCAAAGTTTGTACTCTCAAGGAAATCTGATGGACTACACGGACCGAATCAAGCGAATCCTCGGTAGCGCTTTGCAGCTCGGCGACCGGGCGAACCACTTCACGCGGTCGACGCCGCTGCTTGGCGGCATCCCCGAATTTGATTCGATGGCGGTGGTCACCGTCCTCACGATGATCGAAGACGAGTTTGGCTTCTCGGTGGCCGACGACGAGATCTCCGGTGAAACCTTCGAAACGGTGGGCTCGCTTGCAGACTTCGTCGCGCAGAAGGCTGAAGCTTGAGCGGCGAGGGACTGGTAGCAGCGTTCATCGATGGAACTCGCGGCCGGCTCTTCGTGGTACGGACAGGCCCCGCCTCTGCGACGAACGCGGTGCTGATCGTGCCACCTTTCGCCGAGGAGATGAACAGAACCCGGCGAACGATCACCGAGGTGTCACGCGCTTTGGCGGAGCGCGGAACGGCTAGCATCTGTGTAGACCTGTTCGGCACGGGCGACAGCGACGGGGAGTTCAAACAGGCGTCCTGGGAGGGGTGGATCGACGATCTGGCGACGGTCGACGAGTGGGCCCGTCGCGCGCACGGCTTACCCGTCACCGGCGTCCTGGCCACCCGGCTCGGGTGCGCTCTGGCGGCGCACTACGCAGCCCGCCGCAGTGAGCCTCTCGACAGATGGGTCTTTTGGCAGCCGGTCCTCGACGGCGCCCGCTACATGGATCAGTTCCTTCGACTAAAACTCGCCGCCGGCATGCTGGGCGACGGCCCGAAGCGGACCGTGACGGAGTTGCGGCGCGAAATCGAACGCGGGGGAACTCTGGAAGTTGCCGGGTACGAGTTGTCGGCAGGCCTCCTGGCAGCGATCGATCGCGTGCAACTCGCCCGTGAAGTCGACGCTCGCTGGCCGCCCCTGCATTGGTTCGAGCTGGTCCGCAGCGTCGATGCGGCTATTCCCCTTCCGGCCGTGAAGCTCGTCGAAACACTTCGCGGCAACGGCCGCTCGATTCAGCTGCAAACCATAGTTTGCGATCCCATCTGGACGTCGACGGAGATCATCGTCTCCACCGAGCTCGCCGCAGCCACGGCGCAAGCGCTGGGTGCGTGATGGCGACGACTGAACGGCCCATGTTGATCCCCTGCGGAGGCGAAACCCTATTGGGCGTCCTGCACGTTCCGCAGGACACCGCAGCGGATCGCGGAATCGTGATCGTGGTTGGAGGGCCGCAGTACCGGGCCGGGAGTCATCGCCAGTTCGTGAACACCGCGCGGGCGCTCAGCGAGGCCGGTCACGCCGTGCTGCGCTTCGACTACCGCGGCATGGGTGACAGCGGCGCGCCGCGACGCGATTTCGAACATGTCGACGAAGACATACGAGCGGCCGTCGATACGCTGCTGCATGAGGTCCCGAATCTCCGCGGGGTAGTGCTCTATGGCCTGTGCGACGGCGCCTCCGCTTCGTTGCTGTATTCCGCGACGGATGTCCGCGTGAAGGCGCTCATTCTGCTGAACCCGTGGGTGCGGACGGAAGCGACACAGGCCGCTACCCATCTGCGCTACTACTACGTCCAACGCCTACTGCAGGCGGCGTTCTGGCGCGGACTGCTGACCGCTAAGGTCAATCCTTTTGTGGCAGCCGCGAGTCTGCTCCGGAGCCTCGGGAAGTCTCTCGAGCGTACGTCCGCGTCGTCGTCCTACGTCGATCGCATGCTTGCGGCGTTGAACGCCTTCCCCGGGGCGGTCTTGTTGCTGCTGAGCGGCCAGGACCTGACCGCGAGGGAGTTCGTTCACCTCTGTCGGAACGACGACCGCTGGACCCGAGCCGTTTCCACCGACTCCGTCACTTCCACAGATCTGCCGGAGGCCGACCACACGTTTTCGACGCGTGCTCATCTGAACGCGGCAAATCGATCATGCGTCGAATGGTTGCGCGGTACGAGAGCGCTCAGCCCAGATAATTCGCCAGAAGCGGCCCGACGAGCCAAGTAACCTTCAGAGGCAAACGTCTCCAGAGACGGATGAAGTGGCTGTACTTCGGATTCGTCGGACTCAGGTTCGGAACGGCGCGTGCCCTGACGAGAAAGTACTCGTAAAAGAGCTGCTGGGGTTCGAAGCCCCAGTGCTCCTTGAACTCGAAAGACCCCGTGCCTCGCTTGCTGCGGCCGAAGTCGAAGATGCGGGTGCCGCGGCCACGCGCAGCCTCCATGACTTCCCAATACATGAAGTCATTGCCGGCAACCGCGCGCGCCGCCGCCGTGCCACCGCCGTAGTACGGCAGAACTTCATCGCGAAAATAGAAACTCAACACACTCGCAATCGGCTCCTCGCCGTTCAGGATCGTGCGGATCTCGCAGCTTTCGCCGAAGACCTCCCGCAGAATCTTCAGATACTTGCGCGAGAACGTCGGCGTACCGAGATTCCGGAGGCTCTCGGAGTAGATCTCGTAGTGCCGGTCGACGTCTGCATCGACTTCGCAGCGCAGATTCTTCTGGATGCCCTTGCGCACCATCGCCCGCTGCTTACGCGGAATGGCCAGCATGTTCTTTTCCGACTCCGGCGCGATATCCCTACGGAACGTCACGTACAGATCCTTGCTTTGCCATTCCGGATGTTGCCGCCGGCGGTTGCGCATCTCAAGATAATCGACGCCCAGCCTCTGCGCGAGCTCACAGGCATGCCGCGTCAGCACCTCGCGTGCGTCATCGCCATCCGCAACGATGCCCCCGTACACGCAAAACGGCGTGGACACGAGGGCGTTGCCGAATAGCAGACTTTTTACATGCACGAGCGGCAGCACGCCGCGAATCGCACCGTTGCGCTCGGCGATCAGATAGTAGGCCGCGTGTCCGAATGCGCGACGAATGACATCGCGCCACTGCGCCAAATGGAAAAACGTTCCGTCGGGATGTCGCTCGACGAAGTCGTTCCACGCCCGAGCGTCAGTATCTCCAGCGACGGTCCGAACGGCGAGCCCCGCAGCCGACGTTGCTGCAGCGTAAACAGCGCTGTTCACGGCAGCACCACCGGGGCGTTGTCCAAGGTCGAGCACCAATGCCCGAATCTCCGTGAGTTACTCATGATTGTGGTCGAAGGTCTGCCGATGCGCTGGTCGCGCTTCGGCGGCGGGGATCTGACGCGCGACCGCTCGCAAGCGCTGCCGAGCGGGCTCCAGAGCCGGAATCAGGGGTGTCGTCAGGAGATACACCTCGCCGTCCGATCTTCCGGCCCTGATGACCTGAAACGCCTGCAGAAGCTTTACGGTGACCGTGCTGGTCGCCGTACGCTCGCCGACGCCGTACCAAAACCAGATCAACGAGTCGCCGTCCGCTCCGCGCACCTGCACTTCCGTCACGGCAGTGCTCCGCCCGGCGGCGCCTTCGAAAGCTTCGTCGGCCGTTCTCGAGTACCTGCTCCACTCGCTCGGAATCACCCGATTGTGGTCGCTCATGAGCTTCCTGCCCTGGGCGTTCTCGAAGTATGCCGCCACGAAGACGCTGACCGGCTCGGCGCAAGGATACGTGCCTGACATCACGAGGTCCGGCGCTTCGAAGTCCGGCCGCCATTGCGGTGACCAGGGGGCGACCGAACCACAGTCCGCGAAGGGCGGCAGGGGAAGAACATCGGCGTCGTACGACTGTACCGCAGCGCTCGGGGATCTCTCCATCAGCAACGGCCCTGCCCCGAGAACGCCACAGGCCGCGCAAATGACGACGGCCGCGCGCCAATTGCGGTACGGCTTCACCTCGAGGCCGGAGCTCGGTGTGCTGGAGGAGCTTCGCGAGCCGCTGAGCAGCACCGCTCCCAAGAGCACGGCCGCCACCGACAGAATGATCCAATCACTGAACTCACTTTGAAAATCCCGAGCGGTCGCCGCGAGCATGACAAACACCAGCACGGCTACCAGCAGCCACAGCTCGTTGCGCGTGGTCTTGCCTTTGACCATCGGCTTGTCCGCACCACGAGGCTCGGGGAGGTCCGCGAAACGCAAGCCGACCGTCAGCAACGCGAAAACGATCAAGCCGAACAACAGCCATCCGAAAAACACGTGATCGCGTCCCCCGAGAAGACGCATGTCGGATGCGGACGCTACGAGCATGACGATGAAAGCCCTGACTCCATTGCCCACGACCATCGTCGCGGCCGCCACCGCGACGAACAGCGCGCGCTTGAGATTGGAGCGATAGCTAAAGTAAGCGAACAGCAACGCGATGAGCGTGCCGGACGTCAAGTAGTGAAGCCCGGCGCACACGTCTGCGACTTCGAAGCGCCCACCGGGCAGGGTAATGAACTGGCCCTCGCGGAACACCGGCATGCCGACCACGCGCACCAGGGCTACGGATACGTCGGCCGTGGCACGCATCAGAAACGGAACGAGCGCCTCGCCAACCGGGACGGCAGCAACGAGGAAAACGAGAGGAAAAAGGATGCGGCGCGCGATCTTCGCCCCGAGAAAGGTCACTACGGCGGCGGGTATGAGCAGAACCGCACACAGCTGCTCGACGACCTGAATTCCGACAGCCCGCGCGACGGCCCAAGAGAGGACGAGCACCGCGAGTGCTGCTACTCCCCAGGCGCAGGGGCGCAGCTCCACGTCGGCGAGTACAGCTCTGGAGCGCCAGAGCAGGTAGCCGACGATCGGAAACACGAGCACGCCGTAGCGGTAGTCGCTGTGCTGCCACAGCTCCGCCATGGCGGCGAAGCTCTTCGCATAAACGACGACGATCAGGCCGGCTATGCCGACGATCAGCGATAGCGTGATCAGCGTCCGGTCGTTCGATTCAATCGAAATCGCTCTAAACGACTTCATTCGCCGCTTCGGAGCCGCGCACGCGGGATGAATCGTCGGCGCTGTAGAACACTCTGTCAACGCGGTCCCACCTGAACACGCCGAGCAGCGCTTTGAGCCGCGGTTCGAACCGGTGCAGATTGACGTAATGACGAAACCGGGCCCGAGCGCTCGCCCCGGGAACGCGGGGTTGCTCGGGATCGAGCTCCCAGGGATGGAAGTAGAAAACCGCCGGCATGTGCTCGTTCGCGCGCCGCAGCAACCACTTGGACGCCGCGAACGGCAGGAGCCGGAAATAGCCGCCGCCTGCTGCCGGCCAATTCCGGCCTGCGAACCTCACCGTCGTGGCTGGAATCTCGAGCATGTCCACCGATTCCAAGTAGAAGGGCCGCACGGGGGCGGTCGGAACGCCGTAATGGTCGTGCGCGATCGGGTAGACGCTCGAGCTATAAGCGTAACCCGCTTCCCGCAGCATCGCGTGCGCCCAGGGCGTCCGCTGATCGAGCGACCAGCTGGCTGCACGGTAGCCGCGCACCGAGTGACCCGTGACGTCCTCGAGCAGCTTCTTGGCGTGTGCAACGTCGTCCCGGAATTCGTCCGGCGTCTGTGACCAGACGCGAACGTGGCGCATACCATGACTTGCGATCTCGTGGCCGGAGTCCGCGATGCGTCGCACGACGTCGGGATGTTGCTCCGCGACCCAGCCGAGCGTGAAAAACGTTCCTTTGACTCCCGCGCCTGCAAATAGCTCGAGTACCCGGTCGACGTTGCGCGGCAACCGGCATTCCATCTCGTTCCAGCGGCTCTTCGGGATCAGATGCTCGAAGGCGGATACCTGGAAGTAATCTTCGACGTCGCAGGTCAACGCGTTCGCGCCGCCGACGTTCTTTGGTTGCCAAAAGCGCGCCGGGCGGAGAAACGACGCGCCCGCCTGTTCGTCCCCGACAGCGCTTTGCTGCTCCGCGACTTGCTGCATGTCCGTTGCCGGCGCGAGCTTATTTGTTGCGCAGGGCACGGGCGAACGTTCGCGTCATGAGAAGCGATACGTTTCTCGCCGTGTAGTTGAAACCACTGCCGATCTGGTCGGCCTTCTCGGACGCATACGAGTACGCCAGCGACAAGGTCGTACGTGGACTCACGTCGTAGTTCGCACTCAACGATGCCGCTTTCAAAACGAGCCGATCAGTCGCAGACAGGTTACCGCGGCTGTTCTCGATGGCCAGAACGAGGTTCGTGCGAGGGCCGAGCCGGCGTGAAGCCGACATCCTGACGCCTGTTTGAGTTTGGGCAGGCAGCGATGTGCCATCGAGCTCGATTCGATCCTCGCGCGCCTCGTCGAACGCAGAGACCGACAGTGTCGTGCGCTGCAAATCGAAGACCACCGTCGCATGAGAAGACTGCAGTCGAAAACGCTCGGCGCTCGCAGGCCGCGACAATACGTCCAGCAGGTTTCCGGGCTCTCCGATCCCGACAAATCCTGGAGCAGGCACCACCCCGGCGCCTGGGGATCCTATCGAAGTGCCCCCCAGTATCTGCGGTCCAGCGTAGTACGGATCGAATCTTTGCGTCGAAGGCGCATCGACATGCTCCAGCACCACCGAGCCGTGGCCGAACTTGATGCCGAGCCTACCGCGCCGTGACGTGCCGAAGCTTCGTTCCCCTGTGGCGAGCTCAGCGGTGACTCGCTGGTCGTCGCGCGTCGCGAAGCCGACCTCCCAGAACCCGTCGGCGAGCCCCGCATTGAACGGCGTATTCCAGGGGCTTTCCTTGCCGCCGGCCGCGAATACACGCACGTGCTGGCCGAGCCAACTTCCGAATTCGACCGTCGCCTGCCGATACTCGTAGCTCGGGAACGCCTCGTAGTCGGTTTTATCGGACGAATAGCGAATCGCCCACGTAAATCCTTGTTCCTTTCGATAGTTGTCGAACGAGACCGTAGTAGTGTCGAGGCTAACGTCCGGTGCCGTCGTGCCAAACTGGGATTGATCGTAGCGAAGGCGCGTGCGGCGGAACCGTCCGTCGGCGGTGATCGTATCGCCAAGTTGGTACGTGAAGGCAGGCCCGAAGTGGGTCTCATCGCGATCGAGGCGGTTGTTCGTGATCGGTAGAAGCGACGTGGCTACGGGCGCCGCCGGGTCACGAATCGTCTGGTCGCGGCTCGCCCCGACATCCAAAAAGAAGTTGTCGGGATCGAGGGCGAAGCGCAGATTCCCATCGACGATATGATAGACCTCGTTCGCGCCGAACTCGCGGTATCGATAGCCCTCTACACGGTAGTTTGCATCCGAAGTGACACGCGGGCTTTGCTGCGCGAACTTAAACGCCGGAATCAACTCGTAGACGGTTTGCGGCTCTTCGTTGCCGGAAGCGAGCGTCAGGTTGTCCGTGTGTACTACGCCAACCGTGATCTTCGGCTCGAACTGCACGTCGGCCTGCGCGGCCGAGGCCATCGCCAATGTCCAGGCCGGCAAACAATAGGCCGCAAGCCTGGCACGGGGGCGCCTACGCGCGAGCATCGTCCCCGTAGTGTCCATAGTCGCCGCCATAGTACCCGCTGCTCACGAAGCCTCGCGTCTTGTTCAAGATCAGATTGATGGCCTTGCGCGGGTCGAGCACCTCGAGCGCGTGCGCGAGCATCTGATGCGACGTCTCGCCGGCCTCGACAACCAGCGCGATTTGGCCCACCTGACCCGCCAGCGCCTGCGCTTCGCTAGTCCGGAGCAGCGGTGGCGAATCGAGCAGGACGATGCGATCACGATAGCGACTGGCAAGCTCACGGACGATCTGTGACATACGATCGCTCGCGAGTAGCTCGGTGGCCTGCGGATGCGTGCGGCCCGCAGGCAGCAGCATGATGTCGTTCAAATCCGTGCGCACGAGAAAATCCGCGACGTCACTCCGCTCGTCAAGCAGCACGTCGATCAACCCCGGTGCATCGCCCAATCCGAATACTCGGCTGATGTGCGGCTTCGCGACGTCGGCGTCGACGAGCAGCACGTTGAGCTCCCGCTCGAGCGACATGCTGACGGCCAGGTTGACTGAGCAAAACGTCTTGCCTGCGCCCGGCAACGCACTCGCGATCATGATGACGTTCATGCCATCGACCGCCTCATGGCCGGACCTCGTCGCGTTTGCTATTAGCGGGCGCTTGATTCTGCGAAACTCGTCCGCAATGTTGTTGGCTTGACTGAGCGGCGGCAGCAATCCGGCCGCGACCAAGTCGGCCTGCACGATGTGATGCTTTTCGCCCTCGACAGCAACCTTCTTTTTGCTTGCAAGCGGGGCAGACGAACGCGCCGTAGTCGCGGGCGCTGACGCTGCCGCGTCCGCTCCCCGAAGTTTTTTCAGGGCGTCCTCGATTCTGCTCATAGGCCGATCCCGGCGGTCATCCCGCGCAGCCAGACCGACGCGCGCAGTGCAAAAACGACGGCCACCGCGTACGAGAACACCAACGCGAGGCACGCGCCACCCCAGACGACCGCCTCAGCGCGTCGACGAGCCAACGCCGCAGGGCTCAGGATCATCGAAATCGACCCCAAGATTGGGAACGCGGGTAACTTACCCAGACTTGCGCGCGTGAAGTAGACGGGGCGGAGCTGATTGAGCGCAAAGGCCACGGCGAGACCGGCGACGAGCGCTGCCGCAAGCACGGCCGCGAGCAGAAACGCGCGGTTCGGGCCGACCGGGTCGATGAGCGCGAACGGCGGTTCGATGCGCCTGAAAAGCACGTTGTCCGTCACGGGATCGAGCCGCTTCTTTGCCATGAGGTCTTCCCAGCGCTTCAGCATTTCCTGGTGGCGCCCCTGCACGACGTCGTAGTCGCGATTGAGCTGCTTCAACTGGGTCTCGACGTCCGTGATCTTGTCTACGTCGCGGCGTAGCTCCGCCACGGATTTCTGGCTGGTGCCAAATTGCGCGCGCGCCTCCGCGAGATCTACCTCGGCGGTGTTGTATTGGATCTTGAGATTCTGATACACCGGGTTCGTCTCGAGAGTTTCGCCGGCGGGCCGTGGCGCCGCGCTAATCGCGCTGCCGGCCGCCGCGGACGGTTGGCTCGCGCACTGCTCTCTCATGCGCGCAAGGGTTTCCTGCAGCGTCATCACGCGGGGATGCTTGTCGGTGAACTGCACTCGCAGCGCCGCCAGCTGACCTTCGAGTTGCTGGATCTGAGCGCCCTGGGGGCAACTGGGGCCCGCTACGCCCAAGGGGGTGGCCACGATGCCGAAAACCGGTTCTTCGCCCTCGATTTGCCGCTTGAGCGCGTCACGCCTCTCGGTGAGGAGATGCACTCTTTCTTCGGAATCACGCATCGTCGCGAGCCCGGTTTCGAGCCGTTTGTAATAGTCGCCGTACTGACCCGGCATGTAGCCGAGATTGTCCTGCTTGAACTTCGCGAGGCTTTCCTCGGCCGTGCGTAATCGTTCTTCGTGATTCTTGATTTCGCCGGCGAGCGCGCGTTCCGTGACCTGGGTGTCCGATCCTTGGGTGCTCATCGAGCTTTCGACGAACGTATCGAGCAGGGCTGACACAACAGCCTGCGCTTTATCCCGGCTCACGTCTTCGTACTCGATCGCGAAGATGTTGTCGCGACCGCCGCTCACAGTCACTTTTCGCTGCAGCCCGGTGACCAGCACTTCCATGTCCTCCGGCGTCCTCGCGCGCAACGCGAGATCCGTGCTGTGCGCCACCCTTTCGAGGTTCGGTCGCGTGAGCACCGCCTTGCTCAACAGCTGCACCTCGTCGAGGTGGTTGTCGGTCACCGTGAGGCCTCTCATCAACGGCTTGAGCAAGGTGTTCGTATCCACGAACACGCGCGTCGAGGCACGGTAGATGTTCGGAAGCGAACAGACGACGAGCCAGCCGACGATGAATACCGCCCAAGCGACGCGGTTCGCCCACCAGCGATAGCGCCACATTCCGCGGCCATGCTCGAGCGCCTCGGCGAGGATTCGTTGGAGGTTGATGCTATCCATGTTTGTGGCCATGCGTCATGGCGATCCGTAAGCCCTTGTAGCCGTCGCGCTCAGAGGACCGATCGCGGAATGATCAGTACATCGCCGGGCATCATTCGGATGTTTTCCTTGATCCGCCCGCCGTTCATGAGGTCGTTCAGGCGCACGCGGATCTCAGTGGCCTTGCCGTTCACGTTGCGCGTGATGCGGGCGCGATTGCCTGCGGCGAACTCGGCCAAACCACCCACCTCGATCATCACATCGAGCACCGTCATGTCCTGGCGATACTGGATCGCCTTGGGCTGAGCGGCCTGACCGACTACGCGGATTTGCCGTGCGGCCTCACCTACGAAACCCTGCACGATGACGGTCACGACGGGCGAGCGAACATACGTTCCGAGAACGCGCTCGACCTCGCGGGCAAGGGCTGTCGGCGACTGGCCGGCGGCTTGCAGATCCTCTACCAAGGGCGTGGAGATCTTGCCATCGGGCCTGACCTGGACGTTCGTCGTGAGGTCTCCGTGGTCCCAGACGAAGATCTGGAGTTGGTCGCCGGGCCCGATCAGGTAGTCAGTGGAGTCAGCCGCTGCTTTGGACGGAGCCGGAGTCGCGGTTTTCGCTTGGGCGGCGAGCGGCATCTCGGCTGTGCAACCAGCTCCGACGGCCAGGGCGAGCACCAAGGCGGTCGCGAGAATCCTGCTGAACATAACCCTTGCCTGTCGGTCTTCTATTAGCACGGTATCATCGGTTTGCGACGCTTTCGTGGAGCGATCTCACAGAAACGCAGAGCCTATCACACGAGTATCTCGGCGGGGGCCTCGTGGCTCAGGAACCCCAACGGGCTGGCCGTCAGCCCGTAGGCTCCGGATTGCAAAACCACGACCAAATCGCCCTCCTCGGCGGCAGCCATTTCGGAGCGGTCGGCCAGTAGATCGAGCGGCGTGCAGAGGGGCCCGACCACCGTGGCGATTTCACGTGTCGCGCCCCGAACCTTGTTACCGATCAACACCGGATAGTTCTTGCGCAGGACCTGCCCGAAGTTGCCCGATGCCGCGAGGTGATGATGCAGGCCACCGTCGGTGACCAGGAACGTTTGGCCTCGCGATTCTTTCCTGTCGATGACCCGGCACACATAGATGCCGGCCTCACCCACGAGGTACCGGCCAAGCTCGATGGCGAGCTCGGTTTCGGGCAACAGGCGGCGGCTCTGCTCGACGAGATCGCCGAGATGCCGACCGATCGGTGCGAGATCGAGTGATTTCTCGTTCGGGAAATACGGGATGCCGAAGCCTCCGCCCGCATTCAACAGACGTAGCGGAGCCGGCGCGGATGCCGCAAGTTTCGCCGCGAGCTGCACGGCCCCGCTCTGCGCTTCCATAATCGCGACTGCGCTCAAATTCTGTGAGCCCGCGAAGATGTGGAACCCGAAGAACTCGAGCGGCAGTCCCGCAAGCTCCTCAAGCAACGCCGGCACCTTCTCGGCGTCGACACCGAATTGCTTGGGACCGCCGGACATCTTCATTCCCGAGTTCTTGAGCTCGAAATCGGGATTGACTCTGACTGCCACGCGACCGCGGCGCCCCGCGGCGGCGGCCAACCGCGCGAAGCGGCGCATCTCGCTGGCAGATTCGAGATTGACGATCACCCCGGCGGCCAACGCGCGCTCGAGCTCCGCAACCGTCTTCCCGGGACCTGCGAAGCTGATCGTGTCGGCGCGCGCACCGGCCGCGAGCGCAACGCGAAGCTCGCCTGCAGACGCGATGTCCACGCCGTCGACGAGACCAACGATGTGGCGTACGACCTCCGGCATCGGATTCGCCTTCATCGCGTAGTGCAGGTGCACGCCCGCAGGCAGATGCTTGCGAACGTGCCGAATGCGTTCGGTGATCGCGGCGCGGTCGTACGCATAGAACGGCGTGCGGCCGACGTCCGCAGCAATGTCGGTCAGCCTTCGCCCGCCGAACACCATGCAGTCGCCGTCGATGACAACGCGTGTCAGCGCATCGTGCACGGCGGAGCGCGTCGTCTCACTCATTCGTGCGCTCCGTAAACAACGTCGCGAACAACGCGGCGACCGAAGGGCGGTCGATCTTGCCATTCGCATTGCGCGGCAGGTTGTCGCGCCATTCGATGTGCGAAGGGACCATGTAGGTTGGCAAAGAGCTGCGACACGCCGCCAGCAATCGTTCGGTCGCGTCGGCCGGCGACTGAGCCGTAGGGACGCTGACGACCACGATCGCCTGACCGAGCACGGGATGAGGCGCGCCAAACGCGATCGCTTCCGCAACGACGCCGGTCGCATACAAGACTTCTTCGATCTCGGTGGGGCTCACCCGGTAACCCGATGTCTTGATCATCTCGTCGCGGCGGCCTACGAAATACAGATAGCCTTCTTCGTCCTCGACGACCGTGTCGCCGGACCAGACGGCCAGCTCGGGAGTCGTGAGCTCGGGAGCGCGTGCCGGCGCGGGACGAAACCTGAGCGCTGTCTTTTCTGGGTCGTTCCAATACCCGAGGCTTACGAGTGCACCGCGGTGCACGAGCTCACCCGGCTCTCCCGGGGCGCATGGAGTGCCGTCGGGACGCACGACGAGAATCTCGGCGCTCGGAATGGCCTTGCCCATCGACGTGGGCCGAACGTCGACCTGATCGGGCGGCAGATACGTTGAGCGAAATGCCTCGGTCAACCCGTACATCAGGAACACGGATGTCGACGGCACCTTGGCCCGAAGCTTCGCCAGCGTTGCGGTCGGCATCGCACCGCCGGAGTTCGTGATGTAGCGCAAGTGCTCGGCGATGCTCGCCGGCCAATCGAGAGCCGCAAGCTGGATCCATAGCGGCGGAACCGCGCCAAGTCCCGTAATCGCGTGGCGCCCGAGCGCCGCAACCACGTCGCGCGGCAAGAGGTACTCGATGAGCGCTACGCTCGCACCCACGGAGAACGCGGTCGATAGCTGGCTGAAGCCGTAGTCGAAGCTGAAGGGCAACACGGCAAGAATTCGATCGGCAGCGCGGTTTTGGAGGTAGAGCGAAACGCTCTCGGCTCCGCACACCATGTTGCGGTGAGACAGGACGACGCCCTTCGGCTTGCCCGTGCTGCCGGACGTGTAAAGGATGGCCGCGGGATCGATGTCGATGGCTCGCACATCTTTAAGCGGCTCCGCACTGAGCAGGTGCTTCCAGGAGACCGCCACAATGGCTGCTAAGTCGTCCGTCCCGCCCTCGTCGGTCAACACGATGTGGCGCAGGTCGCGGCAATCCGAGAGCTCTGCCAGGAGACCTCGCGCGCGACCAGAGGTCGTCACCAAGGCCCGCGCGCCGCTGTCGCGCAGGATGTGCGCGACTTGCGGGGCCTTGAGCACCGGGTTGACGGGAACGAACACCGCGCCGGCGGCGCTCGAACCGAACATCGCTGCCACGACTTCCACACACTTCGGTAGGAATATCGCAACACGCTCCCCGCGAGCGACGCCGAGCGCACGAAGGCCGTTCGCGACGCCGCGCACGGCCGCGAGAAGCTCCGCGTAACTCGTGCGCCCGGTGCCCGCGTGCAACGCGACCTGATCCGGCCGGGCGTCGGCGGAAACGGCAACTAGATCGTGGAGTAGCTTCATGATCGGCTGAATATACCGCTAGTCCCGGCGTTCAATCTCGGATGCCGCGCACGCATTTTTTCGGCGGCGGACTAGCGCAGCGAACCCGAGATCTGACGATCCGCGATGGGCTCGGCGATTGGCAGAGCGATCGAGACCGTCGTGCCCTCGCCGACGCTGCTGGTCACGATGATGTCGCCGCCGAGGGAACGGATCACCTCGCGTGCCTGATAGACTCCGATACCCATACCGGAGCTGCCCTTCGTCGTATCGAATGGCTTGAACAACCGGCGACGAATGAACTCCTCGCTCATTCCGACGCCGCTGTCGCGAACCTCGATCACTGCACGCCCATCGCGATCGTCGAGACCGACCGTAATCTTATCGTCCGCCTGCGTGGCCTGCTGTGCGTTCGTAATGATGTGACTGATCACGCTGACAAGGCGGTCCGGCTGCGCGTGCACCCACAGCGGCCGGTGCCTGCTGAACGACGGCGTCACGCCGCCCTTCGCGCACGCTGCGACCGTGTCCTGGAGCAACGCGTTGAGCTCGATCCGTTGCTCGTGCGAGACCGGTGCATTGCGCTCGAGGTGGCGCAACAACCGCCGCATCCGCTGTACGCCGTTGTCGACCGTCTTGATGACATCGACGACGAACTCCGGCCGATGTTGATGCTTCTTCGCGTTCTCGACTAGTAACACCTGCTGCGACAACAGGTTCTTCAAATCATGAATGACGAACGCCGACAGCTTGTTGTAGGCCTCGAATTGCCGGGTCTCCGCCAGCTGCTCCATCACGAGATCGTGGGCGAGGAACGCCGCAACCTGTCGTCCCGCCGTCTTCAGTAGATCGTGATCCTCGTAGTTCAGAGCCCTATGAAGCTTTTCACGGATCAAGCGGACGACGCCGAGCAGCTCGTTCTGGTGAAACAAGGGCACGATGAAACTGTTCGGCAAGAGCTCGCGCGGAACATCGCTGAACGCGTGGTTGTACCGCTCCGGGTCGGTCTCGTACTCAACGCTGTCGATCACCCACCCTTGCTCTTTGAGAAACCGGACGAACCCGGAAGTCGGCCCGTACTCGCCGGACGGAAAGTCAGCCTGCCACGCCGCGAACGGTTCGTAGCGCCCCGCCCCATTGTCCAGCCACATTTGTCCACCGGGACTGTTGGCAATCTCGGCCAGGGCCTTGATGCCGCGTTGATCGAGCGGCAACTCCTGGTCGGTGGAAAGTGTGCGGATCAAGCGCAACCACTCGTCGCGATACTCGTACTGGTTGCGGTAGAAGTGCTTGGTGATGAAGACGCGACCCGCCGCCCGTAAACGTGCCGATTGCAACACGAGCGCCAGCACGACGAGCGCGCCGACCAGGAAACCGAACTGCATGATGGCGCCCCACTCGCCACCGTTATTCCTGATCAGCACGCCGGCGAGCGCCATGGCGATGAAATACATTCCAATGGCTGTCAGCGTCGTCGAATAGAAAATGAACTGACGCGAGATAAACAGCGTATCCGTCCAGTCCGGATGGCGTTTCGCCGAGATTACGAGGAGCGGAACGGCCAATGCCGCGAGCATGCCCCGCGCCGCCCAGAGACTCGGATCCACCGCTCCGATGAGCACAGCCTGCGAGTAGACGAACAAGTCGTAACCGAGGAT
>FTFB01005656.1_pt1 | contig 22508 bp, 20 predicted proteins | sample 1658331 | NCBI WGS metagenome assembly FTFB01 (sample SAMEA3914816, study PRJEB12502) | metagenome | biome: forest; material: soil | place: USA | collected 2011-09-16 | depth 0.3 m | reverse complement strand
GGTTAAATGACGACCGAAGGACCTGGCACCCGTGACGTGACCGGTCCACCAGGCCGGCACAGCGGCGGCACAGGTTCGGCTGGCGTCAGACTGAATTTCTGAGACGAGTTCGCAGTAGACTCCCTGGACCGCCACTCGACTCTTTAACAAGCGGGGCAATCATGGGCATCCGCCAAATGATGAGGGTCGCCGCTGCAGCGGCCGCGCTGATCTGCGCAGGCACACTGCAAGCGCATCACTCGAACAGCATGTTCGATCTCAGCAGATCCCTGTGGGTCAAGGGCACCGTCGTCCGTTACCAGCACATGAATCCGCACGCCCTGATCACGCTGGAGGAGCGCAAAGCGGACGGAAAGATCCAGCAATGGATAGTGGAAGGCCCCCGCCTGGGACGAATCGAGTTACTCGGCGTTGACGAGCACTTCATCAAGGTCGGGGAAGTCATCGATGTCTGCGGCTTCTTCCTGAAAGACGAGGCGCTGGGCCGCCGGCATTCTCCCGACCCGGACAGCGCGGACGTCCATTTCATCCACGGACAAGTGCTGGTGAAGCCGGACGGCAAGAAGTGGATGTGGGGACCTTACGGGCAACTCGACAGGTGCATCAGCCCCGATGAATGGGACACCATCATCCATGGCGGCAATCCGCTGCCGCCACGGCCGGCGCCACTCTAGCCGCCGCGCCGGTGCGCCGGTGCGCCGGTGCGCACACGCTCGATCATCGCGCGCGTCAGCGCTTAGCTGCTGCGCTATCGGAGTCCAGGGGCAGACCCTGTTTGAACCTCATGCGAATTTTCCGTGTCGCACCCCAATCGGCCAACGGATCGGCGTCCAGCGCCAGAAAGCTCGCCTCGTAACCCTCGTCCAGCACGCCGATCTTCCGGTTCGGGAAAATCGCCGCTGGGGTTGCCGTGCCCCACATGCGCAGCATCGCCGCGTTGTCGAACATTCCGAGGCTCTGGAGATACGCCGCTTCAGCCGCTGAGGTGTCCGCAGGCGTGTCGGCACCGATGATGATGGTTACGCCGTTGGCGATCAGTGTCTTCAAGTTGGCAATCGCCCCGACTCGCATCGCGGACGCCGCTTCTCCCATGGGTGGCGGCGCCGCCTCTTTCCTGGGTGGCGGCAACGACTCCGGTGCGGCCGCCGCCTCTGCCATGGTGGTCACCACCGCCACGCCGCGGCTCGCAGCGAGCTTCGCAAGCTCGGGCGTGATGGCCCCGAATGACGGCATATGTGCTATCTCGTCCGCGCCGCCTTCGACAGCGACTTTGAAGTCGCCAGCGCTGACAACGTGAGCCGAGACGCGCAACCCGCTGGAATGTGCACGCCGGACGATGTCGCGAAATACTTCAGGACTCAGCGCGTGCTTTCCCATGAGCGGTGGCGGTCCGATGAAGGGCGCGTGGTCGGTGAGCCAGAGATAGGTTTTGATGAAGTCGTCCTTTTGCGCCATGATCGCCGGCCACTTGGTCCGCAACTCTTCGATCGTATCGATCTCGAAATAGCGGACGCTGTTCAACGTTTCCAACGTGTAACCTCTGAAGATCCCTTGCGGGAGGATCATGTTGCTGAAGAACGCGTGCAGCGCACTATCGTGTGAGGTTAGGGTAGCGTTGGACAACGCGGCGTCGACGCCGCTCGGTGTGTTCAACCGGATCGCGGCTCTCTCTGCCGGGGTCATCGGCAGATTGCCCTGGCTCTGAACATAGAACACGCCGGCCTCGAGATAGCCGCGAGCAAATTCCGAGTCGGCGCCCGGAATGCCCAGGCCGAGCGAGTGGCTGTGCGCATCTGCAAACGGCGGGACGATCCAGGTGTTGTCCAAGTCAAGCGTTCGATCGATGCGAGGAGGCTTCTTGAACGTGAATCGTCCATCGACGCTGTAGGCCACCTTGTGTTCGAACGAATGGCCGTCGAACCATTGGCCGTTGGTCAACGCGATGTTCCCCGGGCTTCGGGTTTGCGGATCACCTTGCGCTAGCGCAATCGCCGTCATGAGCAGAGATAGAGCGGCACTCAGTAACACTGCGCGTTGCTTGCGGGTCATCGCTATCTCCAACAAATCATCTTGAACCGATCGCATTTCCACCCGGGGCGCACCGATACACAAGGCGCCGACCGTTACCGAGCCGTACGTACGTTGTAAGATCAGATACTTAGCGGCTCGTTGTCGGCGGCATCATCAATGGAAACGACGACCCTAGCGAACGAAGCCATTCGGTCTCAGCTCGCGAGAATTGTCTCGAGCGCCACCTTTCAAGGTGCTCGTCGCGCGATCCGGTTGCTTCAGTATCTGGTCGAACAGACGCTTGCCGGCCAGGCGTCGACTCTGAAAGAGTTTTCGATCGGCGTCGATGCGCTGGGCCGCAAAGCTTCGTTCGATCCTCGCACCGATTCGATTACTCGCGTAGAGGCATCGCGACTGCGCAATCGCCTGGACCTCTACTACGCGAAAGAGGGCACCTCGGACCCCGTGCTCATTGCGCTGCCGCGGGGAGGTTACGTCCCGGTGTTCGCGCCGCGGACGGTCGAAGTCGAAGCACGGAAACTCCTGGACGCCAAAGCCGATGCTATCGGTGCTCTGCCGCGCGTCGAGGTTACTTCTACTGTCGGTTCCCGCCGGCGGCTGCGTCTGATCGTGGCGGCTCTTGCGCTGTCGACGATTCTCGCCGGGATCGGTTTCTATTCAAGGCTCGATTCACCCCCGAACCCACGGTCGCTCGCCGTTTTGCCTTTTCGTTCGGATCTGCCGACGGAATATCTTGCTGACGGGCTGACCGAAAATCTAATCAACAATCTATCGCGCCTCTCCAGTCTGCGCGTTACCGCGAGATCGATCGCGTTCAGCTTCAAGGACAAGGCAACCGATCCCCTTCGGATCGGCAGGGAGCTGAAGGTTGGCACCGTGGTCACGGGTCGAGTCACCTTGCGCGATGGCATCCTCGATGTGCAAGTCGAGATGGTGGACACGGCGACAGGAAGACAGCTATGGGGCGAGCGATACGAGCGTCCGTCGTCGGGCATTCTTGCTGTGCAAGAAGCCATCGGAATTCAGATAGTCGACAACCTGAGTCTGAGGCTCAGTGGGGACGAGCAAAGGCAACTTACCAAGCGTTACACGGACAACCCGGAGGCGTATCAGCTCTATTTGCAGGGGCTCTACCTTTCAGGCAAGCCAACCAAACAAGGTATTCGAAAAGCTATCGACTACTACAAGCAGGCCATCGGAAAGGACACCCGATTTGCTCTGGCCTACGTCAATCTCGCGACCTGTTTCGAACTTCAAAGCGCCGAGGAAGGACCGGGAACCCTGCTGCAAGAAGCGCAAAATGCGGTGATTCAGGCAATCAGCATCGACAACACGCTCGCCGAAGCCCACGCCGAACTCGGTTTCCTGAAATGGATCCACGATCTCGACCGACCGGGCGCCGAAAGCGAACTCAAGCTGGCGCTCGAGCTCAACCCGAACTCTGCCACCGCGCATTTCGATTACTCGAGAGTCCTTGCGGAAACTGGCCGCTTTGAACAAGCGCTCGTGGAAGCCAACCGGGCAATCGGCCTCGATCCACTTTCGATTCAGACTAGAAAGCGTCTGCCTTACGTCCTATTTCTGGCGCGTCGATACGATGAAGCCATTGTCGAGTATCAGAAGCTGATCGAATTGGCGCCCGACTTTGTTCAAACCCAACGAGAGCTGGGCCTGGTCTATGAACAAACGGGAATGCTCGAATTGGCGCTTCGCCAGTTCGAGAAGATGAGCGCCATGCCGGAGAATTACGCTGCCACCATGGCACTGGCCGACATTGGGCATCTGTATGCCTTGTCGGGCCAGCACGCCGAAGCGCGGCGAGTTTTGGCGGAGCTAGTCGAGAAGTCCGAGCGCAACTATGTTTCCGCGTATGACATCGCCGTGATCTATGCGGGGCTCAATGAGACAGATCAAGCGTTCACGTGGCTATCCAAGGCCGTCGAGCAGCGTCCTTTCTTTATCGGTTGGCTGAATGTCGATCCAAGACTCGATGGATTGCGCCGCGATCCGCGCTTTGGCGAGCTACTGCAATGCTTCGTCGCGCGGACGTGCTAGCGCGTTTGGTCGATGACCTCACGCACCTTTTCGTTGTTCATGAGAGCTATGATCTTGGGGTTGTTCATCAACGCGGAGTAGTCGCCCGCCGCAATGGCCTTCGTGATCTCCGGATCGGCCAGAACCGCCAGGATCGCGGGGTCGTTTTGCAGCGCCAGTATCATCGCCAGAACTTTCGGGTCTTCCGCGACGCGTGATTTCGCGGCATCGAGCAGGCCGGTGTCCGACGAAGATGCATCTGGAGGCGAACCGACGCCGGGTGTAGTCGCAGACTTGCCGTTCTCATCGATGGAACGGACTTCTTGCTTGCGCACATGGAGCGTGCCCGCTGAATCGGTGTCAATCGTGTAGACGCCATCCTGAAGCGACACCACTTCACCTTGGATCACGGTGCCGTCTTTCAGTACGACAGTGGCCGCGAATGAGACGCCGCAAAGGGTCGACAAACTCGCCATCGCGAACACATGAGCAGCGGCGGCCGGGCGGAACGTGAAGTTACGCACTGTTGCGTTTCCCTGATGGGTTCTCGGGGAGCTTACATCGGATCGCGCGACAAACAGTGCTTCGACGGTTGGTCTTCATGTTGTGCTCCTAAGGTCGTGAGCTGCGCTCGACCAGCAGCTCTTCGATATCGAGCAGGCCGTGATCGAGCGCGACCGGCAGCATCTCCTCGCTCAGCGGCAGCCCCGCGTCGAGCAACAATCTCATGGTCGCCGAGTAGTCGCCCGCGGGGTTGCGGAAGTGCGCCGCGCACCAGAGTGCGGTGCCGAGCGCGTCGCCACCGTGCTGGTTCTTCGAACCCCGATCCGCGCCGCGCTCGAGCAGCAGCTTCGTCATTGCGACGTCGCCGCGCGCGCCGGCGTAGTTGAGCGCGCTCGCCACGACGTCGTCAGCTTTGGCGTCGATGTCGAAGCCGACATCGAGCATGATCTCGACGGCCGGGAGGTTGCCGGAGCGCGCTACGGCCGCGACGTAGCTGTGATCGTTCGGCGTCAGCGATTTCACGAGCCCGCGATTCGCGACGAGCAGCCGGTCGACGGCCGGCCGATCACCGCGCACGCAGGCACCGATCAGGAAGTCTGCCGGCGTGCGGTTGTCGCGTGCGCCCGCGGCGAGAATGAGCCGCGTGATCTCCGGTCGGCCGTTGCGTTCAGCGATCCGCATGGGGCTCAGTCCGTCGACTCGTTTCAGAAGCCAGTTCGCTTTGCACACCATGTCGACGTCGGCGCCGTGCTCGACGAGCACGCGTTGGCACTCGATACCTCTGTCGCGGAACAAGGCCCAGTCGAGATGATTCGGACTCGTGCCATGCTCGAGAAACAGTGCAATGCCGGCCGCGTTCTCCTGATCTATCATTCGAACGATGCAGTACTCGCGATCCTGGTCTGCCGGTCCGTGCTCGAGCAGCAGCTTCAGGCAGCGCAGATCCTCGAGCTCGCACGCGTGATAGAGCGACTCGCCGTCGCTGACTTTCGCGCCGCGTTCTAGCAGCAGAGCGCAGAGCTCGGGATTGCCCGGCCATCGGCATGTGCCGTAGAGGGCCGACAGAGCGCCTTCGTGACCTTCGATTCGTGCCGCGGCGTTCGCGTCGGCGCCGCGATCGAGGAGATCGCGAGCGGCTGCGACCTGCCGGGCTGCGAACGACGGGTCGACTTTCGCGAGCTGGGCGTGGCAAAGATAAACGAGCGGCGTGCAATTGCCCGGGCCCCCTTCCGCGCCCGCGAGCTCTGGCGAGCGCGTCAAGAAGGCAGCGAGCGCGTCGCGATCGGCGAGCGCGGCCGCCACGTGAACGTTCTCCGGCGCGAGCGTACGGCAGCGTTCGAACAACGCCGCGAGCAGGAAATCGTTCGACTCGAACACGGCTCGTAGCAACGCATCGCCCGCGTTCTGGTCAGTCAACGCGCGCGCTTCGACGTGGTTCTTGAGCCGCGGCCACGACTTGAAGCCGTGGCTACGCGCGATCACGAATTGCGCGTGCGCGAGCTTCAGCGGTTGGGCCGGCAGGTGCTTCGGTAGATGAAAGGCGACGAGCTCGCGCGAACCCTCGTCGCCGTCGTCGAACGACTTCTGCAGCTCGCGCGCGCGCCGCTTGAGCTGCTCGAGGTCCGCGAACTGCGGCAGCGAGCTGAACGGCTGAAAACTCTTTGGATTTCTCATGAACGACCTCCCGTGTATGTTCCTGATGTCCGCAGTTTCAGGAGGGAAGACCGTTTGGGTGAACGCTGCTTGGTCTTACTCGATTGGCTGGAACTCAGTTCCTTTCCGCGGACCGGGGGCATGCCGAATGCCGACGGTCACTATACGAAAGTCGGAGCACGCGTTCAACGGCGGAAAAGCACCCTCACGCATCCAGCGTGCGGTTGGTCCAGTCGTGATAGTGTCCTTCGCCGCAAGGCATCGAGCGTGATGGTCGGAATCGACTAGCGACGCCGCTCGTGCGAATCGGCGACGGCAGCAGCGAGCTCAGCTCGCCCTCGAGCTGCGTTGCCGGTTGACGCCGTTTCGCGGCCACCGATCGGACTGATTTTGGCGCTGTGGCACTGAGGATTCGTTCGCGCCGCACAGAACGTCGGCGGCCGCTCGTATACCCACTGGAGACCGCTCTATCGGAAGGTGGCTGCGATGCTTTGGCTCAAACGGATCGGACTGGCGCTGGGCGTGTTGATTCTTGCCGCCGCGGCCGCTGCGGGGCTCAGCTACGTCTCCTATACCAACCACATGCGCGTCGATACCGCCAAAGGCATCGACGAGGCGGGCTACGTGAGGATCGGTGGGATCGATCAGTGGGTGCAGATCAGAGGCGATGACCGCGGCAATCCCGTATTGCTCCTCTGGGGCGAGATGATCGACGACGACCTTCCCTCACTGGGGCTGAAGTTCGGTGTGCCGGTCGTGTTTGTTCAGGGGGCCGAGGATCGGCTCACGGTAACCTCGCTCGCGCGAGACTATTTCGACCGCATCGAAGCGCCGTCGAAAGAGTTCGTCGTGCTCGACGGTGCAGGGCACAACGCGATCTTCGGCGACGCGACGCGTTTCTGAAGGCGCTCGATCAAAAGGTCCGTCCGCTCGCGCTGTCGAAGTAAGAAATGCCGGGGCCGTCCCTGGCCCCGGCGCAGTGACCGCTCCTCAATTGTTCTGTGCACCGCCGGTGATCCACGATCTGACCTGGTCGATCGTCGGCTGGTCGAGGAAAGGTCCACCGAACGGCATGCGTGCACCCGCGATGCCGGCCGTGCCCTCGATCTTGTGAATCACGTAGCTGTTGTCGGGATCGCTCGGCTTGACGCGCATCAGCGTCCCCTGCTCGAGGCTCGCCACGTTCACCAGACTCGCGAAGCTATTGCCGGCTCGAAGGTCCATCGAGCCCGGCAACGCGCCGCCCGCCGGCTGGCTGCCGTTGTGGCACCCGGAGCAGCGCGGAGTGAACACGGCCTGCTGAACCTGCGTCAGCGTCGCGGCCGCCGTGTTCGCAACCGAGACCGTCAGCACCGCGGAGCTGCCCACGTTGCCGTTGACATCCGTCGCGACCGCCCGCACCTTCGCGCTACCGTTCGCAACGGCTGTCGTGTCCCACTGCACGGTGAACGGATCGGTCGTCGCCGTGCCGATCAGCGTGCTGCCGTTCAAGTAGAACTGAACCTTGGCTATTGCGACGAGGTTCTGCTGGTTGGCTTGCAACGTGACGGTGCCGCTCAGATTGCCCTGCGGCGCGATCAGCGTCAGGACGGGCGGATCGCCGAGCGCCGGTGGCGTCGACCCGAGGTCGATGCGGCCGTAGCGACCGTTCACCTCGCCGTTCGTACCGGCGGCGTAGAACAGGGTCGCGTGCGGTTGGTTCGCTGCGTCGTTGCCGAACGCGATGCCCCAAAGGCCCGGCACCGCAAACGCCGTGCCGCCGCCGTTGGTCACGGCGCCGAGATACCGACCCGTGTCCGGATCGAATCCATTGATCGCGCCGTCGCCGAAGTTGCCGACCAGCAGCGCGTTGCTCAGCGTGCCGAAGTCGGCAGGCGCGAGCGTCATACCCCAGGGGGCGTTCAGCTTGCCGCCATCCGTGACGAGGCGCTTCACAAAATTGCCGTTCGTATCGAAGACGTTGACCAACCCGAGGCCCGGACCGGCCGCTTCGTCATCCGGCGCTGCGGTATCGTGCTTCGCGTAGCTCACGTAGATCTTCGTCGTACCGCCCTTGTTGATCGCCTGGATCCCGAACGGCCCGTAGCCGGCCGGCAGCGTCGGGTCGGTGAACGCGAAACTCGTGGCCGTCGGCGCCTGCTTGGCGAACGCCGCATTCAATACGTCGATCTTGCCGTTCGCGAAATCGGCGGCGTACAGGAAATTGCCGGTACCGTTGTTCGCGATCGCGAGACCCTTGTACACGGCTCCGTCCGTCGCCGTGTACATCGTGATTTCATGCGACGCATCCACAGTGGGCGACCAGCCGCCGATCATTCCACCCTCGCCGTCGAAGATGAAAACGGATGCAGCGCTCACGTTCGCAGCGGTCACGGCGAAATCCGTGGTTGCGTTGAACACGATGCCGGTCCCGTCGAACGGGGCTGCGGCCGCACCCGGCGCGAAGTGCACGACGAGCGGGTTCGGGCGGCCGTTGCCGTTGTAGATCGTGGACGTCTCGCTGTGATTGTTCGCGACCCAGATACTCGTGGTCGGTCCGTACGCGATGCCCCACGGGTTAACGAGGAGCGGATCGGTCGTCCCTGCGGTGCCGCCCGCGAGATCTTCAACGAGGCTCGTCGGCGTGTACGCGCTCGGCGCGCCGATGGTCAGCGTCGCAGAGCCGGTGGCTCCGGCACATGTCAGGGTGTACGTGACGGTGCCGGCCGCGGTCGGCGTCACGTCCGACGTACCGGCAGTGGACTGCGTTCCAGTCCATCCACCGGTCGCGTCGCAAGTCGTTGCCTGAGTCGATGACCACGTGAGCGTCGCGCTCTGTCCAAGCGCGATAGTCTGCGGATTGACCGACAACGTTGCCGTTGGGGTAGCGTTGCCCCCACCACCGCCGTAGCCGTCGCCGCCGCCGCCACCGCAGGCTGCGAGCACGGCGCCCAGCAAAGCGAACCCGGTCAGTCTCAAACCTCTCACTGCAATTGCAGCTTCCTGCTTCATGATGTGAATCCCTTCGTGTTGTGTGAGATCAAGCGTCAACGGGCCTTGAGTGCCCGTATCCGCCTTCACGGTTCAATTCGACCGACACACGAGGGATCGACGATGGCGCGAGCGATTCGCGCGCGGCGAGTGAACGCGGAACTGGAATCAGCGCCGCGTGTCGAAGGTCAGTCCTGCCGCAGGGCCACAGCTGGGTCTACGTTCACGGCCATTCGCGCCGGCCGTAAGCAGCCGATGAGCGCAACGGTGATCAGGATTAGCGGCGCAAGACTCAGCGTGAGCGCGTCGTACGGGGAAACGCCCACCAATTGTGATTGAAGAATCCGATTCACCCCAAGCGAAGCCACGATGCCCAGAACGAGCCCGACAGCCACGGGGGTCATGCCTTCGGCGAGCACGAGGCGGCGAATTTCTCGCGGCGTAGCCCCGAGCGCTATGCGGATACCCATTTCGGTTCGCCGTCGTCCTACGGAACGCGCAACGACGGCATACAACCCGACGGCGGCCAGAAACAGCGCGAGTGCTGCGTAGATCGGCGCGATGACGGCGTTCTTTGCCAAGTTGTTGAGTCTGCCCATCCGAGGCGAATCGAACTCGAAACCCAGGCTTGCCTTCAGCGTGGAATAGTCGGCGATCTCGAGTTTTGGATCCATCTCGTGCAACTTCGCCCGAATGGCTGCAGCCATGCCTTCCCACACGGTGGTCGCGCGCACGAAGAACCAAGCGGACTCGCCCGGCTGCTGAGACAGCGGCAGATACGCGGCAGGACGGAATTGCTGACGAGCTGATTCGTTCTGCATCACGTTGGAAACGACGCCGACGACGGTTCGCCATTCATCCGGTTCGAGGTGATACTTCTCGTAGATTCGAATGCGCTGGCCAACGACGTTCCGCCCGGGGAAGTACGCATCGGCGAAGCGTTGATTGACGAGGACCACGGGTGGAGCACCCGCCCGATCGGCCGCGGCAAAGTCACGTCCCGAAATGACAGCGGCGCCGATGGCGCGGAAGTAGTCGGGGCCTGACGCGAATATCGGCGTGGCATAGCGCTCGGTCGCGTGATTTTCGATTTCCACTGCACGTGGCTCGAAGTCGTCCAGTGGTCGGGCGTTGCCAAGCGCAGCAACCTCTACTCCCGGCAGAGAACCGAGCCTACCTTTCAGAGTATCGAAGAATTCCAGACGCGATTCGGCCGTTCGATAACGCTCGCGAGGCAGCGCGATATTTCCGATCAGCACGCGCTCGGGTGATTTCACACCCACATCTGCGGACACGATATTCCAGACGCTGCGACCCAAGACGCCGGCGCCGGCGATGAGTATCACCGCCAAGGTCACCTGCCCCACCACCAACGCCGTGGAAAGACGCTTCGCGCGCCGATCCATCGTGGAGCTGCGCGATTCACTTTTCAGCACCGCGTTGACATCGAGACGCCAAAGGCGTGCCATTGGCGCGAGCGTGATGAGTACAGTGGCACCGAGGGTCACCGCGCAGAGATAGACCAACGTGCCTCTGGTCGAGGAGTAATCGTGCGGCGAGTAGAGGGTCTCCGTGGCCGTCGCCCACATCTTCGTGCCAAGCGCCGACAGCCACGCCGCGACCAGACCGGCGATCGTGGCCAACAGAAGATGCTCGAGAAACAGCTGACGGACGAGGCGGTAACGTCCGGCCCCAAGCGCCATGCGCGTCGACAGTTCGCGGGTCCTCTCCTGCGTCCGCGCCAGCGCAAGATTGGCGACGTTCGCACAGGCAATGCAGAGCACAAACCAGGCGCCGAGCCACAAGGAGCCATAGAACAAGGTTCCTTCAAAGCCGAGGCGTTCGCGGTAGTTGTCGACGCTCGGACGCACGTCGCGGTTGCTGTCCGGATATTCTTGCGCCAGACGCTGATCGATGGCTTCGAGCTCGGCGCGAGCCTCCGCCTCGGTCGCACCGAGGGCTAGTCGGCCGTACACCTCGCCTCCATTCAGAGTGCGTTGATGCAGTTCCGGCGTTTCGACGAGCGGCAGCCAGATGTCCTTTTTGTCGGGGAAATCGAACCCCTGCGGCATTACGCCGACAATCGTGGCTGGCGCGCCGTTGATTCGCACCGTCTCGCCGATGATGTCGAGACGGCCACCGAGGCGGGACTGCCAGTACCGATAGTTGGCAATCACTACGGGTGGCGCGCCCGGAACTGTGTCGGCGGGCTCGAAATCGCGGCCCAGGGCTGGAACCACACCGGCCAGCCGGAACACGTTGGCTGTCCAGGCAAACGCCCAGATCGTTCGCGCATCGCCATCGCCTTCGGCGAGCGTGATCGATCGCGGCGCCATGAACGCCAGCGCTTGAAACGCGTGCGCCTCGCGCCGCCAATGCTCGAAATCGAAATATGAGACGCAGCAGCCCGCGCTCGGAGACTGTTCGGTTATATACAGCAAGCGGTCGTTGTCTTTCACGAGTGCGTAGCCGCGCAGAAGCATGGCGTCCAGCACACGAAAGGCGGTCGCATTCAGCGCGATCGACAGGGCCAACACCAATGCGACTGTGATGCCGAAGCTGGGTTCGCGGCTCAGGGATCGAAGCGCGAGGCGAAGGTCACAGCGAATGCCCTCGAGCCACGCGAGCCCGCGGGAGGCGCGATGACCGTGTTTGCGAAGCAACACTCCGTACACCGTTTCTCGAGGCGGTCAGAAGCTCACGGCTGATCGCGATTCGCGCAGACACCGAACTGAAGAGACGGCGCCGACTTGAACACGTGGGTCCTCGACTTGAACCTCCACCCGTCCTTGGTCTTGACGTACTCGTCCTCGTAACCGCCCTGCAGCTCCATGAGGTGCGGATAGCCGCAGACTCCCACGGTGAGCAGCCGATGTTTGCCCACCGCGCCGTCCTTCGTGGGAACGATCATGTGGTTGGTCACGATGTGCGTGAGGCCGTAGCCGAGCTGCGTCTTCGGATCGGCGCAGTTGCCTTTGCCGTCGCCGCCGGCCGCTTTCGCGAGCGCCTCGCGGCCCTTGGTCACGAACTTGCGCTGCTCGTTGGACGTCGTGCCGAAGTTTTCCGCGACGGCAAACTGCCCGTCTGCAACGTACAGATCCGCGTAGTCGTAGCCGCCGTTGGCGCACTGATCGAGCAACCACGCGTAGCGAACCGCCAATTGCTGAATCTCCGCGTAATCCTGCGCGGTAAGCTTCATTGCGTCTGGAGGCGCCTTCGGGACGAGATCGGCCGCGAACGCACACGGCGCGCACACCAACACCCACAATCCCACAATGCCTCGCACCCTTGCCGCGTAGCTCATTGACGTGACTCCTCGTGTTTCTTGGTAGTTTCGGCGATCCGTCGCATCAATTGATTTCGGTGAACGCCTGACGAGACTTGAACTTCCACTCGCCGCGTTCGCGCACCAAGGTGTCCTCGTAGTGACCCGCTCGCTCCGGCCGTGGCCTGCCGTCGGCACCCACGACGAACCACGTCCAACGCGACCACGCGGTGGCCGTGTCGCCGGAGACCTGGACGTCGAAGCTGGTCATCGAGTGAAACGACTTCTGGTACAGCGCCGGGTCCATGCGCTCGAAACCCGCGGCCACCATTTTAGCGATCGCGTCCGGTCCCGTGGCCGTGCCCATGCCGCCCTTCCACGACCCGTCATGTGCGAACAGCGCGCCGTAGGCTTGGTAGTCGCGCTTGTCGAGCTCGCGTCCGTAGTGAACGAGAAGGGAGTGAATGGCCTCGACGTCCTCCGATTTCCGGGTCCGCGCCTCGGTCGCATCGGCGCCCTCGGCTCTGTGCGCCAGATCGCCGAACGCGAAAGAAAGAACGATCGCCGCGGCGGCGACCACGATCCCTTGCTGAATCTTCATGCGTGTCTCCCCCGAACGTGCGCGGACTCGCGCACGGCTGCACGATAACCCATCGCGAATCGGCGATACTACCGGCGTCGCGGATGGGTCTGCTGGGGGAAGCTGCATGAGCATCGTTACACGTCGCGGATTCGTGGCCTTTGCGGGTCTATTGGCGGCAGCCGCGACAAGAACGGGAGCTGCCCAACAAACGGACGAGGATTCCGGACAGAACCGCTCTCGCGCATCGCGCGCCACGAGCCGCGCCAAGGATCTGACCGACGACGAGCTCGAGGCGATGTTCCATCGCTGCTCGAACTCAGGGAAGTGGGGTGCCGACGACGAGCTCGGCACCCTGAACTACGTCACCGCAGCCAAACGGATCGCCGCCGCGAAGCTCGTGAGAACCGGCGAAGTGGCCTCTATCGGACGAGACATCTCGAAAACGGCGAGCAAGGTCGATCCGCACCCTGTCCAGCTCATGATCAACTACAACGGCGGCTCGCCCGGCATCAGCGACTACTTCACGATGGCGCCGCACGGGATGACCATCACGCACATGGACGCGCTCTCTCACTTCATGTTCAACGACACCCTGTACAACGGGCGCAAGCGCTCGGCCACGATGACGGCCGACGGAGCGCAGTGGGGATCGATCTACGCGATGCGGCAAGGCGTCTTCACGCGCGGCGTATTGCTCGATGTCGCCGCCGCACGCGGCGTGCCGTGGTACGAGTCGAACGAATATGTGACGGTCGCGGATTTCGAAGCGGCCGAGAAGCGGCAGAACGTACTCTCGTCCGGCGACGCGCTTCTGGTGCGAACCGGCATGGAACGCATGGAACAGGAACACGGTGTCCAGGAGATTTATCCCCGCGCAGGTTTCCACGCCGAGTGCGCGGAGTGGATGCACCAGCGCCAGGTCGCCATCTACGGCGGCGACTGCATCGAGAAGCTGCCGTATCCCAGCGAACGCTTCCCTTCCGCCATGCACATGATCGCGCTTGCCTCGATGGGCCTGCCGATTCTCGACTGGCCGGCACTGACGACACTCGCGGCGACGTGCAGCAACCAGCAACGCTGGGATTTTCTGCTGACCACGGCGCCGATGCGTTTGCCGGGCGGCACTTCGGCCCCGGTGAATCCTCTCTGCCTCTTTTGAAGAGGGACGTGCTCGGTCAGGCCGCCGACAAGATCAGACGGCGGACATCGTCGTAAGCCCTGGGGCGTCTTCGCGACCCATGGCGCGCAGCCAGCGATAGTGAGAGCGCAGCGCCGACAGCACCGTCGCATTGTGTTTGTAGCGAACGCCGAATTCGTGGCAGGTCTTTTCGACCAGCGGCGCAATGGCGGGATAGTTCACGTGGCAGATCCTGGAGAACAGATGATGCTCGATCTGAAAGTTCAGGCCACCGAACAACCAACTCGCCACTCGATTCTCGCGCGCGAAATCCACACTCGTTTCGACCTGATGAACGGCCCAGGGCGCCGCCATGCGTCCCGATCCGAGCTCGAGCGGGAAGTCGGCCGCCTCCACGCAGTGGGCGAGCTGAAAGACGACTCCCAGCACGACACCGATGACGACGGCCGTCACGGTGTACACCGCCGCGACGGCCCATACCGGATGCAGGGCCAGCGGTAGCGCAAACGCGAATGAAATGAAGATCACCTTGCCGCCGATGAACACGACCAGCTGTCGCGCATCGGGCCGCGGACACTGATGCTCGCCCATGCGGCACGTGAAGATGAGCCGCAAGTCATCGTAAAAGTGCCACTTGATGACCATCACGCCGTACAGAAACCAGGCGTAGAAGTGTTGCCAACGATGTATCCAGGCTCGCCGATGATGCGGCGACAGCCGGCCGAGGCCGGCCAGGTCGATGTCGGTGTCGTAGCCGGCCACGTTGACGAACGTGTGGTGGAAGACGTTGTGCTTGCACCGCCAGAAATACGAGCTGCCGCCGACGACATCGAGCGTTACGCCCATGAGTCCGTTGAGCCAATTCCGATCGGAATAGGCCTCGTGATTCGCGTCGTGCATGATATTGAAGCCGATGCCGACGACCGTCAGGCCGAAGACGATCGCTAACGGCAGCGCCTGCCACCACGTCGACGCGACGAACACGAGCACTAGGTACGTGGTAACGAAGGCCGCGAGGATGATCGCGGTTTTCAGGTACATCGCGGGGCCGCCGCGTTCGCGCCGCCCGGTCGCGTGCAAGTGCGCCTTAACGCGGCGCCTGAGCTCGATGTGAAATGCGTTGTCGCCGCTGAATCTGAGCCGAGGATTCCCTAGACCCTCCGCTTCGGGGCCCGCATCCTTGCGTGGCGGAGAACTGCTCAGAGTGTGCCTTCGAGTTCATCGGGAGCGAAGCCGTTGCTATGTGCGGTACTGTACATTGGTCCAGGCCACTTGTCCGAGAATCCCGACATCGCTAGGTAGAACGGTCCATGCCATCCCTAGCCGCGCCGCGGGTCGCCGCGTTTCGCTGTTCTGTCGCCTGACAGACTGCGGTGGGGGTTGCGCTGTAGTTAACATCATTGTTAAATACATACATGCCACGACTCGACGCTCTTTCGACCACGCTTGCGGCCCTCGCCGATCCGACGCGCCGTGCGATCCTCGCGCAATTGACGCTCGGCGACGCAACGGTCAACGACCTCGCCGCACCTTTCCACATCAGCCTGCCAGCGGTGTCTCGTCACCTGAAGGTGCTCGAAACCGCCGGGCTCATCTCGCGCGGCCGGGACGCGCAGTGGCGACCGTGCCGCCTCGAGCCCGTCGCCTTGAAAGGCGTCGACGACTGGCTCGAACGCTACCGCCGGTTCTGGAACGGTAGCTTCGATCGCATGGACGACTACATCGCTGAGCTACGCAAGACCAAGGAGAAGCGCCGTGGCGGCAAAACTCGCCGACGATGAGCTGCTCATCACACGCATATTCGATGCCCCGCCGAAGCTCGTCTTCGAGCTCTGGTCGGATCCCGATCACTTCAAACGCTGGATGGGCCCGGAAGGCTTCGACTGCCCCGTTGCCGAACTCGACTTTCGCGTCGGCGGACGCTACCGCGGGCTGATACGGTCGCCGGAAAACGGCGACAACTGGTTCAGCGGCGTGTATCGCGAAATCCAGCCGCACACACGACTCGCGTTCACGTTCATGTGGAAGAACACGGGCCCTTCGGCCGACATCGAAACACTGATCACCATCACGCTCGCCGAGTTGAACGGCAAGACGGCGATGACGTTTCACCAGACCCCGTTCTCGAGCGCGGCTGCACGCGACCGGCACGTCGGCGGTTGGGCGAGCTGCTTCGAGAAGACCAATGCGTATCTGAAGCAACTCATTAAGGAGCGCGCAGCATGATTACGATTTCCGCATTTCGCTGGGTTCCAACGCCGGCTCGCGGCCAGGTGCGCGATCTGCGCGTGCGGTGGGCCCTCGAGGAGGCCGGCCTGCCCTATCGAGTACGCCTCTTGGCGCAGGGCGACCAGGACAAGCCCGAGTATCGCGCTGTGCAGCCGTTCGGCCAGGTGCCGATCTTCGACGAGGACGGCTTCGTGCTGTTCGAATCCGGCGCCATTGTGTTGCACATCGGCGAGCGGTCAGAGGCGCTGTTGCCGCGCGAGGCGCACGCGCGCGCTCGCGCCACACAGTGGACCGTCTGCGCGCTGAACTCGATCGAGCCGTTCGTGATGAACGTGGCGCTGATCGATTTTTTCTACGCGAACGAGGAATGGGCGAAATTGCGCCGCCCCGGCGCACTGGCGTTTCTCGAACGCCGCCTCGCGGCGCTCGCGAAGAATCTCGGCGACAAGCCGTTTCTCGACGGCGAGCGCTTCACCGCAGGCGATCTCATGATGAGCACGGTGCTACGCATTATGCCGGCCGTCACGGCGAAGCACGCTCCGCTCGGGGACTACGTGGCGCGCTGCACCGCGCGACCCGCGTTCGCGCGAGCGCTCAACGCACAGCTTGGAGATTTCGTCGAAGCGGCCTGACCCCGCGCCGAGCTCGTTCGATCGTTTATCGCACGGGGCCGCTAGTGAGCACCGGCGGCCACGTGCGTGCTCGACTTCACGCGCCACTGCCCGGGGCCGGTTTTCTCGTAGACCTCGTCGTCGTAACCGCCGGCTTTCAGAAACGCGCGGCCGGTCACTTCGTTGTCCTTGACCGTGATGCGCACGCCGGAAGTCAGCAGCCGCGAGACGCCCTTCGGATCGGGCTCGTAGTAGTCGCCGACTTTGGCGCCAGGGAGCTTCTGGAGCGCGAGCATCTCGCGCGCATCGAGACCCGCCGCCTTCTCCGCCGCGATGACCACGGTGCGCGAGGCGATTCGCCAACCCTTCGGCGTCCTCGTGTATTCGTCCTGATATTCGGCCATGCCGAGGTTCGCGACGCCGTGCGCGCCGAACTTCGTGGCTTCGACCGCGACCGTCGGTGCGTTCGTTCCGCCCGGACGCGCGGGCTGTTCACCCGTGCAATGACGCTCGCTCTGCACGAGCAGGATCAGCTTCTCGCGCCCGACCATGAGGCCGCGAAAACCCGCCACGAACATACCGGTGTCGGGAACGAACAAGTCGGCGAACTCCTCCGCCTTGCAGCCGAAGAGAGCCGTCATATAACTCGCACTCAACTGCTGGATCGCGGCCTTGTCGTCCGCGGTCAGGCTCTGTGCCTGCGCCGTCGCGCACGTCGCAGCGAGCAGCACCGCAACGACGAAACCGCGGCCGTCCGATTTCAGAGAATTCATGAGTTCCCCCCAACCTACGCGCCACCATCCCCCGTCGACGACTCGCCCGCCGCGGGGGGGGTGTGACCCATCAGCGCCCAATCGTTGTACGGTGCGCGTGGAGCCTTGATTTCCTTGCGCTCGCGGAGCCGATCGATGGCGCCGCTGATTCGCTTCTCTGCGTCCGCCTGCGAAACGCGGCTGCGGCCCTTCTCGCGCAACAAACGTTGCGCTTCCTGCGGCACGCTGCCGCTATACGGGCGCTTGCCGCTCGCCAGCAGGCTCTTGATCGCGTCCTTGACGGCTTCTTCGGCGAGCTTGTCGAGGTATTCCACGATTCGCGGACCCGTTGGAGGGACGCTTACTTCTTCGCCGACTTCTCGATGTTGGTCGCGATGTCGATGAACACCGCCGCGTACTTGGCCGTGTCGAGCTGCGCCATCGCGAAGTGGCCACCGCCCTTCAGGCCGCGGTCGGGCAAATACACGTAGCTCGCGTCGGCGCCGGCCTGCTTCCACACCGCGGCCTGGCACTTCAGCGCATCCTGATTCGCGAGCCCCATCTCGGAGCCGACCACCACGATCGGCAAACCCGCATAGTGCGTGAGCTTGCTCGGATGGTCGCCCTGCATCGCACAGCCGTTCTTGTCCACGGCCTTGAAGTCCGCGGCGAGCTTCGGCTCGGCGGCCCACGTCGACGCGAGCGGCGGGCTGTTGTTGAAGCCCGCAGCGAACGGGTTGGCGCCCGCCGCCTCGAAGCCGATCACGCCGACGACTTTCGCGCGGTTCAGGTCCGGCACGCGGAACGTGCTGCCGCCGCCGGCCGAGTGCGCTAGCAGAATCGCCGGACCAATCTGGTCGAGCAGCGCGGAGATGGTCTTCGCCGCCACCGGGTCGCCGCAATACGGCGCCGTCGTCGAGCTCGCGGTCCAGGCGACCACGGCGTCGTTGGTCACCGTCGGCTCGCCGCCCGGCCACACCGTGGGCGCGGAATGCGAGAGGCGGGAGATGATCGTGGAGTTGCCCACGCTCACCTTGCCGTCGCGGCAGCTCGGGTTGCTCTGGGAGCGCCCGTGGCCCGGACGATCGACGACGTACACGTCCCAGCCGTCGGCGACGAAGTAGTCGGCCCATCCGTCGCGGCCATCCGGTGTCTGCAGCCAGTCGGTGCCCTGCCCGCCGCCGCCGTGAATCATGACGATCGGAGTCTGGTGCTTCTTGTTCGCCGGCAGCATGTACTGCACGAACATCGGATTCACGACGTCGAGCGAACCCTTGTCGGCTTCCTTGGTGGTATAGCCGACGAACTTCGCACCCAAATCGCGAAGCGTGAGCGGACCGGCTTCGCCACCGGCGAACGCCACCGACGCAAACGCGGTGGCTGCCACCGCCGCACCCACGAACACAGACGATCTCTTGCTGAACATTCTTGACCCCCAATCACCACGACTCATCGGTTCGGGCCGGGCTGAACCGCCGGGCGCACCGTTCGAGCACAGAGTTTGCTGACTCGGCGCGCACAAATGCAACCCGAACGCTCGACCCCAACGCCGTGCAGGCGCAGAATCGATGCGGACGTCGCTTAGGTTTCCGGGGGGAATGCCATGAGACTTCCGCTGCTACGGGTGGCCGCCACGTTGCTGGCCGCTGCCGCGGCTTCCGCCCAGGCGGCCGAGCCTGCCACGACCGAGGGTCTGGTGGTCGCGGCCAAGCGCGCCGCCGGCCAGGACTATGCCGGCACCTTCATCCGGATCTGCATCGCTCCCGACAACCTGAACACCGGCGGTCCGCGGCCACCGCCCACCCTCTCAGCGCGCGTCGTGCCCGACCGAGCGACCTGGTACACGCAGCCGTATAAGGTATTCGACAACCTCTACTTCGTCGGCACGCAGATCCATTCCTCGTGGGCGCTGACCACGAGCCAGGGCATCATCCTCATCGATACGCTGTTCGACTACGCCATCGAGCCCGAGATCGTGGAAGGCCTTGCGAAGCTCAAACTCGATCCGCGCACCATCAAGTACGTACTGCTCAGCCACGCGCACGGCGATCATGACCAGGGCGTGGCGCTGCTCCAGAGCCGCTACGGCGCCAAGGTCGTGATGGGCGCCGCGGACTGGGATTCGACGCTGAAGCGCGAATCCACCTACCCCGGCGGCGTGCCGAAACGCGACGTCGCCGTCGGCGCGGACGGCACCAAGATCACGCTCGGCGAGACGACGGTCACCGTCGTGCCGACGCCCGGCCACACCCCCGGCACGCTCTCGTTCATCTTCCCGGTGAAGGACGGCGGCCGCACGCTGACGGTGGCCTACTCCGGCGGCACCGCGTTCAACTTCCCTCGAGTGGCCGAGAACTTCGCGATCTACAGGGACAGTGCAAAAAGGATGGGCGAAGCGGCCGGTGCGGCCGGCGCCACGGTATTGATGACGAACCACACGGAGTTCGACCGCGCCTGGGAGCGCGCGCGCCTCGCGCAGCTGCCGCGTGCGGCGGGCGAGAAGCATCCGTACGAGACGGACGCCGCGACTGTGAAGCGCTACTTCGAAATGCAGGGCCTGTGCGCCGAGTCACAGCGTCTGTCGACGAACTGATCATGCAACGCGCTGCACGGCTGCCTCAGCTTCTGGCGCTCGCGTGCGCGCTCGGCGCGTCGGCGGCCTCGTTCGCGCAGTCGGGTCAGGAACCGCCGCTGCTCGTGCTCTCGCCGAAAGCCAAGTCCGGCGGCTGGATCGGCGTGCACCGTCCGCACACGAAGCTCACCGACGTGCTCGCGCGGCACGCGGGTCAAAAAGATTGGGCGGAAACCGTCGTCGACGACGAGAGCCTGGTCGCGCAGTGGCTCTCGATGGGCCCCGGGCAGAAAACGCCGCGCCGCATGAACGGCGACACGCGCGAGTGGTGGATCGTGCAGTCCGGCTCGCTGAAGTTCACGGTCGAAGGCCGCGAGCCCGTGGTCGCGACGAAGGGCTTCATGGTGCAGGTGCCGTATCGCACGCTGTACCAGATCGAAACCGTCGGCAGCGAGCCTGCGCTGCGCTTCGAGGTCAACGTTACGCGCGCACGCAAGCTGTACCCGACGGACGAGACGCCCGCGCCGGTGTCCGGCTTCGATTACGTGCCCACGCGCGTGACCGGCGGCCGCGGCACGCTCGACGCGCAGAACCGGCCCGTTGTCGATTTCAACAAGGTCGTTGCCGGCGAAGAGCGCGGCGGACCGTTCGTGAGCGACGACCGCGCGTTCGCGAACATCATCATCGGCACCTATCAACGCCCGGCGCCGACCGACAAGGGGCACTTTCACGAGGAAGGCTCCGAGTTCTGGCTCATCCTACTCGGCAAAGTCCGCTACAAGATCGAGGGCCTCGCCGAATTCGAGGCCGAGCCCGGCGACGTGGTCTATGCGCCGCGGCAGACCTGGCACCTCGCGAGCTTCGGCGGCAGCCCGGGACTGCGCTCGTGCCGGCTCGCCATGAACGGCTTCCCGTTCCAGGCGCACATGTGGGAGCCGGACTGACGAGGGCCGGTCGCGTCAGGGCTTGTTCGCCCGCGTTCCCGTGTAAGTGAACTCTAGCAGCGCGCCCGGATGCGCGAGCGTCGCGGTCGGCTCGCCGCTAGCGGTCACGGTGCGGCCGTTGATCGCCGTGATCGCGTAGATCCGCTTGCCGTCCGGTGAGATCGCGAGATCGCGATATCGATCCGGCGCCTTGAAGTACGTGAGCGGCGGATCGGACGCGGCGTTCAACGGGATGCGGTAGATCACGCCGCTCGCCATGCCGGCGACCAGGATCGACGTGTTCCAGCCCGGGATCGCCATCGACGAGTACACATCGAGACCCGTGAGCGCGGCCGTCGCATTGCCGAGCGTGCGCACGTCATAGCCCGTCGGCACCGTGAAGAACGTCTTCAGCGGCGGCGCGAAGTCCGACAAGTTCACGCTGGACTCCTTCGTCTGCGGCACCGTGCTCGGGATGTCGCGCCCGTATTCGAGGTTCGCGCACGGCGTCGGTGCCGATGCCGACCAGTTCGCGTACGTGTAGTACTGGTCGTCCTTGTAGCCCGCGATCAGCGGCCAGCCGTAGTTGCGCCCCGCGTCGATGCGGTTGACCTCGTCGTCGGTGTCCTGGCCATGCTCGGATTCGTACAGGCGCCCGTCCGGCCCGAAGGCCATGCCTTGCGGGTTCCGGTGCCCGTACGTGAATACGTGGCTGCGCACGCCGGCCAGCACGGGATTGTCGGTCGGGATGGAGCCGTCGAGATTGACGCGCAGGATCTTGCCTTGATACGCGTCCCACACGTGTGCCTTTACGTCCGCGGCCGTCGGCAATTCCTGCGCGCGGTTCGGTACGCAGTAATAGGCGAGGAAGTTCGAGCCGTGATCGCCGCGGCTCGCGTAGAGCTTGCGGTCGGGCCCGAACACGAGGCGGCTCGCACCGTGATCGGGGCCGTGCGGCAGGCCGGTCAGCAGATCGACCGGTTCCTTGAGCTCACCCGTGGCCGGATCGTACGTGTAGCGGCGAATCTTCGCGCGTCGCTCCTCCGCAGGCCCGGGATCGGCGTCGTACGTGTACATCACGTAGACGTAGTTGCTGCCGTGCAAGAGCTGCGGATGCAGCGCGAGGCCGAGCAACCCCTCCTGTGCGAGCTTCTGATACACCTCGTCGATGGTGACAGCGACCTTGCGACTGCCGTCGGCCGGATTCACGCGCACGACGCGCTTGCCGACGCGCTCGGTGATC
>FTFB01010132.1_pt1 | contig 22695 bp, 17 predicted proteins | sample 1658331 | NCBI WGS metagenome assembly FTFB01 (sample SAMEA3914816, study PRJEB12502) | metagenome | biome: forest; material: soil | place: USA | collected 2011-09-16 | depth 0.3 m | reverse complement strand
TGGTTGTTGTTGATGATGGTGCGGTTGACGGGATCGTGGAAGGTATTGCCTAGCACCTTCCAGTCGTCTCCCGAAACGTTGAAGAGACCTTCCATCGTGTTGCTCGTGGCGTCGGTGATCGTGCACGTGGTGCCGACTACCCGAACGTGCGCTGCGCCCGATGTGGCGGCGGTCTGAGTCGTGTTGGCACCGCCGTCAACGCAGCTCGAGCTCGCAATCAGGTTCAGATTTGCGATCTGAAAATAGTTCGTGCGGTTGGCGCCGCCCGAGGTGCCGAGGTTGAAGTTGGGCCGGCCGCCTGCGCCGGTCAGCGTCACGCTCTCCCCCGGGTACGCCGCCACTGTGATCGGAGCGCCCGCAGCTCCGCCCGGAGCGGCGTCGAAGTTGCTGGCGAAGTTCCAGCCGCTCGAACGGATCACGCCGCTGTAGGTGCCGGCATGCAGATAAAACGCGTCCCCGGCCGCCCAGGTGGCGACCGCATTGACGATCGTGGCCGGTGTCACTGCGATCACGCGGCCCGTGTGCACGGCGACGTTGCCGAGGGACTTCCCGCCCACCACGAGCGCACCGCCGCCGCCCGACACGTTGAACACGACCTTGGAATCGGAGTAGCTGACGACCGTCTGCGCCGTGCCGCCGAGCGTCACGCTGCCGCTCGTCCCGAACCCGCTGCCGTAGGCCGTCACCCACGCACCCTGCGGTGCCGACGCAAGATCCGTGTAATAGCCCAGCGGCTGCGACGCTGCCGGGGGTGCTGCGACCGTGATGTTGACAGTATCGGCGGCGCTCGGAGCGCCGTTATTGTCCTGGACGACAATGCTGAACGTGAGGACCGTCTGAGACGTGACTGTCGGCGCCGTGAAGGTCGGCGACATCGCTGTCGCGCTGCTCAGCGTGACGCTCGGTCCCGCGGTCTGGGACCATAGCCGGCCTGTGATCGTCCCGTCCGCATCGGTGCTCGCGGCGCTGGTGAGTGTCACCGCCGAGCCGCCGGCGACCGACTGGTCGGGACCGGCGTTCGCGGTCGGCGCCTGGTTGGCCGCCCCGCCCGTTACAGATACCGTGACGGACGTGACCGGGCTCGACCCGCCGGCACCCGTGCACAGCATGGTGAACGTGGTCGATGTGGCGAGCGCCCCCGTGGATACCGACCCAGAGGTCCCTTTCGTTCCGGTCCAGCCGCCCGAGGCAGTGCAGGTATCAGCCGTGGTCGTCGACCACGTCAACATAGAGGTTGCGCCGGAAGCGACGCTCGTCGGGCTCGCCGACAAGGTCACGGTTGGGGCGGCCGGGCCGCCTGGCGGATTCACGGCGGCTGTGCCGCTGTCATCGCCTCCTCCACAAGCGGCTAGCAGCGCGGCCGTTGTGGAGGCGAGCATCGCGGCCCGCAAGATGCGTGGAAAAGATCGGCCCGTCCGTACCAGGCCGATGCGGCCTCCCAGAAGACACATGTGTATTACCTCGCCAGAGCTCAAACTATTCTGCTAGAAGAGAGTAAGATTCGCGCCGATTCCGCGCTCATAAAAAAGCAATTTAGAATCAAAGGATTGACTCGCTTCGTTGAGACGCCGTCCGCGTGTACGCTGCGCGTACCGTCGCTTTTAGGCGACGCTTTTGCGAGTAAGCGAGCATTGCGATCATAACCTACTGTCCTGAACAACGATTCGTCTGTTGCGAATCCCCACACGTCCGCCGACCTATTCGACGCCATGCAATGGCATGCTTTCTCGGCAGGGCGTCACACTATCGCCGCGCGCTTGCAGTTATGCTTTATGAACAGAGCGCGCAGGGAAATCGCAAGAACTAATGAATCCTAGTCCTGCGGCGGTGCCGATTCTCATGTACCACGAAGTCGCCGATCCGCACCAGCATGCCGATCTCGCCCGCGTGACGCAGCGCAACTATGTGCTCGAGACGGCTCACTTCTCCAGCCACCTGGCGGCGCTCGCTGAGATCGGTGCGAGCACGGTCAGTCTCGAACAGCTGCGCGCCTGGCAAAGCGACCACGTGCCGCTCCCGGAGCGACCTGTCGTACTGACCTTTGACGATGGGTTCGCCGGCAACTACGAGAATGCCGCGGCCTTGTTGGTTAAACACGGGTTCAACGCGACGTTCTTCGTGATCACCGGCAGGATCGGCGCGCCGTTCATGATGAGTTGGTCGCAGCTGTCCGAGCTCAGGAACGCCGGCATGGCCGTCGAGTCGCACACCGTGAGCCATCCGCTGTTCTCGTCTATCGATCGCGCGCGGACCGCGCGCGAGCTCGGTGAATCGAAACGCGAGATCGAAAATCGCCTTGGATCCGCGGTGCGCCATCTCTCTCTGCCACATGGCGACACAAACGAACACTACCCCGAGCTTGCGCGTGAGGCCGGGTATGAAAGCGGGTGCTCATCGCTCGTGGGCATCAACGAGCGTTCGACCGATCCGTTCATGTTGCGGCGAATTGCGATGACGACAGCGACGACGGCCGATGGCCTCCAGCGCATCGTGCGACAAGATCCTAAGCTGCTGCGTAGCATCCGCCGCCGCGCAACTGTTAAACGGGCGCTGGCGCGTGTGCTCGGCAAACGAACCTACGGTCGCCTCGTCAATCTCGTGTACGGCGTGCAGGGAGATGACGGTGCCAACCCTTCATGAGGATTCTCGCGCTGACCACCCGGTGCCCGTTCCCGCTGCACGAAGGTCGTGCGCTGCGCACGTTCAATCTCTTGAAGCAGGTCGCCCGCAAGCACGAGGTCATTCTTTGTACGTTCCTGCAGAGCCGCGAAGAGGTGGAAGGGCTGCGCGAGATGCGCGCGTTTTGCAGCGAGGTCTACGGCGAGCCTCTATACATCGATAATCCGCGGCGCGAGCTGTTGGTCGACCTCGTGCGCGACGCCTTCAGCGTCACGCCCATACTCGCCACGAAGTATCGTAAGCGGGCAATGCTCGACAGGATGAGCGCCTTAGTCCGGGAGCGCGACGTCGATGTCGTCCATCTCGATATGCTGCATCTCGGTGATTTCGTCCCGGCAGTGTCGATTGCGCCGACGGTGCTTGTTGAGCACAACGTCGAAGCCGTGATTCTCGCGCGCCGTTTGCAGACGGAACGCAATCCGCTGCGGCGTGCCTATCTTCGCTATCAACACGCGAAGCTCGAGCGATACGAGGCCCGTATTTGCGCCGCCGTGGAAGAGGTCGTTACCGTCTCGGACCTCGATGCCGCGGCGTTGCGAGTGTCGTGCCCAACCGGCAGCTTCACCTCGGTTTCGAACGGAGTCGATGCCGATTACTTTCAGAGCAAAGGCACGGCCAAGAAACCAGGCTCTCTGGTCTTCGTCGGCGGCCTGAGTTGGTTTCCCAATCTCGACGCGATTCGTTACTTCACCGCAGAGATTCTGCCGCGAATCGCGGAGCGCGTTCCGGACGTATCGTTGACGGTTGTTGGCAGGTTGCCGAGCCGCGAGGTGGCGGCCGAGTTCGCCGGCGATCCGCGCGTGCGGCTCACGGGAACCGTCGACGACGTGCGGCCTCTCATCGACGAGGCCGCAGCCTACGTCGTTCCGCTGCGAATCGGCGGCGGGACGCGGCTCAAGATTCTCGACGCGCTTGCGATGGGACAGGCCGTCGTCACGACGTCCATCGGCTGCGAAGGCCTCGAATTGCGGTCTGGCGAACATCTTTGCGTCGGCGATGATCCGGCGGCGTTTACCGAGCTCGTGGTTCGCGCGCTGAACGACCCAGCGTTTGCTCGCGGCATCGGAGAAGCCGGGCGGGCACGCGTGCGCTCGCACTACGACTGGAAGTCGATCGCCCAGGTGCTCGAACGAGTGTACTTGAGCGCGGTCGAGAAGCGGCGGGCGGTCAAGGGCATCGTCGAGCGGCAACGTTGATCGCGCGATAACAGGAATTCCAGGGGCCGTACAGTATGTGTGGAATAGCAGGATTGGTCTTGCCCGAGCGGCAGGTAGTAGAGGCCGCGGCACTGAAGCCGATGCTCGACGTTATCGTGCATCGCGGCCCGGACGACGAAGGCAGTTACGTGCGCGGAAACGTGGCGCTCGGCATGCGGCGGCTCAGCATCATCGACCTCGAGTCGGGCCATCAGCCGATTCACAACGAGGAGGGCACCGTCTGGGTCGTCTTCAACGGCGAGATCTACAACTACTCGGAGCTTCGTGCGGGTCTGGAAGAGCGCGGCCACCGCTTCTACACACATTCCGACACGGAAGTGATCGTGCATTTGTATGAGGAGCTCGGTGAGCGGTTCGTCGAGCGCCTGAACGGCATGTTCGGGATCGCTCTGTGGGACGAGACCAGGCGTCGCCTCGTGCTCGCGCGCGACCGCGTCGGCGAGAAGCAGATCTATTATGCTTACCGCGGAGGCCGGCTTGCCTTCGGTTCCGAGATCAAGTGCGTGCTGCAGGCGGGTTTCGTCTCGCGCGACATCAACCTTCGTGCGATCGACGGGTTCTTCAGTTTCTTATATTCGCCTGCGCCGGACACTGCGTTCGCCGATATTCTGGAGCTGCCGCCCGCCCACGTGCTCGTTTTCGACGCGGCCGGTCTGCGCGTAAACCGCTACTGGGAACCCACGTTCGTCGTCGACGATTCGCGCACCGAGGGTGAATGGGTCGAGGCGTTTCGCGATCGCTTCCGCGCCACGGTACGCAGCCGGCTTGTGAGCGACGTGCCGCTTGGGGCCTTGCTGAGCGGCGGTATCGATTCGAGCGCAGTCGTTGCGGAGATGGCGGGCGCTGGGAACGGGCGAGTCAAGACGTTCTGCATCGGTTATGGCGCCGACGGCGCGTACTACGATGAGCGGCGCTACGCTGCCCTCGTTGCGAAGCACTTCGGCACGGACCACGCCGAGTTCGTCGTTGAGCCGGACATCGTCGAAGTGATTCCGCACCTCGTCGACGCGTTCGACCAGCCTTTCGCCGACTCGTCGGCGATCGCGAACTACTACGTCTTCCGCGAGACGCGCCGCCACGTGAAAGTAGTGTTGACGGGGCTCGGGGGCGACGAGGTCGCGGCGGGCTATGAGCGTTATGTCGGCCTGAAGCTGCAACAATACTATCGCGCGTTGCCGGCCTTGCTGCGCGACAGAGTGATCGCGAGGTTCGCGGGGTCTCTCAGCGATCCGAAATCGGGTAACCGAACGGTCGAGCGGCTCAAGCGCTTCGTTCGACACGGCTCGCAGCCTGCCGACCTTGCATATCTCGGCTACGTATCGGCTTTCGACGGTGCGCGCCGCTCGGCGCTCTGGAGTGAATCAGCACGCCGCGAGCTCGGCGACTATGACTCGGCTTCATTCGTGACGGATCGTTTCGCGAATGGGGCCGTCACCGACGTGCTCAACAAGGCGCTGTACACGGACATCACGACTTATCTCTCGGGCGACCTGCTCCCGCTAACGGATCGTATGAGCATGTTGAGCTCGGTCGAGGCGCGCGCGCCGTTCGTCGACCATGAGCTCGTGGAGTTCATGGGCCGCGTGCCGCCGAGGCTAAAGATCAAAGGCCTGCAAAAGAAGCATCTCCTCAAGCGGGCATTCGAAGGAGTACTGCCGCGCGAGATTCTTCATCGCAAGAAGCGCGGCTTCACCGTGCCGCTAACGATTTGGTTTCGCAACGAGCTAAAACCGTTCGTGCGTGAGGTTCTCTCGCGATCGCGCATTGAGCATGTGGGGTTGTTCGATCCGACGTATGTCGAGCGTATCGTCGAGGAGCACACGGCCAACCGCGAGAATCATCACAACCGGATCTGGGCGCTGCTGATGTTCATGATCTGGCACGAGAGGTACATCGAGCGCTGAGTCACGTCGTCGGCCCGGCGCCCGGCGGCGATTCAGCTTCGGCGTCAGATCTCGCGGTAGCACTCGGCGTATTGTTGCGCCATGTGTTGCGCCGAATACCTTTCCGTCACCGTACGCCGCGCGTTGCGGCCCATGGCCTCGAGCCGCTCCTCGTCGCGTAGCGCGCCGGATATCGCCGCACCGAGCGCCACCCGGTCGGCAGGCGGCACGACCCACCCAGTGCGCTCGCGCTCGACGATCTTTGCCACGTCACCAACATCGGTGCCGATGACAGGGACGCCGCAGGCCATCGACTCGAGCACCACCATTGGAAACGCTTCCACGAGCGATGGCAGCACGAACAGATCGAGCGCGCCGTACAGCTCCGGCGTGTCGGAGCGCGTGCCAAGGAAGTGGACGCGGTCCGCGATCCCGGAGCGGAGTGCCGTTTGCTCGAGTGTCGCGCGATGGTCTCCGTCGCCGACGATCAACAAGTCGATGTCGCGAGATTGGAGAGCTGCGACAGCCTCGATGAGATCGTCGACGCCTTTCCGACGATCCAGGCGGCCGACGAAGCCCGCGACGTGACGGTGACGAAGGCCGAGGGCCGAGCGCGTCGCCGCCTTGGTGTCCCGCGGGGAGAAACGCGACGTGTCGACGCCGTTGCCGATTCGACGCAACTTCGAGCGTGGCACGAACCGAGCGAGTTCGTCGAACACGCTCTCGGAAACTGCCACGGCGGCATCGCAGAAACGTGCGATGCGCTTGTCGATCGCCGCATAGAGCGCGAGAGATCGGTTCTCGATGAGCCAATTGTGGTAGGTCGCCACGAGCTTGAACGGCCGGCGGCGGCGGGCGAGGAGGGCGTGGAACGTCGTCTTGTACTTGTGGCTGTGCACGACGTCGATTGCGTAGCGCTCGACGTAGTCGGCGATCGCGACCACGGCGGCTCGGTCGAACTGGCGCCGGCACGGGACGATCCAGCCGGCCGCTGTGCCGCGGCAGGCGTCGATGGCTTGGCGATCGCCCCGACCGGCGTTGTCGAACGCGCCGAGATGACATTCGATGCCGATCTCGACGCTCTGCCGAATCAGCTCGGCGGCCATGGTTTCCGCACCGTGGAAGCCGGTGCTACTCAGCAAATGCAGAACTTTCAAGCGTTCGCTCGGCGCGAGGCGGCTTCGGCCTTGGCCGGTGCGGCGGGCGCAACAGCGCTCGCGGCGGCCCGCACGGTCGCTGAGCTCGTCAGGGCCCGATCGACGAGCCCCCAGAAAATCCAGAAATAGCTGCCGAGTGCGAAGTACGACCAGCGGTCGCCGAACACGTTGCTGACTGCCATCGCGGCGACCGCGCCGATGAAGCCGAGACCCATGCCTCTTTGGAAATTGCTCGCGCCCGTGCGATAGAGACGCCAACCGCTGCTTCCCGCGGCGAAAATCAGCAACGCGAGAAATAGGAGGCCGATCACGCCTTGCTCACACGCCGTCTGTAGATAGTAGTTGTGCGTATTGTTGAGACCGGCGATGCGCACCGATATCGCGAACCCGTGATAGCCGATGCCGAATATCGGGTTCTGCGCGAACAGCTCTTGAGCTCGGTCCCAGAGCACGAGCCGTAGCGCCGCCGATTCCTCGATCTGCCCCGCGGGCGTCTCGGTCATCAGGATTCGGTCGACGACCGCGGTCGGCAGCACGGTCGTCCAGGTGAATGCGAGCACCCCGATCCCGACGAGGATCAGCCGTTTGCGCAGCACGCCGAACACACCCATGGCGGCGATAACCGCCGCGTACGCGCCGCGCGAATACGTATCGAACAGCGGATAGACGAGAGCCAACACCGTCCCGGCATAGAGCCATTTGCGCCGCCAGTCGTTGTCGACGAGCAGTAGTCCTGTGATGAACGCGCCGACGTAAGCGATGTAGGCACCGAAGTGGTTCGCGCCGAGACCCACGATCCAGAACGGTCCTGCGGCGCGCTGGGCGTAATTGAACGAGCTGCCAGAATCGAAGTTGCGAAGCTCGCGGACGGCAATGAACAGCGTCACCGCTGCGATCAGGGTCACGGCTGTTTGCTGGTCCTTCTCGGTCTTGAGTGCGTTGTACGTGATGAAATACAACATCAACATTTCGACGTAATTTTTGAAGTCCGCGAGCACGTCGTTCGCGGTTGTTACGGGTATCGGCAGGTGGAATCGCAGCGACGAGTTCCATACCGCCACGTACATCATGAAAATGTAGCTGCCGATCAGAAATGCTCGCGGCGGCCGCTCGAAGCCGCCGTTGTTGATGTGAGCACCGATCATCGTCGCGAGCAGCACCAGATCCATCGTCTCCGTACCGAGCGGCAGCTCGTGCACCTTGTACCAAATGTTCGGCAACGGGATCAGAACGATGAGCAGCAGTAGGCCCCACTGCGCGCGTTTGATTCCCGCTGCGACGATCACGAAGAAAATCGATAGGTACATGACCCACGGCAGGATGTCGTGGAGCACGTCCTTGAGAGCTGTCAGCATGGCTCGAACAATACACCAACTTATGCGACCATGCCCCGAACCAAGTCTCACGGGAATGGCCGGTATGTCTCGGTTTCTGCTGCTGGCAGCGCTTGTGCTGGTGGTCGTATCCAACGCCGTTGCGGCATTGCCGGAAGGCCCGGTCGGTTGTGCGTTGCCGCCGCCGCCGTCCGTCAGCGATGCAGAATTTACGGATCTGTCGAGCGCGCCGGTAGGGGCGGCAGTCACCGTGTTTGGATCGGGCTTCGGCGCAGCGGGAGAGGTAACCCTTGGCGGCGTTTCCCAGAAGGTGCTCGGGTTCAGCGATCGCTGCGTAATCTTCACTGTCTCCGGGACCGGTGGGGAGCTCGTCGTCGGCGGCAAGCGCGCCGGGACGCTCCCGGTGCACGCAGGGCGGATACTGGAAGCGACGCCGGCGAGGCTAAAATCCGTTTGGCGCGACGTACGGCCCGGCGACGTGATCTATTTGCGCGCGGGCGACTACGCGAGCATCTTTGGCGAGGGCGATTGGTGCATGGAATGCACGTTCGAGACCTTCAAGCGCGGTACCAAGGCTCAACCGATAGCAATCATCGCCTACCCGGGCGAACTCGCGACGCTACGCTGGGTGCCGGGCTCGATGCACTCCGTCATCGCGCTCGGCGATCAAGATTCTCGCCAACGCCGTGCCGAGTTCCTCACGTTCGCAAACCTACGCATCGTCGGCCATGCGGATTGCATCTACGGGGGCGGCAATACGTCCGATCCGTACGGTGGTCGCGAGAACACGGGCGCGACGGACATCCGGATCGTGAACGTCACCTGCGAGATCGAGGACGCGGAGAGCAACACGATGACCGGTCTCATTGCGCTGCAAGGCAACCATTGGACGATCCTCGGCAGCACGTTCGTCGATCCACCGAATCGCAAAATCATCAACAATAACCACGCAATCTATATCTCGGGCGGCGCGGACGACGTCGAGATCGGTTACAACCGTCTCGTCAACTTACACATGGGGCACGTGATTCAAGTACACCAAGACGGCAAACCGTTTGTGTACGAGCGCATTTGGATTCACGACAACGAGCTCGAGGGGCGAGCCGACATGGACATGCGCGGCGTAAACGTCGCGAACGTCGATGAGGCATCCTCGGTGCTGATCGAGCGCAACACCTTCCGCAATCTCGGCCAGGAATTCTCCGGCGTCGCCGTTTATCGCGGCAATGTCACGATCAAGGACAACCGGTTCTATGGCGTGCGTGCGCCCGATGTCGCATTGAGTGGCCAATACGGCGGCACACGGCACGTCATCGTGAGCGGCAATCGCTTCGAGACCGTCGGAGGCTATAAAGCCGTCGACGCCGCCAACGGAGCGAAGTTCTCCGATCTGCATCTCGAGGGCAATCACTATTGCGGCGTATCACCGCAAGAGCGGCTGAGCGACGAGCTCGGTTCACACGCTCCCGAGGGTGTCTGCAAACCGTGAGATCAGACTCTCGTGGCGCGAGGGTGTCTTTCGAGACGCTGCCGTACGAACAGTGCACAGAAGAGATTATCGCGTTTCGCAACTCGCAGCGCGAAACGCAAAGGGACAACCACTACTTCGCCTGGCGGTACGCCGGCAAGCCGAGCGAGTATGGTGCGCACGTTACTTTTGCTCGGGACGCGGCGGGCGCGCCGGTTGCCTCCGCGTCGGCGATCTCGCATGACTTCCACTTGGGCGATGTGTCCGGCGCCGTCTCGATTGTAGGCGACATCGCCGTCACGACGGCCTATCGCGGTCACGGCATCGCGAGCCGCCTGCTGTCGGAGTTGCGCAAGGCATCGCTCGAGCGGGGTCTCCGCGGTTGCTTCGTGTTGCCGAATGCCGACGTCGTCGGCGCTCTCGCGAGGGCCGGTTGGACGCAGGTGGCTGTGATCGCACGGTTCGTGAGCCCGTTGTCGGTGAAGGGTCGTCTCGGGCGAAAGTTTGGCCCGCTCGGCCGCCTTGCGGGCGAGTTGGCTGACGTTTTCTTGCGCGCCGCTGACGGCCGTGCGCCAGTCCGGTCCGGCCGCCCGTACACCTACTCGGAGGCGATGAATTTCGGCGCCGCGTACGACGAGCTGTGGGAGCGTCTGCCGAAAAGCGGCCGATTTCTGGCGCGGAGAAGCCGGGAGTACCTGCAGTGGCGGTTTACCAGAAAACCGTCGGCCGGTTATCGGATTCTCGAGCAGCGGAGAGGCGCCGATCTTGCGGGGTATGTCGTCTATCGCACGATAGGAGGTCTCGCGACGATCGAAGACTTTCTCGTGACCGACGAAGCGGCCTCAGTCGCGCTCGGCCGCAGTTTCGTCGCAGCGGTTCGTGACGGTCGCGAGGCCGAGACGATCCAGGCTCGATTCGTCGCCGATACGCCGTTTGCGGTGCCGTGGCGCCGCGGCACCTTCGTGAAGCGTCCCGACTTCCAGTTTGTGATGTGGGCAGATGCGGAGCCGCGCGCCGACTCGTCGCGATCCGCGTCCTGGTTCGTGACGCCGGCCGACAAAGACGTTTAATCCGCGCAAAAACGCGATTTATGTATCACATTCGGGGCTGGAAACGCAGCTAGACTACGCATATGCGCGCGACCGGACCATTAGGCCGGCTACCAGGGTCTGGCAGCCGCGGCGGGGTCGATCGAGTGCCGCAAATGTGGTGGAATTCCGTGTGCTTTAGCGAGAATCGCGCGAGACTTTGCGCACGCCTTCTCGAGCTGTTCAGGGACGAGATCGGACGACGAACGAAGATGGCGACGTAAGGCGTATCCTCTCGTGCACCATTCTGCGCCCGCCCGTCCGCGGTCGGCGCGTTCTTACCGTCGACACGATGCGCCATTCGAGGAAGAAGATTTTGATCGGTATTGCGAAGAGGCTCGCACTACAGGCGCTGACCGGTGAAGCAGTGCTGGCGCGCGCGCGCGCGCATTTGCCTGCGGTACACGCGGTCGTGCTCATGTATCACGAGGTCGCCGGCGACGATGTCGACATTGAATCGTGGACTGTCGTACGCAGCGGCGATCTGCAGCGGCAGCTCGATTACATCGCTCGAAACTACGACATCGTATCGATCGGCGATGCGCTTGCGAGGCTCGCGTCACCGACCGGACGGCCCGCGGCCGTGGTTACGTTCGACGACGGACATAAAGGCAACCTCGAAACGCTGCTGCCGATCGTCGACTCGCGGCGGATACCCGTGACGATCTTCGTTGCCTCGGGCCACGTCGAGTCGCAGAAGGCGTTTTGGTTCGATCGACTGATCAATGCGCTACAGACGGCGGATCCGATCGAGCTCGATCTGCGCCGCTTCGGCACGCTCGGGAAGTACGTGGTCAATGAGTCGCGCGGAGCTCCTAACTGGGTACAGTTTCAGCGGCTGCTGCAGGATCTCAAAACGCTAGATCCCGAGCGCTGCGAACTGGTTGCCGACGAGATAGTGGCCGAGCTCGCGCAGCATCCGTCCCGGCCGGGCGGCCGGCTGCGGCCGATGACACCTGGCGACATCGCAGCGCTCGCGGCCTCGCCCTACGTCGAGATCGGCGGCCATTCCCATTGCCACCGGCTACAGACGCAGTTGTCGGAGCAAGAGCGGCGCGAGAGCATCGAGCGCAACCGGCGATTGCTCACGGAGTGGACGGGACGCACGATCGAGCACTTTGCTTATCCGAGCGGTGCGAACGATCCGCATGTGGTAGCGACGGTCCGTGCAAGCGGCTATCGGACGGCCATGACGACGGCGCCGGGACTCTGGCTCGCGGGCAGCGATCCCTTTCTGATTCCGCGTCTCGGCGTAGGCCGCTATGACGGCGCGGCCACATTCAGGGCGGGACTGTTTGGCGGTGCACGGATGCTCGCCGCGCTGCTCACAGGCGCACGGACGGCGGTGGCGTCATGAACGCGGCGCTTGAGCTCGGGCCGTCCAGCCGCAAGGCGCGCCTCGTCGGCCGCGAAGCGTTCGCCGCGCTGCGTTCGGACTGGACGCGGATCGCGGATGCAATGCCCAACGCGACGCCGTTTGTGAGCTGGGAGTGGGCGGCCGCCTGGCTCGAGACGATCGGTCGCGACGTCGAGGCGCGCTTCGTCCTGCTCGAGGACGAGACCGGCATTTGTGCGATTCTGCCGTTCGCCGCGAGCCTGTCTTCCGGCCCGGTGCCGGGGGCGCGGCGACTCACCTCGTGCGCGGTCGACGACGTCTATCCCGATCAACTCGAACCCGTCGCGGCGGCGCAGGACTTGCCCACGCTGCTCGACTCGGCGCTCGATCTTCTCTGGGCCGACGGCTTGCGCTGGGATTGTGTGCGGTTGCCGATGCTCGCCGAAGACTCTCCGTTTGCCGCGGAGCTCGAACGGCGCGCGCAATCGCCGGGGCGCAGCTCGCGAATGGAGCGGCGTGAGGCGACGACAGCGCCATTTCTGCCGATCTCGGTCGGCTATGAGGACTTCCTGAAGACGTTGTCCTCTAACGAACGCTACAAGATCCGCAACCGCAGCAAGAAGCTCTTGACCGGTCGCGACGTCGAGTACTCGGATCTCGGCGCAATGGAGTCCGTCGAGGCGCTCGCGCTGCTACGCGCGTTGCACGCCAAGCGCGCGGAGCAGAAAGGCATCCGCAGCACCTTCGACACCGAGCCGGTGCAGCGTTTCCACGAGCGATTGCTTCGTGAGTTGCCGAAAGAGCGCGTCGTCTGGCGATGCCTGCGCTCGGGTAGCGACATCTTCGCGATGTTCTACGGGTTCCGCGTCAGGGACCGCCTGTTCTATTTCCAGCTCGGGTACGACCCGGCGTGGTCGGAATTTTCGGCGGGTCTGGTGCTCCTTTCCCAGACGATTCGCGAGGCGTTCGAATCCGGGTGTCGCGAATACAATTTCCTGCAGGGCAACGAGCCTTTTAAGAGCACGTGGACCCGCTCGGCACGCCGGCTGAACGACTGGACAATCTATCGTCCCGATTTCCGCGGCGAGCTGCTGTACCGTTTGAACCGTACGCGGGCGATCGGGCGAGCGGGCGTCGTGCAGGTGACGGCTGCCGTGCGGGCGGTGCGAGCGTGGCGCGACGCTCGGCGCAAGGGCGGCTGACGGGCTTGGATATGAGGCGACTCAAGAGTCGATAGAAATGGCCGCTCAAATCGTTTTCTGGACGGCCGCGGCCGCGATCGTTTTCGCGTACGCCGGCTATTCGCTCAGCATCGTGCTGCTCGGACTGTTCGTGCATCGGCGCCTCACGCGGGCAGACATCGAGCCCACGGTGACGTTCCTGATCACCGCCTACAACGAGGAGCGCAACATAGCGACGAAGCTCGAGCAGACCCTCGCGCTCGACTATCCCGCGGACAAGCTCGAGGTGGTGGTGGCGTCCGACGGCTCGACCGACCAGACGGACGAGATAGTGCGCTCGTTCGCGGCGCGCGGTGTGCGCCTCGTGCGTGTTGAGGGCAGGGTCGGCAAGACCGAGACGCAAAATCAAGCTGTGCGCGAAGCGCGCGGCGAGATCGTCGTCTTTTCGGATGCGACGACGCGTTATGAGCCGCAGGCACTTCGCAAGATCGTTCGTAACTACGCGGATCCGGCTGTCGGCGCGGTCAGTGGCCGCTATGAGTACTACAACCCGTCGGGTGCTTCGATCGGGGTCGGTAGCGTGCTCTTCTGGAAGTACGAGAACTTCATCAAACGCACGCAAACCCGCATCTATACCATCACGGGTTGCTGTGGGTGTATCTATTCCGTCCGCCGAGAGGTGTATGCGCCGCTGCCGGCGGACGTGATCAGCGATCTTTGTGAGCCGCTAAAGGTGCTCGAGAAAGGCCACCGAATCGTGTTCGAGCCCGACGCGATCGCATACGAAGAGACGACGGAGAAACCCGCCGAGGAATTCAACATGCGCGTCCGTGTGGCCGTACGCGGTATGCGTGGCATGCTGTTCATGAAAGCTCTATTCAATCCGCTGCGCCACCCATTCGTTTCTTATCAGCTGCTCGGACACAAGGTGATGCGCTGGCTCGTCCCGGTATTCTTACTCGCAGCGTTCGCGGCCAATCTGTTTCTGCTCGATCGCACATTCTACCGAATCACGTTTGGCCTGCAGGCGGCGCTGTACCTTGCTGCCGCTGCGGGCTGGTTGGCCGCCCGCTGGAAGATACGGTTGTTGCCGATCAGCCTGCCGTTGTATCTCGTGACAGTGAATATCGCTGCCCTCACCGCGATGGTGCGTGTGGCGCGCGGCTATCGCGCCGTGACATGGGAAACGGTGCGAAAATGAGCAACAAGATCGCGTTTATCACTCAGGAGGACCCGTTCTACGTCCGAATCTTCTTCGAGGAGTTTTTCGGGCATTACGGCCGCCTTTCGGACGTCGCCGCTGTGTTCGTTGCTCCGTCGATGGGCAAGCGGACCGTCTGGCAGCTCGCGCGACAGATGTACGCGTTCTACGGGCCGTGGGATTTCCTGCGCATGGGTACGCGCTATGCCTACTTCAAAATAGCGGGACGACTGCCTCTTTGGCGCGGCCGTCGCTTCTTTTCGATCGCGCAGGTATGTCGCGCGCACGAGATTCCGGTCGACCATGTGCCGGACGTAAACGCGCCCGCGTTCCTGAAACGGCTACGCGACCTCGGCTTGGACCTCGTGGTGTCCGTAGCCGCCCCGCAGATTTTTCGTGCCGAGCTCATCAAGTTGCCGCGCCTCGGCTGCATCAACATCCACAATTCGAAGCTGCCGAAGTACAAAGGCATGCTGCCGAATTTCTGGCAGATGTTTAACGGCGAGCGTGTGATCGGCACGACGATTCACCGCATCGACGAGTCCCTCGACGGAGGGGCGATTCTGTTGCAAGCGGAAAAGCCCGTCGAACCCGGCGGCAGTCTCGACGAGCGAATACGAATGACGAAGCGCGAGGGCGCGCACCTGATGATCGAAGCGATCGAGCGTGCGTTGGCCGGGACATTACGAGAATCGGCCAGCGACGCGACGCAGGGCTCGTACTACAGGTTTCCGACGAATCGGGACGTCGCCGAGTTCCGGCGCCGCGGCATGCGGTTGCTATGACCGCGCCGCGGCTGATCTTCGTCGTGGATCATTTCGCGCTTGCCGTAGCGGGAACCGAGAACCAACTCGTCAAGATGATCCCCGGCCTCGCGCGCGATTTCGCGGTCGAGCTCATTTGTTTGCGGCGCGAGGGCGATTGGCTCGAGCGACGTGCGCGCGAGTGGAATTGCCGCGTTCTGTTCTTCGAGATCCGTAACTTTAAGTCGCCCGACGCCTACCTCAACTGGTGGCGGCTCGTGAAACACTTGCGTGCCGCGGCTCCGGACGTCGTGCACACGTTCTTTCCGGTGTCGAACATCATCGGTACGCTCGCGGCACGTCTCGCGCGCGTGCCGAATATCGTTGCGAGCCGACGGGATTTTGGCGAGTGGATGAATGCACGTTACCTAACGGCCACGAAGTTGGCGAACCGCTGCGTCGATCGCATAGTGACGAACTCCACACTGGTGAAGAATCTGACGAACGAAGTCGAGCATTTTCCCGCGGAAAAGATCGAAGTCATCTTGAACGGCATCGATCTCGCGCAGATGACAAAACCGGAGCCGCAGCTCGAGCTCAAGAGCTCGCTCGGCATCCCGGCGGACGACGACGTCGTCGTGCTCGTGGCGAACTATCGGCCCATGAAACGCCAGATCACCCTCGTCGAGGCCGCATCCGGGGTTCTCAAACGACGCCAGAACGTGAGCTTTCTGTATGTCGGTAAGGACTATACGCCGGGCAAGCCGCTGCAGACCGCGGTGCAGCGACGCTCCGTGGATCTCGGCATCGCCAACAAGGTGTTCTATGCCCACGCCGACGGCGACGTCGCGCGCTATCTATCCTTCGCCGACATCGGCGTGAACTGCTCCCATGGCGAAGGGATATCGAACGCGATCATGGAGTACATGGCGTGCGGTGTGCCGTGCGTCGCGGCCGCGAGCGGCGGCAACCCAGATCTCGTGGCTCACGGAACGACGGGGCTTCTATTCGAGTGTGAACGCCCCGAACAGTTGGCCGACGCGATCGTGCAGCTGCTAGAAAAACCATCGCACGGACGCGAGTTGGCGGAGCGAGCGCGCAACATGCTGTCCTCGCGAATGAGCATCGACGGAATGATCGATCATTTTAGTCGGTTCTACATGGGCCTGATCGGCAGCCGTGCCTCCCCAACACCGGCAAATGAGCTGTAACTTTCATTTGTGACCCGACGTCATTGGTGAAAGTGTGTGCGGTTCCGTCGCCCGAAAAAGACATGGGCCAAATCCGCGAATACAGCAAAGCGCGGCAGCCCTGAAGTGCGTGTACGTCGGCCCAAGATTCCATTCCCCGGCTCTTTACGAGGTTTTTCCGGCTATCTTGGAAGCCATCGGAAGAGCATGTTGGGAGAACCTGGGAGCTTCTCGCTGCCATACCCGAGACTCGCGAGCTTTTCGATAACGACGGGCGAGCTGGTTTCTACAATCAACATTGGGTGATCGCGTGCTAGAAGGCGTTCGGCGCCCTGGAGAACCACGGGGTCATGGCCCTCCGCATCGATCTTTACCAGTCTGATGCGATGGTTGAGTGCAAGCGAATCGAGTGCAACCGTCATTACCTGGAGTTCAGACGGCTTTGTGGTTAGCGCCGCTTGATAGTAGTTTTTCAGTCCCGTTTCGAAATCTGGAATCTGAATGCCGACCACTGCCGTCTGGTCTGAGGCGGCAATGTTGAGCAAGGTTACGTTCCGGTACTTCAACAGGGAGACATTGGCTGCGAGAAGTGCGAACGTATCAGGGACAGGCTCGACAGCTATGACTCGGCCTTGCGGGCCGACTAGGTCGGAGAACTTCTTGGTGTAGTGGCCCACGTTTGCGCCAATGTCGACTACCCAATCACCGGCCGAGATGAGTTTGTCAACAATCAGGAATTCTGGCTCCGTCGTTGCGAATGTGTCGCGGTGGATCTGACGACGATATTGGAGACGTTTCAGTTCTTGTTGCCACGACGACGGCAAGCGTGACGCAAGTCTCTTCAAAGGATTCATGTTTCTCTCATAGAAGTAGGCCGCTTTTGTCGGCGGGTTTCGCTGCCGCGATCAGTGGACTGGTATCGGTTTGAATGATTCGAAGTAGACGTGATCGGGCGTTCTGCGGTCAAGTGTCTTGTGCGGACGAAGCCAGTTGCAAAACGCGAGCACCGATCAGCGTTTCTTGGTGGCTGACAAGCGCTGCATTCGGATCGACTTGAGTCCTGAATGTCTTCCCACGGTCCGGCTTTCGGTGGCACGCTGGGTTCCGCGTCGACGAGACCTCGACGCTAGCCGCGCCGTCGTATGAGCGCGAGGACGCCTGCGACTTCCTTCCGATCCGATATCAGCATCGCCGCGCCGGCTCCGAGTACGCCGAGCGGGACTTTGACGGCGACATTCAGCCACGGCGAGGGGAGGTCGATTTGGAGCAGTACCCACAGCATTATGAGTGCGGTTGCGCCATAGATCGTTATCGACGCGAATGGCAGGCGGATCGACAGGTATCGAAACGACAACGATGCGGTGAGTACGGAAGAGAACACACATGCGACGAGCGTCGCCATTGCGGCGCCCCACGGGCCCTCCTGCGGAACAAGCCAGAGATTCAACCCCACGTTGACCAATAGAGTGAGCATCATGGTCAACAAGATCAGGTTCGTGCGCTTTTCGAGGTACAGGCCCGCGTAAAGGATGTAGTTCATCCCCATAAACGCTAGGCCGCAAAGGATGATCGGCGAGAAAGAGGCCGATGACTCGTACCTCTCCGAGGCTAGGATGACGATAATGTCGCGGGCCACCGCGGCATAGCCCGCGCAAGCGGGGATCAGCCCAATCACGTAGTACTTCAGCGCTCTCGCAAGGAACGCCTGTGTCTCTGCCTTGCCCTTCTTCGCGTAGAGCTCTGTATAGATTGGCACGATCGCGTAAGAAACCGAGAACAGGACGAGATCATTGATGTATGCGGGAAGGTTGTACCCCACGGTGTATTCGCCGACGGCGGCGGTGCCGTTGAAGATGGCAATGATGTAGCGATCGGAGTAGATCAGGAGCAGGTAGCCGAGCTCCGTCGCCAGAAGCGGAAGGCCGAAGCGAATCAACTGCAATGATAGCGGGCGCGAAGCGCTCGCGATCGCGACGCTGTAGTTCCTGAACAGCCAACTGAACAGAGCGATGCTACCGAGAACTTCAGCTCCCGCGACTCCCGCGAAGAACGCAGCGATGCTTCCGCCGAACGCGAACAGCAGCAACAACGACAGCGTCGTCGAAGTCAGTTTCATGAACAGCGAAACCCCATTGAAGAACATCGTGCGACCCGTCGCACGCAGGTAGTTCAGTACGATAATGTTCAGAGGACGCACGAACAGGTATGCGCTCATGACGAGGATCGCGGGCGCCAGTGCCTGATCCAAGGCCAGCGTGCGTATGAGCGGGGGTGAGAGCGCGACGAAGGCAACCGTGACGACAGAGGCGAGGAGCAATCCGCGAACCACGACCGTCGACGTGAACGTGCGGAGCCTCTCGGGGTCCTCGCTGTACTCGCGGTAGAAACGGATGATGCCGTCCGAGAGGCCAGCCTTCGCGACGACGACGGCGATCGACGTGGCCATGGTGATCATCGACAACGCGCCGTAGTCAGCTTCTGACAAGGCGCGCGTAAGGATCGGAAAGCTAACTAGGCCGATCAGCAGGCCGGCGAGGCTACCGCTGAAGAACTGCAGAAAATGAACTCCGAGTGTACGTATCGCCGACACGTGAGTATTTCGCGCAGCCGCGGCCGCGAACTGCCTATCGGTCGAAGAACAGCCGTTCGAGGTGGCCGCGGAGCAGTTGCTTGTGGCGCACTTTGCTCGCCATGATCTCGGCAGCGCTGTGATGTGATCCCTGCGCGAGCTCGGCCATGAACCCCGGCGGGTTTTGACGCTCCCATCTCTCGAGAAGCTTTCGCTTGTAATCTGCCGTCGCCGAGATCGGCTTCGCCGGAACGCCAGCGACGATCGTATCGGGCGGAACATCTTCAGTCACGACGGCGCCCGTACCGACGATCGAATTCGGACCTACCGTCACCCCCGGCAACAAAATCGCGCGGGCGCCGATGAAACAGTTGTCGAGGATCCTGATCGGCCCGAAGGACTGAAGTGACGGTATATCGTGCGTGAAGATCCAACCGCCGCCATCATGCGTCAGGAGCGAGACGTCTCCCGATACCGTGACGTGGTCGCCGATCTCAATGAGATACGGTTCCGGGCCGAGTTCGCGAATCAGCAGCCGGCAGTCACGCCCCACGCGAGCGCCTCGTTGCCGGAACAGCTCGGCGATTGTGAAGTCATTGTACCCGGCCAAGCGGAGGCGCTCGTAGAGCCTCCGAACCAGGTGCGTGATCATGGGGTGACGCTTTCGTGCTTCGTGAGGCGCCGGTACAGGCCGTGCATGGTCTTTCGCGACGACTCGGGCATACAGGCGGCGAGCAGGGTGAGCCACGTGCGAGCGTGCAACGGTGCGCAGCGCAGACTCAACGCAAGCTCGCGCCGCGCCTCGCGGGTGCGATCGTGCTTCAGCATCTCGCTTCCGATCCACCCGTGCGCTTCCGCGAGCACGCTGCGAATCATGTGGTTCGGCAATCGAATTCGGGCACGGTCGTGCTCGATGATAGGCTCTATCGTCTTCAGGAAATTTTCCGCCATGTGGATCGTGAGCGACGGATGCGTGAGCTGGTCCGCGCCGCCGATTTGGTATTCGATCGACGAGACGTCGATGAACGCCACCGGACCCTCGCGGCACGTACGCAAGTGAAAGTCGTAGTCTTCGCCAGTCACGTGTAGGCCTTCGTTGAAGCCGCCGACCTTCGCCAGCCGCTCGCGGGTCAACAATACCGTCGACGTGTGGACGAGGTTCCCCATGACCATCTGTGAAAAGATATCGCCCCAACCGACGACGGCGCCCGGCGTTGCGGCACACGCGACGCGGGTGAGTTCATCGAGACGCCGCCGTTCCGTGAACAGCTCGTCACGCCCGAACCAACGGTAAGCGTTATACATGACGCGCAGGTATCGATCGAGGACCTTGACACCTTGCGGGTCGACTGCCTCCATGTCGGTCCAGATCATCCCGACCTGCGGCAGGGCCTGCAGGCACGCGAGCTGGACCTCGATCTTCCACGATTTCCAGACGTCGTCGGAGTCGAGCAGAGCCACGTAGTCACCGCTGGCCGCGCGGAAGCCGGCATTGCGGGCGGCCGAGACTCCTGCATTGCCTTGCTGAAGGTAGCGCACGCGCTCGTTTGCGCCGTAGCGCGCCGACATCATCGACGCGGTGGAGTCCGTCGATCCGTCGTCGACTACGATGATCTCGCAGCGTGGATAAGATTGCGCCAGGATGCTGTCGACAGCATGCGACAGGCAGTGCGCGCGGTTGTAGGTCGGTACGACGACTGAGACGACGGGTTGGATCATTCGCTGTGATTCTCTGGCACGCAACCCGCCTTCGTGCGAGCGTCGGGGCCGTCGGTCCGACGCTGCGGCGCAGCGCGTCTAACGGTGCCGGTTGCGGCATGAAGATACTATACAGACTAGTGTGACGAAAGGGCGGCGCACATGAAGAAGTCGTAATCTTCGGCGCACGGCGGCGTCGAAAACCGTTGCTGCCAAGGCCATTTAACGCCTGAGCTTGACTGACGGAATCGCGACTCGAAGAATATATAATGAGGACGCCGTGCGCGCCGACAGAGGTCTCAAGGTGGGGTCAGGAAGCGGTTCTTCGTCCTCGGCAGCGACGGCACTCGACACGTCGAAAGACGACGCTTTCGCGAGAGCGGAAACGCCATGATGCAACGCGCTCGTCGATTGAACATAATCGGTGGGTCGCCGAGACGATTCGCCGCGGCGGCGTGCGTAGCAGCCGAGTCGTTACGCGTAGGCAGAGTGTCGCCGAGTCGCAGGGGTGAGATGCGCTGATCGCGCGACAACGGAGTCGGTTCGAGGATTGCGTCATAATCGACGCTTCGCTGAGAACTTTATTTTTGGCTATTTGCGGTGAAGTTCATCGATTCGCGAGCCGACGATAGCAGCGCAATCGAAAAAAATGGGATTCATGTATTACGCGCACGGCTCCGAGCGCCGTTAGGCTTAACCTTATGGTCATTACCCGAGTCTTCCGCGAGATCTGCACGCGAGTCAAGACGTCGCTCGAGAAGAGGCGCTACACGCCGTACAACATTGCCGAATATCTGCGGAAATTGGGTGCGCAGGTCGGCGACGGTTGTTTCATCGTCCCGACGTCCCTTGGTACGGAGCCTTATCTCGTCAAGATCGGCAACCACGTCGCGATCGCGGGCGGCGTTCAGTTCGTAACGCACGACGGCGCGGTTTGGGTGTTCCGCCAAGAGATCCCGGATCTGCAGGTGTTCGGCCCGATCGTCATCGAGGACAACTGTATCATTGGACAGTCCGCGATCCTCTTTCCGAATATTCGCATCGGCCGCAACTCGGTCGTGGGAGCCGGATCTGTCGTGATCTCGGACGTGGCGCCAAATTCCATCGTCATGGGTGTACCGGCGCGGGCATTTGGAGCGCTAGAAAAGTATCGCGAAAAGGCTCTCGCACGCTGGGCTGAGCAACGACCGCCCGACATGCTCATCGAGCCCGGTGCGACCTGGTGGAACTCGACACACTTCTCCGCCAATCGCGCGAAGCTTCGCGCGCGTCTTCTCGAGGTTTTTCGAGAGGATCTCAGTTGAACAGCGGCGCAACAGGACTGCGGAAATCTCGGGATTCAGCACAGCGGAGGTGACTCGCTGAGCGCGGTCGCCGCAGTGTTTCGCGAAGCCAGCGCCCTGCTCTGAATCTATCCGACGTCGAATCCTCACCTGCGTGTTCCGCTGCGCAGCGACGAAGCGCTCTCCGATTTTCGTAGAAGGAACTCTCGAGCGAAGGCGCAAAGATCGTATGCTACTGATTCGGGGTGCCGGTTTTTGTTTCCGGACCTCGGCGACGGCTACATCGCGGCGGTGCGGAGCGTGTTAGGAGCCTCGAGCGAAATGACGATTTGTCGTCGGGCAAGCGGACTGACAGCCGGATTGTAGCGTTCGTGAATAACCGTCAGCGTGAGTCTCGAAAGCAGCGGCGACAAGTCAGACCTGTCTCGCGCGCGGCGCCCCCTCAGCAGCCGCGTGGATTCGTTTCGACGACGTCGGAGGTGCTGGCGCCGCTCTCGGCGCCGATACGGCTGTATCCGGACAGCGGACAGACCTTGTTGTCGTTGAGGGTGAGCGTGCGGGAGCCGCCATACAGACCGCTGACGTTGAACCCGCCCTGATTGCCGACACAGACATTGCCGCTCGCCGTCACCTGGCCGCGATAGACGTTCAGGCAGCCCCAGCCGTCC
>FTFB01010239.1_pt1 | contig 22782 bp, 3 predicted proteins | sample 1658331 | NCBI WGS metagenome assembly FTFB01 (sample SAMEA3914816, study PRJEB12502) | metagenome | biome: forest; material: soil | place: USA | collected 2011-09-16 | depth 0.3 m | reverse complement strand
TCGCAGCGTTGCTCATCGACCTGGACGTCGCAAAATCTCACAGCCGCCCTCACGTCTCGGATGACAACCCATACTCGGAGGCTCAGTTCAAAACGCTGAAGTACCGGCCGGACTTCCCCGAGCGCTTCGGCTCCATCGAGGATGCTCGCGCTTACTGCCAGCGGCTCTTTCCCTGGTACAACACGGTTCACCGTCACTCGGGCATCGCGTTCATGACGCCAGAGGCCGTGCACTACGGTCGCGGTATCGCGCTCACCCAGAAGCGCGCCATCACGCTCGACGCTGCGTTCGCTGCGAATCCGAACCGCTTCAAGCACGTCGCTCCATCACCGCCGGTGCTGCCCACCGCCGCGTGGATCAATCCGCCGAAAAAGGAGCTTGGCGGGTTTGCCACGGATCTCGACGAGCTGATCGTGCGCCCGCACGTCTCGCGGCGCGGGCAAGCTCGTGTCGATCTCGATCGTGAGTGATTCGCGATTGAAGTCGCCCATCGCGTTGAACGTGCGTAAGCGTCCTGCCGATACTGATAGACTGGCGACTCGCGTTGCGCTGACCCCCTGACCCCACGGGTTAATAGTTCATCTCGTCGAGGCTCACAGGATGCCGAGCAGCACTGGACGAAGCGACAACGTAGCGCCCACGCCCCGAGTGCGGTCCTTCGGAGAACCAGCCCGAATTTCCGCGCCCGCGGTGTCGCTGCCCAAGGGAGGCGGCGCCATTCGCGGAATGGGCGAGAAGTTCGCCGCCAACGCGGTCACCGGAACGAGTTCGATGTCGGTACCGATCCCGACGAGCGCCGGCCGCTCCGGATTCGGGCCGCGACTTTCACTCTCCTACGATTCCGGGTCCGGCAACGGGGCGTTCGGCTTCGGTTGGTCGCTCTCGTCGCCCGCCATCGTTCGCAAGACGGACAGGGGTCTTCCGCGTTATCTCGATGATGAGGAGTCGGATGTCTTCCTCCTCTCGGGCGCCGAAGATCTGGTGCCGGTGCGTCTGCCGAACGGCAAGCTGTTCGAGGATCTCGCGAGCGCGCCGGGATTCGCGATTCGCCGCTACCGCCCGCGCATTGATCCTATCTCGTCACGCATCGAGCGCTGGACGCACGTCGCCACGGGCGAGATGCACTGGCGCGCGATCACCCGCGACAACATCACGACGTTCTACGGCAAGACGAACGAGTCGAGGATCTTCGATCCGGCGTGCGCCGATCCGGCGCATCCTACTCGAGTCTTCGCGTGGCTCATCTGCGAGAGCTTCGATGACAAAGGAAACGTCGCCGAGTACGAGTACAAGTCGGAGGACTCCACCGGCGTATTGGGCACGCTCATGCGCGAGGCGAATCGCACGCCCGCGGAGCGGGGCGCGAATCGCTACCTGAAGCGTATCCGATACGGCAATACCGTCTCCCGCCTCGACGCCGTGCGTTTTCCGTCAACGCAATGGTTGTTCGAGCTCGTGCTCGATTACGGGGAGCATCACCCGCTCACGCCGGCACCGAATGACTCCGGCGCGTGGGCTTGCCGGAACGATCCCTTTTCGTCCTACCGTTCGGGTTTCGAGGTGCGCACGTACCGGTTGTGCCGGCGCTTCCTGGTGTTCCACCACTTCAAGAACGAGGCGGGTGTCGGAGCCGATTGCCTCGTCCGCTCGCTCGATCTGCGCTATCGCAGCACGCGCGGAATTCCATCGGACGCGCAGTTGGGCAACCCCGTCGCGTCGTTCGTCGAGTCGTTCACGTCGGCGGGATATCGCCGCGACGGCGCCGGCGGCTATGTGCGCCGCGCACTCCCGCCGCTCGAGCTCACCTACTCCAACGCGGTGGTCAGTGACAGCGTTCATGAGATCGACGATGAGAGTCTCGAGAATCTGCCGGCCGGTCTCGAGTCGCCGGCCTACCAATGGCTGGATCTGTTTGGTGAAGGGGTGTCGGGCATCTTCACCGAGCAGGCGGACAAGTGGTTGTACAAACGCAATCTCAGTCCCGTCAACGATCCGCGGCCGATCGCCGAGCCGCGTGTGCGATTCGCACCTGCCGAGCAGGTGGGGCAGCGACCGAACGTTGCGATGGCGAGGCAGGGTGCGCAGTTGATGGATCTGGCCGGCGATGGGCAGCCGGACATCGTGGTGCTCGATGGTCCGATGGCCGGATTCTTCGAGCTGGAGGAAGACGAGCAGTGGTCATCCTTTCGGCCATTCGTGTCGCGCCCGACGGTGTCCACTGAAGATCCGAATCTCCGCTTCATCGATCTGGACGGCGATGGCCACGCCGATCTGCTCGTCACCACGGACCGGGTCTTCACCTGGTATCCGTCGCTAGGCGAGGATGGTTTCGGCGCGCCGGTGCGAGTGGCGCAGCCGCTCGATGACGAGGCCGGACCCGCGCTACTCTTCGCCGATGGCACGCAGTCCATCTACCTGGCCGACATGTCGGGCGACGGACTCACCGACATCGTCCGCATCACGAATGGCGAAGTGTGCTACTGGCCCAACATCGGGTACGGACGATTCGGCGCCAAGGTCACGATGGACAACAGTCCATGGTTCGAGGCCGACGGCACGTTCGATCACCGTCGCATTCGCATCGCGGACATCGATGGCTCCGGCACGATCGACATCATCTACTTGGATGCCGAAGGTGTGCGGCTCTACTTCAATCGATCGGGCAACGCCTGGAGCGATGCGCAGCTATTGAAGGGCTTCCCGCGCATCGACGATATCGCCTCAGTCGCGACGGTCGATCTGTTCGGCAATGGCACGGCCTGTCTCGTCTGGTCGAGTTCGTTACCCGGCGACCGCGGACGGCAGATGCGCTACGTCGATCTGATGGGAGGACAGAAGCCGCATCTGCTGCTGTCGATGGCTAACAACCTCGGCGCGGAGGTCCACGTCCAGTACGCGTCGTCCGCAAAGTTCTATCTGCGCGACAAGCTCGCGGGTAAACCGTGGATCACCAAGCTTCCATTTCCGGTGCACGTCGTCGAGCGCATCGACACGCTCGACCGCATCTCCGGCAACGCCTTCGTGGCGCGCTACGCCTACCATCACGGCTTCTTTGACGGCGAGGAGCGTGAGTTCCGCGGTTTCGGGATGGTGGAGCAGTGGGATACGGAGGAATTTGCGTCGCTGGCTGACGCGTTGAAGCCGGCGCCGACCAACATCGATCAGGCGTCGCACGTGCCGCCAGTGCACACCAAGAGCTGGTTTCACACTGGCGTATTCATCGATCGCGACCACATCTCGAGCTACTTCGCTGGTCTCGCGAATGGACTCGACACGGGCGAGTACTATCGCGAGCCGGCGTGGCGCACGAACGACACCGAGGCGAAGCGACGCCTCCTCGAAGACACCGTCCTCCCCGACTCCGTTTTGCATCAGGATGGCAGCCGCACCGCCTGCACACTGACCAGCGGCGAGGAGCGCGAAGCGTGTCGCGCCTTGCGCGGCGCGATGCTCCGGCAGGAGATCTACGCGCTCGACGGCTCGGCGCTGGCCGAGCATCCATATGTTGTCCGCGAGCAGAGCTTCACCGTCGAGCTGCTGCAGCCACGTGGTGCCAACCGGCACGCGGTGTTCTTCCCGCATTCGCGTGAGGCGCTGGAGCATCATTACGAGCGTGATCATCAGGACCCGCGCGTTGCGCACAGCTTGACGCTCGAGGTCGATCCCTACGGCAACGTGCTTCGCTCTGCGTCGGTCGCCTATGGCCGTCGTACGCCCGACATGTCGATCACCGATGCGGGAGATCGCGCCGAGCAGACGCGGCTGCATGTCACCTGCTCCGAGCATCGCGTCACGAATGCGGTCGACCTTGGCGATGCGTGGCGCACCCCGCTGCCCGCCGAGTCGCGCAGCTTCGAGCTGACGGGACTCGTGCTCGCCGCGACCGACCTGCGCTTCAGCTTCGCCAAGATGGCGAGCGCCGTCGCCGGCGCGAAGGAGATCAGCTACGAGGTCGAGCCGACATCGGGTGCGCTGCAGAAGCGCGTGATCGGACACACCCGGGTGCGTTATCGGCCGAACGATCTTGGCGCCTCGAAGAATGATCCATTGACGCTGTTGCCGTTGGGCACAGCGGAATCTCTGGCGATCGGCGGCGAGAGCTACGAGATGGCGCTCACGCCGGGACTGATTGCCGACGTCTACGGAACACGCGTCACGAACGCCATGCTACAAACGGAAGGGCGCTACGTGCACAGCGAAGGCGACGCGAATTGGTGGGTGCCCTCGGGTCGCGTGTTCTATTCCGCGGGATCGGCCGATAGCGCGGCGCAGGAGTTGGCACAGGCTCGGCAGCATTTCTTCCTGACACGGCGTTTGCGTGATCCGTTTCACTCCAGCGCGCTGGCGACAGAAATGTTCGTCACGTACGACGCGTACGATCTGCTGTTGCTCGACACTCGCGACGCGCTCGGCAATCGCGTAACGGCAGGAGAGCGTGATGCGGCCGGCGCAATCAGCCTGGCGAGCAACGACTATCGAGTGTTGCAGCCACGCCTAATGATGGACGCTAATCGCAATCGTACCGCTGTGGCGTTCGACGCGCTCGGGATGGTGGTTGGGACCGCCGTGATGGGGAAGCCCTTGCCGTCGCCGGCCGAGGGCGATTCGTTGACCGGCTTCGATTCCGATCTTGCCGAGGTCGTGGTGCTCGCGCACTTGGCTTCACCTTTGACGAATCCGCAGGCGATCCTGGGGCGCGCGGGCGCGCGCCTGATGTACGATCTGTTCGCCTACCAGCGTACGAGGACTCTGTCACAACCGCAGCCGGCAGTTGTTTACGCGGTTGCGCGCGAGACGCACGACAGCGAGCCGGTACCGGCCGGCGGCGTGCGCCTGCATCACAGTTTTTCGTACTCCGATGGTTTCGGGCGCGAGATCCAGAAGAAAAGGCAGGCGGAGCCTGGCCCGACGCCGAGTCGGCCGGCGAGTGGCACGCGTTGGATAGGAAGCGGGTGGACGGTATTCAACAACAAGGGCAAGCCGGTCCGCCAGTTCGAGCCCTTCTTCAGTGAGACGCATCGCTTCGAGCGCGACGTCCGCGTCGGCGTCAGCCCAATTCTCTTTTACGATCCAGTCGGACGCGTCGTCGCCACGCTGCATCCGAATCGCACGTGGGGAAAAGTCGTGTTCGGCCCATGGCGCCAGGAGACGTGGGACGCGAACGACACCGTGCTGGTCGCGGATCCGAAAACCGACCTCGACGTCGGCGATTATCTAGCTCGCTTGCCGGCCGCTGACTATTTCCCAACCTGGCACGCACAACGGGCCGGCGGCGCGCTTGGACCGGACGAGCGCGATGCGGCGCTAAAATCAGCCGTGCACGCGGCGACGCCGCTGGTCGTGCACGCCGACTCGCTTGGCCGCGGTTATCTCACCGTCGCGCACGATAGAGCGAAGTACAGTGATACGCCCGTGGCCGCACTACCGATTGAACAATTGCTCCGCTCGAGAGTGACGTTCGACATCCACGGCAGGGAGCGAGCTGTGACGGATGCGAAACGTCGCGTGGCGATTCGCTCTTCCTACGACTTGCCTGGAGCCCGCATTCACGAATCGAGCATGGACGCGGGTGAGCACTGGTCACTGACGGACGTGTCGGGTACACCGTTGTATGCGTGGGACAGCCGCGACCATCGCATGCGATTCACCCACGACGCGCTTCGCCGGCCCACCGATGTGCTTTTGCGGCAAGGTGCGGGCGACGAGCAGGTGGTGGGGCGCAGTGTGTACGGCGAAGCGGCACCGAACGCCGAGGCGAACAATTTGCGCGGTAGGCTCGCCCGGGTGTTCGACCAGACCGGCGTGGCCACCAGCACAGCATTCGACTTCAAGGGCAACGCGCTGCGGAGCCAGCGACAGCTTGCGCGCGTGTACAGCGAAACGCTCGATTGGTCGAGCGCGGTTCCGCTCGACGTCCCGATCTACCTGAGCCGTACGCGCTACGACGCGCTCAGCCGACCCATTCAAGTCGTTTCGCCGCACAGCAACCAGGCCGGCGCGATGCTCAGCGTGCTCCAGCCGACATACAACGAAGCGGGTTTGCTCGAACGGGTAGATGCGTGGCTCGATCAGAGCGCCGAGCCCGCGGCGATGCTCGCGCCCGCATCGGCGAGCGTCCATGCGGTGACGAACGTCGACTACGACGCCAAGGGCCAGCGAACCGCGCTGGAGTTGGGGAACGGAGCGCGGACGACCTTCAAGCACGATCCGCTCACGTTCCGTCTCGCGAGTCTCGTGACGACGCGCGGCGGCGTGGCGTTGCAGAACCTCCACTACGCGTATGACGCGGTCGGCAACGTGACGCACCTTCGCGACGACGCGCAGCAGACGATCTTCTTCAGCAATAAGCGCGTGGAGCCGAGCGCGGACTACACGTACGATGCGCTCTATCGTCTGATCGAAGCGCGGGGACGCGAGCATCTGGGGCAGGCGGGTCGCGCGCCGAAGCCATCGTCCTATGACGACGCGCCGCGCGTCGGCATCTCGTTCGCGTCGAGCGATGGCACGGCAATGGGGCGCTACCTTGAGCGCTACGTGTACGACGCCGTCGGCAATGTCGAAACGATGCAGCACGTGGGGAGCGATCCCGCGAACGTCGGCTGGACGCGGAGCTACTCGTATGCCGAGCCAAGCCAGCTCGAACCCGCCAAGCCGAGCAACCGTCTTACGAGGACGTTCGCCGATCCGCTGCACCCCGAAGTGTACAGTGTCGGCGGCAGCGGCTACGACGCGCACGGCAACATGCTGCACATGCCGCATCTGCAGGAGATGCGATGGGACTTCGGCGACCGCCTGCGGATGACGCGGCGGCAAGCAGTGAGCGCCGCGGACGTCGACGGCACAACGCACAGCGGTGAGCGCACCTGGTACGTGTACGACGCCAGCGGGCAGCGCACCCGCAAGGTGACGGAGTCGTCGCCCGGTGTCATCAAGGAGGAGCGGATCTACCTCGGCGGCGTCGAGATCTTTCGCCGTGCGGGCGTGAATGCCGTCGAGCGCGAGTCACTACATATCATGGATGGCGCCAAGCGAATCGTGCTGGTCGAGACGCGTACGGCCGGGAGCGAGCCCCGTGTGGCGCGACGGCTGGTTCGCTACCAGCTCGACAATCATCTCGGGTCGGCGAGCCTCGAGCTCGACGAGCTTGCAAAGCTCATCTCCTACGAGGAGTACACGCCGTACGGGAGCACGTCGTATCAGGCGGTGCGCAGCCAGACGGAGGCGGCGAAGCGCTATCGATTCACGGGTAAAGAGCGCGACGAGGAGAGTGGTCTGTACTACCACGGCGCGAGATACTACGCACCGTGGTTGGCGCGGTGGACGGCGTGCGATCCCGTATTCGACGCCGGATCCTGCTACGCGTATGTGCACGACAATCCGATCAATCGATTCGATCCCGACGGCCGCGACGACAGCAGCTTCGCGCGCGAAGGGTTCTACGAGCGACACGAGTTCTGGATCGAGGTGGGAAAGGAGTTTCTCCGCAAGACCCTTCCCGGAATCGCCGAGGCCGAAGAGGCCGGGCTGCTCGACAAGCCCGCCGACTCGCTGACCGCGAAACGCGCCCAAAAGTTGGGCGACGAGTGGGCACAGATCGTCATTGCGACCGACGTGCTGTCTCATGGCCCCGGACAAATTGGAAAGGGGCCGGGGGCGCATGGAGGTCTCGAGCTTGCGCCCGCGACGGGTGCGGTTCCCCCTGGTGCGCACGCGGCACCCGCCGCCGCGCCACCACCGGGTTACTTCGCGCAGAACAAGAGCGCCGATGAGGCCAAGAAAGCCGCTGAGGCGGCAAAGGCACCTGAGCCGGCGCCAGCTCCGGGTCCCGCCGGACCTGGCGAGCCGAATCCATCGAACGCGCCTTCCGGCGCAAACGAGCCGCTTTTTACGGCAGACCCGCGCAGTAGTCAGGGCCCGCCACTGCTTGGACCCGGCGGTAAGACAACCAAGACGCTCAATCAGGTCCAGAACACGAAAGGCACCAATCCGGAACGCGGCGCCGCTGGCAAGAAGCATCAGGCGGAGCTGAGCCGCGGGAACCCGAACGAAAAGAAGACGGAGACCACAGAGGGCGATCGCTACCATGACGTCCGCGACGAGCCGTCGCCGCCTGGCACGGAGATGCGCCGCGAGGTGAAGAACTACAGGATCTGGGTAAGGCGCAAAGGCAGCAACGTGTCAGAGCAACAGAAGGTCAGGCTCACCAAGGAATTGCTCGAGCAAATCCAGAAGGACCAGGCGTGGGTCAAGGAAGGACAACAGAAGGGCATACACAGACTCGTTCAGTGGGACTTCGTGGGCGCTGCTCCGGACGAGGCGCTCAGCGGCGCACTCAAAGCGGCAGAAATGCCGTTTTCCGAGAACGTCGCGCCGGGCAAGCAGCCCGGAACTCCGTAGGTCAGCGAGGAAAAAATGGAACGCATCGTAGCTCCAATCATCCGCAACGACCGCGGCCCGGCCGTCAACAATCTGCAGGCTGCCTTGCTACTCCTGCTCCCGGCGGACAGCTCGCCGACGGACGACGCGCAACGACAGGGGCTGATGGACAAGATCATCGGCGAACAGCGCAACGATTCTTACGGTGATGCGACGACAGAAGGAGTGGCAAGGTTCCAGCGCGACAACCGCATAGCATTCGACCTTCCACTCGACACCGGCGAACAGGTCGACGAGCCGACCGCCGCAGCGATGAACCGCCTGCTGCGACAGCTCGGTGTCTTCGAGCCCGCGGCCCCAGACGCATTCCTGATCACAGGCCGCGTCGAGTTCGAGGATGGGAGTCCGGGCAGCGGCCTGCGCGTCGATGTCTTCGATCGCGATCTCGGACGGCAACGCGTTCTGCTCGGCGACGTCGAACGTCCGGTGCTCACCACCGACGACGGCGCCTTCCCGGCAATTCGCTATCGCGCAAGCGAGTTCGCGAGCGGGGAAGGGCGGTCTGGCCCCAACGCCGATCTCGTGTTCGAGATCACGTCGGCGCAGGACCAGAGCGCGCGCGAGATCACCACTATCTACCGTCGCTTCGGCACCGACGGCGACACTAGCGAAACACCGGTGGCCGATCTCGTGCTCGGCTTCGAGGCGGCTGCGATCGAGGATGTTCGGATCGTTCTCGCTGGACGCCCGGGCGAGCGCGGGCTGTCGGAATACAAGCGCTTGATGCTCGCGCTCGAACCCATGCTGCTCGAAGGTGCGACCCCGGCCGACTTCGATCAGGAGCGTTTTCGCGACATCGATTTCGCGGCGCGCGAGACGGAGTGGGATGCCGCGCTGATCGATACAATGGCGCTGGCCTGGAGACTCGCTCATAACGCCAGCCGCGAGCCGCAGAATCTGGCCGAGACGATGTACGGTCTCCTGCGACATGGCGACCCGACCGAGCAGCAACCCCTCGCCGCAACGCTTCCGGAGCTCCTCGATCAGGATGCGCTCTGGCGAGCGAAGCTCGACGATTCGATCGCGCATCGCATCATCGACGGCGACAGCGCGCTGCATATGGGACTTCTGCGTGATCTGCGCACGGATGCCGAGACGCACGCCGGAGATGGGCGTCGCGCGAGCGTCGGCGACGTGCTCGCGGGAGTCGGCATTCCCGAAGAGGACCGGCGTACGCTCGTCAGTGCGTATCAAGCGCACGATGGACCGATCGACAAATTCTGGCGGGACGTCGTCCCGCAACAGTTAGGATGGGACGCCACGAAGATCGGCGCTGCGCAAGCGGCACTTCAGATCGCCGACATGCTCTCCTACGACGTGCCGCTCATCGCGCACGTTCGCGAGCGAGGGATTACCACGCCGAAGGGGCTGGTCGGACTCGATCGCACCGAGTGGACCGATCTCGTGAAGCGCGTCGGCCCGTCGCCCGATGCCCGAGGCAGCACTCCGGACGAGAAGATCGCGAGCACGGTCAACGCGATCACGTCGGTCGTCGACGCGACGTTTCCGACCGAAAGCGTCGCGCGCCTGGCGCTCACGTCGCGCGATGCGTCGCTCTCATCGGCGCGTGACCTGCTCGCGCGCTTCTTCGAGCGCGAATCAGCCGCCGAGAACGACGACGGCTTCGACATTCTCGCGACGCCGGTGACGTCGTACCTCGAGGCGCACGGCGATCGCATCTTCGATTCACTTGCACCCGACGACAGGACGCTGCTCACATCCCAGCTGCAGCGGCTACAGCGTGTCTTCCGGCTCGGCACTGATCGAGCGCAAACGGAAACGCTGCTCGGTCTCGGCCTCGATTCGGCGTTTCACATCGCGCGATTCTCGCCCGAGCAGTTCACGTCGGAATTCGGCGAGCGGTTGGGCGGAGCGGAAAAAGCAGCAGTAGTGTACGGGCGCGCGGAACGGATCGCGGGGACGGTGCTCTACATGTACACCGACCTGTGGCAGGGCGTGCACGACGTGAAGCCGATGGCGATGATGTCGTCGTCCGAGCCGGACAAGATTCCCGCGCTCAAGGAGCTGCCCGCCTATCGCGCGCTGTTCGACAACATCCAGCTGTGCGACTGCGGACACTGTCAGTCGTTCTTCAGCCCCGCCGCATACTACGTCGATCTCCTGCACATGATCGACCGGCCATCGCCCGGCGTCGCGAATCCAGCCGAGGTGCTGTTCCGCCGGCGTCCGGACCTCGGGCACATCCAGCTCACGTGCGAGAACACGAACACGCTCATCCCGTACGTCGATTTGGTGGCCGAAGTGTTGGAGAGCTTCGTCGCCAACGGTGCACCGACACCGTTCAACGTGCCGCCGGCCAAGCCGAATCAGCGACTGCCACAGCCGTCGGCCGAAGAGTTGCGCGTGAATCCCGTCTACCTCACCGCCGCATCGTCGACGTTCGCGGATCAGGCCTACGCGACGCTGCAGGAAGCCGCGTTTCCGCTTGCACTTCCGCTCAATCTGCCGCTCGAGACGACGCGCATCTACCTCGGCAAACTTGGTGTGAGCCGCGCTGAGCTGATGACGCTGCTCGATGGCGATGAAAGTCTCGAGGCGGTGATGGCGCGCGCCGCGGAGATTCTGCTGTTGTCGCCGGAAGAGTTCGAGGTCGTGACGGCCATGAAGTTCGGCGGTGTCGCCTCGCTGCGTCCACCGACGCCGGAGGAGCTCTTCGGTTTGACCGTTGGGCCAACGGCGGCCACGGCGTTCAATCACGTAGCGCCCGAGCTGGTGGTGAACGCGGCCAAGCCAGATCAACGACACGCGTTGATCCGGTCGCTGCAGAACATTCTGTCGATCCTCTCGGCGGCTCCGATCCCGGTGACCGGGGTTTACGACAAGGCGACCGAAGCGGCGGTGAACGCGTTCCTCAAGAAGAAGGGACTCACCGAGAACGGGCGGACCGATGCCGTGTTCTGGGGCGCGCTCGACGCCGACGCCATGCCTTCGATTTCGGTGATGGTTTGCCCCGTTCCGATGCTGCTCGATCGGAGTGGACTGACGTACGAGGAGTTGGTCGCGCTGGTGAAGACACGCTTCGTGAATCCGACGCTGCAGGGAGAGGGTGACCTCGACTATCTCGCGCGACTCGGAATTCCCGCGTCCGACATACGCGCATGGATCGAGGCCGGTCTGCCGGTGATGCCGGGGCCGATCCAGTCGGCGGTCCTCGCCGCTGGCGAGGATCTCGGCTTCTTCACCACGTGGGTCAAACGGCGCACGCGCGCGATCGTGATCAACGTCGCGGCGAACTCGCCGTGCGACCTCGATCGCGCCACGCTCATGCATCTGGACGGCACGCTCGTCACACCTGACGAACTCGTCACGATCTTCAGATTCGTCCGCCTATGGCGGAAGCTCGGCTGGACGCTGGAGGAAGTCGATCACGTGATCGAGCCAGGCTCGCTCGACAACGCGCAGATCTTCAACACGCTCCTCCTGCTTGCCAACGCCAAGCAGCTGCACGATCGGCTCGATGCCCCGATCGCCGATCTCGTCTCGCTCTGGGAGCCGATCCCAACGCATGGCAATCCCGCGTTGTATGACCGGCTCTTCCGAAACCGCGCCGCGCAGCTGATCGATCCGATCCTCGAGCTGAACCGAGATCGCACAGAGCTCAAGGCCGCCGAAGGGCCAACGCCCCCTGCGCTGTCGGATCACACTGGCTCCGTGATCGCGGCCTTTCGGATGAGCGCCCAGGATCTGGCCTTCGTGCGCGGTGTGCTCGGATTGGACGACGATCTCACCCTGCCGCCCGCGGCGCGTCCGTTGCTCGACATGACGACGCTGTCGGCAATCTATCGTCCCGTCTCGCTCGCTCGTGCGTTCGGACTGTCCGTGCGCGAGCTACTCGCGCTCAGCGAGCTCTCCGGTCTCGCGGTGTTTCAGCGGCCGGACATCGTGCCGCGAGGCGACGCGCTGGCGTTCGCCGACATGGTCGACAAGGTGCGCGCATCGGGCGCGAAGATCGGCGTACTCGAGTACCTGTGCCGCGCAGTGCCGCTCCCTCCGACGCTGTCGGGTACGAATCGCAGCGCCTGGAGCCGCACGATCGCCGAGATCGTCGATGGGCTGCACGCCATCGCGAACGAGGAGCCGATCGAGGATGATCCGGACGGCGAAGAGCTCACCGCGCGCCTGACGGCGCTCATCGGCGGCGACGAAGCGCGTGCGATGGTCGCGCTCATCTATGGTCGCGACATCTACAAGGCGACGCTCGCCGGATTGCCCGTGCCATTCGCCTTTCCGCCCGCTGTTGCGGGGCGCATGTCGTACGACGCGATTCGAAAGGAGCTGCGGATCCGTGGCGCGATGATGTCGACGGATCGCGTTGCGCTGCTTGCTGCCGCAGTACCTCCCGCCATCAAGGTCGCCTACGATCGCGCGATCAAGGCGATCGATGCCCAGGCTCGCGCGTTCGTGGCGCGCGCGCTGTCACCGCTCTTCACGCCGGCAGACGCGGAAGCAGCGTTGATCGATGTGTCGTCGCTCGATGCCGCCGGAGCGGCGATCACGACGAGGATCGATGCGAAGATCAAGGACGTGCTTGCGCGGCGCCGCGATGTGTTGAGCCGGGGCCTGGTCAAGCAAACGCTGACGACCGCGACAGGACTCACGGCCGATGTCGTGGGGCTGTTGCTCGAGAACGAGTCCGTGCTGACGTCGATGGCGAGCGCGCGTCCGGCGATGGATGACTATCAATCCCTGGACGGCGATGGCCTCGATGCCGAGTACTTCGCAAACCCCGACCTGAAAGTCTCCTCGGTGGTCCAGCGAACCGACGCGTCGGTCGGCTTCGACTTGAACGGCGCCGTGCCTGCGCCCGGAGTTCCAGCTGTCAGCTTCAGTGTGCGTTGGAGCGGCCAGCTATACGTGCCCGCCGCAGGCGAAGTCACATTCCACACGCGCAACAGCGATGGCGTTCGACTTTGGGTGAACGACGCGCTCGTCCTCGACGAGTGGCGCGATCAACCGGAGACGGAGTTCACGGCCACGCTCCGGCTCGACGGCGGACAGTTCTATCCGATCGTTGTGGAGTACTACAACAAGACGGGTGACGCGCTGCTCGAACTCAGCTGGAGCAGTCCAGCCATTCCGTCCGCGGTGATTCCGCAAGCGTCGTTCTACACGCCGGCGACATTCGAGACGCTGCTCCAGCGCGTAGAGCGCATCTACAAGATCGCGCTGCTGCTCGAGCCGTTCGCGCTCGCCGCGACCGATCTACGCCGGCTCGCGGAACACGGCGACACCGCGCTCGATTTGATGCCGCTCGCCGGGCCGGCGTCATTGGCGTCGGCGCAGGCGATGTTCTCGCAGTGGCTGGCGCTCTACGACTTCTCGGCGCTGCGCGATCGGTACGTTTCGACCGACGTCACCGTCATGGACCTGGCAAGCGCACCCACGCGCGCCGAGGCCGTGGCGCGCTTCGCCAAGCTGACTGGAGTAGCCGCCGATACCCTCGACGCGATCGTGGAGGTGTTCACCGTCCGCGTCTTCGACACCGTCGCCAAGACGTGGTCGACAGCGGAGTCGGATCTCACGACACTCGCGACCTGGGGGCGAATGGCCCGTGGGCTCGCGCTCGTCCAGCAGACAGGGGCCGCGCCGGAGCAGCTCCTTTCATGGGCGAAAGCGCGGGAGATCACGGAGACCCCGACTGGACCCGAGACGCTCTGGTTCACCTGGACAGCGGTCGATGCGATACCCACCGATCGTCGGACCGACAACGCGCGCCGCGCGCAAGAGGCGAAGAACGTCGTGCGCGCCCGTTACGACGAAGATCGGTGGCGCGCCGAAGCGCAGTCGCTCAACGACGTGCTTCGTATTCGGCGGCGGTCGGCGCTGACCGCCTACGTCCTCGCCATGCCCGAGATGATGCGAGCCCGCGTGAGCGACAGCGGCCGGCTGTTCGAGTTCCTTCTGATCGACGTCGAAATGGATCCGTGCATGGAGACGTCGCGCATCAAGCAGGGAATCTCGTCGGTGCAGCTCTTCATCCAACGCGTACTGCTGAACCTGGAATCCGAAGTGCCTCCCGCGCGCGTCGACAGCGGGCGCTGGAAGTGGATGAAGGTGTATCGCGTGTGGGAAGCGAATCGGAAAGTGTTTCTGTACGCCGAGAACTACGTCGAGATGGAGCTGCGCGACGACAAGACGCCGATCTTCAAGGAATTGGAGTCGGAGCTCCTGCAGGACGACCTGACCGACGCGAACACCGAGCGCGTCTTCCGTCATTATCTGGAGAAGCTGGACGGGATCGCGAAGCTGATCGTCTGCGGGACGTGCATCGATGGCGAAGGGGACCTGTTGCACGTGTTCGCGCGAACCGCGACCGCGCCTTTCGTTTTCTATCACCGCTGGCTCGATGGCAAGCACGGTCCGTCATGGCCGGAGGGAACGTGGTCGCCGTGGCAGAAGCTTCCTGTCGACGTGGCGTCGACTGTGGATGGCACTCACAGTGGTGCGCACTTGATGCCGCTCGCGTGGAACCGGCGGCTCTATCTGTTCTGGCCGGTGTTCGAGGAGAACCCGGACGACCGGAATGCCGACTTGCCGGACGGATTCGACGGTATCAACTGTTGGCACATCAAGCTGGCGTGGAGCGAATACAAGGACGGCCGGTGGTCGCCCAAGCAGACCGGTGTCCCCGTGCTCGTGTCGCCCGCACAATTGCAGCATATGCACGAGGTGACGCGCGAGCCGAAGCACTACGAGGTCAACAAGGTGCACTACAATGCGGTACGCGTCGTCAAGACCGCATTCGGCATCGTCTACTACGATCACACCTTTCCGGCGCATGACGATCCCATGCCCGGTCCGATCACGGGGAATCCGCTGCTCGACGGGGTGGTCCTCAAAAACGCGACCGAAACGGCGCATCACCTCCGCATCACGGAAACGACGACGGTCCTCTCGATGCTGCCGAGGCCACAGGATCATTTTCTCGAAGCGCGAATCAAGGGCTCCGAACTGACGATTGGCGTGTTCTGCCGTTGGCTTGGCGTCGCCTCGGGGAAAGTGCGCACGGTGGTCGAGGATCAGGTCTCCGTCATTCGCGACGGCCAGCGCGCCGATCGTAAGGAGCGGTCGCAGACCGATGTGCCGGCGACGCGCACCGTGGACAAGGGCTACTCGTCACTCGGCGCCTTCATCTTCCCAGCCTGTAGCAGCGAGGTCATGGGATTCGCCAGCCATCAAGATCTGAACTATGAGAGTTTTTCGCGGCCCAAGAGCACCGCAAACTCCTTTATGGGCGAGAGTTGCGATCTGCGGCCCATTTCGGGCGTCACCTTCACGCTCCAGCTGCCGACCATGACGACGCCGCTGCTAAAGGACGTTCCGACGCCGTTCGGCGTCATCGATTCCGATAACCGCGGCGGCTTCGACCGCAGCTCGCCGTTCTTCTATCAGGATCAACAGCGCTGCTACCTGGTGACGCGCGAGACGTACGCGATGATCTTCGACGTGCCGCATCTATTCACGGCGAAGCCCGATGCCCGTGCGGGAATGGTCGAGCGCGCGCTCGCGGTGACGACCGTGATGGATCGGCAGATGGGAATGGCACCCGAGGCGTCGCTGCGCACGAACCCGTGGGGCATCAGCGCGCTCGCCGATTGGGCCTCCGGTCCGGGGATGCGCGCTGCCTTGCGCGTCGATCCCGTACAGGCGTTGCCTTCGCTCTCCGGATCGTTCGAGGACAGGTTCGGCTCGCTCAAGGACGGGGTGAAGAACCCGATCGATCGTCGCGCGGTGGACCTGCGGCCCGAGTACACCTTCACGCCGCATTGGCATCCCTATACGTGTCCGTTCATCGCGACGCTCAATAGTGGCGGACTGTCGGCGCTCTTCACGCTCGAGAACGAAGGCCGCACAGATCTCAAGATTATTTTCGGGGGCGTGATCGGTGGACCCATGCCGATCTTCACGATCAACAACTTCGAGACGATCTACAAGCCCGACCCCGCGCAGGTCGTTCGGCCCTATCCGCTGGAGACCGTCGACTTCAGTCGCACGGGATCGTACGCGCAGTACAACTGGGAGACGTTCTTCCACGCGCCGATGACGGTCGCCGTTACTCACAGTCGCGCGGGGCAGTACGAGGAGGCGCTGCGGTGGTTCCACTTCGTGTTCGATCCGATGACCGCGGACGGAGATCCGTCCGCCAAGCGCGTCTGGCGCTTTCTCCCCTTCCGCGACGCCGATGCGTCGCGCATCGAGGACACACTTGGCCTGCTCACGTATGCGGGGAGCGATCCCGCTATGCTGAAGCAGCGGGCGAATCTCCAAGCGTCGATTCAGGAATGGCTCGACAATCCGTTCAACCCGCACATCATCGCGCGGCGCCGGCCCGTGGTCTACATGAAGTACGTCTTCATGAAGTACCTCGACAACCTGATCGCGTGGGCGGACGAGCTCTTCCAGCGCGACACCATGGAGTCGATCAACGAGGCGACTCACCTGTACGTCCTCGCGGCCAACATGCTCGGACCTCTGGCGCAGCGCACGCCAATGCCGGGGCCCGTGGCGCCGGAGACGTATCTAACGCTGCGCGGCAAGCTCGATGCGCTGTCGAATGCCCAGGTCGATCTCGAGACGCGACTCCCATTCACGCAGCTCTTCGGCGCGAGCACGGGCGCCATTGGCTCGCTGAGCGCGCTGCCGCAGACGCTCTACTTCTGTCTCCCGCAGAACGACCACCTGCTGTCGTACTGGGACACGATCGCCGATCGGCTATTCAAGATTCGTCACTGCATGAGTCTCGATGGCGCGGTGCGACAGCTCTCGCTGTTCGATGCGGAGCTCAATCCGATGTTGTTCGTGGAAGCGTTGGCGCAGGGGCTCGACATCGGCAGCGTGCTGAACGACCTCTATGCGCCACTTCCCCGGTACCGCTTCACGTTCATGCTCCAGCAGGCGCTCGCCATGTGCAACGAGGTGCGCTCGCTTGGCAGCACGCTTCTCCCCGTGCTGGAAAAGCGCGACGCCGAATTGATGTCGATGCTTCGCGCCGGACAGGAGACGCAGCTCCTCGACCAGGTGAAGGCGAGCAAGAAGCTACAGATCGACGAAGCGGAGGAACTGCGAAAGGCGCTCGAGAACAGCGCGCGCGTGACGACCGCGCGCATCGAGTACTACGAGGGGCTGATCGCGCAGGGGCTCATCTCCGAGGAGACCGACCAGCTCGCGCATCTCGATCTCTCGAACCAGCGGCAGGAGACGGCCAGCTGGATCGAAGCGACGGCGCAGCAGCTCAGCCTGATACCCAGCATTACCACCGGCAGCGAACAAATGGCGACGATCGGTGGTCCGCAGCTGGGCGGAGCCGTCTCCGCGGTGGGGCGGAGCTACTCGTATCTGGCTGCATCCCATGGCTACAAGGCAGGCCGTGCGTACACCACCGGCCTACACGCGCGCCGCGCCGAGGAATGGCGCTTTCAGCGCGATCAAGCCAAGCGCGAGCTGAGCCAGGTGGAGCGACAACTTGCTGCGGCACGCATACGGCGAGAGATCACCCAGGCCGATCTGCGCAACCACGAGACGCAGCTCGACCACTCGCGAGCAATCGAAGAACTGCTGCGGACGAAGTTCACGAACGAGGGGCTATACGGATGGATGGAAGGCCAGCTGCGGGCCAACTACTTCCAGTGCTACAAAGCCGCGTACGAGATCGCGAAGCGCGCGGAACGATGCTGGACGTACGAGCGTGGCACCGACGCGAGCTTCATCAAGTACGGCGCGTGGGACAGCTCGGTGCGCGGATTGCTCGCTGGGGAGCGTCTCTATCTCCAGCTGAAGCAGATGGAGCGCGCGTACCAGGAGCAGCAGGTGCGCGAGTTCGAGATCTCGAAGGACGTCTCGCTGGCGCAGCTCGATCCGCTCGCGTTGATTGCGCTCAAGGAGACCGGCGTGTGCGAGGTCGACGTGCCGGAGTGGCTGTTCGACATCGACTACGCAGGTCACTACTTCCGTCGTCTCAAGACCGTAGCTATCTCGATTCCGGCGGTGGTTGGCCGCCCGACGAGCCTGAGTGCCACGTTGACGCTGTTGCGCAGCACGGTGCGCGCATCGAGCCGAATCGTCGGCAGCTATGGCGCGGAGGAGAATTACCGCGCCGATCATCTTGCCGTCGAAGCCATCGCCGCCAGCACAGCCCAGAACGACAGCGGTCGATTCCAGCTCGACTTCCGTGACGAGAAATACTTGCCGTTCGAGGGAGCGGGGGCAATCTCCGACTGGCGGATCGAGCTGCCGCGCAAGTTCCGTTCATTCAACTACGACACGATCTCGGACGTCGTGCTTCACCTGAAGTACACGGCGCGTCGCGACGAAACGCTCGCCGAGCCGGCGAGAGTCGCGCTGCAGGCCGAGCTGAACGCCGCCGGCGCGGGCGCGCTGTTCCATCTCTTCAGTCTACGCCACGATTTTCCGAATGAATGGCAGGCGCTGCACGCGGGCAGCGCGCACTCGGCGACGATATCGATCGGCAAGGATCGTTTTCCGATTCTCGTGCAGCCGGGCGCGATCACGGTGTCGGAGCTCCACGCCGTGGTGATCCTGAAGGAGGAGCGTCCAGCCGTCACGTACAAGGCGACGATCACACCTGGCGCCAGCGCACCGGTCGCGTTCCAGTGGCCCGGCGCGCCAAGTCGTTACCGCAGCGACTCGAAGACGGTCGCGATTCCTGTCACCGCATTGCCTGCCGACAGCGCCTGGCCAGTGCAGCTCACCGCGCCGACGCTGCTGGCGGAGCTGGCGAACGTTCGCGACATTCTGATCGCTGTTCGATATTCGGTGAAGATCTGAGGCGCAGATGAGGAGCGTCGCGAGCGATCACGAAACGGATCCGATCGCGGCTCAACGCTAGCTGCGCGTGCGGCTGAGATACGTCGTCATGTTGTCGAAAGATAGTGGCTTGCTGATGAGATAGCCCTGCATCTGATCGCAGCGCAGGAGCCGCAGGATCTTGGCCTGTTCTTCCAGTTCGACCCCTTCCGCGATGGTCTGGAGCTTCAGCGCCGAGGCCAGCGAGATGATCGTGGACACCAGCGTCATGGATCCCGGATCCTCGAGCATCGTCGAGACGAACGATCGGTCGATCTTGAGAGCGTGAACGGGCAGTCGTGCGAGATAGCCTAGCGACGAAAAGCCTGTTCCGAAATCATCCAGCGCGATGCTCACGCCCATCTCGCGAATCGCGCTCAGCTTGGCGATGTTCTCGGCGACATTGTCCATCAACAAAGTTTCGGTGACTTCGATGTCGATTCCCGCTTCCGCACCGGCGAGCTTCAGGATCGTGGCGACGGTGCGCACGAAGTCATCCCTGCGCACCTGCACGGCCGATACGTTGACCGCGATTCGAGGCGCGGCCAGCTTTTGCTCGAGCCAGCGCGACCGGTCGAGGCTCGCCTGCCGTAACGCCCAGGCGCCCACTTCGACGATCATGCCGTTCTCTTCCATGAGCCCGATGAACTTCCCCGGAGGCACGAGGCCCATGTCGGGGCTTCGCCACCGGATGAGCGCTTCGACTCCGGTGAGCTTGCGTGCTTCGAGATCGACCTTGGGCTGGTAGTGCAGCTCGAACTCCTCGTTCTCGAGCGCCCGCTGCATGTTCCGTTCGAGCGTACGTCGTTCGAGCAACCGTTCGCCCAGTTGAGGTGCGAAGAAACCGTAGGGCTTGCCGCCGCTCCTCGCGCTTTTCAGCGCGGTCTCTGCGTTGCGAACGAGCGTATCCGCTTCATTGCCATCGGCTGGAAAACTCGCGACGCCTGCATGGGCCGTGAGCGTGACCTGCTGTTCGCCCACCGGAAACGGAGCCTGCAGCCATTCACGAAGCAGCACCTCGACCGCGCGCGTCACGTCGATGTTCTTGCGCGACTGGGGGATCACGGCCGCCAACTGATCGGTACCGACGCGCGCGGCGAGGTCCGCGCCCGCGATGCCCGCAAACCGCAACGCGGCGTCTCGGAGCAGCGCCTCGGCGCGCGTGCGGCCAAGCGTATCGTTCAACATCTCCAGCTGTTCGACATTGACGATGACCACGGTGAAGGGCGTCGCGCCACGGTGTGCCGCGGCGACATGCTGGGAAACTCTTTCGCTGAACAGTGCACGGTTGGCGAGGCCGGTGAGCGTGTCGTAGTACGCGAGAAAAGTGATTCGCTCGCCTTTCTCGATGTGGTCCATCGCGAAGGAGATGTCGCCGGCAAACTCGACGAGCAGGCCCATTTCCTCGTCGTCGAAGAACTCGGCCTTGTCGCTGATGAGCGTGATGTAGCCGACGGGGTTTCCTGCAATGACGAGCGGCAGCGCGACCATCGCCCGATAGCCGCGCTCGACGAGCTCGGAGCGCGCGGGAACTTGCGCATTGACGTCACGAAGGTCGTTGCAGATGGCGACGCGCTGCGTGCGCAGCGCCTGCTGGATGAGATTGTCCGCGGCGGCATCCGGCCCCGGTTGCGAGACCGTCGTCACGATCAACTCGCCTGGATCACCGGCTGCGGCCGCGGGCCGAAATTCACCCGTGGCCGGGTCGCGCAGGCTGCATGCCGCGATCCGGAACTGGCCGTGTTCGATTGCCAGGCGGCACGCTTCACGCAACAGCAAATCGCGATTGTCGGCGCGCACGATGAGTGAGTTGATCCCGCTCAGCATCCTGTGGACGCGACTCAGGTGCACGACGCGGCTCTCGGCGAGCTTGCGTCCGGTGATGTCCGTCGCGACTCCGACGACCCGTGCGACGACGCCCCGGTCGTCCAGGATTGGAAAGATTCTCGAATAGATCCAGCGCACCTCGCCATCCGCGCGGACAATTCGAAACTCCATTTCGCCGCGTTCGGGAAGGCTCTTTGCGAGCCGCAGCGTATCCTGCTGGATGCGCTCCCGATCTTCGGGATGGATGGTTTGCAGCCAGACCAGCGGATTGGCGAGGACATCCTGGGGGGAGCGACCCCATATGCCTTCGTAGCCCGGGCTGATATAGAGCGACTGGGACAGATCCGGCGTCATGATGAAGAAGACGTCCTGGATATTTTCCGCGATCTGGCGGAAGCGCTGCTCACTGGCGCGCAGCTCAGCGGCCGCCAGCTCCCGCTCGTCCATCTCCACCAGCAACTGGGCCGCGTGACTTTGAACCTCCAGGTACAGCGTCCCGTTTTCGAATACTCGCCCGACCAGCGCACACAGCGTCGCGAGCAGCTCTTCATCTTCGGCGCTGAACTCCCGGGCGCCGATCTTGTCGGCGAGGCAGAGCCAGCCATAGGTTCGGGTCAGGGACGAAACCGGCGCGGCCAGCAGTGCGTGAATCGGCGGATAGCCGCGCGGCAGCCCCGCATCGATCGCGGCGCCGGATTGATTCGAGACACGGCGACATCGGTTTTGTTGATACACGGTACCCAACAGGCCTTCCTTGAGTTGCGGCACCAGCAGCGACGGCGCTGTCTCGATGCCGCTCGTCGCGATGTAATTCGTGTCGGTTCCGGCGCGACGCGTCGCTGCGAGGATCGCGAAACGCGCTCCGATCAAGGCGCGTGCGCCGCTACAGAGTTTGTCCAGCAACACTTGCGGATCGCGCTCGGACGCCAGTTGAACGTTCATATGCACGAGCGCCGCAAGCCGTGCGTTGGTCGACTCCAGCGAGTTCGAGGTCTGTGAAAGCTTGTTGGTCAGAACACGCAGGTGTTCCGCCGCAAAGGATTGATCCGGTAGCTGCGCCGGGGAGGGCGCCGAGTCCGCCAGCACCTCTTGAATGGCTCGCAGGAAGACGGACGCGTCGCACGGCTTGGTCAGCACGCGGGCGATGCCACAGGTTTCGGCGAGAGTGCGTGCCTCGCGCTCGTGATAGTTGGCGGTATAGAAGACGACACGGACGTTGGCGAGCTCGCTGTCCGCGCGGAGTCGTCGCACGAACTCGTAGCCATCCATGGAGGGCATCAGGATATCGGAGATGACGAGCCGCGGATGCTCGCGACGAGCGATGGCGAGCCCTTCGGAGCCGTCTGCCGCCTGCAGGCACTGATAGCCTTCGAAGCGCAGCAGCTCCGTGACCAGCTTGCGATTGATCTCATTGTCGTCGACGACGAGGATCGTGGTCATGCCCGTTTCAGGCTGAATGAGAACATGGCGCCGTGATCGATCCGCGCTTCGGCCCAGATGGTTCCGCCGAGCCGCGAGATGATTCGCTGCGCGGTCGCAAGCCCGATCCCGGTTCCTTCGAATTTCTCCGCGCTGTGAAGTCGCTTGAACACGCCGAACAGCTCGCCGGCGCGGCGTACGTCGAAGCCGACGCCGTTGTCGCGGACGAACACCACGACCTCATCGGCGCGCCCGTCCCGCTGGCCTATTTCGATG
>FTFB01007092.1_pt1 | contig 22877 bp, 20 predicted proteins | sample 1658331 | NCBI WGS metagenome assembly FTFB01 (sample SAMEA3914816, study PRJEB12502) | metagenome | biome: forest; material: soil | place: USA | collected 2011-09-16 | depth 0.3 m | reverse complement strand
CCGGTCACCATCATGGCGGTCAATGCTTCGGGTCGCGAGTATTCCGCTTACTCGAACGAGATCCGGCTGCCGGTGGGCACCACGCAGCTGCGCATCGGCTACACCGCAAACAGCCTGTCGGTGCCCCAGCGCGTGCGCTTTCGCTATCGGCTCGAAGGGCTCGACCCGGGCTGGCAGGACGTGGGCGATCGGCGCGAAGCGATCTATACGAACGTAGCGCCCGGAACCTATCGCTTCCAGGTGATCGCCGCGAACAACGACGGCGTCTGGAACGAGACGGGCGCTTCGCGGAGCCTGATCGTCCTGCCCGCGTTCTACCAGACGACGTGGTTCTACGTTGTGGGCTCGCTCGCGGCCGCCGCCCTGCTCTTTCTCGTTTTCTGGTTGCGTGTGCGACAAGTCACGGCAACCGTGCGCGCACGCCTCGAGCAGCGAATCGCCGAGCGCGAGCGCATCGCGCGAGACCTGCACGACACCTTGCTTCAGGGATTGCAGGGTCTGATCCTGCGCTTTCAGGCGGTGGGCGCGCGCATCCCGCCGCACGAGCGGGCCAGCGAAATGATGGAGGGCGCGCTGACACGTGCCGACGAAGTGCTGATCGAAAGCCGCGACCGCGTGAAAAACCTGCGCTCATCGTCGGAGATGCAGAGCGACCTGTCGTCGCTGCTGTCCGCGGCCGGCCAGCAATTCGCGCAGGAACATCCCGCGGAGTTCAGCATTGCGATCGAAGGCGACCCCCGCAACCTGCACCCCATTCTCAAGGAAGAGGCGCTCATGATCGGGCGCGAAGCGCTGTCGAACGCGTTCCGTCACGCGTCGGCCCGCAAGATCGAGCTCGAAATTGCCTTCGGCACGATCGAGCTGCGCCTCAGTGTTCGCGATGACGGGCGGGGCGTAGACCCCGATGTGCTCCAGTCGGGCGGCCGTGCGGGGCACTGGGGCTTGCGCGGCATGCAGGAACGCGCGAGGGAAATCCGCGCTCATCTCGATGTGTGGAGCCGGCCCGGGCTTGGCACCGAAGTGCAATTGCGTGTGCCGGCCTCCATTGCCTATCGCGCCCGGAGCGAGGGGCGGCGCGGGCGGTGGCGGCGCCGCCTCGCGCAGTGAGGGTCGTGCATCAACCCAGCAGCGGGTGACCTTTCGGCAGCTGCTTCGAATACCAGATGGCGAGCTTGTGACGCAGGGTGGTTTCCGCCACCTGGTCTTCCGGCAGGGGCTGGATGATCTTGTCGTGCACCAGCAGCCGGTAAACGTATAGCAGCTTCTGGCTCGCGGAGTCGGTCGCCTCGAACTCCACGGCGCCCCGCTCTTCCGCATATTTCATCGCGGCGAGCAGCGCGCCCTTGAACAGCTCGGCTTCGTGTTTCAGTTTCTTCATTGCAAGGGGACCTCTCGTCCGCGAATCATGTCTGCCGCTTTCTCACCGATCATGATGGTGGGAACGTTCGTGTTGCCGGTGGGGTCGTCCGGCATGATGGACGCGTCGGCCACGCGCAGGTTGTCGATGCCGTGAACGCGAAGCCGTGCATCCACCACTGCGCCGGGGTCGGTCGCGGTGCCCATGCGGCAGGTGCCGAGCGGGTGGTGGCGATGCTCGACGTTCTGGCGCAGGTAAGCAACCATCTCGTCGCGCGTGCGAACTTCAGCGCCCGGCAGCAGCTCCGATTCGACGATGTCGCGCATTGGCGGCTGGTTACACAGCTCGCGGCACAGGCCAACGGCTCGCACCATGGTGTCGACATCCGCGGCTTCGGTGAGCATGTTGAAACAGATGCGCGGCATATCGAGCGGGTTCGCGGAACGCAGCCGCACCCAGCCGCGCGATTGCGCGTGCAGCACGCCGATGCGCCCCGTCATCGCGTAAACGGGCGGTTGCGTCAACATGGGAAACCACAGCTGCGCCTGCTGATGCGCGGCGACCGTGACGATCTGGATATCCGGCCGGCTCAAGCCCTCGCGCGAGCGCATGAAGAGGTTCCCCACGGAGCCCGCGGTGGTGAACGGGCCTTCGCCAAACAGGTACCACCTCAGCACGGCGAGCGTTGCGCGATCGAAGCGCAGGAACTTCGTGAACCCGAGCTTGCCCTTCATCCGGTAGATGTTGAGCAGGTTGGGATGCTCGACGAGGTTCTCACCCACGCCGGGCAACTCGTGCAGCACCTTCACGCCGGCTGGCTCGAGAGTCGCCGCCGGCCCGATGCCCGAGAGCTGCAGCAATTGCGGGGAGTTGTACGAGCCGCCGCACAGGATAGTCTCGCTTGCCGCGCGCGCGCTCTCGAGCTTGCCGTCGCGCACGTATTCGACACCGGTCGCGCGATTTCCGTCGAGCGTCACGCGTGTGACCTGCGCACCGGTGAGCACCGTGAGGTTCGGCCGCGCCATCGCAGGCCGAAGGTAAGCGCGAGCGGTGCTCGCACGCCGGCCGCGATTGACCGTGAGCTCGATGCGACTCAGGCCATCCTGGCTTTCGGCGTGATGGTCGTCGCAAAGGGGCAGGCCCATGCTGGCTGCGGCCTGCTGCAGCGGTGCGAACAGCGAATCGGGATAATCGATCGGCACATTGGCGACCGGCCCCTGTGCGCCGTGAAACGGGCTCGCGCCACGCCAGCTCTTCTCGAGCCGCTTGAAATACGGCAGCACATTTTCGTAACCCCAGCCTTCGAGGCCGCGATCGCGCCACGAGTCGAAGTCGCGCGGATTGCCGCGCACGTTGATCATCGCATTGAGCGAGGAGCAGCCGCCGAGCATCCTGCCGCGCCAGGCCGGCAAGCGGCGGTTCGCAAGGCCCGGCTCCGGCTCGGACTCGAACGTCCACGCATGCGCGCGACTGGCGGCCACTCGCGGAAACGCGATGGGCATCGCCCCAAAGGGATGATCGTCTTTGCGCCCGGCCTCGAGCAGCAGCACTGAAACGTCGCGGTCTTCACTCAGGCGCGCGGCGACAACGGCGCCGGCGGAGCCCGAGCCGACGACGATGAAATCCACTTCCCTCACCCGATCGCCCCCATAGCCGATAATAGGCGCCGATACTAGGGCCCGAAGACTGCCACCGAAAGCACCGATGAAGCCGATTCTCAACATTGCAGCCTATCAATTTCTGCCGCTGTCCGATCTGAAACCGCTGCGCGCACGCCTGCAGGCGCTCTGCAAGGCCGCGAACCTCAAGGGCACGATCCTGCTGAGCCCGGAAGGCATCAATCTTTTCGTCGCCGGCGCGCCGGGTGGCATCGAGCTGCTGCTGGCGGAGCTGCGCGGCTGGGTGGGCCTCGAAAACCTGCAGCCCAAGGTGAGCGAGACCGATCAGCAGCCCTTCCGTCGCATGCTGGTGCGCCTCAAGAAAGAAATCATCGCGTTCGGTGTCGAGGGAATCGACCCTTCACGGCGCACGTCGCCGAAGCTTTCCGCCCGCGAGCTCAAGCGCTGGCTGGATGAAGGGCGCCCGGTCACGTTGCTCGACACGCGCAACGACTACGAGGTGAAGCTCGGCACCTTCCGGAACGCGCTGCCCATCGGCATCGATCACTTCCGTGAGTTCCCGGAAGCCGTCGCCAGGCTCTCACCCGAGTTGAAAGAGCAGCCCATCGTGATGTTCTGCACGGGCGGCATCCGCTGCGAGAAGGCCGGCCCGTTCATGGAGCGCGAAGGGTTCAAGTCCGTCTTCCAGCTCGAGGGTGGCATCCTCAGGTATTTCGAGGAATGCGGTGGCGCGCACTACGACGGGGAGTGTTTCGTGTTCGACCAGCGGGTCGGCCTCGACCCGAGCCTGCAGGAAACGGAATCGCTGCAATGCTTCTGCTGCCAGACTCCGCTAAGCGCCGCAGACCAGCAGGATGAGCGTTTTGTGCGCGGCGAATCCTGCCCCTACTGCTTCAAGACGCAAGCGGAACACATGGCGGAGAACATCGAGCGCCGTCATGAGCAGGTCAGGCGACTCATGGTCACGCTGCCGGGCAGCCAGCCGGTCGATCACTACAGGCCCATCAACATTCCGGAAGCGTGCGACGGGCAGCCGCTGATCGATGCGCTCTGCAATGTCTTCAGCCATATTCCTGCCGAGACTTGGCACCAGCGTTTTGCTGAGGGCCGCGTGTTGCATGCGGATGGGCGCCCTGCCCTTGCCAGCCAGGTCGTGCGCGCGGGGGAACGCTACCAGCACAAGCATCTCGCCGTGATCGAGCCAGACGTCAACATGCAGATCGAGCTGCTGCATGAGGATGAGGCACTCATTGTGCTGAACAAGCCTGCGCCACTGCCGATGCACGCGGGCGGCCGCTTTTATCGCAATACCCTGCAGTACGCGCTCGATTCGATTTATTACCCGCAGAAGCCACGTCCATCACATCGTCTCGACGGCAACACCACCGGCGTAGTCGTGGTCGCTCGCACTCGACACTTCGCGGGACAGGTTCAACCGCAGTTTGCGCGCGGAGAAGTGGAGAAAGTCTATCTCGTGCGCGTGAACGGGCATCCGCACGCAGATAAGTTCGCCTGCGACGCGCCGATCAGCGTCGATGCCGGCAAGCTCGGTTCGCGAACCGTAGACCCTGCAGCGGGCTTACCGGCACGCACCGAGTTCCACGTGCGCGAGCGCATCGCAGACGGCACCGCCCTGCTCGAAGCGCGGCCCCTCACGGGCCGCACGAACCAGATTCGCATTCATCTTGCGCACCTGGGCTTACCGGTTCGCGGAGACCCGGCCTATTTGATGGGAAGCGCTCTTGGAGAGACCCAGATCCTGGGCGTTGATGCCCCACCGCTTTGCCTGCACGCCTGGCGCATTGCCTTCAGGCATCCACTGGATCAGCAGTTTGTGTCCTTCACAGCAGCTCCGCCCAAGTGGGCAATCGCGTGACGGCAGGTCGGATGGCGCGTGGGCGTGGAACTTGCGACTATCGAGTCGACCCGGGACTCCTCGAGCGACGCGGCAATTTCAGAGGCCCCCATGCCCGCAAATCAGAACCCTCTCTGGCCGGAGCTCTCCTACGAAGCATGGCGCGAAACCTGCTCCACGCTGCATCTCTGGACGCAGGTGGTCGGCAAGATTCGCCTCGCGCAGACGCCGTGGACGAACCACAGCTGGCACGTGCCGCTGTACGTCACGACGAGAGGCCTGACCACCTCGCCCATTCCGCACACGTCCGGCGCTTTCGAGATCGAGTTCGATTTCATCGAGCATGTGCTCGACATCCGCACGAGCGAAGGCTCGCGAAAGCGCATCGGCCTGAAGCCGCAATCCGTAGCCGACTTCCACAGGGCCGTGATGGAAGCGCTTGCCAGCCTCAGCGTAACGGTGGCAATCAACGAGCGGCCGTGCGAGATCGCGGGCGCAATTCCGTTCAGCCAGGACCACGTGCACTCCTCGTATGACGCCGACTACGCGCAACGATTCTGGCGCGTGTTGCTTCAGGCAGATCGGCTGCTGAAGCGCTTTCGCACCCGGTTCGTCGGAAAGTGCAGCCCCGTGCACTTTTTCTGGGGAAGCTTCGATCTCGCCGTCACGCGCTTTTCGGGCCGCCGTGCACCGCCGTTTGCGGGAAGCGCGCCGGGCGTCGCGCCGGAAGTGATGCGTGAAGCGTATTCGCACGAAGTCAGCAGCGCCGGGTTCTGGCCGGGGGGCGTGGGCACCGATTACGCGGCGTTCTATTCCTATGCGTATCCGACGCCGGAAGGTTTCGATAAACAGGCGGTGCGTCCCGCCGAGGCGTTCTTCAGCCAGGCGCTCGGAGAGTTCCTGTTGCCCTACGACGCCGTGCGCAACGCGCCCGATCCGGACGCTGCGCTCGATGCATTTCTCGAAACTACCTACGAAGCGGCGGCCGTCTGCGGAAACTGGGATCGCGACTCGCTCGAATGCGCGGAGGGACGGCCGGGCGTGCCGCGCAAGGCGTGATTAGCTGAACGCCAGCCTGCATTCGTATTGCGACCGGTCGATCGCCGACGCCGCGGCGTCGCGCGTCCGCGTCACCGGCAAGCCGGCAACACACCCACGCCTCATCCTCGCCACGACGATCCTGGCTTCGAGCCTGGCGTTCGTCGACGGCTCGGTCATCAACGTTGGGCTTCCCGCGATCCGCGAGAGTTTCGCCGCGAGCGGCGCGACGCTGACGTGGATCATCAACGGATACCTGCTGCCGTTGAGCGCTTTGCTGCTGCTCGGCGGCGCGCTGGGCGATCGATACGGCCGGCAGCGGTTGCTGCTCATCGGCGTGAGCGTGTTCGCGGTGGCTTCGCTGCTCTGTGCCGCGGCCGAAAGCATCACGTGGCTGCTCGCAGGTCGCGTACTTCAGGGAATCGGCGCGGCGCTGCTGCTGCCGAACAGCCTTGCGATTCTTGGCGCCACGTTCGAAGACGAAGAGCGCGGACGCGCCGTTGGCGTCTGGGCCGCCGTCGGCGCGGCGGCGGGCGCGGTCGGACCCGTGCTCGGCGGCTGGCTGATCGACCTGATCGGCTGGCGCGCGATATTCCTGTTGAACATTCCGCTCGCTCTCGCGGCAATCTACATGGGATGGCGCTTCGTTCCCGATGAGCGCGATCCAGATCGTCGCGGTCTCGACTTCGCGGGTGCCACGCTTGCGTCTGCCGCGCTCACATTCCTCACCTGGTCCCTCACCGTCGCCTCATCTCCACATCCCCTCGAGGCGCGACACTGGGCGAGCCTGGCTGCGGGGCTGGCCGCGCTTTGCGCATTCGTCGTAGTCGAACAGCGTCGCGGAGCTTCGGCGATGTTGCCGCTGACGCTGTTTTCCTCGCGCGCCTTTGTCGGCCTGACCGTGCTGACGTTCCTGCTCTATGCCGCGCTTGGCGGACTGATGGTGCTCATCCCCTATGCATTGATCGAGCTGCATCACTATTCGGCAACCGCGGCGGGTGCCGCGCTGCTTCCGCTGCCGATCGTCATCGCGCTCATCTCGCCGACCATGGGACGCCTGGCGGAGAAGATCGGTCCGCGCCTGCCGCTGAGCATCGCGCCGCTCATCGTCGGCGCAGGCTGCCTGCTCGCGATGGCCATTGCCGGCAACGGAACCTACTGGCAGACCATTTTCCCGGCGCTCGCCGTGATCGCGTTGGGGATGGCGGGTGCCGTAGCACCATTGACGACGACGGTGCTGTCATCGGTGCAGGCGAGCCAGGTTGGAGTCGCTTCAGGCTTCAATAGCGCGGTCGCCCGCATGGGCGGGCTCATTGCCACCGCCCTTCTCAGCGCGATCATGGGCGCCATGGATATGCAGCATGCCCAGTGGTTTCGCGTTGCGGCGGCTGTGGGAGCCGCAACGGCGATTGCCGCCGGCATCAGCGCGTTCGTCTCGCTGCCGGCGGGCCAAGCGAGAACCGGCGACGGCCCATGAACGTGCGGCAGACTGGGTACGGCAACGCACTGACTGCGACGGCGCGAAAACGTAAGCTGCCTGCATCATGAAACAAGATACCCATGCGTCAGGCCTTCGTTCGGATCGCTCGATGAGCTTCTCCAGCTTCGTCACGCTTCCGGTAGAAGTTTTCTACGTCGTCAAGACAGCGGGCGATTTCCCCGAACGCGCACACTGCCTGCGCTCCAAGCTGTACGAAACACGGCCGCAAGCCGAGGCCGAGCTCGCCCGGCTGCAGGATACGGATCCCGCCAGCAGCTACGGAGTCTGGAAAAGCGCTACGTATATCGAACCGGCCGAGTGGTTGCATAGAGTCGTGCGGTCCGACGGCACGCTCGTTCTGCCGCGGCTGCGCGGGGCCGAGAGGACAGCCAACGCCTGAATCTCCCCAGGCCCAGGCGCTGCCACACTGCAGCGGCGCCTGGCCCGAGTATCACACGGCTCCCGGCTGGTGCTTTTCGTCGACTACTTCGGCGACGCGCTCTCGCTGTACTTCGGGGCAGGCGCTGTCGTGGGCGCGTTCGTCGGCGCTTTCGACATGTGAGTCCGATCCTTCTGCATCTTCATCTGCTCCTTGCAGGTTTTCGTCATGTCGCTCTTCGACGCGCCCTCATTCCTGGCGGCCTGCTGGTCCATGCACTCCTTCATCGATTTCGGGTGGCCTGCCATGGCTTGGCGCTGATGCGTAGTCGAAGCGTCCGCAGGCTGTGCACCTGACGTCGCGGGCGTTTCAGTTGCGCTGTTGCGCGTGGCTTCGCGCTGTGAAGGACTCGACGCGCTGCTGGGACTCGTAGTGCTGTCGGGCGGCGTGGCGTTCTGGGCGAAGCCAACTGTGGAACCCAGCACGCCGATAACCGCCGCGCTGACGGTGAAGCGAATGATGTTCATGAGACTGACCTCTGCGATTCGATAGGGTGTGCGATTGGGCGCTTTCCGCAGTTTTTTCTCTGTAGGAGAACGCGCCTGAAATGCCTCAGCCAAATGCCCCAGTCGGGTCTCGAATCAGTCTCCACACTGCGACAAGTGTCACGCGCACAGAACACTACGGCCCAAAGGGCCCCGTACCCCAGCCTCATGTGGTGCCGTGCGGCTGGGCCTGATACGTTGCGGCGCTGACGTTACCGGAACAAGGAACGGCCCATGAACAGCAAACTGATCGCCTTCGCCGCTCTGGCGCTGGTCGCGCCCGGGTTGACGGTGAGCGCGCCGCTCAAGCCGCTGAGCGTCACGGAAACCGTCCAGATCAACGCCCCGGTCGAGAAAGTGTGGGCGATCGCCAAAGACTTCGACAGCCTCAACAAGTGGCACCCGGGCTTCTCGAAAGATGTGCTGACAAAAGGCCCGAACGACAAGCCCGGCACCGTGCGCATGCTGACGATCAAGGATGGGCCCAGCTTCACCGAAGAGCTCATCTCGTTGAGTGAGTCGGGCCACACCTATCAGTACAAGATTCTCGAGTCCCCGCTGCCGCTGCAGAACTACGTTGCGACGTTTGTCGTGAAGCCCGGCAAGAACGGCGGCAGCGCCGTCACGTGGTCCGCGAAGTTCACTCGCAAGAATCCGTCCGACAATCCACCCGCGGCGGAGAACGATGACGCCGCGGTGAAGCTCATCACCGGCGTCTTCCAGTCCGGGCTCGCGAACCTCAAGAAGATGTCGGAGAGCTGAGGCGCGCGCGGCGCGACTCACTCCGACGGGACGGGGCCTTGGCGACAAAGCGGTCGTACAGGATCAGCAACAACGTCGAGACCACTCCGTATCCGCCCACGATGAGCCACATCTTCGGCGCGTTGGGATTGCCGTTTTCGACGAAGTGCTCCACGAGATAGCCGCTCGACCAGCCCGAGAAAAACGTTCCGATCGCGATCGGCAGGAAGGCGAAGCCCATGTAGGTGCCCACCTGATCCGGGGGCGCGAGGCGCGAAACGTATTCATAGAACCGCGGTGCCTGTATCGACTCGCCGACGGCAAACACCATCATTGCGGCAATCGTGCCGGTGAGCGTGGTCACGGTGCCCATCAGGAACCAGCACGCCGTGGCGAGCGCGAAGCCGAGCACCATCGCCGACAGGGGCTTCAGCCGGCGCGCGATCACCGTCGCCGGGATCGTCACGAGGATGATCGTCCACGCATCGACGGTCTCGATGATTTCGAAGCGCGAATAGTGCAGGTAATCCTTCACGTAGAACGGCAGTGCATAGAAGATGTGCCAGAACATCACCCAGAAGCCGGAGAAGATGAGCAGGAACAGCATGAACCGCAGGTTCCCGAACACCAGCACCATGTCTGCGACGACCTGGGCCATCGACCGGGGCGGCGGTGCATCCGCCGGCTTCGGTGGCTCGCGATAGAAAATGGCGGTCCCGGCGAACAGCGCGAGACTCGTGAGTGAAGACACAACCAGCACGTAAGAGATGCCGACACTCTCGCGCACCGTCAGCGCGATGATGGGGCCGATCGCTCCGCCGAAATTCACGAGCGTGTAGTAGATCGAATAGCCGACTGCCTTGGTCTCCTCGTTGGTAGTACGCGCCACGGTGCCGACGATCGATGGCTTGATCAAAGAGCCGCCGATTGCGGTGATGATCAGGGCCATCAGCGTCCACGCTTTCACGCCGACGGCCTGCACGAGCGGCTGGCCCATCGGCAACCCGGCGAGGCCGATGAGGAAATAGCCCATCGAGAAGATCGCAAAGCAGGCCATCAGGCTGCGCTTGAAACCGTAGCGGTCGACGAGAGTGCCGGCCAGCGGCGGCAGCAGGTAAAGCAGCGTGTTGAACACCGACCCCGCAAAGAATGTCGCGGTCTGCGAACCGAGGCCGACCTGCTCGGCAATGTAGACGGCGAGGATCGCCTTGCTGCCGTAGTACGCAAACCGCTCGAAGAGCTCGAGCGTGTTCGCGACCCAGAATGTGCGGCTGTAGCCGCCCAGGACGACGCCCACCGAACGTTTCATGACCGCAGCCCCCAGGGTTCCACTACTATTCTTCCATGAAACAGGCGCCGTATCGCTGGCTTGCCATCTTCGCACTGGTCGTTGGCGCGTGCGATGCCTTCTACGAGATTCGGCTGAAGGTGCCCGGGATTCTGCCGCGGCCGAGACCCTGAGCGGGCCGCCGCGTCATGCGTTCGCAGGCTTCACGGCTCTCTTCACGCCAATCTGTCTATGCCGCGCTGGCGGGCAATCTGCTGGTTGCGATCACCAAGGGCATAGCGGCCGCGATCACCGGCAGCTCCGCGATGCTGAGCGAAGCGGTGCATTCGTTCGTGGACAGCGGCAACGAAGTGCTGCTGCTCTATGGCCAGAAACGGGCCGCGCGGCCACCGGACGCGGAACATCCGCTCGGCTATGGTCGTGAGCTGTACTTCTGGAGCTTCGTCGTCGCGCTGCTCATCTTCGCGTTGGGAGCGGGCGTTTCGATCTACGAGGGCGTCCTGCACATCCGCAATCCGCATTCGATCAGCGATCCGACGATCAACTACATCGTGCTGGCGCTCGCGTTCGTGTTCGAAGGCGCCTCGTGGGTGGTCGCGATCCGGCAATTCCGGGCCTCCCACGGCGACCGCAACTTCTACGAAGCGTTCCGACGGAGCAAGGATCCGCCGTCTTTCATGGTGCTGTTCGAAGACAGCGCGGCATTGCTCGGTATCCTGTTCGCTGCGGCCGGCACGTTCGTCAGTTCGACGCTCGACATGCCGGCGTTCGACGGCGTCGCGTCCATTCTCATCGGGCTCATTCTTGCGGCGGTCGCCACGCTGCTGGCTCGCGAAAGCAAGAGCCTGCTGATCGGCGAGCCGGCGGAACCGGACTTCGTCGACTCGATCTGCCACATCAGCACGCAGGTGCGCGGAGTGGTGGGAGCGAATGACGTGCTCACGTCCTATCTGTCGCCGGACCAGGTGGTCGTGTTCCTGAGCCTCGAGTTCGAGGACACCCTGCGCGTTCCGGAGCTCGAAGAGCGCGTGAAGGAAATCGAGCGGCGCGTGAAGGCAAAGCACCCGGAGGTGCTCTCGCTTTTCATCAAGCCGCAGACACCGCAGACGTATCGCGAAGCCGAGAGCGAACGACGACGTAGCGGCGAGGAAGAATAGGCCCTGACGCTCCGCGCTCCGCCGTCCGGGCGCGACTGAGGCGCGGACCACGAGGACAGGGGCCGCAATTCCGGCCCGGCGACCGGCTAGGATCCGCCTGCTACCGCATGTGCGGGAATATCAATAACGATTGCTGGGAGATCACCAATGCCTGTCCGTCCGCTGCTTCGCCTGTTTGCCTTCGGCGCGCTGGGTGTTTCGCTGTTCGCCGGAACGGCATCGGCCGCCGAATACGCGACACTCAATCTCGACATCTCCGTCGACAAGCCCGCCGACGTGGTGTGGAAGAAGGTCGGAGGCTATTGCGACATCAGCGCCTGGCTGAAGTTGAGCTGCGTGATGACCTCGGGTGCGGGCGAGCTCGGGTCCGTGCGTCGCCTTGCCGATCGCATCGACGAAGTGATGGTGGCGAAGACGGCTTACTCCTACACCTACACCCAGCCGGCATCGACGATCCTGTATCACGGCACGCTCGAGGTCGTGCCGGATGGCAAGAAGAAATCGAAGATCCTCTACAGCCTGTTCTGGGACCAGGCGCCCCTGGCCGATGCCGCGGCGAAGGCCCAGGACCGCGAAAAGCGCAAGACGACCTTCACGACCGCGCTCGAGTCGATGAAGAAGCTCTCGGAAGAGAAGTAGCTCGAACGAAGGGGTTCAGGCCACTACACCCACAGGCGCTGCCCGTCCGCGAGAGGCTCTCACTCTCGTCGGGCAGCCGCCTCGAGGTGATAGGTCGACGTCATTTTCTGGAAGCTGTCCGCGAGGCGCTTCTGCTCGCGCAACGCGGGCAGCGCGCTCTTCGCGTACGCGGCCAGGGCGGGGTCGTCGCCTGCCGCGGCTTCGCTGTACAAGGCGATTGCATTGGCGTGATCGCTGACCATGAGCGCGGTATAGGCAACGTCGAACTCCGCGCCGGTTTTCGAGCTCAGGGCTGCGACGATGGCGCGATGCTCGCTATCGAGCGCCGTCGCGATCGGGATCCCCTTGTCCTGGGAAATGAGGCCCAGGATCATGTTCATGCGGGCGTGGTCCCGAGCCAGCCTGTTGCCAAGCGCGTTGATTCCCATGGAACGGGCGTTCTTCTCGGCGAGCTTGCCGAGCGCCACCTCGGTCATCGCGTTCTGGGTCGCTTTTTCGAGGAATTGATCGGTTCCTGGCACAGCAACGGCGGGTGCGGCGGCGTATGACGCGCCGGCCCATGCGAGCAGGAATATGACAGCCAGAATCGCGGGTCGTCTTTGCATCATTTGCCCACCGTCTTGGCGATGGGGCACAGGATGCGCCTTTGCCGCCTCCCCGTAAGCGGGCATTTGCCTTAATGGCGTGTCCGATTGCTCCTACAGCGACGCCTAAGACGCCCGGCGCCTGAACAGCAGCACCGAGCTCGTCACGGTGACGAGCGCAATGAGGCCCAGCTTGCCGAGCAGGTGGACCAGCGACAGCGCGGAAGCATCTTTCAGGAAAAGCCCCTGCATCAGGCGAAGCATGTGTGCGAGCGGGTTGATGCCCGTCACCACCTGGAGCCAGAAAGGCATGTTCTCCACGGGCGTGGCGAACCCGGAAAGCAGTGCAAAGGGCAGCAGCACGGCAAATGCACCGAGAAAGGCCTGCTGCTGTGTCTGGGCGATCGACGAGATAAAGAGGCCGATGCCGGCGCAGGCCGCGGCGAACGTAAGCACGGATGCATAGAAAAGCGGAATGCTGCCTCGAAACGGCACCCCATACACCTGTGTGACCAGCAACAGGTACAGCGATGTCTGCACGCATGCGACGAGCAGCGGCGGCAGGAGCTTGCCCATCGCGATCTCCACCGGCGTCGCCGGAGAGACCAGCGTCTGGTCAAACGTGCCCAACTCGCGTTCGCGACTCACCGAAAGGGCTGTCAGCATGAGCGCGACGCCGAGACTCAGGTTGCCAACGAGGTTTGGCAGGATGAACCACTTGTAGTCGAGATTCGGGTTGAACCAGTTGTTGATCACGAGCTCCGGAGGGGCGGCACTCACGGACGCAGACATCGAAGGCGAGCGCTCCCTGCTGGCGAGCTCGAGCCCGGCGCTTTGCACGATGCCGCTGACGTATTGCGCAGTGATGCCCGCCGCATTCGACCGGCGACCGTCCAGCAGCAACTGCGTCGTTGTCGGTCGCCCCGCCGCGATATCGGCGGAGAACCCGCTCGGCAGAACCAGAATGCCGATGACCTGTTCGCGCTCCACGTGCTCGCGCGCGGCCGCGACGCTCGGGTAGAGCGGCAAGCTCTCGAAGCTTGGCGAGCCTCGCAGCCGATGCACGACCTCGAACGAGGCCGGCCCGCGATCCAGGTCGACGATCGCAAGCTCGATGTTCTTGACTTCCATCGTCGCGGCCTGCGCAAAGATCAGCAGCTGGATGACGGGCGGAATGATGAGCGACATGCGCGCGCGCCGGTCGCGCAGCATGCCGATGAGCTCTTTGCGGATGATGGCGAGTAACCGTTGCAGCATGGGCGGCGCCTCAATCCACGCGCTTGCGCAGCTTGCGCCACGTGATGCCGAAGAAAACCGCTCCCACCGCAAGCATCAACAGCATGTTGGGAATCAGGACCGGCCACACGTCGCCCGCCAGGAAGACTGTCTGCAGCGATACATTCATGTAGCGGGCCGGCACGATCAGCGTCACCGCACGCAGCACCGCCGGCATGGAATGAATGTCGAACAGGAAGCCGGAAAGCATGATCGCGGGCAGGTATCCGGTCATCAGCCCCAGCTGTGCCGCGGCGAGCTGGTTGCGCATGGTCACGGAGATCAGCATCCCCTGCCCCAGCGCCGGAACGAGAAACACGGCGGCGACCAGGCCCAGCGTCAGCATCGAGCCGCGCAGCGGCAGATGAAACAGGACGAGCGCCGTCACCACGCAGACGAGCGTCGAGATCATCGCCAGCACGAAATACGGCAGCGTCTTGCCGATGAGAATCTGGCCGCGGGTGAGTGGCGTTGCGTAGAGCGCCTCGAGCGTGCCGCGCTCCCACTCGCGGGCGATGACGAGTGCCGTGAGCAGGGTTCCGATCAGCGTCATGATCACCGTGATGGAGCCGGGAATCAGGAACCAGCGACTTTCGGCATTCGGGTTGAACCAGTAGCGCGCCTCTACCGTGACCGGCGATTTTGCGCTCGTGCCGCTCGCTCCGCGCTCTGCGAGAAACGTGGCCCAGAGGGCGCTGACGTAGCCGCGAACGTAATTGGCGGTGTTGGGCTCGGCGCCATCCACCAGCACCTGCACTTGCGCGGGGCGCGCGCCCGAAAAGAGCCGCCGGCCGAACTCCGAGGGAATGATCACCGTTGCCTTGACCGACTGGTCGCGCAGCAGCTGCTTGCCGCTTGCCCGGTCTGGCGCATCGACGACCAGGAACCATTTTGAGTCCTCGATGCGCGCGGCGAACGCGCGCGCGTCCTGGCTCGTGTCTTCGCGCACCAACGCGATTTTCACCACCGTGGTGTCGAGCGACAGGCCGTAACCGAACAGGAACAGGAAGGTGAGCGGCAGGAACACCGCGATGATCCAGCTCGACGGGTCGCGTGTGACCTGCTTGGCTTCCTTCAGCATCACCGCTGAAAGCTGGCGCCACCAGGTGCGCCATGAGTGGCGGGCGCTTGCGGCTGCCTTGCCATCGCCGTCGCTCACGCCGCCTCCCGTTCGATGAGGGCGATGAAGGTTTCCTCGAGCGTGGGTTCGGGCTGGCTTGCGCTGGCGACACTGGCTTTCAGCTCGTCCGGGGAGCCTTCCGCAATCTTGCGGCCGCTCCAGATGAGGCCGATGCGGTCGCAATATTCGGCCTCTTCCATGAAGTGGGTGGTCACCACGATCGCGACGCCTCTCGAGGTCAGCGCATTGATGTGATGCCAGAACTCGCGCCGCATGAGCGGGTCGACGCCGCTCGTCGGCTCGTCGAGGAACAGCACCGCTGGCGTGTGCAGCGTTGCGCAGGCAAGCGCGAGCCGCTGCTTGAAGCCGAGTGGCAGCAGTGACGCGTTCGACTGCAGGTGCGGTTCGAGGGAAAAGGCTTCGATCATCGCCTGAACGCGCTCGCGTTTGCGGGCGCGGTTCAGGCCGTAGATATCAGCGAAGTAGTCCAGGTTCTGGGCTACGGATAGCGCACCGTAGAGCGAGAACTTCTGCGCCATGTAGCCAAGACGCGCCCGCGCGCGACCGGGCGCGTGCAGCAGGTTCACACCCGCCACGCTCGCGTTGCCCTCAGTGGGCTTCAGCAGCCCGCAGAGCATTCGGAACGTGGTGGATTTGCCTGCGCCATTCGGGCCCAGCAGGCCATAGATTTCGCCGGCATGGACTTCGAAGTTCACGTGGTCGGCGGCGACGAAGGTGCCGAAGCGCTTCGTGAGGCCTTTGCAGGAGACGAGTGTTTCGCGGGGAGGCGATGCCGAATGAGCATCGCTCGTCGCGAGGGCCGTGGGCCAGCCGCGCGCCAGCAGGCTCTCGCCTTTGTGCGCGCCGCCAAGCAACTCCACATAGGCATCTTCGAGCCGCGGCGGAACGGCCTCGTAACCGCTCGCCCGCATCTCGTGCGCCCACTCGGCGCGCGCCACGATACGCACGCTCGACCCCTGGATCACTGCGTCCACCACGCCCTCGTGTTCCAGCTCGTTTTCCGCGAGCTGGCGCGAACGCCCCGAACCGCTGCGACGGCGGAACACGCGGCCGCGCAGGCGTTCGCTCAGCTCGCCCGGCGCGCCATCGTGAAGCAGCTTGCCGCGATCGAGCAGCCAGATGCGTGTGCAGCGCTCGGCTTCTTCCAGGTAGGCGGTCGACCACAGCACCGTGACGCCGCCCTCGACGAGGTCGCTGACCATGCGCCACAGCTCGCGGCGCGAGAGCGGGTCCACACCGACCCCGGGCTCATCGAGGAGCAGCAGCCGTGGCTTGCCGAGAAGCGCGCAAGCGAGCCCCAGCTTCTGCTTCATGCCACCCGAGAGCTTCCCCGCAAGGCGCTCGGTGAATGGCGCGAGCGCGGTGAACTCGAGCAGCTCCGCGAAGCGCCGCTGGCGCGCCTCGCGATCGAGCGCGCGCAGATTGGCGTAGAGGTTCAGGTTGTCGAGCACCGAGAGGTCTTCGTAAAGCCCGAACCGCTGCGGCATATAGCCGACTTCGGCCTGCGTGTGCCCGCCTTCCGCCAGCGGCGAGCGGCCCAGCACTTCGACGTTGCCCGAGGTCGGCTCCATGAGCCCCGCGAGCAGGCGAATGAGCGTCGTCTTGCCGGCGCCATCCGGCCCGACGAGGCCAAGGATGAGCCCTTGCGGAAGTTGCGCCGTAATGCCGGCGAGCGCGGCGACCTTGCCGAAATCCTTTCGCAGCCCATCGAGCTTCGCCGCAAGAGGCATGGTCAAGGCGTGGCGGCCAGCATTTGCGAAGCGGCCTCTGGAACCTGCACCGTCACCGGCATGCCCTGCCGGAAAACGTTTTCCGGATCTTTCGCCACGACGCGCAGGCGATACACGAGATCGTCGCGCACCTGCTCCGTCTGCACGCTCTTGGGAGTGAACTCCGCTTCCGGGGAGATGAACCCGACTGTGCCTTCGAACTGCTTGCCCGGCTCGGAGTCGATTTCGATCTTCACCTTCATGCCCGGCTTGATGCGCCCGAGCCGAGGCTGCGCCACATAGGCGCGGATCCAGACCGGATCGGTGAGCGCCACGGTATAGATCGTCTGGCCCGCCTGGGCGATCGCGCCCACCTCGCGCGCCCGCACGGACACGATGCCACCGCTCGTCGCCACCAGCGTGGCGTCTTCGAGCGCCGTGCGCGCCTTGTCCAGGCTGGCTTTCGCGGCGGCCAGGTTCGCCTCCTGCGTCTGGATATCCTCGATGCGAGAGCCGCGTGTGACGAGCGCAAGCTGCTCGCGCGCGCTCGCGAGTTGGGCCTCGCTCTGGCGCACGCGCGCGTCGGCGTCGTCCATCTGCTGACGAGTGACGGCGCCTTGTGGAAACAGGCCTTGCAGCCGCTCGTCTGTCACCTTGGCGTTGGAGAGGTCTGCTTCACGCTGCCGCACGGCCGCTGCCGCCTGCGCGATTTCTTCGCTCCGAAAGCCGCGCGTGGCCTTGTCGAATTGCGCCTGGGCCATTGCGACCTGCGCCGTTGCAGCAGCGACGTCTGTTTCGAACGGCACGCGATCGAGCTGCGCCAGCACGGTGCCGGGCGCGACGCGATCGCCTTCGTCTACGTTGAGTTTTGCCACGCGGCCTGGCACCCGAAAGCCCAGCTCGACCTGGTGCACATCCACGTTGCCCCACATCGAGAAGGCGGCCTGCGGATCGTTCGCCGCCCGGTGCTTCCAGTAGTAAACACCGCCGGCGATCGCCGCGATTCCAACCACTACGATGACGATAGGACGCCGATTCACGTATTGCCTCCTCCTTCGTGCCGGTGGCCATGGCGCCCGTGCCACCCTTCACGGAAGCGATTCCGGAAGTGCTCGCGTTCTTCAGGCGTCATCTGCTTCCAGCGCGCGCGCGCATGATGCCACGAATGGCCGAACGGCCCGTGGCCGTGGCGGTGCGGGCGCAGCCCTCCAAAAAACAGCCGGCTCAGCACCAGGAGCCCGAGCGCCTGCCAGTAGCCCAGGACAGGTCCCGAGAACAGCGTGGGCACGAGCCAGTTCCACAGGCTCATGGCTACGAAGCCCAGCACGGCGAGCAGCACGACGACGACTACCGCCACCTTCAGCACTCTTGCAACCCAGTACGCTCGTCTCATGGCAATCTCCTCAATCTTCGATCCATTCGTCATAGGCGCCCTGCAATTGCCGGCGCAGATGCTTCACGGCGTAATGCTTGCGCGCGAGCAGCGTGTTGAGCGGAACGCCCGAGCTGGCGGCCATCTCCTTGAAGCTCACCGCTTCGATCTCGTGCGCGACGAACACTTCACGCTGCTCCGGCGGAAGCTCTTCGATCGCGGTGGCGAGCCGCTCCAGCAACAGCTCCCGCGCGAGCAGCGCATCGGGCGTTTCGGCCGCGGGCAGCAGCAGCTCGCTCAACACTGACGGCTCGTCGTCCGCGTCGGCATTGCTTTCCGGCACGGCCTGCGCGTCGATCCGCCCCGACAGCACCGGCCGCTTGCGGCGAAAGACATCCGTGATGCGGTTGCGTGCGACCCGGAACAACCACGCGCCCGCCTCTTCTAGCGGCTGCAGCTGGCGGTAAGCGACGACGAGCTCGTAGAGCACGTCCTGCAGGATGTCTTCGGCTTCGCCTTCGTCGAATACGCGCCGCCGGATGAAAGCCCGGAGCCGCTTGCGCTCACGGCCTACCGTCGCGGCAATCTGCTGGTTCTGCTCGGGAAGCATGCGCGGTTGGGCGAGTGCGGGGGCCATCGCATGGGTAGACGGATGAGCGGCCGGAATATTGTGTGAACGGGCGGAAGGCCCGAGCATGATAGTCGATGCCCTCCCGGCGATGACCGCGCATTGGTCCCAATCACCCACGCCTGGCATCCCCACCGCAACTCGCGGTGTACGATCTCTCTCGCTTGCATTGAACGAAGATCAACTCGAACGCATCCATCGCGCTGAGGGGCACAACGCGCGCGCTGGACTGCCAAGAATAAGAGCGACTGGATCAGTCAAACACGAGGGGGATAATCGTGACGATTGTATCGAGGCTTTTTCTCGCATCGTTCGGCCTGGGCGTGTGGATGGCGGGTCCCGCCCTCGCACAAAACAACACCCTGGAAGAGGTCGTCGTCACGGCCAGCCGCCAGGGCGAAGTGGCGATCAGCCGCGTGCCGATGAGCATCGTCGCGCAGACGCAGAAGTCACTGGATGAGCTGGGCATCAAGAACAGCCAGGACCTGCAGCGCCTGGTGCCTTCCCTGCGCGTCGGGTTCAACGGCGGGAACGGCCCGCCCATTTCGATCCGCGGCATCCAGGGCAACAATGCCGCCACCACCGGTGTGTACCTGGATGAATCGCCCTTGCAGGCGCGCACGCTTGGCGGCCTGGTTACCGGCGGCGGCACCTTCCTGCCGCTGCTCTTCGACCTCGAACGCATCGAGGTGTTGAAGGGCCCCCAGGGCACCTTGTACGGCTCATCGTCGGAAGGCGGCACCATTCGGTACATCACGCCGGAACCCAGCGTCACGGATTACTCGAGTTACGCGCGTGCGGAGTTCAACAGCATCAACCACGGCGACACCGGGGGCGAGCTGGGCGTTGCGGTTGGCGGCCCGCTCGTGCAGGACAAGCTGGGCTTTCGCGTCAGCGTGTGGGCCCGCCGCATCGGGGGCTGGGTCGATCACATCGACTGGCGGAATGGGGCGACCGTCGACAAGGACACGAACTCCCAGGACCAGAAGGCATTCAAGCTCGCGCTGAAGTCGCAGCTTGGCGAGCACCTGAGCCTGACGCCCTCGTTCTATTACGGGTGGGACCGCAAGAACGACCTCGACGTCATCTACCGTGACGTTCCGCAGTACACGTCGCCTGCGCTCGGCACTTTGCTCACCAACAATACGCCGATCTCTCCGACGGGCACCCTCACCGGGCTGCCCCTGACCCAGCGAGGGCTATTGCCGGCGGGGTATACGCCCAGCAACGCTATCGCCTGTCCTGTGACCGGCAAGCTGCAGTGTTATACGAACGTACCGGGATACGTCGGGCAGACGGTGTTCATCCACCCGGCGCATACCTACGGCCCCATCAACCTCGATCCGTATTCTTCGGTGGCCAACACCGCGGTCGGGCTCGGCTTCACGGGCGACGTCAACGCCGCCCGGGCGCCGCGCACCTCGCGGATTTCACTCGGCAGCCTGACGGCGGATTTCGACGGCGGCGGCGTGCTCATCAAGTCCATTACCTCGTGGATGCGCGATGCCGGCGCGGGCTTCGGTGACCTCACGCTGCAGGAGCCGCAGAACACCACCGTAACGGTTGGCGGCGGGTACGCCCCGTCCGCCCAGTCGCCATTCATTTTCGATCTCGGCACGCCCTACGACAGCGCCTATTTCTACTCGGCGAGCCGGCACGCCTTCACGCAGGAGATCCGCGTCTCTTCCGCGCCGGGCGACGGGCGATTGAGCTGGATTTCCGGCGTCTACTACCAGAACGCGAACACGGAATCGCACAATGAGGCAACGCAGGACCGCACCGCCCTGCAGCTGGCGCTCCTGGGTCACACACAGCTCGGCATTTCACCAGTGCATTCGGCAGCCGAGATTGCGAGCAACCTGCAGACTGCAACCGACCAGAAAATTCACGAGAAGCGCGTTGCCGTCTTCGGTGAGGCGAACTTCAACTTCACCGACTCTCTGAAGCTCACCGCAGGCCTGCGCTGGTCGGAAGAAGAGCTGCGCTTCCGGTCGTATGGCTACGGGCTGCTGGTGGCGGCACCCTTTACGGGCAATCCGAACGGCTTGCCCAACACACCGGGCGTTCCGGTGACGGGCGAAGCGAAGGAGCATCCGGTCACCCCGAAGCTCACCCTCTCGTACCAGGCCACGCAAGACAACCTGTTCTATGCCACCGCGGCCAGTGGCTTCCGGCCAGGCGGCGTGCAGGCGCAGGCAACCGCCCAGTGCGCCACCGACCTTGCACAGCTCAACATCACGACCACGCCGGCGAGCTTCGGCTCCGACAAGGTGTGGAGCTACGAGACGGGCTCGAAGGTGCGCCTGTTCGACCGGCGATTCAGCCTTGCGGGCAGCGTGTTTCGCATCAATTGGGACAAGCCGCAGACGCCCTACCTGCTGCCCACCTGCGTGTTCAGCTACATCCAGAACATCGGCAAGGCCATCAGCCAGGGGTTCGACATGCAGGGCGAGTTTCGCGTGACGCCGAGCTTCACGCTGAGCTCGTCCGTGGGATACACCGACGCCCACTACACCGAGACGGTGCAGACAGTGCCGAATGCCGCGGGTGTGCGGTCGACGCTGGTGTTTGCCGGGCAGGATTTCGTCGGTATCCCGCATTGGCAAGGCACGCTCGGTGCGCGCTACGGGTTCAACGTGAAGGACCACGAGGCGTATCTCGTGGGCAACTGGCAATACACGGGCAAGATCCCCAACGCGACGCCGGCGGGCACCAGCGGCTATGCACCTGATGCCTACATGAGCCCGGCAACGAGTTACGTGACGGCGCGCATGGGCATGCTGTTCGGCAACGTCGACGTCTCGCTGTTCGCGGACAACCTCACCAACGAGGACGCGTTGACGCCGAACACGCTCACCGGCCGCGCCTCATGCCGGAACGCCGACTGCTCGGTGTTCGCCTCGTTTTACACCGTGCAGAACGGCGTGACGTTCCGGCCGCGAACGATCGGGATCACGGCGGTGTACCGGCGCTAACTTTGCCGCGGGGATCCCTTCTTCGGATGGGGATCCCCGCTCAACGTGAAGCTCTGGACGATGCACCGGCCCGATCCCGGCACGACGATGGCACTGTACTTGTCGAAACGGCCGAGCGGGTGCGTGTCGAACCCGATGGTCTGCGCGAAAGGCAGTCCGATGCACGGACCCATGAGCTTGGCGTAGTACCACTGCCTGTGCACATCCTGCACCCACAATCCCCGGTCGTGGTCCGCCTTCCAGTCGCGGATGCCGCCGTGGTTTGCGAACGGAATCGAGGGTTCGGGTGCCGCTGCGGCTGAGACTGCGCTGCAGGTGACAGCCAGAAGCGCTGTGACGAGTGCGGCGCGCGTTCCAATCCTGGTCTTCATGAGAGGGTCGCCTCAAAACGGATCGATGCTTCTTCGATCGCAACGGGCCGCCTGCAGTTCCGGCTCGGGGCGCCCTCCGAAGAGGGTTCCCGCCACCCACCAAGGTGAGCCCGGCACGCCTGATGCTGCCACGACATGCTCAACGGTACGCGCCCCCGCAAGTTACGCACACAGGACACGGTATGAAAGTCGGATTCATCGGGCTGGGAAACATGGGCAGCGCCATCGCCGGCCGATTACTGGCGGCTGGGCACGACCTCATCGTATACAACCGCTCGGCGGAGAAGGCACAGCCTCTTGTCGCCGCCGGAGCGAAGCTCGCGAAGCAGGTGTCGCAGGCGTGCGAAGGCACGGCCGTGGTGTTCACGATGCTCGCGAACGACGCGGCGCTGGAAAGCGTGGCGTTCGGCAATGAAGGCATCGTCGCGAGCCTGGCTCGCGGCGCGATCCATGTGTCCTCGAGCACTATCAGTGTCGATCTTGCGAGAAAGCTCGCGAAGGCTCATGCCGAGGCGGGGCAACGCTTCATCTGCGCGCCGGTCTTCGGGCGGCCCGACGCGGCCGCGGCGGGCAAGCTGTTCGTCGTGGCCGCGGGCGCGCCAGACGCCTTGCAGGATGCAGCGCCCCTCTTCCAGGCCATCGGCCAGCGGACCTTCACCATCGGTGACTCGCCCGACTCGGCGAGCCTCGTGAAGCTGAGCGGCAATTTTCTCATCGCGGCCGT